>LFCJ01001989.1_pt1 | contig 14621 bp, 11 predicted proteins | sample 643141 | NCBI WGS metagenome assembly LFCJ01 (sample SAMN03766243, study PRJNA286221) | soda lake metagenome | biome: soda lake; feature: Kulunda steppe; material: water; isolation source: sample B1-Br-g2 brine of Lake Bitter-1 | place: Russia: Kulunda steppe | collected 2010-07 | reverse complement strand
TTCAGTATGATCTTTCAGGACCCGGCGAGCAGTTTCAACGCGAGCCTCACCGTCGGCGAACAGATCGCAGAGGCCGTCGAAGTGCAGCGTCGCGCACATGCCAACCCGCGCTCGACGCGTGCACGGACATCCGGCTCGAACTACTCACTAAAAAACTACGCTCTCTCGACGGTGTTCCCGTCCAAACGGTTCGTCACACGCGCCAGCCGTGACCGCGCGATCGAACTGCTCGAGATGGTTGGCATCCCGGACCCTGTACAACGAGCCGATGAGTACCCCCACGAGTACTCCGGGGGAATGCTCCAGCGGGCGATGATCGCTCAGGCGCTCGCGGGGGAACCGGACGTCCTCATCGCTGACGAACCCACGACGGCACTGGACGTCACCATCCAGGCGCAGGTTCTGGATTTGCTCGCTGAACTCCAGGAAGAGACGGGCATGACCATCCTCCTCATCACGCACAACCTGGGCGTTGTCGCCCGGATGTGTGACCGCGTCGGCGTCATGTACGCCGGTGAAATCGTCGAGCGCGGGACGCTCGAGGACGTCTTCGACGATCCGGTCCATCCCTACACGCAGGGCCTGCTCGGCTCCATCCCCGACCTCGAGGGACGAGAGGGCCGACTCCACCCGATCGCCGGAAATGTCCCGAGTTTGTTCGAACACGAGATGGAGCACCGATGCCATTTCGCCGACCGCTGTCCGAAGGCAATGGAAGAGTGTCTCGAGCATCCACCCGAGTTCGACGCCCGTGGCTCGCCACACCACGCCGCGCGGTGTTACCTCGCGGAGACGACGTACTCGGAGGCGAAGGCCCTTCCTGAGGGGTATTTCTCTGAGGCCGACGACCCTGCGATGGAACAGACTGAGACTGCGGCAACCGATGGGGGTGGGGAATAATGGCCCGCTCGAGAAGCGACGAGATCCCGCTGGTGCGAGTCAGTGAGTTACAAAAGTATTTCTGGGAGAACGACTCGCTGCTCGACCGATTGCTCGGTGACGAGCCCGTCGCGGTCCGCGCGGTCGATGGGGTGAGTTTCGACATTTACGAGGGAGAAACCCTTGGTCTGGTGGGCGAGTCCGGGTGTGGGAAATCCACCACGGGCGAGACACTCCTCCGGCTCCAGGAACCTACGGGGGGCGCAGTCGAGTTCGACGGTCAGAACGTCTACGATCTCGAGGGGGCCGATCTCAAGGCATTTCGTCGGGAGGCACAAGCCGTTTTTCAGGACCCGTTCTCGAGTCTGGATCCGCGGATGACGGTTGGGCGAATCGTCCGCCAGCCCCTCGATATCCACGGCGTCGGCAGTAAGACAGATCGACGGACAAAAGTCCAGGATCTCCTCGAACGGGTTGGTCTCGCAGCCGACCACGTCGATCGCTACCCCCACGAGTTCTCCGGTGGGCAGCGTCAACGCATCGGCATTGCTCGAGCGCTTGCCCTGGAACCGGAGTTCATCGTTCTCGATGAACCGACGAGTGCGCTGGACGTGAGTGTGCAGGCGCAGGTCCTGAATCTCCTCGACGATTTGCAGGACGAGTTCGGGCTCACGTACCTCCTCATTAGCCACGATCTCTCGGTAATTCGACACGTCTGTGACCGGGTGGCGGTGATGTACTTGGGTGAGATCGTCGAAATCGGTCCGAGCGAGGATATCTTCGAATCGCCACGCCATCCCTACACCGAAGCCCTCCTCGAGAGCGTGCCTCGAGCGTCGACAGAAGAGCGTGATCGGGAGCGCGAGACGATTTCGGGGGACGTGCCCTCGCCGCGAGATCCTCCGAGTGGCTGTCGGTTCCGAACCAGGTGTCCCAAAATTATTCCACCTGACGATCTCGAGATCACACAGCCGGAGTATCGTGCAGTGATGACCCTGCGTGAACGTATCGAATCACGAAATATTACCCTCGAGGCGGTGAGCGACGAGGCGGAACGGTCGGACGGTGACCTGGAAGTCGATAGCATGGACGCGTTCGTTCAGGGCCTGAAAACGCAGGTGCTCGAGGCGTCACTAGACCCTCGACACCAGGAGGTCGTCGATGCCGCCATCGCCGATCTCGCCGAAGAACGGTGGGAAGAAGCCGAGGTTCGGTTAGCGGAAATGTATGCAAGTGTTTGCGAACAGGAAAATCCACTACTTACGCAAGACGATCATCCTGCGGCCTGTCATCTTCATGATCCACCAGTAATTGCAGAACACACAATAGAGAATCCCTAGCGACAAATTTACAAATCTCATTGACTTGTTATTTAGTCTGAGTCTATTCTTATCAGGGCAGTCACTCGAGTTAGTGACGTGATAGATAACTTATTTTCACCGCGTATCTGACGACTACTGCGGGATGTTTTATATACTTGCAAAAGCAAAGCACCGGTATGCTAGGGGAAGACAAGCAAGGTATTGGCCGACGATCATTTCTCGCCTTCGCTGGTGGGACGGCTGCGACGGCAATGCTCGCCGGGTGTCTCGGTGATGACGACCCGGACCTCAACGGCGAGGATGACGACGCCGATGACGGCGAACCGGACCGGGACGATGACTCGACACTCTGGATCAGCCAGTCACAGGACCCAACGACGCTCGACCCTCACGACCACCGTGAGACGACGACGGACAACGTGATTTTACAGGCCTATGAGTTTCACCTGGCGCGTGACCCAGACGGCGAACTCATGGAAGGGCTGGCCACGGAGTGGGAGATCGTCGACGACGACCGTCACCAGTTGGTTATTCGTGAGGACGTGCCGTTCCACGAGGGCGACGACCTCACACCCGCCGATTGTGCGTTCAGCATCAATCGCGTCGTTGACCCCGACGAAGGGAACCTGGGCAGCCCACAGGCAGACCAGTTGGCTGGCATCGAAGGTGCCGAGGTGGACGAAGACAATGACCAGGCTATCATCATCCATTCCGGCGAAACGAACCCGACCGTGTTCGCCAACCTCGCCTCGTACTGTCCCGTGATGCAAGAGGAGTGGACGATGGATCGAGAACCCGAAGAAGTCGCCGAGGAGATGAACGGAACCGGTCCCTACATGCTCGAGGAATACGTCGCCGACGAGTACACGGAGTTCCGGGCGTTCCCCGATTACTGGGACGGTGAGGCTGACATCGAGTCACTGACGATCGATGCTGCAAGCGAATCGAGTACGCGGATCAACAGCCTCCAAGCGGGTGAAATTGATATTGCTACGGCCGTTCCACCGGACGATGCTCCCGGAATTGACGGCGATGACGGACTCCGAATCGACGACGCGCCGAGCACGCGCATCCTCATGTTACCGATGCGCTACGACGTCGAACCGTTCTCCAGCCAGGAGTTCAGACAGGCGCTCAACTACGCCATCGACTTCGAGACCATCGTCGACGAGGTGCTCAATGATTTCGGTGACGCGACGGCCCAACCGACCCTCGAGGGGTACTTCGGTCACAACCCAGACCTCGAGCCGTATCCGTACGACCCCGAGGAGGCCGAACGCCTCATCGAGGAGAGTGGCTACGCCGACGAGGAGATTACCCTCGAGGTGCCAGCGGGTCGGTATCTCCAGAGTGACGAAATCGCACAGGCCTGTGTGGGTTATCTCGACGACCTCGAGAATCTCTCGTGTGAGATCGAGATGCGTGATTTCGGGGAGATGACCGACGTGTTGCTCGATGGCGATATCGAGACGACGCCGGATTTCTTCCTCATCGGCTGGGGGAATACGACGTTCGACGCCCAACAGAACCTCTTCCCGTGGTTCACTGAGGGGACGTCCCAGTGGACGTTCATCGACGAGGAACTAGAAGACCTCATCTTCGCAGCGGCGTCCGAAATCGATGAAGACGAGCGAGAACAGCTCCTCATGGATGCCTGTGAGTTGGCCCACGACCTGGCCGTGTTCGTCTTCTTGAACCGTGAGTACCTGATCTACGGTGTCAACGAGCGCGTCGAGTGGGAGCCTCGTCAGGACGAATATCAACTCGCCTACGAGATGTCGCTTCGCTAAGGCGGCCTCTCTCTCGCATTCATGTCACAGTATCAGTTCATCCTTCGTCGGTTGTTACAGGGTATTCTCGTCATTTGGGGCGTGGTTACCCTGGTGTTTTTGCTTCGCTATATGACTCCGGGGAATCCAGTGGACTTCGTCGCCCCACTCGATGCAGGCCAGGAAACGCGCGATCAGGTCGCCGCCGATCTTGGACTCGATCAACCCGTTTACGTCCAGTATTTCGACTACCTCTTCGGACTGATACAGGGGGATATGGGCTATTCGTTTATCCGCTCACAGCCAGCCAGTTCGATCATTTTCGCCCGGTTACCCGCGACGATCGAACTGGCGCTTGCGGCGACGATCGTGGCGATCATCTTCTCGATTCCCTTGGGTGTGATCAGTGCAACCCGACGCCACGAACCAGCCGACTACGCGGCGACGTCCTTTTCGCTGGTTGGCATTTCGACGCCGAACTTCTGGCTCGGTATCATGCTGATCCTCCTCGTCTCGGTTGGCCTCGGTATCCTGCCGACGAGTCGACGGCCCATCGGGTTCGTACCAGCGATGGAGATGTTCATCTTCCAGCTCGAGATCCAGGGGATACGCACCTGGATCGCCCATATGATCCTGCCGGCAGTCACTCTCGGGACGTACTTTACGGCGATGATCGTTCGCCTGACCCGGAGCGGGATGCTCGACGAACTCGGGAAATCCTACGTCCTCGCGACGAGGGCGAAAGGCGTCCCCGAGACGCTGGTCAGATACAAACACGTCCTGCGGAATACGATGATTCCCATTATTACGGTGCTGGGCCTCCAACTGGGGACGTTGATCGGTGGGGCCGTTATCACCGAGTTCGTGTTTAACTGGCCCGGCCTCGGCACGTTGATCATTAACGCCATCGACGTTCGTGACTGGCCGATTATCCAGGGATCACTGATCGTCATCGGCGTCGGGTTCGTCATTATCAACATCGCTGTCGACGCCCTCTACGCCAAACTCAACCCGAAGGTGAGTTACGAATGATCGGGTTGTACCGTCCTCGAGCGGCCTCGACCGGAGGTAATAAGCGATGATCTCCGACCGCGTCAAACAAAGTCTCAAACGCGAGTTTAGCCGGAGTGTGATGGCCAAAATCGGACTCGTTCTCGTCCTTGTCGTCCTCCTTACGGCCATCTTTGCGCCGTTTATCGCCCCGCACGATCCTACCCAGCAGGGCCTCGAGGAATCGAACATCCCGCCTGCTGGGGTAACGTACACGACCGAAGAGTTTCAGATGGTAGACGGTGAGCGCCAGACGGTCGAAACCGAAACCAGAGGCTCCCTTGACCACCCGTTCGGGACTGACGCACTCGGGAGAGACCTCTTCTCACGGGTCCTCTTTGGCGCACGTACCTCGCTCCTGGTGGGGCTTGGAGGCACCGCCGTCGCCGTCGGGACTGGTGTCGGCGTCGGCCTCGTGGCTGGCTACTTCGGTGGCCGGGTCGACGACGGCCTGATGCGCTTTGCGGACATCATGCTCGCGTTCCCGGCGCTCGTGCTCGCACTCGCGCTCGTGGGCTTTTTCAGAGGGAGTGACTACCAGGCGATTGCGATACCCGACCCGTTCGTCAGGGCAGGGCTGGTCGATGGGATGCCCGAATCGTTCGTCTTCCCGCTCGGGCTCACCGTCGTCGTCGGCATCGTCAACTGGGTGTGGTTCGCCCGCATCTCTCGAGGGGAGGCCCTCTCGATCAGACAGGAGGAGTACGTCAAAGCCGCAAAGAGCCTTGGCGCGAGCGACTGGACCATCCTGCGCCAGCACGTTCTGCCCAACAGCCTGACTCCGATCATCGTCCTGGCCACGATCCAGGTCGCCGCGATCATCCTGCTCGAGAGTTCACTCTCGTTTCTCGGCTTTTCGGGGACGACGCTCTCCTGGGGATTCGACATCGCACAGGGCCGTGACTATCTTGGGACCTCGTGGTGGATCGCGAGCATCCCCGGATTGGCCATCGTCGTGACCGTCGTCGGGATTAACCTCCTTGGCGACTGGCTACGGGATGCCCTCGATCCCGGACTCGAGGGCGAACACGGAGGGGGGATGTGAGATGATCCAGAAACCACTCCTCCGGGTGCGTGACCTCGAGACACGGTTTTTCACCGAAGAGGGGCAAGTCAACGCCGTCGAAAAGCTCACACTCGATATTCACGACGGTGAGGTGTTCGGTATCGTCGGCGAATCCGGCTCCGGCAAAAGCGTGACCGCCCGATCGGTCCTCGGCTTGCTCGAGTCACCAGGCCGGGTTACCGGCGGCGAACTCTGGTATCGGGACGAAACGTTCGCTGACACGGTTCGTGCGGACCATCCCGATGCCGTCGACGGCGACTACGTCGACCTCGAGTCGCTGCCGTCGAACGTTCGTCGGACGCTCCGAGGCACCCACTTCAGCATGATCTTCCAGGATCCGATGAGTAGCCTCAACCCCTCGATTCCCGTCGGCGAACAGATCGCTGAAGCCGTCGAGGCCCAGCGTCGGGCGAGGGCAAATCCACGATCGGTTGCCTCACGGACACAGGGGTACGGGCTGAGTCAGTACCTCATGAGCACCGTCATGGGCTCACGAAAGTACGTCAAAAGCGAGAGCCTCGAGCGAGCCGTCGAACTGCTCGAGTTGGTCGGAATCCCGGACGCCCCACTCCGAGCGAAGGAGTACCCCCACGAGTACTCCGGGGGAATGCTCCAGCGGGCGATGATCGCCCAGGCATTGGCCGGCGAGCCGAAGGTGTTGATCGCCGACGAACCCACGACGGCACTGGACGTCACCATCCAGGCACAGATTCTCGACCTCCTCACGGAACTCCAAGAAGAGACGGGCATGACCATCCTTCTCATTACGCACAACCTGGGCGTTGTCGCCCGGATGTGTGACCGCGTCGGCGTCATGTACGCCGGTGAGATCGTCGAACGCGGGACGCTCGCGGACGTCTTCGACGATCCGGTCCATCCCTACACGCAGGGCCTGCTCGGCTCCATCCCCGACCTCGAGGGAATCGGCGCACGGTTACAACCGATTCCGGGTAACGTGCCGAGTCTCCTGGACCACGAGATGGGCGGCCGCTGTTACTTCGCTGATCGATGTCCGAAGGCGATGGAAGAGTGTCTCGAACACCCGCCCGAGTTCGATGTCGACGGGAGCTCCCATCACGCCACGCGGTGTTACCTCGCGGAGACGACGTACTCGGAGGCCAGGGCCCTGGATGCAGACTACTTTGGCTCGGCAGAGCCGCTCGAGGATGCTGCCGACGAACCAGTGGAACCGGCTCGCTCTGACGGCGGCAACACGGAGGAAGATTCACGATGAGTGCTGATGATCACACTGTGACAACGACAGGGCGCCCAACGAACGAACCACTCGTTCGAGTGACTGGATTGGAAAAATATTTCTGGGAGAACGACTCGCTAATCGACCGGTTGCTCGGTGACGACCCCGTCCCCGTCCGCGCGGTCGATGGGGTGAGTTTCGACATTCACGAAGGGGAGACCCTGGGACTCGTGGGTGAATCAGGCTGTGGGAAATCCACGACGGGCGAGACACTGCTTCGGTTACAGGAACCCACGGGGGGTGCCGTCGAGTTCGATGGCAGAAACGTCTACGACCTCGAGGGAACTGGATTAAAAGCGTTCCGCCGGGAGGCCCAGATCGTCTTTCAGGACCCGTTCTCGAGTCTGGATCCGCGGATGACGGTTGGACGAATCGTCCGCCAACCCCTCGATATCCACGACGTCGGCAGTAAGACAGATCGACGGGCGAAGGTCCAGGACTTACTCGAGCGAGTGGGTCTCGCAGCCGACCACGTCGATCGCTACCCCCACGAGTTCTCCGGTGGGCAGCGTCAACGCATCGGCATTGCTCGAGCGCTTGCCCTGGAACCGGAGTTCATCGTCCTCGACGAACCGACGAGTGCGCTCGACGTGAGTGTCCAGGCACAGGTCTTGAACCTCCTCGATGACCTCCAGGATGAGTTCGATTTGACCTATCTGCTTATCAGTCACGACCTCTCGGTGATTCGCCACGTCTGTGACCGGGTGGCGGTGATGTACTTGGGTGAGATCGTCGAAATCGGTCCGAGCGAGGAGATCTTCGAATCGCCACGCCATCCCTACACCGAAGCCCTCCTCGAGAGCGTGCCACGGGCGTCGACGGACGAACGCGACCGGGATCGGAAAACGATCTCGGGGGACGTTCCCTCCCCACGGAATCCCCCGACAGGCTGTCGGTTCCGAACCAGGTGCCCTCAAATTATTCCACCTGACGATCTCGAGATCGATCAGGAGGTCTACCGGGCGATCATGACTCTGCGTGAACGCATCGAGAACCGCGCGATCACCCTCGAGGCAGTCGGTGATCGGGGCGAGTACGAGGACGAAGACGGAGAGTTCGACGTCACCGACCCTGACGCGTTCGTCGCCGACCTGAAGGCGGACATCCTCGAGTGGCCGGTCTCAGGGAGACACGATGAGCGAGTGACGGAGGCAGTGATGGCACTGGCGAGCGAACAATGGGACGATGCCGCCGAACAGCTTGCCGAAACCTACGGGAGTGTTTGTGAACGAGAAAACCCCGGGCTCCCGGAATCAGCGCACCCTGCGGCGTGTCATCTCCACGACGTTCCGAGTGTCGAAGACGATCGATACGGTCCGTCGTAACTGGGAAGCAAACTGTTTTGCATCGGACGCTCCTTCCCTCGAGCATGACTGACGTGAGCAGTGGTGGTCGAGCATGATGGGCGGCGTCAACAGAGAGCAGTGGGAAGCCGTGCTCGAGGATGCGACGGCGTTCGCCGAGGAGTACCGCGAGGCTGGCTGGGACGTCGTCGCCGTCGAATCCGGCACCGTGTCACCCGCCGAGAAAGACGAGCGCTTCGGGATGAGCGTCTTGCTTCCGGGCAGTCAGTACGAGGAGGTTGAGGCCGTGGTCGAGCGATCGGACGTCGCATTTGATGGGGCCGACGTCTACACCAACAGCCTGGGTGATACCGTCTACACCATCGTCATCGAACGCGATGACTCGAGCCAGACGGCCGTCATCATCCCCTTAGCCTACGCCATCAGTGACCTGGTGAACGTGTTCGAACGTGCCCTCGAGACGGGCACTCTCGAGATTCACCTTCGTCCCCTGTCCATCGAAAACTGGGTGACGTTCGCCCACGATGAGCCGACACTGTTTTTCGACGAAGAACGCGTGAAAGGGATTATCGAAAACGACCCTCGACGGAAGATGCGAGAGAAACTCCAGGAAGGTGATGGCGATGAAGGCGCTAAGGGTGCGGAGGGTTCGCCAGCAGAGGAAGAGAAAGGTGCTGAGAGTCCGGACAGTACCGAAACGGACGCAGACGAGCAGTAGACACCGACGACCAGTACAGAGACTCTATTGTAGGCGGACAGCGTATCTCGACAAAGCTGGCCGAACCAGTTCACACCCGACCTGATGTAGGCCAATCTTGGAACCGAACGCAACCCCAACTGTAGGCGCGAGCATTCGCGTGCTACTCCTCTGACTCCCGAAGTTCCTTACTCGCTTCTCTGACTTCTCGCATCACACTCGAGATGCGTTCTTCGGCCTCGAGTTCGTCCTCAACGGCGAGGTCGACGCCTTCGACCTCGAGGAGGAACTTCGAGACCTCTGTGGCTTCGTACATCACGTCGTCGAGTTCCTCGGCGGTAAAGAAATCACACATCGCGCCGTACAGGAAGGTGGCCCCAGCCGTTCGCACCTTGTCCTCGAACGACGAACGGGCCTGATTGACGGCCTGTGGCGTGTAGGTGTCGGTCATAAACGGGACGAGCTCGGGCAGGTTCTCCCCGATTTTCGTCATCTCGACGCCCGTCTCGGTCCGAAAATCCGCACAGAGACGGGCAATGGCCCACTCTCGAGCCGTAATGTAGGTTCGATCCCGAAGGAACTCGTTGACGCGGTCGTACTGTGCGCCATCCATCTTTTTGAATCGCGCATACTTCTGCACGTCCTCGGGGATGGGATCGGATTCGTCCTCGAGCGTGTCCTCTTGTGGCACACCAGGCATCGCATCGTCCGTCGAACTGCGTTGCACTTGTTCGTGAGACGATCCCGGGTTACCGCCACCGTCACCGTCAGTGGTTCCCGGTCCCGTGGATGGGTCGCCGTCTTGGTCCATGACCTCCTTTCCGAGACGGCGAAAATAAGGGTTGTCCTCGTCGGTTACGTCTCTCGGACGCCGATGCCGTGGAAGTCGCTATCCTCGTTGCCCTCATCCGGTTCGACGACGGTGACAATCTCGCGGTCGTCGATGCTCAGCACGGAGAAACCGGGCGTTTCACCTTCGGCTGCGTGTGGGTCACCCGAGAGTGGTTCGCTGCCGCGCAGGGTTACGAACATGTACTCGTCATCCGGTGACCCCCAGATGATGTCCGGTGCTGGACCGTAATCCTCGATCTCGTCGATCACTTCGTTGGTCTCGGGGTCGACGACCAGCCCGTCGTCGGTTTCTCGGTTGAGGATCCAGAGTTCGTCACCCGCGTCGGTGAACCAGAAGCCGTGGGCGTCGTACCCTTCGCTGTCTCGAGCAACGTCTTCGTAGGTGTAGTCCTCGAGTGGCTCTTCGGAGCCTGGCTCGAGTGCCTGGACCGTCTCGGTATCGATGGCGTACCATTCGCCGACGCCGCCGGTCGCTTCGTGGTTACTCGGGGCCCCTGCGGTGAGGTACATGGTTTCTTCGTCGGGGCTGGCCATGGTCCCACAGTTCGCCCGAGCTTCCTCGGGCGTGAGCACGTGGTCGATCTCGAAGCTATCGTAATCGACGACGACGACACCGGCGAAGTCGACGGCCGGACCGAGAGTGTGGTAGGAGTGGCCGTTCGCGTAGTCGTGACAGATCGGTTGAGCGCGCACACCGTCGTCGTTTTCCGGGAAGGCGTCCTCGTACTCCTGGAAGGTCTCGTCCTCGTCGATGACGATCTCGTCAACGATTTCGAACTCCTCGTTCTCGAGGTCAGCGTCGACGCGGACGATAGCTCCCTCGCCGATCGCGTCGACCTGGATGTACTCGTCGTCCGGCGTGAATCCGGAGAAGTGTGAGCCGGCACCGGTGTCGATGTCCGCAACCAATTCACGATCCTCCGTCCGATAGACGAGGGTTCGTGCACCAGCAGTACAGGCGACAGCGGCGTACTCGTAATCCGAGCTGAAATCGAGCATGTGCGGAACCAACCCTGTGTCGTCTGTGTCCTCGTTCACGTCGAGCTCGGCGACCTGCTCGAACTCGTCGTCGCCTGCCGGTTCGTAGATGTATATCTGGTCCGTTCCCTGGTCGAGTGCCCACACTTCGTAGCTTGCGGTTTCTTCGGTGTCGTCTGCGTCGTCGGTGGTATCGTCCGTGCTGTCGTCGACGTCATCGTCAGTGCCAGTATCAGTATCATCAGCACCGGCGTCGTCTACGTCGTCGTCGCCACCGAGGCAACCGGCAATCGCTATCGCCGTGCCGCTGGTCGCTCCTGCAAGGAACCGTCTTCGAGTTGATTGCTTCGTCATACTACCCTACCAGTTCTCGAGACTCAAAAATACACGGGTTTCAGGCCGTCTATCCGGCAAATCTCGATACTGGCGAGAGACAGAGGCAACACTTGACGGGAGTTGTTAACCCGATCTGACCAGTACATTCCACTGGGGGTAGAGCGGCCCGCTTCCTCGGGTGTAGCCATCTCGTGGGTGCAAATATTACCGGAGTCTGTGACGGTTACAGACGCTCGACTGGAAGACCAACGAGTTCTCGGAACGCTGACCCCTTCAGATCACACCTGTAGGCGGGTTTGTACATCATATTTCGGCCACCTGCGGTGACGTTCCACCGCTCGAGGAGGTCCTCACGCAGGTAGTACTGCGCCCGTTCGTTGCCTGGTTTGACGAAATAGTCACTCAACCGGATGGGGTCGCGTTCGAACAATCCACCGGGCTGTTTGCCGTCGATCAGGACGATGGACTTCTCCTCGAGGTACGGACGACCGTCTCGTGCTCGTTTCGTATGGGCGTTGTCAGGGTGGGCCGCGAACACCGCTGCGGCCGTCTCACGATCCATTTCGGGGGTGATACAGTCGACCCGATCGACCGTCAGATAGCCGATGAGATACCGGTGAGCCCGGTTGTCGGGATCGTTCTCCCGTCGTAATCCGGCGTAGAAGCCGACCACGTCACCGGGCTCGAGTGCGCTCAGCCGGGAGACGTACCCGCTCGTACGGTGTTCGCCGTAGGTCAGGGCCTCGAAATTCGGGTCGTGGTGGAGAGGCCATCCCTCGAGGGCAGACCCGGTCAGGCTACTCTCTTCCTCGTGCACGGGTTGTGGGGTGATCGAAGTGGTGAGATCCGCGGCACAGCCTGGGCGGTGGGAGAACGACCAGTTTCCGAGGGTGGCTGTTTCGCTGGTCTCGGCCGTCTTTTCGGGGATCGGGACGTACTCGAAGCGCCCATCTTCGTACAGCGGGGCAAGCGCGCCGACGTTCGTTGTGTCAGCCCCAACACCGGCAAGGACCACGGTCATATTCCTCCCTTACCCCAGGGCTACAAAATCGCCTTGATTCTTCGAGGTTGGTTGCCCGGTCTGTGTGTGGAGTCACCACTCTCGAGACAGACTCTGCTCTCTCAAACGACGGGGGCCGAGTGTAGACCAGTGGAGACAGTGATAACCGGGATCCGAGTCAGAAGGTGTCGAGTTCGCCGTCGATCACGCGCTGGGTGATGTCCGTGACGCCTGCCAAGCCATCGTCGACGATGGCCTCGATTTCCGGACGAACGTCCTCGAGGTCGACGTCGTCGGCGGTGACGACGTGGACGTCGGCCACGTGGGGTTGGTCGATCGGGCGACCGATCTGGCTCAGGAGCCGCACCCGGAGATCACGAATGCCGTCGACGTTGGCGACGACGTCCTGGGCGATGTCCGTCGAGAGCAGGTTGTAGATTTTCCCAATGTGGTTGACGGGATTCTTACCGCTGGTGGCTTCCATCGACATCGATCGGTTCGGCGTAATGAGGCCGTTCGCACGGTTGCCACGACCCACGGAGCCGTCGTCACCTTGTTCGGCGGAGGTGCCGGTGACGGTGAGGTAGATCGAGCCCGATTCGACGTCGTCCGCTGTATTGACGTAGACGGACACGTCTCGGTCGGTATACTCGCTGGCGACGTCTTCGACGAAGTCCGTGACGGCATCGACGGCATCGACGTACGCGTCGATATCTGGCACGTGTTCGTCGACCATCGCGGCGGCCACGGTGACGTCGATTCGGTCACCCTCGCGTTTGCCCATGATCTTGATGTCGGTGCCGAGATACGGGTTGTCAGCAGCAAACTCCTGGTTCAGGCGCTTCTCGGCATTGTAGACGATCTCTTCAGTCTCAGAGAGTGGCGCGTGGCCGACCCCGAAACTCGTGTCGTTCGCCATCGGCACCTGGACTTCCTCTTCGCCGAACACGTCCTGGAGGTCACCGCTTCCCTCACCGAGTTTGACGTCGACGATGATGTCCTCGCCGAAGACGAGTTGTGGCAGTTCCTGCTCGATGTAGTCCCGGGCAGCACTCAGTGCGATCCGTTCGGTGGGAATCGTCTGGCCCTCGTAGTGTTTGGTCGCGCGACCGACGATCAGGAGATAGATTGGATCGACGACCTCACCGCCACCAAATGCAGGGGCGGCTTCGCCGGCAACGAGCTGTGTTTCGTCGGTGTTAAAATGCAGCACTTTGCCCACGCGCTCGAGATACGCCCGTGCGAGGCCCCCGGCGACGCTCTCGGCGATACCGTCACAGATCGAGTCCGGGTGTCCAATCCCCTTTCGCTCGACGATTTCGACCTCCTGGTCTTCGACAGCACGTCGGTCGATCGGTTCGACCCTGATGTTCCGTTCGCTCATTACTCATGATTCATCCACCGTGGTTCTATAACTTGCGAAAACGTTGACGGGCAGAATTATTCTCTGGAGTAATTATTTGGCTGCTGTATCCTCTCCCCTGTGGTACCACTTCTACTCGTATCCCTTAAGACTCGAGGGCCTCCTACGGAATCATATGCAGTATCGTCGGGCAGCCGTCGGCCTCACTATCGCCATCGGCCTTCTCGCACTCCTCGTCTACGGTGTCGGTTGGGAGGAAGTGCTTTCAACGCTACGGGAGGCGAACCCGTTGTTCGTTGCCGGGGCGTTTCTCACTGGTGGCTCGATCCTCATTTTCCGGGCTGCCGTAATCAACCAACTCCTCAATCCGCTGACCGGGCGAGTGACCGGCAGATCGTTCGTCGTTACCTTTCTCTCCGGGTACTTTGCCCGAAGCGCGCTACCTTGGGGGCGCTCGACAGGATCCCCGATTATGGCCTATCTGTTCGCGAAAAACTCCGACTCGGAGTTCGAGCAAAATCTGGCCGTCGTCGCGCTCGCTGAGTTACTCGTGTTCCTTGGGAGCGTAGTCGTGGCCTTCGTTGGCGTCATTACCTACTTCGGCCTCGAGGAGGATCATGGCCTGTTAGCGGAGTTGCTCGGTGAAACGCTCAGCGACACCAATGCGGGGTTGACCGGACTCGGCATATTGATCGGGTTAACGCTCCTGGCGGGAGCCATTTTCGTGACCCGAGAGCCAGGGACCACTCG
>LFCJ01001988.1_pt1 | contig 14626 bp, 15 predicted proteins | sample 643141 | NCBI WGS metagenome assembly LFCJ01 (sample SAMN03766243, study PRJNA286221) | soda lake metagenome | biome: soda lake; feature: Kulunda steppe; material: water; isolation source: sample B1-Br-g2 brine of Lake Bitter-1 | place: Russia: Kulunda steppe | collected 2010-07 | reverse complement strand
CTCCAAGACGTTTATCTCGTCGCCGTCCTCCTCGCCGTGTTCGCTCTGCCAGATCTCGCCGGTCTCGGGGTGGACGGCCATCCCCTGAGAGTTGCGGTGGCCGTAGGTGTAGACGGCGTCGGCCACGTCCTCGTCGTCGACAAAGGGATTGTCATCGGGAATCGAGCCGTCCGCCTCGAGGCGAACGGTTGCGCCGAGTTCGTTGTCCGTGACCCGCGAGTAGTGCTCGCTTGCGTGCTCGCCGAAACGCTTGTCGCCGCGGTCGCCGACGGTCACGTAGACCATCCCCTCCTGGCCGACGACGACCCGCGAGCCGTAGTGGACGGTCGAGTCGACGAACGGCTCGGCGACGAACAGTTCCTCGAAGTCCTCGAGACGGGGGCTCTCGGGGTCGACTCTCCCCCGCCCGAGGTGGGTGGTCGATTCGCCGGCGTCGTTTTCGGCCGCGTAGGTCAGGTACGCCCACGGTTCGTCGGGGAAGTCGGGGTGGAGTTCGACGTCGAGCAAGCCACCCTGGCCGGCGGCGGAGACCTCGGGGGTTCCATCGAGTACCTCGCGGTCGCCGTCCTCACGATCGAGGAGGGAGAGTCGGCCCTCGAGTTCGGTGACCAGCAGCCGGGAGTCCTCGGGGAGGAAGGCCATCGCCCACGGCTGTGCGAGGCCGTCGGCGACCACCTCGAGGTCGAAGCCCTCGACGTCGTCCTCGCCGAAGCCGAGACAGCCGCCGACCGAGAGGGCGACGGTGGCTCCCAGGACCGTTCGTCGGCCGACGCGTGGGGGCGTCGCTGTCATGGGGGTTTCTGATTTCTGTAACGGTTTGGCCAACCGTCAAACCACGGGTGTGTGTGTGTGTGTGCGAGAGAGTCACGCATGGAAAGCGGTTTTTGCCGTTACTGACATGCATAAGAGTCTCCCAGAGTATGCATACTAAACATGAGCGACGACGAGAGCGCACAGTCGCCGGAGCTCCGAGGGTTCGGAACGAGAAGCGTCCACGCCGGGCAATCGCCCGATCCGGCGACGGGGGCGATGGCCCCGCCGATCTACCAGACCTCCTCGTACGTCTTCGAGAGCGCGGACGACGCCGCCGCCCGCTATGCCTTAGAGAGCGAGGAGTACATCTACTCGCGGATCGGAAACCCGACGACGGAGGTCCTAGAGGACCGCCTGGCCGCCCTCGAGGGCGGGGTGGGTGCGGTGGCGACGGGCAGCGGGATGGCCGCGCTGGATTCGGCGACGCTGATTCTGGCGAAAGCCGGCGAGAACGTCGTCTGTTCGACGGACACCTACGGCGGGACGACCGCCTATCTCGCCAGGACCGCCTCCCGGCGGGGGGTGGAGACGCGGTTCGTGCCGACCCTCGAGTACGACGCCTACGAGGATGCGATCGACGAGGACACCGCGTACGTCCACCTCGAGACGATCGGCAACCCCTCGCTCGTCACCCCCGACTTCGAACGGGTCGCCGGGATCGCCCACGACAACGGGGTGCCACTCGTCGTCGACAACACGTTCGCGACGCCGTACCTGTGTACCCCGATCGACCACGGCGCGGACGTCGTCTGGAACTCCACGACGAAGTGGATCCACGGCTCCGGGACCACGGTGGGCGGAATTTTGGTCGACGGCGGCACCTTCCCCTGGGACGACCACGGCTACGAGGAGATCGCCGGGACGAACGACGCCTACCACGACGTCGACTTCTCGCGGGACTTCCCGGATGCGCCCTTCGCCGCCGCCGCCCGCTTTCGCTCGCTTCGCAGCCTCGGCAACCAGCAGTCACCCTTCGACGCCTGGGGGACCCTCCAGGGGATCGAGAGCCTGCCACTGCGGATGGACCGTCACTGTGAGAACGCCGCGATCGTCGCCGACTACCTCGACGACCACGATGACGTCGCCTGGGTCACCTATCCCGGCCTCGAGAGCCACCCCACCCACGACAACGCCACGCGCTACCTCGACGACTACGGCGGGATGATCGCCTTCGGCCTCGAGAACGGCTATTCGGCCGGCAAACGCCTCTGTGAGGAAGTCGAAGTCGCCCAGTTCCTCGCGAACATCGGCGACGCGAAGACGCTCGTGATCCACCCCGCGAGCACCACCCACGGCCAGCTCACCCCCGAGGAACGCGAGGAGGCGGGGGTCACCGAGGACCTCATCCGGCTGTCGGTCGGCATCGAGGATCCGGAAGATATACTCGGGGACCTCGAGAACGCGATCCGAACGGCGACGCGGGAGACACACCCATGACGACGAAAGATACGGTCGATCTCGGGGAGTTTCAGTTCCTGTGTGGGGAGTCGATCCCCTCCCTCGAGGTCGCATACGAGACTTACGGCGAGTTCGACGGGACGAACGCAGTGGTGGTCTGTCACGCCCTGACGGGCAGTGCCCACGTCGCCCGCCGACCCGACGCGGGCGACCGGACGGCCGGACAGGCACGGGCCTGGTGGGGGGACGTCGTCGGCCCCGGGAAGGCCGTCGACACGACCGAGTACTACGTGATCTGTGCGAACGTTCCGGGCTCGTGTTACGGGACGACGGGGCCCTCGAGTACGAACCCCGAAACCGGCGAACCGTACGGAACGGAGTTCCCGCCGGTGACGGTGGGCGACTGGACCCGCGCCCAGCGGGCGTTACTCGACGAACTCGGCGTCGGCCGTCTGCACGCCGTCGTCGGCGGGAGCGTCGGCGGGATGAACGTCTTAGACTGGCTGCGCCGGTATCCCGACGACGTCGAACGTGCCGCAGCCGTCGCCGCTGCGCCCCGGCTCGACGCCCAATGTCTCGCCCTCGATACCGTCGCCCGGCGGGCGATCACGAGCGATCCCAACTGGAACGGGGGCCACTACTACCACGGTCCGGATCCAAAGGAGGGACTGGCCAGGGCGCGCCAGATCGGCCACATCATGTACCTCTCGAAGTCCTCGATGGGCCGGAAGTTCGGCCGTCGTTCGGCCGGCAGGGAGACCGTCCGCGAGGAGCCTCCGGACCCCGCTGCGGCGTTTTTCGCCTACCGTGAGGTCGAGTCCTACCTCGATTACCAGGCCGAGAAGTTCGTCGATCGCTTCGACGCCAACAGCTACCTCTACCTGACCCGGGCGATGGACGACTTCGACCTCGCGGCCGGCTACGAGTCCGACGCGGACGCGCTGGCTGCGTTCGAGGGAGAACTCCTCGTGCTCTCGTTTACCGGCGACTGGCACTTCACGGTCGACCAGTCCGACGCCCTGGCCGATCAGTGTCGCGAGGCCGGCGTCGACGTCGCTCACCACGTCGTCGAATCCGACCACGGTCACGACGCGTTCCTCGTCGAACCCGAAAAGGTCGGACCACCACTGTCCGGCCTCCTCGCCGAGGGACTGTCCGCTCGAGCGATCACCGATACGGAAGACCCCGAGGTAGACGACTTCGCGCCCGTTCACGCGAGCCTCTTTTCGGAATGAACTGCCGGTCAACTAACAGAGCGTGCAAGGGGTCAGAGGCCGTCCGGTGACGAGCGGCCCGGACACATCGGTCCGAATATGCGGCGAAAACCCGTCAGGATTTTGCTCCGTCAGTATCAGTCGTCGGTCGCGTGAACGTTCGCCCCGGCGGCCCGGGCGGTGCTCTCGACGCCGTCGGGCGTGAGGTTGCGGACGGTCCAGGCGCCACCGGCGGCGACGACGGCCGAGGCGATCCCGGCGACGATCGCGCTCACGATGAGGCCGCCGAAGTCGACGCTGACGTCGAACGGGACCGAGCCGAGAAACGCCCCGAGGAGCCAGAACGCGGCCGTTCCGGCCAGCGTACTGATACCCGCTGTCAGGAACGTCGTCTTCTCGTCCCGGTCGAGTCCCCAGCCGAGAAGCGCACCCACGATAACCGAGGCGACGACGGCGAAGTACGGTACCGCGAAGAACGTCATCGTAATCGTCGGGTCGAGCGCCTCGAACCCGGCGGTGTCGTCGATCAGCGCCTGGCCGGCGGCGTCGAGGAGGATCGCCACGAGGCCAAAGCCGACGCCGACCAGCGCGAAAAGCGCCGCGACGAACTTCGTCCACTCGACGACGACCGGTTGCTGGACGAGGTCCACGATGGAATCGTCGTCGGGCTGGTCAACCGACGGATCCCTACGGTCGGGTCCGTTCTCCCCGTCGGGAGCGTCGCTGCGTTGGTGTGCTGTGGTCTCTTCTTTACCAGTCTGGCCGTTCGTACCCATACCGGACCATCCGTCTAACCTATCTTATTATTTTTGCTAGGATACGTACAGTACTGTCGGACCGTCACCGGCGCAGACGGATGGGACGTACTCTTTTGTCGTCCCTGTCTGAACGTACTGACACGGATGCCCATCGAACGCGAGCGGACGGTCGAGGAGGCACGGTTTTACAATCCACTCGAGGACTTTACCCAGGACGCAGTCGAGATCGAGATCCGCGAGGATCCGCTGACGGGCGAACAGGTGCGTATCGTCCCCGACGTGTTCCCGCGACCCGAGGACGGAGAACGGCCCGACATCTCGGCGTTCGTCGAGGACGACGAGGGCTGTTTTTTCTGCCCGGACGTGGTCGAGGAGGCGACCCCGGAGTATCCCGACTTCGTCGGCGTCGATCGGGGGTCGGTCGGCGAGGCCACCTCGTTCCCGAACCTCTTTCCCTACGGGAAACACTCGAACGTCGTCGTCCTCACCGAGGACCACTTCACCCCGGTCGGGGAGTTCACCACGGACCTGCTCGCCGACGGCCTCGCCTGCGCCCTCGAGTACGTCCACGCGGTCAGAGACCACGAGGAGGCGTCCGTTGGCTCGATCAACATGAACCTCCTCCCCTCTGCCGGGAGCAGCGTCGTCCACCCACACCTCCAGACGATCGTCGACGACCATGGGACGAACGAGACGCGCCGCCGGGTCGACGAGGAGCGGGCGTACCACGACGAACACGGCCGGACCTACTGGGCGGCTCTCCTCGAGGACGAACGCGACGGGGATCGGTACGTCGGCTCGACGGGTGACGTCGAGTGGCTCGCGCCGTTCGCCCCGATCGGCCAGTGGCACCTGCGGGGGGTCACCGACGTGATCGAGGTACCGGAGCCCGACGACGACGTCGTCGAGGACATCGCGGCGGGCCTCGAGACCGTCTTCACCTACTACGACTCACTCTCTCTCAACGCACAGAACTTCTCCGTACACGTAAACGAGGGGGCGGCCTCGCCTCTCGTCGTCGACGTCGTCGCACGGCCGGCGTTCGACGATCAGTACGTCACCGACGCCTTCTTCATGCAGACGATCCACGACGAACGGGTCGTCGACGCCATACCCGAGGAGTACGCCCTCGAGGCGGGCGAGTTCTTCTGATTCGCTCGTCGATCAGTCGGCCGTCCGGCCACCGATCGCCATCGACGGGGGACTCGTCGCCAGGGGAACAGGGGAAGCTGCGTCCCGGAGAAAACACTCCGTCACTCTTCGAGTACGCCTTCCTCGACCAGAACCCCCTCGAGTTCGTCCATGGCGGTCACGACGACCTCACAGCTCGGGGCGACGGCGGGTTTCGGGTCGAAGCCGACCGCGAGGCCGGCGACCTCGAGCATCGGTAGGTCGTTCGCACCGTCACCGACGGCGACCGTTTCGTCGATCCCGACGTCCCGGTCGGCGGCGAGGTCCTCGAGGGCGTCGTCTTTTGTCCCCTCGATCAGTGGGCCCTCGACCTCGCCAGTAAGTTCACTACCCACAACGGGCAGGCGATTCGAGACGATGTGATCGACCGAAACGCCCTCCCTGTCCAGGGCGGCGGCGACGCCACGTTCGAAGCCACCGGTGAGGATGGCGGTCGTCACGCCGGCGGCGTTGAGCGCCTCGAGCAGGTCGGCCGCGCCCGGGCGGAGCTCGACTTCGTCGTAGGCCGCTTGGGCGTCGTCCTCCGGGAGGCCCTCGAGTAAGGCCGCCCGCGAGCGTAGGCTCTCGGCGTAGCCGATTTCGTCGTTCATCGCACGTTCCGTGATCGCTGCCATATCGTCGGCGACGTCGATCCGGTCGCCGAGCAGGACGGTCATCTCGGAATCGGAGAGCGTCCCGTCGAAGTCGAAGGCGACGAGTGTCATCGCCTCCGGATTGCGCCCGGGGGGATAAACCAGTTCAGGTTTTCACTCGTCCTCGACCGGCGTCTTGACGATCGTCACCGGCGTCGAGGAGAGACGGACGACCCGTTCGGTGACGCTGCCCAACAATCGACGATACTCCCCGGGGCGGTCTTTCGACCCCATCACCAGCAAGTCGACGTCTTCCTCGTCGGCGTACGCGAGAATCCGTTCGTGGGGACTGCCGCGGCGGACGGCCGTCTCCGGCTCGAGGCCGGCCTCCCGGACCCGGTCGGCGATCTCCGCTATAGCCTCCTCGCCTTCCTGTTCGAGGGCGGTCTCGAGGCCCTCGAACTCGTGGACGTATTCGTCGCCTGTGTAGGAGCTGTAGACGTCGCTGTCGACGACGTACAGCACGTGCAGATCGGCGTCGTGGCTCTCGGCGACGGTGATCGCGTGCTCGATCGCCAGTTCGGTCCCTTCGCCAGCGTCGGTCGGGAGCAAGACGGTGTCGTACATCACACGGTGTTACCACACGACCCGAGATAATACTCGGGGCTGTAACGTGGCTACCGCGTCGGCTCGCGGCTACTTCCCGTCGGTCGGCGGTCGTTCGGTCGCTGGTTCCTCGGCCGCCAGCCGCTCGTCGAAGTCGTGGGCCGTTGCCTCCTCTAGAAAGCTCAGTTCCCGCTGTGGGAACGGGATCGTGATCCCGGCGTCCTCGAAGGCGTCGTAGACCCCGCGGTTGACCCGATCGATCGCGCGCTTTTCGACCAGCGGGTGGCTGATGTACGCACGGAGTTCGAAGACCAGTGCGGAGTCGCCGAACTCGCTGAAAAGCACCTGTGGCGCCGGTCGTTCCCGGACGAGCGGACACTCCGAACAGACCTCGAGGACGAGTTCTTCGACCAGTTCGTAGTCCGTGCCGTAAGCGGCCGTGATCGGGATCCGCAGGCGCATGTGCCGTTGGGGAGCGCTCTCGTTTACCACCTGTGTGGAGTTCAACACGGCGTTTGGCACGGTCACGAGCAAGTTGTCCTCGGTGAGCACTGTCGTACTCCGGATGCCGACGTCGGTGACCGTCCCGCGCATGTCGTCGTCGACCCGGATCACGTCGCCGACCTTGTACGTGTTGTCGAAATACAGCGCGATGCCGCCGATCAGGTTCCCGATGGCGTCCTGGGCGGCGAAGCCGATGACGATGCCGAGGATCCCCGCGGAGGCGAGAAACGGGGTCACCTCGAGGTCCCACACCGAGACGAGAAGCAAGAGCGTCACGAGGACCACCGAGACCGTCCAGAGGTTCTTGAACATCGGTGCGAACTCGTAGGTCGTCTCACCCTCACGGACGTACTCGAGCCAGCGCCCGCCGATCCGGATCGACGCCCGCGCCCACAGGACGATCAGGGCCGTCGTCACGACCCCGACGACGACGTAACTGGACTCGAGGAGATCGAGCACGAGCAAGCTGAGATAGACGCCGAGCAACCCGATCGTGATCGCGATCGGCGTGTGGACCTCCTCGAAGGTCGCCCGGCCGAAGGAGGTCCCCGCACTCGAGCGGGCGAGGTGACGACGGCTCATGGTGTAGACCAGTCGGGCCAGCAGATACGAGGCGGCCAGAATCACCGGGACGGAAAGCCACGTTCGCCCGCCGGCGAGGCTCTCGAGCCAGGTGGTTTCGGGGACCGACAGCGCGGAGAGGACGGCGAGACTCATCAGACGTGGTGACGATATCGATCGGCGACGGGTATAACTGTCGACGTTCACGTATGGGTAGAACGTCTCCGACAGGGTGCCAGCGGCCGGACGCGAGCGCAGGCCTTAACCATCGCGCGACCGAACTCACGACCCAATGACCGACCGAGCGGGAGACCGAAAGGACGGACACCGGTTCTCCGAAGGCGGTGGCTTCGACGACCCCTACGACGAGTTCGACCTCGATCCGCCGGAACTGGACGTCGACCCCTCGAAGGTCGACCCCGTCGATTCGCGGGTCCTCGCGGACGTCCTCGACGAGCGCCAGCGTTCGGACCTGGCGGTCGACGCCGGCGAGTTGCTCGACGTGGGCTTAAACTACATGCAGATAAACCGCTTCGAACAGGCCACCGAAACCTTCGAACGGGCCGCCCAGTTCGCCGAGGACGACCACCGCAAGCAGGAAGCGTGGGTGAACAAGGGCGTCGCCCACGCCGAACTCGAAGAGTGGGACGAGGCCATCGGCGCACACCGGGAGGCTCTGGCCATCGACGACTCGAGTGAACACGCCGCGACCGCCGAAACCAACCTCGCGTACGCCCTCTGGGAGTTCGGCGAGACCGCACAGGCTCTGGAACACGCCGAACGGGCCGTCGGGATCGACGAACGGTTCCCCCAGGCGTGGTACAACCGGGCCTTTTTCCTCCACGAGCGTGGCTTAAACGAGGACGCCTTGCAGTGTATCGACAACGCGATCCGGCTCGGAATGCGAAACGAGGGCGTCCTGGAGGAGAAAGTACGCATCCTCGAGGAACTGGGCGAGTACGAGGAGGCAGAGGAGATCGCCGAAGAAGCAGAAGAGATGCGCGAACGGACCGAACAGCGCATCGTCGAGGAGGAACGAAAACAGCTAGGCGAATGATCGTCAACGAACGCCGGACGCCGGACGGGTTGCTCGTCGCCGTCTGTGACCCGGAGGTCTTAGGCGAAACCTTCGAGGAAGGCGAGATCACGCTGACCGTGACAGAGGAGTTCTACGGCGGCGAGGCGGTCGAGGAGAGCGCCGTCGTCGACAGTCTGGCACGGGCGACGGTCGCGAACATCGTCGGCACCCGTGCGGTGGAACTGGCTATCGAGGAGGGATTTATCGAGGAGGCGAACGTTCTGGAGGTCGACTCGACGCGACACGCCCAGCTGTTGCGAATGTAGTAATACTCCAAAGTGGGCGTGCCCCCGTCGATCGGAAGGCGCTTGGACTCGACCAGCGTCGCCGCGGGGGCGATCGGTCCCTCGAACAGTATCAGAACGACATCGGTTCGGGCCCGTGTGGGCTGCCCGGCGGGGTCGGGTCGCGGTCGCTGTAGCCGACGCGGCCGACCGCCTTGTCGCTGACCGCCGAGTAGACCGCAAACCGGGCGTCCTCGGGCGAGTAGAACGTCTCGGATTCGAGCCGTTCGAGCACCTCCTCGACCGTCTCGGTCCCGTTCGGGAGTTCGAGACAGTTCTCGCCACACTCGTCGATCAGTTCCTCGGTGGTCGCGGGATACTCGTAGTCGTCGATGAACTCGCCGGTGCCGTTGAGTAGCATTACGAACGAACACACGTGATCGATTATTATAAACATTGTCCATGTACCTCTCTAGAGACTCCCGAGAGCCTAGAGTTCCTAGAATGACCGACGGTGACATCCGTAGGGGTAACCACTTTGCTCCGTCCACCACAGATGGGAGTATGCCCTACGCCGACCTTCACGTCCACACGACCCGTTCCGACGGCACCCTCGAGTTCGAGGAGGTTCCCGCGGCCGCGAGGCGGGCGGGCCTCGAGGTCGTCGCGTTGACCGACCACGATCGGCTCCAGCCGTTCGAGGGTGCGGTCGTCGAGCGTGAGGGGGTCCGGATCGTCCACGGGATCGAACTCCGGGTCGAGGCCGCCGACGGGCTCCGTGTCGACTTGCTCGGCTACGGGGTCGAACCGACCGACGACCTCGAGGCCGTCGTCGACGCGGTCCAGGGAAACCGCCGGGAGCGCGGCCGGGCGATCGTCGACTGCGTCGAAGACCGACTGGGGATCGACCTCGCCGTCGACGTCGAGGACGGCTTTGGCCGCCCACACATCGCGCGGGCGATCGACGACCATCCGGATGCCGACTACGACTACGGGGAGGCGTTCTCCCACCTCATCGGCTTCGACTGTCCCTGTTACGTCCCCCGGGAGATCCCGAGTTTCGAACGGGGTCTGTTGACCCTCGAGTCGGCGTGTTCGGTCGTCTCACTCGCCCATCCGCTTCGCTATCGCGATCCCGAACGGGCACTCGAACTCGCCACGGAACTCGACGCCCTCGAGGTCCACTACCCCTACGGCCGGGAGGTCGACAGGGGTCCGGTCGAGAACGCCGTCGAGGCCCACGGGCTGTCGGTCACAGGGGGCAGTGACGCCCACGACCACCTGCTCGGGCGTGCCGGGATCTCCGAGAGCGAATACCGGGCGCTCGGCCTTCGTTAACGGCACGTTCGAACGGTAGCGGAGGGTTCAAATCGGTCCATCCCCTACGCCGGATCATGAGATGTCACTACTGTGACCGTGATGCCGCCTTCGCCGCCGAGTCAGACGGTGTCAAGGTCGGTCTCTGTGAAGACCACTTCCGGGAGCGGTTGCAGGAACTCGCGGAGGCCGACGGGCTCGAGACGTTAAAAGAGCAAGTCGACGTCGATCGCGCCGAGTAGTTTCCAACCCGCCACAGTCGTCTAGGCGGTTCGTCCCCCGTCGACGTCGATCGCGTCGACCGGACAGACGTCGACACAGAGCATACAATCGATACACTGGTCCTCGCGGGTCGGTTCGGCCTTTTTCTCGCTTTCCGGGTGGCCGGGCGTGTCGACCCACTCGAAGACGTCGACCGGACAGTCCTCGAGACAGGCACCGTCGGCGAGACAGATGTCGTAGTCGACGGCGACGTGGGTCCCCCGGATCCCTAGCTCTTCGGGTTCGTCGACCGGGCCCCAGACGGCGACGCCGTTTTCTTCACCTACTTTCTCTCGGTTCTCGTGGAACTGTGGATCTATGGCCATTGCTAGCAGTACGTTTCTCGCCGCGTAGATAAAAGCGTACCCGATCGGCCACCCACTGTAAGACGGTACCGCTGGGCAAGGCGATATCGCGGTGAACCCCTGCCGGGATCGCCGTCGGTCAGTAACCAAGCGAGAGGACGTGGTTGAGCGCGAGCGCGAGGACGACGAGCGCGAGCAAGGCCGCGAGGACGCCGAAGGCGACCGCCCAGCCGAACAGATCGGCGAACAGCCCGGTGGCGACGGAACCGACCGACCCGATCACGCCGTAGACGCTCCGGACGAGGCCGAAGCCGGCCCCGCGTTCGGCTTCGGAGAGTTCGTCGATGAACCGAGGGAGGAGTGCCGCCGCCCAGCCCAGGCCGGTGCCGACCAGTATCACCGCTGCCGTAATCGCAAGAAAGCCGGGGACGGCGATAAAGAGGACGAAGCCGACCGAGGCAAGCAGCATACAGCCCGCAGTCGCGATCTCCCGGCCGTACCGATCCGAGACCGCGCCGACACCGACCTGTGTGATCGCCTGGACGACGAAGTACGCCGAGAAGACCACGCCGGCCAGTTGCGTCGACTGCCCCCGGTGGTCGACCAGAAACGTCGGGAGAAAGGACGCCGTCGCCTGCCAGACGAACGCGCCCGCGACGGCGAGACAGATCGTGAAGGCGATCTTCGGCCGGGTGAGCAGTTCGAGGACGGCCTCGAGGTCGAACCGATCGCCCATGGGCTGGTCGGGACGGCGTGGCTCGGCTGACTCTACGTACCAGGCGAAAAGCACGAAGACGGGGACGGCGGCGACGACCCCGATGGCGACGGCGGGCCGCCAGCCGTAGCGGACGCCGATCGCCGCGGCGACCACCGGCGCGATCAGCCCCGCCGCGGGACCGCCGCTGCTGTGCACGCCGATGGCGGTGCCGATGTCGTCGTACGTCCGGGCCAACAGCGTGGTCGCGACGCTGTAGTGGAGGCCAGCGACGGCACCGAGTGTGAGAGTGCTGAGCAAGAAGACGCCGAAGACGGGCGAGATCGCGAGTAACAGACTCGCGACCGCCGTCCCGCCGACGGCGACCAGGATGACCGGCCGCTCGCCGTACCGGTCCGCGAGGACGCCACTCGGGAACTGCGAGAGGAAGTAAGCCAGCCACAGCCCGGTCATGGCGATTCCGACCACCGTGTTCGAGACCGCAAACTCCTCGGTGATCGCCGGCAGGACGGGGCTGATCGCCAGTCTGGCGACCATCGTCGCGAAAAAGGCGAGCGTACACAGCACGAGGACCGTTTCCCGGTATCGCCAGCGCATCGATCAGCCTACACCAGTCGACCGTCACTCGACCCGGTCGGTCAAAGAGGGTGTCGGTCCCGGCGCTGTCGGCCGAGTTCGTCCACGGGCAGCCGTTCCCCCGAGACGCCGACGGGCGTCTGCCACCTCGAGACCGCGCTGGCGGCGTCCGAACGCGCTTTGGGGACCGTGTGGAAAACCGAAAGGAGTCGGTCTACGCGTTTTCAGCGAACGCCTCGGCCATCTCCGCCGGAATCGTCGTCACGTCGATCCCCCAGGCGAGTGGCAGCCAGAGCGTCGCGACGATCGTGATCAGGACGATTCCGATGACGTTGAGCCCGAAGCCGACTTTCGCCATCTGCGGGAGGCTGATGTAGCCACTGCCGAAGACGATCGCGTTCGGCGGCGTCGCGACCGGGAGCATAAACGCGAAGGAGGCGGCGGTCGCGCCCGCGATCATCAGGCCGAAGGGGTGGACGCTGATACCGACGGCGACCGCGGCCAGAATCGGCATGAGCATCGCCGTCGTCGCCGTGTTCGAGGTGACCTCGGTGAGGAAGATCGTCATGACCACGACCGCCAACATGATCACGAGCATGTTGACGCCCTCGAGGGCGCCGAGTTGTTCGCCGATCCAGGCGGCCAGCCCGGTGTCACCGAAGCCGGCGGCGATGGCGAGGCCACCGCCGAAAAGCAAGATGACCCCCCACGGAATGTCCTTCGCGCTCGTCCAGTCGAGCAGGGTCGTGAACTCGCCGTCTTTCGTCTCCGTCGGGAGCATGAACAGGACCATCGCGCCGCCGATGGCGACGATGGTGTCGGCGTCGTCGGGGACTGGCACGCCGACCTGATCGATCAGGCTGGCGCCGATCCAGGCGACTGCCATGCCGACGAAGACGACGAGGACCAGCCGTTCCTGTGTGGTCATCGAGCCGAGTTCCTCGAGTTCGCGGTCGATAGTGTCGACGCCGACGGGGAGCTGGTCGAACTGCGGCGAGAGCGCGAGGCGGGTGACGTAGAGGTAGACGGTCACCAGCCCGACGATCGCGATCGGGACGCCGTAGAGCATCCATTCGGCAAAGGAGATGTTCTGACCGAACAGTTCCTCGGCCTGGCCGGCAAAGAGGATGTTCGGTGGCGTCCCGATCAGCGTGGCGACGCCGCCGACGGAGGCCCCGTAGCCGATACAGAGCATGAGTGCGACGCCGAAGGTGAACTCGCCTTGGTTCGTGTTCACGTCGAGGCCGGTGTCGTCGATGAGATCCGCAGTCTGGTAGATCACCGCGAGCGCGATCGGAACCATCATCATGACCGTCGCGCTGTTTGAAACCCACATCGAGAGGAACGCCGTCGAGAGCATAAACCCGAGAATCAGCCTCGAGGGTTCGGTGCCGACGAGTTTGATCGTCCGCAGGGCGATCCGCTTGTGCAGACCCCACCGTTGCATCGCCATCGCGAGGAAAAACCCTCCGATAAAGAGGAAGATCAGCGGATGGGCATAGGACGGCGTCGTCTCCGCGGCGGGCAGGGCGCCCGTCAGCGGGAAGAGTACGATCGGGAGCAGGGACGTCGCGGGGATCGGGATCGCCTCGGACATCCACCAGACGGCGACCCAAGCGGTGACGGCGGCGACCGCCTGCCCCTCCGGGGAGAGGCCCGCGGGCGTCGGCGAGAGATACAGCAGGGCGAAAAGCACCGGACCGAGGACGAATCCGACCGTCTGTCTGAGCCCGTAGTCGGAACCGACGTCGAACGGTGAGTGGTCGTCACCCCCGCCGTTCGACCCGGGGCCCCCACCTCGACGCCTCTCCGCCCTCTCCCCGTCGGGAAACGCCTTGCGTGTGAGTTCCGTTTCCTCCGCACTCACCGTATCCATACCCTCGGCGATCCGTCGTCCGTCGAGTCGAAGATACGCCTTCGTTTGCGCGTTGAGTCGCCATAGATACGATCGGATCGCAGTCCTGTGCGATTTCGCCATCTATCTCTCGGTTGTGAATCTCCTGTTATCAATTGTCTGGTTTTTGACCCTGTGTTAGAAAAAATTGTTATAGAGGCGTTCTAACACCTATTGCTCTACGAAGGTGTAATGTAACACAGCAGACCAAAAAGGCGATCAGGACCGCTAGCCGGCGAACTCGTAGAGTTCGTCACCGACGAAGTGAACCGAGTCGACGACTTTCCCCTCCTCGCCGACCATCTCCTCGCCGTCGACTTTCGCACGGCCGACCGCGAGCACTTTGCCGTGGGACTCCTCGGCGATGACCACGAGGTCCCCCGCCGAGACGTCACCACGAACCTCCGTGATGCCCGGTCGCATCACGTCCGCGCCGTCGCTGACAAAGGAGACCGCACCGGCGTCGACGACGACGACCCGCTCGTCGATGTCGTAATCGTTCGCCCCACGGACCGTCAGGAACGGCTCCCCGTCGAGGTGGGCGATCTTCGGTTCCCCGTCGACCAGGACGACCTCGAGGTCCGACTCCTCGAACTCGACGCGCTCGTAGGTGTCCCCCTCGAGGTCGACCCCGAGTTT
>LFCJ01001986.1_pt1 | contig 14630 bp, 18 predicted proteins | sample 643141 | NCBI WGS metagenome assembly LFCJ01 (sample SAMN03766243, study PRJNA286221) | soda lake metagenome | biome: soda lake; feature: Kulunda steppe; material: water; isolation source: sample B1-Br-g2 brine of Lake Bitter-1 | place: Russia: Kulunda steppe | collected 2010-07 | reverse complement strand
TGCCGCCTCCCGGATTTGAACCGGGGACAGCTCGATCTTCAGTCGAGTGCTCTCCCAGTCTGAGCTAAGGCGGCTCACCTACATCTCCGTCCATGGTATAAAAAAGGATTTCGAATCGGAACGCATCGCTCACCCATCACAATCCGCCGACTGTGGTGTGTGTAGACACACAGCATGAGAGTAACGGGTGGATACAGGTTCGGTAGCGGCCGACGGCATGCGCTTTGTCGGATTTACGGATATTCAAGACACCCTTTTCCGCGCTGGCGAGTAACATCGTGTTATGGGTGCACTCACCTCGAGTCACGGTGAGCAAGAACTCTCGGCCGACACCATCCTCGAGTTACTTGCAAACCGTCGCCGCCGATACCTGCTGTATGCACTGCGTGGCCGTGAGGAGCCGATCGAACTGTCGAAACTCGCCGAACGCGTCGCCGGCTGGGAACACGACGTCCCGCCCGACGAGGTCGCACAAAACGAGTACAAAAGCGTCTACGTCTCATCGGTCCAGTGTCACGTGCCGAAACTGGCCGACGCGGGCGTCGTCGACCACGACGAGGACAACCACACCGTCGTCCTCGGCGAGAACTTCGTCCAGCTCGAGCCCTACCTTCGCGTCGTCGTCCGCGACGAACCCGAGAATTCGACGCTCCACGCGGCCCTCGAGGCCGAATCCGGCGACGGATTTTTCAGTCAGATCAGGGAGAACGTCGCCCGGCTCAAGCACTGACTCCTCCTTGCAGCGGCAAGCGTCGCAGTGATAATGACCGATTAGGACCGATCGCTCGCCTCGACGATTCGGCCAGCACGCGTGGATGGGTCCGTCCCGAATCCCGAGCCAGTCGTGTTTCGAACCCCGAACCAGTCGGTATCTCGGTTTCCGGGCCGGTCATCGGTTCCCAGGGCAGCCGCGGCTCCGACTGTCCGACACCCCGACGACCGACAGTTCCCCATCGACGCGGGTGCGGTTACGCACACTTCGACGGCGACTGTCGGCTCAAGCAGCGCTCGAGGCGCTGGCTGGACGTCGCTCGAGTCGGTCGCGGTGGCGGTGTGGGCTCGGGCGGGTTCGAACCCTCCCTCGGTTACATTTCTGTGACTCACTGTTGTTCGTCTCAGAAATGGGCTCGGGCGGGTTCGAACCACCGACCTCGGCCTTGTAAAGGCCGCGTCATAACCAGCTAGACCACGAGCCCGCACCCTGACCAAGTGGCCCCGTCCGAATAACCTTTACTTTCTCACACCGCAGCCTGCGTATGGTTCTCGAGCGGCTCTGGACGGGGCTGGTCCTCCTCGTCATCGTCGCGATCGGCGGCGTCCTCCTCGTCCAGGCTGGACTCGTTTCCGCACCGTGGGGCGAGGACCGGGCCGAGGTGCGGGTGCTCGACGAGGCGGGCGAACCGAAGGCCGTCGTCGACGCCGAGGTCGCCGACACCTGGAGCGAACGGTACACCGGCCTGAGCGAGCACGAGTCGCTCGCCGAGGGCGAGGGGATGCTGTTCGTCCACTCGAGTGAGGCCGAACGGACGTACGTAATGCGCGAGATGGACTTCGACATCGACATCGTCTTCGTCGACGCGGATCGCGAAATCACGACGATCGAACACGCCCGCGCACCGGAGCCCGGCGAGGACGGCGAGGATCTCGAGTACACCGGGCAGGCGCAGTACGTTCTCGAGGTGCCACGGGGGCACGCGAACGAGACGGGACTGGCCGTCGGCGACGCCGTCGAAATCGAGTACCAGTGAGCGGCCCCGATGAGTGGCCGTGTCGGTTCGTCGAAAACCCTTATTGCCGGCGCTCCCGGAAGCGAACGCGATGGTCGATGTCGACTGGGAGAAAGACGACCCGTTCGAGGACCAGCGGGAGCACGTCGACAGTCCCATGCGACGGCTCCTGTTCGAGTACGGCCGCCCGTACTGGTTCTCGATGGCTGTCGGGCTCGTCTCGAGCGTGCTCGCGCGGGCCCTTGACCTCCTCCCGGCGTTGATGCTCGCGGTGGCGATCGATGCGGTCTTCGGCGAGGCGGTGTTCCAGGAGCAGGTGCCGCTGGTGGTGCTGCCGGAGGCGTGGCTCCCGACGTCCCCGGAGGGGCAGTTCTGGCTCGTCGCCCTCGTCATCGCGGGCTCGTTCGCGTTCGGGGCACTGTTTCACTGGGCGCGCAACTGGGGCTTCAACGCCTTCTCACAGGACGTCCAGCACGACGTCCGGACGGCGACCTACGACAAAATGCAGCGACTCGACATGGAGTTCTTCGCGAACAAACAGACCGGCGAGATGATGTCGGTGCTCTCGAACGACGTCAATCAGCTCGAGCGGTTTCTCAACGAGGGGTTGAACTCCGCGACGCGGCTGATCGTGATGGTCGTCGGTATCACGTTCCTGCTGTTCTGGCTCGAGCCGCAACTGGCGCTGGTCTCGCTGGCACCCGTCCCGCTGATCGCCGTCTTCACCTACCTCTTCGTCAAGAAGATCCAGCCGAAGTACGCCGCCGTCCGCTCGTCGGTCGGGACGGTCAACTCCCGGCTCGAGAACAACCTCGGCGGTATCGGCGTCATCAAGTCCTCGAACACCGAGGCGTTCGAGTCCGGCCGCGTCGAGGACGTCTCCCGGAAGTACTACGACACGAACTGGGAGGCCATCTGGCTGCGGATCAAGTTCTTCCCCGGCCTCCAGGTCATCTCCGGCGTCGGCTTCGTCCTCACCTTCGTCGTCGGCGGCTACTGGGTGTTCACGGGGACGGCCCCCGGCCCGCTCACCGGCACCCTCCAGACCGGCACCTTCGTCGCGTTCATCCTCTATACGCAGCAACTCGTCTGGCCGATGGCCCAGTTCGGTCAGGTAATAAACATGTACCAGCGGGCCGAGGCCTCGAGCGAGCGTATCTTTGGCCTGATGGACGAGGAGGGACGGATCGAACGCGACGCCGAGGCCGACGACCTCGAGGTACGAGAGGGACGCGTCGAGTACGACGGCGTCAGTTTCAGCTACGACGACGAGGTCGAGGATCGGATCATCGACGATATCTCTTTCGAGGTCGAGGGGGGCGAAACGGTCGCGCTCGTCGGGCCGACCGGGGCCGGCAAATCGACCGTGCTGAAACTTCTGCTTCGTCTCTACGACGTCAACGAGGGCGAGATCCGGATCGACGGCCGGGACGTCCGTGAGGTCTCACTCTCGAGTCTGCGTCGCTCGATGGGCTACGTCGGCCAGGAGTCGTTTCTCTTCTACGGTACCGTCGAGGAGAACGTCGCCTACGGCTCGTTCGACGCCAGCCGCGAGGAGATCGTCGCCGCGGCCAAGGCCGCCGAAGCCCACGAGTTCATCCAGAACTTACCCGAGGGCTACGACACGATGGTCGGCGAACGCGGCGTCAAACTCTCCGGCGGCCAGCGCCAGCGCGTCGCCATCGCCCGCGCCGTCCTGAAAGACCCCGACATCCTCGTCCTTGACGAGGCCACGAGCGACGTCGACACCGAGACCGAAATGCTCATCCAGCGGTCGATCGACGACCTGACCGAAGATCGAACCACGTTCGCCATCGCCCACCGGCTCTCGACGATCAAAGACGCCGACGGGATCCTCGTTCTCGAGGGCGGGCAGGTCGTCGAACGGGGAACACACGAGCAACTCCTCGCGAACGACGGGCTCTACGCCCACCTCTGGGGCGTCCAGGCGGGCGAGATCGACGAACTGCCCCAGGAGTTCATCGAGCGTGCCCAGCGCCGACAGGCCCGAACCGAGGCCGGTGACGACGACTAACCCCGCTCAGAACGACTCCTGCTCTTCTTGCCCTTCCTGGTCGGGTGCGCCCTCTTCCTGTCGTTGCTCGCCGGCCGCTGGCGGCGTTCGGTCGCTGTAGTTCTTCCGTCCGATCGCCTCGTCGCCGACCATGTTCATGATCGCCGCTTCGACTTCGCCGTACTCCCGGTACTCGTCTTCTCCCAGCGGCCCGATGAGTTCCTCGAGCGTCGTCTCGTTTCCCTCCATTTCGATCTCCTCGTCGCCGTACTCCTCGAGGAGTTCGTCGTGGCCGAGCGGGTAGTCCGCCGACTCGAGCCGGTCGCCGACCGCTCCCAGTTCGACGCCGAGTTCGCGATTGTCGTCGGTCATACGCGCAGTTGTCGGGCGCGGCCGGAAACGCTTCGGCCTGCCCTCGCGGGGCCGCCGCCTTCTCGAACCGAAAGAGCCAATTTGGTGGCCGGACGGGTCGGTGACATGTCACACAACCGGTCGCCGCTCGGCCACCGTCCCTGCTGGCGACGGACGGAACTGACGCGCTCGAGGTGGTCGCGCTGAACCCGAACGACCGCTCAATCACTGGATTCGTGATGGTCGCCCACGGGCTCGTCCACACCTACGAGCTCTCGATCCCGATCCTGATGACGATCTGGCTGCTCGAGTTCTCGGTCACCGCGGCGGTGCTCGGCGCGGTCGTTACCGTCGGCTACGGGCTGTTCGGCGTCGGTGCGCTGCCCGGCGGCCTGCTGGTCGACCGATACGGCTCGCGGCCGCTGATCGTCTGGTGTCTCCTCGGCATGGCCGTCTCGTTCGTCTTGCTTGGGCTGTCGCCGAACGTGGTGACGATCGCGCTCGCACTCGGCGTCTGGGGCATCGCCGCGAGCGTCTATCACCCGGCAGGACTCGCCCTGATCAGCAACGGCGTCCAGGACGACGTCCGCGGGACGGCGTTCGCCTACCACGGGATGGCTGGCAACGCCGGCATCGCGTTCGGGCCGCTCGTGACCGCAGTGTTGTTGCTCGCGTTCGACTGGCGGCTGGTCGTCACCGCACTCGCACTCCCGGCGTTCGTCGCCGCCGCCGTCGGCCTCCTCGTCGACTTCGACGAGTCCGCCGCGCTCGAGTCGACCCAGGTGGACGACGAGTCGTCGATCGACTCGTTCTCGGCGTTTCTCGGCGGCACCCGGCACGTGTTCACCGCCGGCTTCGCGCTCGTCTTCGTGATCGTCATGTTCAACGGCCTCTACTACCGTGGCGTACTCACGTTCCTTCCCGAGTTGCTCGACGACTTCCTGACGGCGCTGCTCGGCGACGTCGGCCTCGGCTTCTTCGGCCCCGACAGTCCGGTCGCCGAGGAGTTCGACCTCGCACAGTACGTCTACGTCGGCCTGCTGACCATCGGGATCGGTGGCCAGTACCTCGGCGGGAAGCTCACCGACCGGATGCCGCCCGAACGTGGCGTCGCCATCGCCCTCTTTACCCTCATCGCCATCGCACTCGTCTACGTGCCGGCGGCCGAGGCCAGCCTGCCCACCCTCATCGCCGCCAGCGTCGCGTTGGGGTTCGTCCTCTTTGCGCTCCAGCCGTTGACGCAGGCGACGATCGCGAAGTACTCCCCGCCCGACTCTCGCGGGCTCTCCTTTGGCTACACCTACCTCGGCATCTTCGGCGTCGGTGCGCTGGGTGCCACCGTCGTCGGCGCGGTTCTCACCTACGCCTCGCCATTGGCCGTCTTCGTCGTCCTCGCCGGCTTCGCCGTCGTCGGCTGCTCGCTCGCGACGCTCCTGGTCGCTCGAGGCGGCTTTCACTGAGCCGCGGGCGATGCTTACAAGGAACGACCGGCCGTCGAGGCGCCTATGGACCTCAGGTCGGCCACCTGGACGGACGTCGCCGACTGCGAGACCGACCTCGCACTGGTACCGGTCGGCAGCACCGAACAGCACGGCCCACACGCCCCCCTCGGGACGGACGCGATCACGGCCGAAGCGATCGCCGACGCGGCGACGGAGCGCAGCGATCGAGAGGTCGTCTGCGCGCCGACGATCCCGGTCGGTGTCGCCGAGGAACACCGCCAGTTTCCGGGCACGATGTGGGTCTCGGACGAGACCTTCCGCAACTACGTCCGCGAGTCGATCGAGAGCCTCGCACATCACGGCCTCGATCGCGTCGTCGTCGTCAACGGTCACGGCGGCAACGTCGCCGCGCTCCGGGAAGTCGGCGCTCGACTGACCCGCGACGGCACCGCCTACGCCGTCCCGTTCACCTGGTTCGACGCCGTCGGCGAGCACTCGAGCGACATGGGCCACGGTGGGCCGCTCGAGACGGCGCTCTTACGTCACCTCGAGCCCGACCTCGTCCGCGAGGACCGACTCGAGGAGGCTCGCGCTGGCGCTGCCGACGGCTGGGGCGAGTGGGTGAGTCACGCGAACCTCGCCTACGATTCGGCCGAGTTCACGGAAAACGGAGTGGTCGGCGACCCGGGAGAGGGGCCGGCCGAGCGGGGCGCTGAGCTGTACGAGCTGGCGACAGACGCGCTTGTACGCCTCGTCGATTCGGTCGCCGAACGCGACGTCTCGCGACCAGACCGGCGAGGGTAGCGACGGGCGGCCGTGGGCTGTGGCTGGCCGATCTGCCGCCAGCGCGACGCGGCGGTCGATCAGTCGTCGTCTTCGCCGTCTCCGTCCTCGCCGACGTCCTGGAGCGTCCCGCGCAGTTCAGGTATCGTCGCGGTGAGTTCGCCCACCTGCTCGCTCGCCTCGGCGACGGTCGTGATGGTCTCCTCGAGCTCTGCGATCTCTTCCTCTAGGTCTTCGGCGTCGTCGAAGGCGTCGGCGCGCTGTCCCATCGTGAACCACTTCTTCGCGTCGCGGAGGTGGTCCTCGGCGTCGCCGGCGTCGAGCGCCGAGTTGAGGCCGTTGAGCACGCCCAGCACGTTCTCGGCGTCGCTCTCCCAGACGTCCTCTGCGGCCGGCAACGCGTCCCAGGCCGCCTCGAGCGAGGACTCGACGTCGTCTCGCATCTCGCTGGCCGCTTCGCCGAACAGTTCGTCGTCGCCGAACGTCGCTTGGCTCATAGGTGTCACTTCACGACCGGCAGGGTTAAAAGGTAGCCCGAAAGTGAAAGTGAAATCCGACTCGAGAGGGGCGATAGTGCCCGAACGACGGATCGATTTCGAAAGGGTTAGCAAATTGGTTCCGGGCGGCCGTCGAGAGCCGGGACGAGCGCCCGTCGCGTGTCCCCGCAATCACCCATCCGGCGTCCGCTATCGGCCGTCGGCGAGGGCGGCCGGAACGACAGGGCAACGCTTTAGCGGCGCTCACAGCTAGAGTCGACTATGCTCAAACCGCTCGTATATTTCGCGTCACTCGCCGTCATCGGTGGAATCTTCGTCGTTCTGGGAACGACGAGCCTCGTCGCCGGCGCCGTCGGTCCCGGCTCCGTACTGATGGCACTCGGCGGCGCGTCACTGATCGGATTCGCGGGATACAATCTGCTCTTCGTCTCCGACACGGCGGACGCCGTTCCGGCCGATAGCGTGGTCTGGACGGCCGTAGGCGCTGCCGTGCTCTTTGCCCTGTGGGCAGTGGTGTTTCCGCCGGTGTAAACTATCGTCCATCCCGGTCGTCGGCGCTTCCGTCACGAATTGCGTCGACCTGCATCAGCGGATAGCCGTCTTCCATCTCCATGCGGGTGACGACCTCGAGGTCGCCGTCTTCGACGACGATCTCGACCTCGAGGAACCGACCCGTCAGTTCCACGTAGTCGGCTGCGCCGTCCGCGATGGCCCGCTCGAGTTCCGCCTCGCGAATCTCGACGGTCACCGCCCGGCAGTGGGGCTGGTTCTCGATCGCCTGCTCCATGGCGATTGCGAGACTCCGTGCACTCGCCGGGCTGATCGGCGTTCCCGCGAACTGGTGGTACAGCGTCCCGAACTTGATTCCGGCCTCGAAACAGAGTGATTCGGCCGCGCTCGGCGTCCTCTGGTCGCTCATGTCCCACCCACGGAGTCCGTCTGCAAGGGCGTTGCGATCGACCCCGGAGCCGCCGCAGGGGCCGAATCGCATAGTTCTTATCGCCCCTATCCCTGACTCCAAACGAATGGCACAGTCGGTCCTGCTTACGGGGGCTGCGGGGCGCGTCGGTGATGCGATCCTCGGCGGCCTCGCGCACGAACACGAGTGGCGCTTTCTCGATCTCGATCCGCCGACGGAGGAGTATCCCGGCGAGTTCGTCGTCGCGGACGTCACCGACGAGTCGGCCGTTCGCGACGCGATGGACGGCATCGACGTCGTGATCCACCTCGCCGGCGACCCGCGTCCGGAAGCACCGTGGGACAGCGTCCTCACGAACAACATCGACGGTACGCAGACGATCTACGAGGCCGCCGTCGACGCGGGCGTCGAGAAGGTCGCCTTCGCCTCCTCGAACCACGCCGTCGGCGCGTTCGAAACCGACGAGCGCACGCCCGACATGTATCGCACACACGACGAGTTCCGCCTCGACGGCACGGAACTCCCCCGGCCGGGCAACCTCTACGGCGTCTCGAAGGCCGCGGGCGAAACCCTCGGCCGATACTACCACGACGAGTACGGCATCTCCGTCGCCAACGTCCGCATCGGAAACCTCACGAAGGGCCACCCGCCGATCGACTACGAGCGCGGGCAGGCGATGTGGCTCTCCTACCGCGACTGTGCACACCTCTTCGATCGCTGTATCGAGGCGGACTACGAGTACGAAATCGTCTACGGCATCTCCGACAACGACCGCAAGTACTACTCGATCGAGCGTGCTCGCGAGGTGCTGGGCTACGAACCGCAGGACAACTCGGCCGACCACGCCTGATCGTCGCCCCCTCGAGCACCCGATCTCAGAACAGTCCCTCGACGTCTTCTTCCCGTGCCTCCCGTCGCTCGACGTGCCCGGTCAGCCGCTGGTAGACGATCCCCCGGTGCTCGGTTTCACGAACGAAGTCGAACAACAGCGTGATGAACCGGCTGTCGTCCGCGCCAGCCTCGAGGTCATCGCGCGCGTACGCCCGCGCCCGAACGATCGGCTCCTCGTCGTAGCCGAACTCCTCGGCGAGGACGCCGGCGGCGATCGCGGTCGGCTCGAACCCCAGCCCGCCGACGGTCGGGACGTCGCCGGCGTGGGCGAGCGCGATCGGTCGGCGCCGTTCGATCAGCTCCGGATCGGACGCGAGCGCCTCGAGGTACGCCCGTACCGGCGGCAGGTCGAGATCACGGTACTCCGCGGGGAGTCCGTCGAGGTACTCGCCGGCGCTCTCGGCCAGCCCCACGGCACCGTCCCAGTTGCGCTCGCGGGCGTGGTAGACGGCGGCGGTGAACTGGATCAACCCGTGGAGCAGCCGCTCGTCGTCGGTCCCCTCCTCGAGGTCGAGCCACCGATCCTCCCAGGCGTCGTGGGCCGCGTGGTAGTGGCCGTCGTTGTAGATGGCGACCCCCGCCCGGAGCGCATCGTCCATGGCCGTGATTGGAGCTCGAGCCTCGAGAGCGTGTCGGCGTCCGCTACTCTCGTCCGGCTCAGTCGGCTACCGTTCCGACGGTGTCGGCGGACCCCGATTCGCTCGAGCCGCCCGTTTCGCCGTCACGGACCTCGAGGTAGGCGGCGGCGATGATGCCGTAGAGGAAGACGTAGAGGACGCTGGTGATCGCGGCGGAGGCGACGTCGGCGACGGCGGGGAGGCCGATCAGTTCGAAGACGGTACCGACGAGGCCGACGGCCACGCCGATCGCCCCGGCGAGGATCACGACGAGGGCGAGTTTTAGCCGGTTGCCTTTCGACAGCCCCCAGCTGCGCTTGAGCGCGCCGATGGCGCCCCTGTCCTCGACACCGATCGCGAAGATGAAAAAGAGGAAACAGGTGGCGAGGAAGATCCCCGGGATGACGAAAAAGAGCAGACCGATCGCAGTCAGGACGGTCACGATGATCCCGGCGACGGCCACTGACAGCGTCGCCCGACCCATCCGGCGCGTGTACAGCCCCGGCGGGACCGACGCCATCGCGTGTCGCGGCCGGGCGAGTGCTCTGGACATGACGACGAAGTAGGCCGCGCTCACGAGGAGCATGACGAGCGTGAGTGCACCCGCGACCGTCCCGGAAATCGGGAGCGTCAGCCCGACGGCCAGCCCCGATTCAGCGGGGAGGGCGTCTGCTGCGACCGTGTTCGAGAAGACCTGCGTGAGAAGCTGGATGAGGAAGAGGCCGGCGAGCAACAGCCCACCGGTCTTCGTCGTTCCACGTTTGATACCGTCCGTAAGTGCGTGGCCGAGCTGGAGGGACATGTTATCACAGAATGAATTCTGCTATATAATAATTCCCTATCAGTACGAATCGATCTCGTCGTCGACGAACGCTGCCCTCGACTGGCGGACTCTCGTGTCCGTGTTCGGCGACGCTGGGACCGTGATCGAGCGGCCCTGGCTGCTGTATCACGCCCGATACGATCCGTCCCACCGCTACCGAATCACCACAGGTCGTCTCGGCCGTCGATCCAAAGTGCCGGATACGTACCGCCTCCGGCGGGGCGGGCAGACAACTGTGAAAACGGGGAACGGGGACGCCGAGCGAGCGTCCCGACCGGTTACTGGCCGCCACCGGTCACGGGCGGTACTCGAGGTGACGCCCGACGGACACATTATTATGCGCCGGCTTCCCGTGGTGGGCAGCCACTACACGGTCGATAGGAACGACCTACCGCTCGAACGAGGGGCCGGCGGCTCATTCATCGAAGCCGTCTTCCCATCGGAACCGACCGTCTCGCTGGACGACCTCGCCGTCGACCTCGAGCCGGGAGTCCTCGCTGACGTCGGTGAGCAGATCGACGTGGACGGCCGATTCGGTGCCTGACTCGCCCGCGGGCAGACAGGCGTCGTAGGCTCGTCCGAGCGCCAGGTGGACGGTGTCGCCCATCTTCTCGTCGAAGAGGATCGTGTCCGTATAGCGGTCGATGCCGCGGTTCATGCCGATGCCGAGTTCGCCCAGCCGACGCGCGCCGTCGTCGGTCTCGAGGACGGCCTCGATCACCTCGCCACCCTGTTCGGCCTCGTGGGCGACGACCTCGCCGTCGTCGAACTCGAGGCGGACCTTTCGGACGGGTTCGCCGCGGATCGTCATCGGGACGTCGAACGTGACCTCGCCCTCGGTCGCGTACGGGGCGGTGAAGACCTCGCCGCTGGGGAGGTTGTGTGAGTCGTAGGCGACCGACGCGGCGCTGTTGACCGCGGTCCGGTCGTCGATCCGCATGGTGAGATCCGTGCCGTCCGAGACGAGCCGTACCTCGGAGCCGTCGTCGAGGACGTCTTTCAGCCGTCCCATCTCCTCGGCCAGCGACTCCCAGTCCCGAAGGATTGCGTCGTATGCGAAGTCGCGGTACTCTTCGTAGGCCATGTTGGCTTGCTGGGCCAGCGAGCGCGTCGGGTGGACCGTCGACACCCACCGCGTGTCGAAGCGAGCCTCGCGAACGTCTGCGCGTGCGGTATCGTACGCCTGACGGGTCTCGCCCGGAACGTCGGCCATTGCGCTCGTGTTGCGACCACCGCCCAGCGAGAGGACGACGTCCGCCTGCTCGTAGAGCGCGCGTTCGTGGGCCGGCTCGTCGAACTCGTCGTCGTGTGCCCGGAGGTACGCTCGGCTCACCTCGCCGGAGCTGTACGTTGTCAGGAGGTTCGCCCCGCGCTCGCCGAGTTTATCGGCGACGGCGACCGCGAGGTCGTGAGCGTCCGGCCCGACCGAGACCACGACGTCGTCGCCCTCCTCGATGCGCGCGCTCCAGTCGACCAGTACGGCTGCGTGTTCGCGGACGCGTTCGTCCATAGCGGGCGATACGAGGCCACGCACAAAACGACTCGCCCTTCCGCGGGCGGGGACGCGACGAACGCTCGATGGGTACTACGAGGGGACCTCGGTCGGCTCGAGGCCGTCACGCGAGCGCACGAGGTGGACGACCGCGTAGACGACCGGCGTATCGAGGAGGGCGATGAGCAGTTTCAGCAGGTACTGGCCGATCATCAGCGAGAGGATCGCCTCGAACGGGAGGACGACACCCACACCGAGGAGGGCGGGCGCGACCGCGAACGCGATCGCGACGAAGATGACCGTGTCGATGGCCTGGCTGCTCGCCGTTGAGGCGACGTTGCGCAGCCAGAGCTTCTCGCGGCCGGTGTACTCGCGGATTCGGTGAAAGACGATCACGTCCCAGTTCTGGCTGACGACGTACGCCAGCAGGCTGCCGAGGACGATGTTCGTCGACGCGCCGAGGACGTCGGCGAACATCTCGGGATCGATGCTCGTCTCCGCTGCCGGGGCGGCGATCGTCGACCAGACGAGCGCCAGCACGACGAAGTTCATCACGAACGCGACGTTGACGACGACCTGGGCCGCCCGACGGCCGTACAGTTCGGCGTAACAGTCGCTGGCCACGAACGTCAGCGCGTACGCCAGCGCCGCGCCCGGCAGGACGAGTTCGGCTCCCGTCACCGGCAACGAGACCGGCAACTCGAACGCGAGCACTTTCGACGCGGTCAACTGTGCCGTCACCAGGGCCGTCACGAACACCCCGATCAACGCCACCTGTGCGACTGTGGCCGTCTCACGGGCCTCGTATCCGCTCGTCATACCGTTCGCCTACCCAACGCAACGACGTAAACGGTTCGAGACGACGCTACGGGGCCGCCACGGAAGCGGACCTTCCCCGGTAGACCGTTCACGCAACGGTCGCGCCACGCGTCGGTCCCCGGCGCCCTCGAGCCTGACGTCGAGTCGACTGGCTCACGAAGAATCACCGAGGTATCTCCTGCTTATTTCGACCGAACTCGACGAGAACCGTGGCCGCTCGTCGCCGGCTACGCCGTTCTCGAGGGCGCCGTCCGAGTCCGTCGACCACGCGTCGAAAGTCGCCGCCTCCACCGTCCGGACCGGACGATTTCAGTAGCGAAACTGCCCGTTGAGCCGTTCGGTCGCACGACGATTATGGGGTCGTTTCAGTGCTCGCCCCGGTCGACTTCGCCCGATCGGCCGTCCCGTGGCGGTGGCACGGCTCTCCGTACCCGAACCGAAAGCCGTCGATACACTGCCGTCGCACCGGTCAGCACTTGCCACGGCCGTCGATCGGATCGCGTCACGACGGTGCATTCGGCCCTGTGACCCGTCGTCACCTCCCGTCTCTTCGTGCCGGACGTCCCCGTCGATCGCTCGAGCCTCGACTCGCATTCTCAGTATTCACTCTCGATTATACGCTCGCCCTCGGAAACGAGTAACCGAAGGCACAACGCTGTATTGGCCCTGCGAAACGCTCTTGCGGGCCGTGATACGCGATAGATAACAAATAGTCGACCGATTGGTGTGATCACATGGGTGAAACATGGACGATCTGACCGGGTTCCAGCGAGATCTACTGTACGTGATCGCCGGGGCCGATCGACCGTCGGGACAGGACGTCAAAGAGGAGATCGAGAGCTACTATAGCGCCGAGATCAACCACGGCCGGCTGTATCCCAACCTCGACACGCTCGTCAACAAAGAGCTCGTCGAGAAGGGACAGCTCGATCGACGAACTAACTACTACGAGATCAGCGACGACGGCCTCCACGAGATCGAGGACCGTCGGGAGTGGGAACGACAGTACGTCGACGTATAGCACCGACTCGTTCGTATCGACCCTACGAATCGTCGCCACCAGCCACAGCTGTGTGTTGATCGTCCGTCTCGTATCCCTCCTCGACACGCTTCCGGTTACGAATCGATGGGCGTCGATCGAACCCCCTCTAACGACCGCAGTTGTCGCGAGCGTCCGGTGTGGGTCTCGGCCGAACCGATCAGTCGGCCGTTTCCGGACTCGAGGCAGAGATGGCGTCGACGTCCGGCGAATCGCATCCGGAAACCGGCTGGCCGTCGGTTCCGGCGACGACGACCGATCGGTGCTCGCCGAACGAGACGGTGACGTGATACTCGTCGTAGACGAACGACACCGTACCACCCGGTCGATCACCCGTCGACGTCGGCTCGAAGACCGACTCGAGTGCGTCGGGGTCGACGTACTCGTACAGCGGCGGCAGCGTCGTCGGATCACGTCCCGTCTGCGTTGCAACCGTCCGAACGATTTCGACACCGACGGACGGGCAGACGCACTGCTCGTCGTCAGTGGTGTGACCTTCCATACTCGACGTCCTCGATTCTGCTGTAAAATATTTCCGACTCCTGTCACTCCTATCCAAACAATCGTGTTAGAATCTGCTAACTAACTCTGTGTTTCATTCAAAAGTGGCGGTCACAGGGGGCGACTAGTAGCCCGACACTCGGGAGCCGGCGGTCGTCGCCGACCCCAACCGATCCTATCGGCATGGCCCGGTCAATTTCCGATGTGATCGACGGACTCGTCACTTCACTCGAGGCCGATCACCAGTCCGCTCGAAAGCATCACTCGACGGGCCGCGTGGTATCTCTCGAGTCCCACGTGGATAGCGATCGATCCCGTGTCTCGCGGGAGCATCTTTTCCATCGTCCCAGCCGGCAGCAGGTCGCTGGAACGACGACCGGTCTGTCCGGCTCCTCCCGACACCCACCGGGGCTCCAACGACCTGCAATTTCCCCGGGGAATGGTCGCTATTGTCGAATCCCCTTTCCACCGGCTGGCTCGGATATCTCCGTTAGGATCCGTACCCATTCGCTTGTGAGTGACTATCGCTGAAGATGTGGTTCGGAGGCCTTAAGTAGTGGTCGGCGACTACAATTTAATCCGAAGAAGATGAGGATTCCACCCCTGCGGTCTTCCGTACAGATGGGATCTGATGTTAGCCTTGGTAGTTCGGTGACGCCAGATCGGTCGACGATCGCGGTCACCGAACGTGGACCCATTTAGTGTGAGTGCATTA
>LFCJ01001983.1_pt1 | contig 14641 bp, 16 predicted proteins | sample 643141 | NCBI WGS metagenome assembly LFCJ01 (sample SAMN03766243, study PRJNA286221) | soda lake metagenome | biome: soda lake; feature: Kulunda steppe; material: water; isolation source: sample B1-Br-g2 brine of Lake Bitter-1 | place: Russia: Kulunda steppe | collected 2010-07 | reverse complement strand
GGTCGCCACTTGCCCGTGGCTATCTCACGCGGCCGCATGCAGAAATCGACGCGACGGCACGTGGGGAAAGCGAGGAGCATCTGTACGACCATCCATACCGCGAGGGCGGTGGGAAAACGATCAACGACCAATGGAGACGACGAAGCGTCACACACGATCGGCGTCCTCGAGGACCGATCGGGTGAGTTTGCGCTTAACGGCGAGTCCAAATGGCAGGCGACGCTGCTGGCTATCGAAGAGATCAACGCAGACGGAGGGATTCTCGGCGAAGAGATCGAAGTCTTCGATCCGGATCCGCAGTCGGACAACCAGCGCTACCAGGAACTGACCCGGCAAGCGATCGAACAGGAAAACGTTGACGCACTGTGGGCCGGCTACTCGAGTGCAACGCGTGAGGCAATCCGGCCGATCATCAACCAACACGAGCAGCTGTACTTTTACACGACGCAGTATGAGGGTGGGGTCTGTGACTCGACGGTGTTCCCCGTTGGGGCAACGGCTCGTCACCAACTCGGTGCCGTTATTCCGTACATGATCGAGGAATACGGCCCAGAGATTTACACGATTGCGGCTGATTACAACTTCGGACAGATTTCCGGTGATTGGGTCCGTATTCTCGCCGAAGAAAACGGCGCAGAGGTCGTCGAAGAGGAGTACATCCCACTCGAGGTGGATGACTTCGGATCGACGATCAACAACATTCAGGACGAGGATCCGGACTTCATCGCCTCGATGCTTGTTGGCGCAAGCCACACCGCCTTCTACGAGCAGCGGGCCTCCGCTGACTTGATGACCCCGATTGGTTCGTCAACGACGATGGCACAGGGATATGAACACCTGCGCCTTGATCCGCCGGCGCTGCAGGATATGTACGTCGGAGTCAACTGGATGCAAGAGCTCGAAGGCGAGCGAACTGAGAGCTTCGTCGACGCGTTCTACGATGAGTTCCCGGATGCCGAGTACATCAATCAGGAGGCCCAAAACAACTACTTCTCGGTCTACCTCTGGAAGGAGGCCGTCGAAGCCGCCGGCACCTTCGATCAGCAAGCCGTTATCGAAGAACTCGAGAGTGGGATGTCAATCGAGGCCCCTGAGGGCGACATCTCGCTCGACCCGGCCAGCCACCATATGACCCACAATATGCGTGTGGGCCACGCTGACGAGAACCACGAACTGACGTTCGAGGAGCCAGAACTCATCGAGCCGGTGTTTATGGAAGAAGTTGGCTGTGATCTGACTGAATCGCCAGAGACCACCCAGTACGAGCCAGAGGAGTTCTACGACGAGGCCTAGTATGGTTGTCTCAGTGTACCAGGTGCTGAACCTCGTCTTCCAGTTCCTAGACAGTTTCGCGTTTATCGTACTGGCGACTGTCGGGCTGGCCATCATTTTCGGAATGATGGGGATCATCAACCTCGCTCACGGGGAGTTTATTCTCATTGGTGCGTATACGACAACGCTGTCGTTTACCGAACTCGGCCTTCCGCTGGTCGCAGCGATGGTCGTCGGTGTCGTCGCGACAACGATCTACGGAATGATCTTAGAGCGAACGATCATGCACCGGCTATATGACCGGCTGCTGGATTCGATGGTTGCCACCTTCGGCATTAGCCTGATTATGATCCAACTGACGCGGATTATCTTCGGGAGTTCAATCTCACAGGTCGGCATGCCCTTTGGCTCGATCAGCTACGGGGCGTTCTCCTATTCGACGTACCGTGTGTCGCTCTCGCTTGCGGCACTTGCAGCCCTCGGTGGACTTTACGTGCTGTTCACGCGAACGACCTTCGGAATTCAGGCTCGAGCGACGATGCAGGATGCTGAAACCGCTCGCTCGATGGGCGTCAACACCGATCGGGTGTACATGATTACGTTCGGCATTGGATCGGCACTCGCCGGATTGACTGGTGCACTGTATGCGCCCGTGGTGACGATGGTTCCCGAACTCGGCTCGACGTTCCTCGTTGAGGCGTTCGTGACCGTCGTCGTCGGCGGTCCATCGGTGCTCGTCGGCACCTCTCTCGCCAGCGGTCTCCTTGGAATCGTCAACGCAGGCTTCACCTACGTCGGTGGGACGTTCATCGGCCAGGTCGGGATGTTGGTCGCGGCAATCATTGCGATTCGCGTGATGCCAAGTGGCATTACGGGACTTGTTGAAAGCTGGCGTCAATCACGGAGGGAAACCGAATGAGCCTCAAATCAGCCATCGGCCGGATTCGAGAGCCACTTGAGGGGCCAAACACGATGGGCAACTCGACGCTGTTTTGGACTATGTTCGTCCTTGGCGTCGCTGCACTCATCGTTTACCCCATGGTTGCGACGAGTTTCGCCACCCAGAATCTCGCGTTGTTCATGACCTATGCCTTCCTCGGCGTGAGCCTCTGTTTTATTTGGGGCTACTGTGGGATCCTGAGCTTCGGACAGGTTGCCTTCTTTGGCGTCGCTGGCTACACGTTTGGAATCATTGCAATCAACATTCAGTCCCTAACCGGCGTCACCCTCGCCATCTTCGGGGCGATTGCCGTGGCAACGGTATTCGCTGCCGCCTTGGGCTACTTTATGTTCTACGGCGGCGTGCGCGATGTCTATGTGACGATTCTGACGCTCGTAGTCGCACTCGTGTTATACACCTTCATGGGACAGACCGCCGGCTCGGAGTGGGCCATTGGTGAGGCCAGGCTCGGCGGGTTTAATGGGATGGTCGGCATCCCTGACCTCGGGCTTGGCGTCGGCAACACGGGCCTGATACTCACCGGTGACGCCTACTACTACACCGTCCTGGGACTCCTCCTCGTGACCTATCTCGGGCTTCGCCTGCTGGTCAACAGCCAGTTTGGCTACGCGATGGTCGCCACTCGAGAGGACGAAGACCGGACGGCGATGTTCGGCTACAACACCCAGTTTATCAAACTCGCTGTCTTTACGTTCGGCGGGACGCTCGCCGGCCTAGGCGGCGTCCTGTTTGTGACGTGGGGCAACTACATCGATCCGAGTGAGTTTGCAATTACCGCCGCGGCACTACCCGTTGTTTGGGCAAGTGTTGGCGGCCGTGAGTCCATCCTCGGAACCATCGTCGCTGCAATCGCGATCCAAGCGTTCTCACAAGCGCTTGCCGTCACTGGCAGCGAGTGGGCGCTCGTGACCGTCGGTGCCCTGCTGTTGATCACCATTCTCGTTATGCCAGATGGGGTTGCTCCACAGGTCGAGAAAGGCGTTAGCCGCCTTTCAAAACGATTTAACGAGCGTCGCGGTCCAGCCGGCAGCTCAGAGGAGGTGGCAGACTAATGGCCGTCAACGATGAAACCGTAAGGGAAACCCCAGCCGTTGCCGAAACCGGCGTCGATTCCTCACGGATTCTCCAAACGCGTGGGCTCACGAAGAAATTCGGTGGGCTCACCGCCATAGACGACGTCGACTTTGCCGTCGATGAAGGCGAACTGCGCTGTCTTATCGGTCCAAACGGGGCCGGCAAAAGTACGTTCCTCAAACTGCTCACCGGTCGCCACGAACCAACGGACGGAGACATCTACTTCAACGGCAGCGATATCACCGACCTCCAATCTCATGAACGGGTACAGAAAGGGATCAGTATCAAATTCCAGATTCCAAGCGTCTATCCCGATCTGACGGTTCGACAGAACCTCCGCGTTCCGCTGCAAAAAGTCGCCGACCCCGAGGAGTTCGAGGCCCGAACGGCTGAGACACTCGAGCGGTTCAGTCTCCAAGAGGAAGGCGATACGATCGCTAAAAACCTCTCACACGGACAAAAACAGCGACTCGAGATTGGGATGGCGATGGCCTTAGAGCCGGACCTGATGTTGCTCGATGAACCCGTCGCGGGACTGTCGGTCGAAGAGACCGAAGAAATCGCCGCGTTGCTCAAAGAGATCAACGACGAGGAGATGGCGTTCATTGTCATCGAACACGACATCGATTTCGTTGCCTCAATTGCCCAACGGGTGACCGTCCTCGATCAAGGAGCGATCTTCAAAGAGGGCACAATTGAGGAGATTCGGGCTGATCCGGACGTCAGACGGATCTATCTTGGTGAAGAACAATGACTGGAATGCTTCGCGTCGACGACCTGTCTGTTTCCTACGGCGAAACGACCGTTCTCCGAGACCTCGAGTTCGCCATTGACGAGGGTGAAATTGTCGGGATTATCGGCAAAAATGGCGTCGGGAAAACGACGCTGGTCAAGTCGTTAATCGGACTCCTCGAGGCCGACTCGGGGGCGATTACGCATCGTGATGAGGAGATTACGGAGTTGCCAACACACGAGCGCGCCCGTCGTGGAATCGGCTATATTCCACAGGGCCGAGATGTCTTCCCAAAACTCACCGTCGAACAGAATCTCAAGATGGGAGAGACAATCAACACGGGCAGCGATCAGCTGAACTATGATACCGTCTATGAGTACTTCCCGATCTTGGAAGAGCGGCGCGATCAAAAGGCCGGGACAATGAGCGGTGGGCAACAGCAGATGCTGGCGATCGGGCGCGCACTGATCGGCAATCCCGACTTGCTCTTGCTTGATGAACCCTCCGAGGGGATTCAGCCCTCGATCGTCCAAGACATTACGCGGGATCTTCGCAATCTAAACGAGGAATTAGGAACGACGATTCTGTTCGTCGAACAGAACCTCCACGTAATCCAGAATCTTGCTGACCGTGGGTATGCGATAGACAAGGGAACGATTGTTGACGAACTCGACGGGACCGGCCTCCAGTCGACTGACGCAGTCGCCGAATATCTGGCTGTATAAACGCCAGTTCTAAGAGAACCGCGCTGCCAGATCAGCCTCGGTGATGATTCCAACCGTATTACCGGCCTCGGTGATCATCACCGCTTTGTAATGCTCGAGGAGATTGCTAATTTCATCAAGTGTGGCATCTTTCGAGACGGTCGGAAAGCTCTCGCTCATGTGCTCAGAAACGGGTTCATCTCGGGCTTTCGAATCGAGTGAGACGAGGTCGCTCTGACTGATCGATCCGACAGGTGTCCCGTCTTGAATCACGGCCAGTTGCGAGTAGGCTTCCGCTTCCATCTTTTTTGCCGCTTGGGCGACAGCATCTGCCGGCGAGACACTGACGACGTTGCTGTGCATGAGCTCTGAGGCTCGGACGACATCCGACTCGGCCGATTCCAAGGCGTTGACGATCCGTCGTAACGTCGACAGCCGCGGGTCGACATCGCCGCCTTCGATCCGTGCGATCAACGGCTGGGAGACGTCAGCTCGGTCGGCGAGTTCACTCTGGGTCAGTTCGAGTTCGGTTCGACGCTGCCGGAGGTCTTCGGGCGTCGGAAGTTCCATACCACACAATAACCACAGGTTATAGAAAGCTGTTTGGGTCCGATTAGTCCTCCTCTTCGGGGTGTTCGATCAGTTCAACGACCGAGAGCGGGACATCACGAAGCGCACCGCCAACCTCACTTTTTGCGATCCGGGAGGCGTGTTGTTCCCCGTCGGCGTTGAACACCTCCATCTCGAGGGCCAGCCCGACGAGGGCGGTGTTGGCTGCAATAAACGCTGAGTCAAAGGGTTCGCCACAAGCGGGACAGCCGGTTGCCCCGACTTCGACTTCGACGTATTCCATGTTCTGTTGGTTCAGTCGCTTTCCGGCTTCGGAGACGGCAACGCCGATGGCATCGTCAATCTGTTTGACATCGCGGACGAGCCAGGCGGCTTCCATCACGACGAGATAGTTTCCCATAGGTGTCCATTGTGCCGGGGCCTTTCGTCTGTTGCGGTTCGGGGACGACAGACCCAGCGACTGATAGAGAGTTACACACACTCCAGTCCGCTGAAATCATCATATCTGAGATGCGCACGTGCATCCGATGATTCTCATAAGTTATACAAATCGACTGGGTGGATTGCAGACTGGATAGGCGAAGATGTCGTCCAATCCACCTGTAGTTGCCTCAGAAACAAGCTGTATTGAATCGCAAGACTGCGTCGACTTCAAAGGCGACTGAACAATGATGAACATGCACCTTGAGCAAGAAGGCTTATATACGGACTTGTTCTGGGCCCAACTGAAGCTTGATGAAATCCCGCGTCCACCACGCGACGATGTTCGCACTGTACCAGTTGACGATTGCCTTCGGTATCGTCGCAATGCCAATTGCAATTATGGCCCGTCAGGCCGGTTTCGCCCTCCCGGTTCACCGGCTACTTTCGTCTGTTGAGGCAGCCTACGAGAACACCGGCAAAACTGCGATGGACTAAGAGCAGGTCGTTTTCAGCAGTCCCTAGACCACAACCTATTGTGTCAGTCATGTCAGTGACCTATCGCCGACCGCCGATGTTTTATAACAACGCGACCGTAAGAGAACATCAATGCGAACTCCAAACGGCACGGACTTTGCCCGCACCGCCGACCGCCTCGCTGCGGAACCAAACCCGTACGCTCCAGAGTTGGGTAGCCAGCCGACGAACGACCTCACAGAGCGCGATCTCGACAGCGTCAACAAGACCGGAACGACGACCATCGGTATCACGACCGCTGACGGTGTTGTGATTGCAACCGACATGCGCGCGAGTCTCGGTGGTCGATTTGTCTCGAACAAAAACGTCCAAAAGGTCGAACAGATTCACCCGACTGCAGCACTTACCCTAGTCGGGAGCGTTGGCGGTGCCCAATCGTTCATCAGCAGCCTTCGCGCAGAAGTAAACTTGTATGAGTCCCGACGGAGCGCGCCGATGAGCATGAAAGCACTCTCGACGCTTGCCGGCAACTTCGCTCGTGGTGGGCCGTTCTTTGCGATCAATCCGATCTTAGGTGGGGTTGATGAGACAGGCCATCACGTCTACAGCATCGACCCTGCTGGCGGTGTAATGAAAGACGACTACACTGTCACCGGCAGTGGGATGCAACTGGCCCACGGACACTTAGAACAGGCCTACGAGGAAGGACTTTCGAACGAAGAGGCAATGACGATTGCCGCTCGCAGTATTCACTCGGCTGCCGAACGTGACACCGGCTCCGGCAACGGTGTCTTCCTCTGTGAGATTACCACCGATGGCGTCGAAATCCACGGACACAACGACTTCGAAGAAGTCATTTAACACTTCGAGTTTCCCACTCGAGTCACTGAGGATATCACTCCTCAGTCGTTCTACATTCCTGTTTCCCGCCACGTTGCTCAAGCGTAACAGCGACAGCGTTGGGAGAGTCCAATACCAAAACCCAACAAGTCACCAAACTGCTGTCCCAGAGTTTGACTCAGAAGGACTGCACAAAATCCCAAGATTTCAGTCGTGGGTAACTGACCCCTCGTGTGCTGATAGTTCCGGCATCGAGTCAGCGACCGAAACAGCCTGCCCCGTCTCACTCGAGCGGTAGATTGCATCGATGACCAACTGGACGATAAGCGCCTGTTCGACGGTGTTTTCTGCTGGAGTCTCGCCCACAACGGCATCTAAAAACACCGCATCTTGTTCTTTGTAGCCGGTGACGCTGGGATCGGCACTCAACATCGTATCGGCATAGTGATCGTAGCCGCCATTTGCTACCTCGAGAATCGAGAGCTCCGAACTGCCAATATCGAACTGTGCGCCGGCGTCGGTTCCCTGTACGACGAGTTCGGTACGTGGCTTGCGATTTATCGCCCACGCGGCATCGAGCGTGATCGTCTGGCCGTCAGCACAGCGGATGAATGCGGTGACTGAGTCATCGACGGTGTAGTGTTCATCAACGCCATCCCAGGCCTCCCCGAAGCCGTCTGGGTCGGCATACGTTTCGTCGCGGCCGAACGTCGAGCGGGTGACTCCCGTTACTTCCTCGATATCGGGAAACTCGAGGGCATAGAGCGCGAGATCCAGGGCGTGGACGCCAATGTCGACGAGTGCGCCGCCGCCGGCGAGATCCTCGTTCGTAAACCACGAGCCAGGGCCAGGGATGCCTCGGCGTCGAATGTATCTGGCTTCGATATGGGTGAGCTTCCCAAAACTGTCGCGGTGGGCATCGAAGAGGGCGCTCGAGGCGGCGTGTCGGTTGTGAAACCCTACCATACAAATGCCGTCTGTGCGGGCGGCTGTTGCGGCGATTCGTTCGGCGCTCTCTAAGGTATGGGCAAGCGGTTTCTCAACAAGCACGTCACAGCCAGCCTCGAGGGCGGCGACGGCGATTGGTTCGTGAAACCGGTTTGGCGTGGTGACAATAACGGCATCGACAGCATCGTCGGTTATGAGTTCGGTGTGGTCGTCGTAGGTGGTGGCACCGAACTCCTCACCGAAGCGTCCGCGCGCGCCCGAAGAGATATCAGCGCCGGCGACAATAGTGGCCCCGAGTTCGGTAACACTCCGTGCATGGAGGTGTCCCATCCCTCCAAGACCGACGATACCGACCCCGACGGCATCTCGAACGCGTGCCTCGCTCATTCGGTTGCCTCCACCTGGTATCGATAACGGCTGATCGTGGTGTGTCCGACTGGGTTGGCGGAAGAAAGACGGGTCATCAGTTGCTAGCGGGCGAGGGAGTGAAATAAGTTTTTTGCCACACAAAGCCACTATTTTCTAAATTATTTACGAAATAAAGACGGTTAGCTTGGAAGGTATTTGTTTTTAATTGGCTAATCAAGCTTTCATCGGTCAGTTGCCCCGAGAGCTTTCATGATAGACAGTGATCTATAACTATGAGCGCTATCACAATTTGGAACGAGTTTCGACACGAGCGAGCAAACGACGCGGTCGCTGAAATCTATCCCGACGGGATGCACATGGTCCTTGCAGCGTCACTCGAGGACGACCACGTTGTGCAGACGGCAACGTTGGACGATCCCGAACACGGGCTTGCTGAATCAGTGCTCACAGACACCGATGTGCTCATCTGGTGGGGACATCGTGCCCACGATGAAGTTGCCGAGGAAATCGTCGACCGTGTCCAACAGCGGGTGCTCGAGGGGATGGGGCTTGTCGTCTTGCATTCGGGACATTTCTCGAAAATATTCAAGCGACTGATGGGGACGACCTGTAACCTCCAGTATCGGGAAGACGGGGTAACTGAACGGCTGTGGGTGACCGACCCCGGCCATCCAATCGCCAAGGGAGTCGATGGCTATCTCGAGTTGTCGGAGACCGAAATGTACGGCGAGCCGTTCGATGTGCCCGAACCCGACCGGCTGGTCTTTCTCAGTTGGTTCGAGGGTGGTGAAGTGTTCCGAAGCGGCTGTTGTTATCGGCGTGGAAACGGCCGGATATTCTACTTTCGGCCGGGCCACGAGACGTATCCGATCTACAAGAACGAGGCAGTGTTGGACGTAATTGGCAACGCTGTCAGGTGGGCAACGCCCACAACCGAGCGCAACTCCGGACGGCAGTTCGGTGAGCGGTCACCGGCCGAGAAGTGAGTGTGTCGAAAGTGACTGTTCGATCGCCCGATCACACTGCTTTCAAGCGGACTGTGGGCCTTCTTCGGTGATTACGGTCTCGATCAACTCGACGGGCGTCGCATCGTAGGCCGGATTCTTCACGGCAAAGCCATCTGGGGGCTCGAGGGTGACTTCGCTGGGTGAGCGAAACTCGTTTTCGAAGACGAACCCTTCAGAGATGACTTTGGCTGCAGAGCCAGTAATCGTCACGGGAACCCCACTCTGGTAGGCAGCGGCGACGATCGGATAGGTTGCGACACGATTGTACAGCGTGTCGTCGACGATACAGGACATGCCAAGAAACACCTCATCGATTTCAGGGAGGTAGTAGCCGCTTGCCCCGTCGGTAATCAGCGTCGGTTCAATTCCCTCGAGTTCCGCGAGTTTGCGGGCCATTTTCCGCCCTAAATAGCGAGGGCGGGCTTCGGTGACGTACACCTCGAATTGCTTGTCCATCTTCGTAGCAATCGAGAGCGTCTCGAGTACGGTCGTCGAATAGTCGTGAGTCAGTAGTGTCGAGCCACTGGTAAGGTAGTTTGCGGCTTCTTCAGCGGCTCGGTGCTTGCCCGAGTCAACACGGGCGGCGACGTCTTCGATCACTGCCTCGGTGTGTTTTTTTGCCTCCTCGACGGACTCCGGTTCGGCTTCGGTGACTGCCTCGACGACCTCTCTGATTGCGTTTTGGAGTGAGGCGTGTGAGGGGTTTGCCCGACGGAGGACCGTCCCGTTGCGCTCTAAGGTGCGGAGATACTCCTCGACGGTAAGGAACTCACGAGTGGTCAGTTCTCGGAGGGCGCGGGTCGCTTTGATAGCCACGACCGAAGAACTGTGAGTCTGCATCTCTCGGATCTCCTCGGCAGTTTCGTCGATCATACACGGACAGAGTCGCGTTCGGGCCAAAGGTGTTCCGGGTGTAGCTGTGTTCCTGTCGTGTTCCTACCCGCAGGCTTACGTCGAATCCGACCCTACGCCCACTAATGACCCACTCTACCGTCACCGTGAGATATACCTGCCCACACTGTGGGGCAATCGCGAGCCTCGAGCGCGACCCGGAACTATCGGACAAATCCGTTACCACCGTCACCCAACCCGGCTGGGAGTACGTCACACCCGAGGCGAGTTTCACCGAACGGGAGTCAGCCGACGGCATCGTCTTTCAGTGTGGGGACGGACGGGCGTTTGAATCGAGTGATGAAGACCGACAGGTGAAACATAACACAGAGTCAGCAGGCTGTGGCCGGCCGTTTTACCTCAACTATCTTCGCTATTCACAGGGAGTCGAACTCGAGCCGGATCCGCCAACCTACGGCGGGCCACGATTCGATTTCCTATCGTAGGGTGCACAACCCTTTTCGACGTCCTGTGGCAAGGGAGGGTATGGACGAAGCCGCCGTGTTAGACCGGTTGGAAAAGGTCGAAGACGAGACGCTTGGCGATGATATTGTCTCGCTTGAACTGGTAAACGAGGTTATCGTCGACGATGAGACAGTGTCAATCGATCTGGCGCTTGGAGCGCCGTACTCACCGGCGGAGACCGCGATAGCGGGGGCAGTCAGAGACGCCCTCGCTGGAGATGGCATCGAACCGGAGCTGTCAGCGTCGATTCCCTCGCGTGATGTGAGCCAAGGCAGTGAAGAGACGGTTTTGCCGAACGTCAAAAACGTCATCGCTGTCTCCTCCGGAAAAGGTGGCGTCGGGAAATCGACGGTATCGGTGAATTTGGCTGCGGGACTAGCAGACCGCGGGGCTCGAGTCGGGCTGTTCGATGCCGACATTTATGGACCGAATGTGCCGCGGATGGTTGATGCCGACGAACCGCCGATGGCGACCGAATCGGAGACGCTTGTGCCGCCAGAGAAGTACGGCGTGAAACTAATGAGTATGGCATTTCTCGTCGGCGAAGACGATCCGGTTATCTGGCGCGGACCGATGGTGCACAAGGTCATCACTCAACTCACCGAGGACGTTGAGTGGGGGCACCTTGATTATCTCGTCATCGACCTTCCGCCGGGAACGGGTGACACCCAACTGACGATGTTGCAGACAATGCCAGTCACTGGCGCGGTCATCGTCACCACTCCGCAAGACGTTGCACTCGATGACGCCCGAAAGGGACTCCAGATGTTCGCTCGACACAACACGGTCGTTCTCGGGATTGCTGAGAATATGGCAACGTTCGTCTGTCCGGACTGTGGAGGCAGTCACGACATCTTCGGGGCCGGCGGTGGCGAGTCGTTCGCAGACACTCACGAGCTGCCGTTTTTAGGTTCGATCCCGCTCGATCCGGCAATCCGTATGGGTGGTGATGCCGGTGAGCCAACCGTCCTCGAGGCCGAAAACGAGACCGGCGCGGCCTTCCGGAACCTTGCTGCCAATGTCGCCGACAACGTTGGTGTTGTCCACCGTCGGTCGGTATCAGCGGCGGTTTCACAGCGAACGCCGCCAGCCGAGGAGTAGGCGCCAGCTCGGCTCCTGGGTGGTGGGAACGAACGTACAGCTTTTGTGTAAGCAACCGAAATCTTCGATGTGGACGCAAATCAGCTATCGCGGGCGAACCCCTTCGGAATGGACGAGCAGTGCCAGAACTGCCCGGCGCTGTGTGAAACCCGGAGCCAGGTCGTCCACGGCTATGGTGACGTCGGTGGGGACTTCCTGTTCGTCGGCGAAGCTCCGTCTGTGGGTGCCGACACCGTCGGGATTCCGTTTGCCGGCGACGACCGCGGTGAGGCTCTCCAACGAATGCTCCAACGGCTTGGCCTCTGTGCAATCGAACCCGATGGCAGTGAAGACGACCTCGAGGGGCCAACACTCGAGAACGCCTATCTCACCAACCTGACCCGGTGTCGTGATCCCGAGCGTTCGCCAACTGACGAAGAAATCGACAACTGTGAGCCGTACCTAAACGCCGAGATTCGGATGATCAATCCCGAGATCATCATCCCGATCGGTCAGCGTGCGCTTACGGAAATCGCTCGCGAGTACACGACGACGCCAGCCGAAGAGTTCGACGTCGCCGCCAACCACGGCGAGCGGATTCGCGGCCGGGGCTTCGAACTCATGCCGATGATCGACCCCGCCGAGCAGACCGACGACCAAACACAGGCGTGGCTCGAGGCGTTCGTCGCCCTGTTGGCCACAGACTACCGACAAACCAAAGGCAGGCAGGGTCGCTAACGGTTCGCACTACCGAGAGATCATCCAATTTACACTACCAATGACACTAACAATCGCATACAACGACAGTCCCGTACTTGATGAATCAGTACTCGAATCGGTTTTCAGCCCGCTCGATGCGACGCTCGTTCCGATCGACCAGTGGGACAACGAGACAGTCATCGAAACCGCATCCGACGCAAACGCGCTCATTGTCGAAGCCTACGGTCCGGTCGACGGTGACCTCATCGAAGCTTTAGACGACCTCCAGATTATTGGCCGTGCCGGCACCGGCTTCGATAACATCGATGTCGAGACCGCAACTGAAAACGAGGTCGTCGTTGTCAATGCTCCAAACTACTCAGCAAACGAGGTTGCTACGCACGCGCTGTCGCTGCTTTTAGCCTGTCGCCGGGAACTCCTCCAGTACGACAACGATGTCAAAGCCGGTAACTGGGATTGGGTACCTGAAACGCCGTTTCCACGAGTCCATGGCTCGACGCTCGGGCTGATCTCCTTTGGGACGATCGCCCGCAAGTTTGCCGATCTGGCCAGTGGCTTCGACCTCGAGTTGCTCGTCTATGATCCATTTATTGACGAGGAGGCCCTCGAGGGGTACAACGCAACACTCTGTTCGTTCGATGAGTTGCTTGAAGGATCGGACGCGCTGTCGGTTCACGCGCCGTTGACCGACGAGACACGCGGGATGATCGATGCTGAGGCGCTTGCAGCGCTTCCGGATCACGCGGTTGTCGTCAACGTCGGCCGCGGTGGCATTATCGATGAGGATGACCTGTACGAGGCACTCGTTGCCGGTGAAATTGCGAGTGCGGGGCTTGATGTGCTCGCAAAGGAGCCGCCGGGAGACTCGCCGCTGTTCGAGCGCGATGACGTCATTTTGACGCCTCACTCGGCGTGGTACTCGGCAGATTCGCGCCAGACACTCAACCGGACGGTTGCCGACGATGTCCGACGCGTCCTCCAGAGCGAGGCACCCGAAAATCCCGTCGGGGACAGCGGCTGGTAGCTCGAGTCAGCGCCCTGCTCGAGGGAGAAACCGTCGCGTTCATTGGCTGGGCGATATGAGAAGGGGTATGATCGTCGCCGTTCCCGTTAATCCACCTCGTGAAGGACTTGTGTTGTCAAACCTTGTCGAGCAAACGGTGTTGACCCCTGCTGAGGCGGCAACCCTCTATGAGGCTGCAACTGTTGATGTGATTCGAGCGGTCGCTGCAAGCGGCGGAGAGCTACTCATCAACTACCGTGATGAGGAGAGCCTTCCAGAAACCCACCGCACCGATGTCGAACCGGAGGCCGAACTCCGGGGGCTTGTGGCTCGCGTCCTCGAGGGAACGGACGGAGTACGATTCGAGCGACAGGTCGGATCGACTCGAGCCGCCCGCATTGGTAACACTGTCACCCACTTACTCAACGAGGAGGGGGCGGCAAGTGTTGGGATTCTCGAGCCGACGGCAGCGGCTGTCGAGCGGACGCATATTGATGGGGCGGCGATGTCGATCCGGCGTAATGATGTTGTGTTGGGGCCGGGAACCGATGGTTCGGCCTCCTTTACCACGTTCGCCGCCCCGATTGATTTCACGGATGCCGACACCACGCCCGAACTGGCGACGCTCGCAGGTCGCTGTCAGGAGGCCGACCTCGAGGTCGGCCTCGGGCCGATGATTCCGACGATTGGAACTGAATCGGGCCTCTGTGGCACGATTGCACTCTGTGAGGCACGACAGGTGGCTGGACGGGCAGGACTCGAGGCGACGAGGGCTGTTGTCGAGGAGTTAGGCTTGGTTGTGCGGGATGGTGAGGGTGGGCCACGGGTTGCCAACGAGTGAGCCGAGACCGACAACCCTTTTTTATCCGGCCCAATAGATGCAGTTGAGGTGAGGTGGCAGAGCGGCCTAACGCGCCTGCCTTGAAAGCAGGTGGCTTCCAGCCTCATGGGTTCAAATCCCATCCTCACCGTTTTCTCACGAGAGTCACCCGCGAGTGACAACGAGCGGTGACTCGAGTGAGAAAACCCGCTGTCGGTGGTCCATGAGAGTCACCCGCGAGTGACAACGAGCGGTGACTCGAGTGAGAAAACCCGCTGTCGGTGGTC
>LFCJ01001982.1_pt1 | contig 14644 bp, 17 predicted proteins | sample 643141 | NCBI WGS metagenome assembly LFCJ01 (sample SAMN03766243, study PRJNA286221) | soda lake metagenome | biome: soda lake; feature: Kulunda steppe; material: water; isolation source: sample B1-Br-g2 brine of Lake Bitter-1 | place: Russia: Kulunda steppe | collected 2010-07 | reverse complement strand
CTTCACTTCATTTGAGCATTTCAGCTCTTCTTCTACCTTGCCCTCTCATATTTCTATGTTATAAAACCTGCATGTATGCATGCTAATGAATAAACGGCGCCTTGGTCAGCAGACAGCCCCATTTTTGGAACTTGATAGGTTGACGTTTGGAAAGTTGGGCTGTATGCCAGACTAGTAGCGATGCTTTTCACCACCTTTGCTGCGTGGCGCACCCCATCTCAGCTGCTCCCCCCCCCCTGACCATTGCTGCACTAATGCTTTTAGGAAGCCAGGTCATCGGGTGTGCACCTGCTGTGCCCTGCGGTGCCCAGCCCTCCGCCATCACCAGGACTCCTTGCATGCGGCAGGTAGGGTAGACCATAGCAGGTGCAGGCAGAATGCAGGTGCAGGCAGGGCCGTCAGTACTGGGACCAACAGGCATCAGTGCCGTAGCAGGTGCAGGCAGAATGCAGGTGCAGGCAGGGGTGTCCTGCCCTATCCAAAAAATCAGTCTCTGGGTATTTTTCAAGTGAGGGCGCGTGAATATCATGCATGTGAATATCATGCGTGTGAATATCTATCATGTGTGGCAGGCGGTCACATGGGATGTCAAGTTCACATCAACCCGGTTGAGAAGTTTCATTTCTGTCTTTTGTGCCAAAAAACATCTGTTTGTTTTTTATATTTGAGCTAGTAGCTCAGCAATTGATCGATTGACTTGTGAACATGAAGCGCTGCAAGGGCCCTCCCCCGGTTTGTACATCATCTTTGGATTCACCATTTTCTCGTCACTTGTGGCGGTCTACCAAGCTTGAAAGCTTGTATATATCCAGATTGGTGCAAAAGCAAGCATGGATGATTTGTGCGCTTTGTGCGTGCATGTACGCAGTGTGAGCAAACCCGTGCATGGAGCACCTGGGCACACCACTGCCCAGAGCATGTGTGTGCACACACCCAGCAGCAAATGTGGCAACATTATGGACTGTTTTTTGGCTGGCAAACACCAGCCACAAACCAATCAGCCTAACGACCAGGCTGGCGGTTAACCCTAACTTGTAACTTTTTAAAAAACGCGGCAAGCTGCATTGCATAGTCCATATGAAACAACCGAGCTGAGGAGGTGCTCGTACGTGCGAGCAGGGCCGCATCAAGCACGGGAGGGGAGCATCCCAGGGGGCTGACCTGACTCTCCCGAACTTTCCACAGTACCCCACTCCTCCTTTGACCTCTCCTGACCCTGCTTGTGATGCTGCAGATGTACATAAAAACAAGAAGGTAATAGAAGCATCAGCAGCAGCTCGTGCTACGCACCTGCTACGTAGTATACTACGAAATGGTGCAAAAAAGCACCGCAAGATAATCAACAACAAATTATTAACCTTGTCAATGGTCGCCATAATCTGGGCACATCTGTTGGGAGGTCTTTAAAAGGACTGGCTTGCAACCAACACTAATTTTGCGCACGCAAAACAGGACAAGCCATTGGAGTACTTAACTACCATATGCAACATTGTCGATCCTTGCCTCAGCTATACTATAAGCAGCACCAATCAAGTCTGTTAATACAACATTCGTACTCAGCAATTTATTCTTCATCAGGCTGCTCTAGAGGCTGATCGCATGATGCACTTCTAAGTCAAATTCATTCCTCAGCTTTCGCCACCAACATCTTGAAGTCTAGGCCAATGAGGCCGTCGTCGCTGTATCCAGGAATTTGCTGGTTGGCAGTGATTTCACGCGTGTGCCGCACAAGCTGCTCAATGCCTTGGCGCAAGTTGAGGTGCCTTGTGAACAAGAACTGCAAGTAGACGGAGCGAGGCCTCATGTGATTTTGTGCACATGTAGTACCAAGGAAATAACCTATTTTGTTTTAAGCGCACAGAGCAGGCAGGGTTTGTATTGTTTTTGGAGTGATCGGGCTTCATGGCTGCAGCAATGCTGTTGAAAGAAGAGGAGTGTGTTTTGGGCACACTTGGTAAAGCAGAACGAGAGGGACCCATCTCCTATTCTCCAAGGAGGCATCCAGCTCAGCGTCACCTCCTCATTCAAGCCAACCCCCAAATGAGACACAGAGGTCGACCAGCTTGCATGCTTTGTTTACATATGAGGTGTCCTCAGCCGTGTCAGTCATTGGAATATAGGCAGCTTTTCCCACAATCATGAGTTGATGGCAGGCCAGGTCTATTTCATGTGTGCTAGCGTGCAAACACAAGCAGACCTAAAAGACATGTTCAAGGCTCTGGGTTAGATCCCATGGCAACACAATTATTTCATCAACGTGCCATGCAGACCGACAAATAAGAACAGATGAATCAGTTCTCACGCGAGGTCAAACCTGCTTCCATGCATATCTCTGCCTGATCCTGCTGCATACCATACTGGTATCTTGAGAGATTCAGGTGCGCGTGCGGAGACACGTGGAGCATATGTCGTCTGCACTAACCTAGGCCAAAGTTTCTCACTGGGTTGCAAAGCACTTCTGTTCTTGCTGCATCTCACACTCACCTTCAAGACTTGCTCGGTGAAGAGGCTGTTTCTGGTGCTGGTGGAGCTTGTGCCTGCACCCAAGGACTGAGAGCCTGGGCCGGCGGCCCAAAGGAGCAAGGACGCCTTGACCCCATCATAGCTCCAGCCAAGTTGATCAGCCATCTGAACATGCCGTGTGTATGCACATGCGCTAGAGTCAGAGAAACACGGAGAAGCTGCGCGAACGCTCATGAACAGGCGTAGGCAGCGACAGCACTTGACGTGCCATACAGTAGCTTCATCATGCATTCATCCCTAAGGTAGCCGATGAGCATCCTGGAAGTACGTGGGAGTGCCATTACATGATGCCAGGAAAGTTGTGCATAAAGTTTGGCTTCAAGAGAGGGAAAGCTGCTGCTGCACTTCTGCCCATTATCTGTCATTATGAGTTGAATTGATGAGCTATCCTGCCGTATGGACTGCATGCAAAACAAGGAGAGGGCAAACATAAGTCATTGCTACCTGGTACCGTGTGCACTCACCCTTGATTTTAGGGTCTGCATCTCTGGTGCAGGCGCGACTGGCCCTGCCTTTGCTGCCTTGGCCTTGGCATTGGCTTGCATCAATGGTTTGACAGTGCCCTGTAAATGTAATACCCAGCATGAGTGTACAGCCTGATGTGTGGTGAATGTTCCACACTGTTACGATACTGCAGCGAGGTAAACCAGTGGCAAGCAAGCCTTGTCTTGTGGCATTTTGTGACAGGCTCAGCATACATTGCCCTCCTGTTTGTGTGCCTGCTTACAAGGTGAACAGCAGCTCCCAAGTTTGTGCGCCCCGGTCAGCCAAGGCAGAGGGCGCTGTCTGTGCTGCCTTCTTGTGAAATACTAGACCAAAACACGATTGCTATCCCCCACTTACCTTGGTTGATCTCACTGGATGAGGACCTTCCACCGGTGACGAATCAGAAATTGGTGCAGCTGTTGCCTTGCCCTTCCCCCCAACGCCTGGCTTCCTTTTCTGAGGGGAGCCTAAAAATGTTAGTGTTAAAAAATTAAGGTGGCTACTGATTGGTTGCCATAACAGAGCAATAAGGTGTGTTTTTCCTAAGGAGCAAATGCTTATACGAGCATGTGGCTGTCTTTGCGGCCTCAGTAGCCATAGCTGACATGGAAATCTTGGACCATTAAAACCAGATTAGCCAGAGTGAGGCAGGGGGCTTGGAGTGCCCCTTGTCAGTCTATCTGCTATCGTGTTCCATCTACAAGCAAGGAACCCAGAGGAAAAGTCAGCCAAGATGCTACCATGAATCCTGGACGAGGAAGTTGCCAGCTGCGTGGCATAAGCGACGCACCATCTCTATTCCTGCTCAAAGGCTGCCCCGCTCTGTCTGCCGCCTCAGCACTGGCCGCACCAGCCCCAGCCTTTGCGGCTGCCACGTCTCCTTTGCCATCCCCCTGACGCTCCTCCCCCGCCAAGCTCGTGGGCTGTGGCGCTCCTTCTTCCTGAGCCACGCCAGGCACATCCAGGGTCACCGACTTGGATGCCTTGGGCCCCTTGCTCAAAGTCTTGTCGCACGTGCGTGTGGGGTCCATGATGACCAGCGTGTGGCGCACGCCCTTGGCGCTGAGGCGCTGCATCATGGCATCCAGGTTACCGGCCTGCAGAGCAGCATGGCCACACGCTCTTCTGCAGCTACTACACACACACACGGTCCTAAGCCGGCCAAATCTGCAATTGGGGAAGGCAGCCCATGTAAATGAATTTAATATGGAAACAGCATAAAAGCAGGAGGGAGCATGGCTGCATGTCGCATCTTCAACTGCACCCAGCCCTTGTACAAAACTGCCCTTGACGCAGCACATACGCTATTCTTGCCTGAGACCCTGAACTGCTCGCTCACCTGACAAGGCCTGCAAATCAAATGAAGCTTCACGTCTATTTCAATGGAACATGCTCAACTCTCATAAATCAACAGCAGTGTGTCTCAGGAAGCAGCTCTGGCAAGCTATGATGCTTCTGGTAATAAAAGTCCATCCTTCTCAGCTAAATACCAGACCAACGACCCTTTGAGACGACTGAAGCAACTCTCAATATGACCAACAGGACTCACTGTAATGTGAACTCTCCTCAGGTCGTCCTTTGTCAGGAACATGGATCCAGGTACACCATCAGCTCCAGATGCCTCTCCCACTTTGCATGTGATGCAGGCATAGCGATAATGAACGAAACTTCCTTGCAAAAAACATGAACTGTCTATCTACCTCGACATCAGAAGCTAGTGCACCATATACTTCTCTCCCTTAACACAATGGTGTCAAACACCTGCACCAATACATAGTCTATAGGAAGGCTGTTCTGTATGCAGGCCTCCAAAGCTTTTTGGCTCTGCTCCTCCTTACTCCTTGAATGCCAGATATTTACATTACAAAAGTGATTGTATGAATTAAAAGCTCAAAGAACACTCATCAATTCTCATATCAGAAGCATCTTTGCTCATCACCACTTCCTCTTACTACGCACCTGCTGCAGCCCTCTCAGCCTGCTCCTTCTGCAGTGCAGCGGCCTTGATGCATGGTGGAGGCACAAAGTCCACAGGCAGCAGGTAATGGGTGTCTTCAAACACAACCCCATGGCCGACAAAGAAAATGCACACAAGGAAGCCTGCAGTGGCCCTCTGCTCAAATTGTGCCTGCATGAGTGAAGAGCAATAGTGTGGCAGTGATGGGGCAGGAGCTAACCAACAGTGGGTCTGCGCGGGAACACAGAAGCAAGATGAATGAGTATGACAGCGGGGTTGGCTGTTATGAGCACCTGCTGCAATTGTTTCAATAGAGGAGTGTTCTGCCAAACATGTACGCGATTGTTGCAAGCGGAGAGCTCAATGTCTGCATGGTTGACCGTCATTTGCTTCCAAGCAAGCAGTTGAAATTTGTGCATTTTGGGCAAGCCGACCTTCCTGCGATGCAGCCCAACCAAGGCACCGTCTAAATAAAGCAGGAATTAAAAAGGAGCACAAGCTTCACTGTATGTGAATACACGCATTGATATACAGGAGGGAGCATGTATTCCAGGTACGCGGCAATGCTTAATAGTAAAACCCACCATGCTTGCACGTAAATCATCTCCAGAGGGGTCCAAACATTGCAGGACTCGGAAACCAGACAGCTCCAGGGCTTTACTTACATCCTGTTCATATGGGGTACGGGGCCAAACATATAGAATGCCAAATTACACACAATCATAGCATGTTCTCACAGGCTCTAAATGAAGACTCGAGAAGGACTTGTGCCTTTTTCGTCGGTCCCAACAATAAAAAACACAGAGGGCATCTTGGCTGGAAAGTTGGTAGGATGGGGAGGAAGGGAAGATTGGACATGATACAGGAGTTGAGTATCAAGATTCCAGGTCCTCTTTTGTTTGGTCATACATTTTAGATTTAGATCTTACAAGGGCACGAGTTGCCTTCATTCTGTGCTTGTAGACTCCTGCTCAACGCAGGCTGTTACAGCCTGTTTTGAGGTCCATGCATAGAAAATGACCACTTCTGAAAGAATGTGCAATTTATCACTTGGCAAGGCTCTGCTTCATTTGCAGTCAGGTAGCCAAGCATTCCTACCTGAAGAAGCGCACAGCCCAAAAAATACACACACCTGAGCATCGCGGACAGCATGTTTGCATTTAGAGATATGGTCATAGTTTCCAATGCCAATGACCAATGCTTCCTTGCCCACAAAGTTGCTCAATGCACCCCTCACAGCCAGTGCGCCCTGCACATGTTCAGAGTGGCGTCACAAATAAGTGGAAGAAGTTGAGTACTTTGCAAGCATAAGGGACAAAGGCAAAGCATGACATGCCGACAAAAGTACTCTCTTGCGCTTTCTGGCCTCTATCATACATGCGCCCTGGTCTTCACACATGCAATGTCTAAATAGGAGGGATGACCTGCTCCCCCCCTCCGACCTGAGCTACTCTGTGCCCTTGAGCAGCATTAAAGCGACTTAAACACCCGAGTCCACTGGCTGCATTACACATGGCTAGATAACCTGTCACACTGATGTGCAATCTGTGACTCCTCCCACACCTTGAACTTTGGTGCCTCAGGCACCTCATGCTCTTGTGTCTGGATTAACGGGAGCTTCAGGGCACTTGAGCTGCTTAGTGATGGATGCCCTGCTGCTTCAGACACTGATCCTAGCTTGGGTGCCTCGGGCTCCATTCTGCACTTCTGCAACTGCAGCACGAGAGCATTCCACAAGTGGACAAAAACAGTGGCTGGCATAAAAAGGTGGCAGCACTTATACGTGGGCATTTGCCCAAATCTGCATGCAAGCACAAAATTGCTACCATCTGTGGAAAATTTATCCGGCAAGCTGATGTTTGCGCACGAGGCAGGTTTGCATACAAATGATTATCAAGTCACAATTCTGCGCTTGTTGACCAAATATGCATGCACATCCCATGTCAATACAAAAAAAGCTGGAAGGCATTAACCTACATGGCACAGACAATGCATCCCACCATGCTGCCAAGGCCCAAAGTATGGTCAACAGCCTGAAGCTTAATGTCTAGTAGGTGAACATTTAACCGGGATTTAGGATTCTTTACGCTGGCCCAATTATCCATACCCTGGCATTTATTTCGAATGGCTTGGGCAGCATGCACACCATGCCGCTTGCTTAGCCTGCCATATGGGCAAAAGCAGCTGCATAAACCCAATTCCAAACTTCCTATGGAACACAGAGCATGGGATGTAGCAAATGCAAGTGCATAAGAAGGAAAAGCTGGCTAAGTCCACAGCCTCACATGGAATGGTGTTGCAAAGCGCATCAAGGCCGTGGCAACCAACTGTAGCTCGCGGCAGCCATTTTCTTTAAAGTCCTCAAGAACTGGCACACCCAGCTGCGAGATGACCTGCACACATGAGCATTTGGAGGTGTACTGGTGCAAGGTAGAAAGCACACAACAGAGGCCCAGTTTAGAACTTTCAATTTGCATGTGTGACGGGCAGGTGATATAGTTTCATGGCAACAAAGTGCACCACAAAATAATTGAGAACTTAAAACCTAAGAAGCAGGCCTACTCATAACCTTAATCTTACAAGCTGCTTTGTGATATGTGAGCCTCGGTGTGTTTTGTGCCTCGTTTTCGCATCTTGCTAAATCAAAGGTACAGTGCTGGTCATTTACCTTCAATGTCACCTCCGTGATGATCTTGACCAGCATCACCACCAGCATCAGCATCATCATCAGCAGCAGCAGCAGCACCACCACCACCACCACCATTATCAATACCAATATGATCATGAACTCACCTCGTCTCTCAATTTGGACCTTTGCTCCTTGTTGTCTCTGCCCATGGAAATGCCAGCCAGTGCCGAGGCTGCAGCTGCCTGTGAGTATTAGGGCATTGGCTCATTTCTTATGGAAGGTTGTGCAGGACAGGATATCCTTTACCCTGTGAAGTTGATTGTATGTTTTGGGCTGCCCCAAGGAATCAAACCGCACTCAATATTAATATCAATGAACCTTCAAACCCACTAAACAAAAATATGGCAGGAGTGTTTCTGGCACATCCAACTCTCAAACACGCATGCAGCAGCACGTTGCTTCCCACACATTTTCAGAAACCAGACTTTGCTTCCGCGTACGTTGCCTCAATAGATCAAATTCGGGGATGAGTATTGGCCAAAGACAGCATGACAAATATCATCTCATCACGTGAAAGCGCGACTGAGGCAAGTTCTTACTTGTATTTCGTTGCTGACAGTGTGCGCCTCCGTTATGATGTGGAATAGTCGCGGCAGCACCTTACTGTCTATCAAAAGCCTGAAGCTCGTACAAATAGCAGCACATGGTTGTGAGGCAGGGGTAGGCAGGCATTTGAGGTTCATGACTATGGAATGAAAATGCTAAGCAGGCGTCTTAGTCACTGTATTTCCTGCTTGTGCACTGTATCCTGTAACTATTATGTTTGTTACAGATCAACTAGAGGGAGGTCAGGTCTCACAGGCAGGTGTAGAATAAGTCTGAGAGACTGGGCATGGCTGTAAATGCAGAAAAAGCTTGGTATGAACAGCACCAGGGTCACAAGAGAATGTGCATACGGTAGGCAGCATACCTGACCTGACCAACCTACTCACTTGGCGTTTGCTTCTGAGACCTCTGCTATTTTTTCCAGTGTCCAAATGACCTGAACATATTGGACAAGGCACACGTCCTCCGAATTGACAGGCAAATATTGAACCAGGCCAGTACGCAATCAACCCAGGAACCCGAGTGCATCTGATTTGATAATGCAGCTTCGTTTTGCATAGCTATGGTGGTGGTTGCAAATAAAAGGCCAAGAAACGCTTTGAAAGGGGCTGCTCAGCGCAAAGGCAAGCAGGACAGTGACGCATGCAAAATGGCGGCAGTATACATCAATATGGGCGGTATTGCATGCACAACGGCAACAGTGTGCAGCAAACAGGGCAGTGCAACACGCACAATGGCGACAGTCTGCAGCAAGCAGGGCAGTTATTCATGAAAGACAGAGATAGCGTGCAGCCAATGCCTGAAGAGTCGCAAATGGGTTTCATTTGACCATACTGGGTGCACAAGGTGCAGCATGGACACTGATACTACATGTGCCAGTGCATCCATCAGCAATGCCCAAGCCTTGGCAACCTTAAGGTTGTTCTAAGGGGCAGCAGCCTCAGGTGGCCCTGACTGTGTTCCGACCTCAGCACAGATGACACTCGAGGCAATGTTCCTCCAGCCTAGCGGACGTGCCGTACACACAACTCGATAAGGTACCATTCTTGCCCCAAAATATGTGCCACCCACAAGGAGCTCCTTCTTTCCTAGCACACATGCCACTTAATGCAGCATTTGTTTTGCAAAGGACACATGCCCCTCCAGGTGAATCAGCAGGACATACTTGGAGCAACGCCAGGTGGTTTTCTTGCTGAGATACAGGTAGCCTTTGGAGGAGCTGAAGCAACTCAGGAACGCCGGCAATGTCCACGACCTGAAAGGGCAGCAGGCATACCTTTTAAAGCTTTGTAGCAGATTTGCGCAATCTACATGCGTGCCCTGCGGTTTCAAGAGGGCAGCATTGTGTGCACAGCCAAAACTCTCAAGCAAGCCAGCAATGTAAGTTTCTATGTCTGTGCACGACCATGGAGGCGAAGGCTGTACTGGCTAGCCCAATCCTCTCAAGCCAGGCAGGTTGGTTGATGTGCAACCACCATGCGGCGTGGACCGCAGGCACGGCGTGGACTTTTGGTCAACACACATCCTGCCATACCACTGGTTGGCTTTGGCCCATGTAAAATGATCTCAGCAGCCATTCTGAGACCATGGCCAACGGAAGGCCATTTTGACCGAAGACAGGCCAGCGGGGAGTCGCATTAAGCAAGCCTGTGCGCGCGTGACAGGCAAGCCCCAGCTCCGACCCATCAATACCCAGTGATACCTCTCAGCCTGCTTGGCTCAAAGAAGTCCATAGGGTGGGGACAGTTGGCAGCTAAGCAAAAATTGTGCAATACGGCACATTTGAGTGCATCAGCTTGCCACCTCGCACCCAGTTTACATAAGCCTGGTGGTCTTGCACTAGGCAGTGCAGAGTACCCGCGGCGGCCGTGACCAGGGCAATGTCATCATCGCGTAACAACCGAATGAACACGGGTACCCCTCCCGCCTGCAAGACAGGCGCAGAAGCAGCAAGCTTGCTATGCTTGGCTTGGGGACAAATGGGCATGGTGTGAGACCCAGATCCAGGCAATGTATGGCGCATGCATGTTGCAGCAATCTTAAACAATCACAGTACAATCTTGAATAATCACAGTGCAATCTCACTTTTCTTGGCTTGGGACAAAAGCGCAATCTTGAACAATCACAGTGCAATCCTGAAGAATCACAGTGCAATCCCACTTCATTCAGCTTAGGACAAAAGCGCATGGTATGGGAGCCAAATTTAGGGAAGAGAGCCATGCATGAGGGAAATGGTGCAGGGCATTAGTGCAGGGCACACAGGTGAGTTTCAAACACAATAATGGACAGTAGCCTTTAACCTCAAATCGGAATGCAGCATGCTACTGCACATCAGACTCATACAAACAATGTATGGTGCTCGTAAGAAAATAGATAATGTATACACATGATGTATCTCTGGGACAAAAACAACATTCGTCGTTTCAGTGCAGAAGCTTGCATGCTGCACAAAAATGAGGCAGTACAGAAAAGAATCTTGAGGCATGCCCTGCTCCCCACCTGCGCAACATCCGCTCGGAATGCAGTGTCCCGCTGCATGCACATGGCCAGCGCATGCAGCACGCTCAAGCGCACATCGCCAAACATGCCCCCCATGCTGTCCAGCATTGCCTGCGAGCACACAGGAGGGAGGATGAAGAAAGGGAAAGGTAGCGCAGAGGCCAGGCCAAAGCAGGTCCAACTGCAAACTGTCAGCGATGCCTCTGCCAAGCCTTTGTAGACAAACGTGTTCCATGTCCTGCCGCATGCTTGTCAGGAAACCAAACACCAAACAGCTGCAAGGTTATCAAGCTTGCACGCGGTGTTCCTCCCACTTTTGCACAGTCTGCACGCTGGCTAGATGTCCAATTCAACGCTCCATCAGGAGCGCTGCATGCTAGGAAGTGCAGGAGCCTGCATGTGTTCAGCGGAGGAGCGCAGGGTGCAGTCAGCACAGGGCGGTTCAGCTCGTCTTAAAAGGTGCTGCACAAGGCACAGGAATGTATGAAGCAGGTAAACAATTGCAGCAATAATATGCAGACAGGACAGTGATGGAGATGCACAGTGTGGGAGTGCTCACTTCTAGAGTGCACATGCTGTGTGAAGAGCTTTTGACAACGGCAGCACAAGGCAAAGATGGATGCTTGCCAAAGAGCCAGCTCCAGTAGGTCCATGACCTGGTCATCCCAGGATGCACAGGACAAGATTGCTGCACTCTATTGCCGCAGCAAGCATGCCCCTCCTGCGGACAGGACCCACCATGCTGCCGTCTTTTGTCCATCTATTGATCCCTCTTGCAGCAGCTTCACCATGGGCGACACTATCATACGCGTGATCTTGGGCACGATTGGCAGCACGCTCTGGGTGCACAAATATACGTCTCCAATGTCTGCAAAAGGCACAACCACAGCAGCAATCTGATCAAGGAGGCACCTGGCATGGCTTTCGGTCCTGCCACTTGTTCCAGCATGTGAGGAAAAATAGCTGAAATCGGTTCCTGTGGCATGCTTTCAGGCCTACCTTTGTGCGTGTTCGTCCGTCCAATACGCCTGGGATGCTTGTGCTTGACTTCTTGGGAGTGGTTGATGAAAGCCAGCACCTTGCAAAGCGCAGTGCCTGCATGATTGATGAGCAAGGCGAGGCTGTTTACCCTATCATTGCTTGAGGTGGCCACTACTGTATTTTTCACCCATCCCGACAATCTCCTTTGATCTAGGTCTGGCCCTTCAGGCTCCTCAGGCTGAGCTTCAGGCAGCCCTAGGGGAACGGGTGCAGCCATGTGATCCTGACTTGCACAATGATGCTGCTAGGCATGACCAGCTGGCATGTGTGTGCCCCAACAACTTGCTGCAAGCAACATACTTGCAAGCATCCTTTTATCACATGCGTGACTGCAAATAAATATGGGCAAGTGGGATGTTTCAATCAATCTAAAAGCTGTACCTGCTAACTCAACGAGGACAAGCTCCTCTTCCCGACGAGGTGGGCTGCTGATCATTAGAGCCAGCACTTCCAACACTCGCTCCTACCATGCAGCATCCAAGGGAAAGAGATGACTGTGGTGTCTGTCACATGTGTTGGCTAGCACTCAAACCAGGGAACACTCCTCGAGGGGGGAGCCTCATCTACTGCTACGGGATGGCTTCATGCACATGCAAGGGAAATCTGATTAAGAACAAAACATATTGCCTGTCAGGACACGGTCATGAACATCCGAGCTAGAAAACTGTGGTACAATAAAATGTTGCTAGAATCTGTTGTACCAACTGACATCAAGGTGATTGTTGCGATTCTCAGACAGTGTGTTACAGCATGTACAGCACCAAGCACTGGCTTTCTTTGAATCAGCCAGGAAACAATTGCATGAGTTTGTTGTGCATTTGCTAACATTGGCTGTGTGTATTCCTGACAAAAACTTCTAAAGCAGACGGCGATTCCTTGCATCACCTCATTCAGGAGTCATTGTAAGTATTGATGATTCATTACACTCGCCTGTGTCAAGAATTCTATGGTTTCTGCGTCATTTGCAAGCTTGTTGATCTCATTTACGCATTTTGTCTGGGCATCTCTGTCATACGTCTTGAGTGCCTTATTCCACCTGACATCATGTAGAAACGGAGTGTCGCTTGACACAGATGCACAATTGTGTGCAAGAGTACAAACGGCCCAGCAGCACACAGCATGCAAACTTGTTAGCGTGTTAGCGCACGTCTCGTAGCGGGAGTGGATGGATCCATTCAAGCATGATTGATACAAAACAAAGTAGAAGTTCATGCGCAACTCACGTTATCAAGAGCTTAGAGACAGCTTCACTGTACTTCTCAACCGCATCCTGCTCAAGGGACCGTCTACCTTCTCGGCCTGGTTGGTGGCTTGGGCCACTCATAATCTTTTACACTAAAAATCACGTACAGATTGCAAGCTTCCAATGAGCAAACATTGTTGGTAAATTTAACCTTACATATATTATTTTTATATAAGTACTGGTAATGCCGAAAGGACTCATTCTGGGATTTGCAGGCCTTGCGGGCTTGACAGGCCTTGCGGGATTGAGGTGAGGTGGCAAGAATTTGTCAGAGGTGTGATTTATGTCAGATCTGATGCCCTGGCATGTGGACCAGTCTGCAACACGCTTTCTTGGTAGCAGTGGAGTGCTCCAGTAAACACTGTGCAGGAGCAATTCATTCTTCGAAGCATAACTACATTACTAAGCAGCCTAGATGCCATGGTAGAAAGAAAAGCAGCCTGCTGGTGCCTGGTCAGGCACCCTGTGACATTGTGGCTTCCAATAAGGAAAGCTGCTCCGTTCGCCGTTTCCGCCCAAATCAGCAATTCGTGGCTAGCAGCTCTTGTGGCAGTAAGTTTGTAATGCTGCACTCATCACAGGCATGAAAAGCAAAACAACAACAACAACAACGGCGACAATTGCAAGCAGCTTGCTCACGCTGATTACTGATCCTGGGGAGCGCATGATCAGTGTCAGCATACTGGATGCCTGCTGTTGCACAGGCATGTGCGACATGGAGGACCTCAGTTGCGTAGACAGACAAATGGCAACGCCAAGTGGATGAATGAGGACGAGCGGCGTCTTGTAAGAGCTCTCCACTCTCGAGGCCAGGGCTACCTGTTTAAAAACTGGCCCTCCCCAGGTGATTGCATGCCAATGAAGAAGCAGCGTGATCTAGCCAGCCGGGGGCGCTGCTTTAATTTTATGCCCTGTGTACACTTCAGCGCCTTCCTTCAGGAAATCAGGAAATGCGCCAGTCGCTGAGTGGAAACTAGGGAAGCTGCAGGGTATGACTGCAAGGACCTATAGAGCTGCCACCCATAAGGAGGTGGTCACATCTTTGGATGGGTGAGGTTAGCCTTAAGCAGCCACGCGAAAGCCTTTTGTCGCGCTCTTTGCCGTAAGCTGCCTCTCTGCATGGCTGCTGGCTGCCTCCACTGCTTATGAGCTTCTGCAGAACCTCAGCTAGGCAGGCACGGTGCCTGCAACCTGTGCTACTGCAGGCATGCGGGACACGGAGAAGAGGGCGCTGCTTGCAGCTGCTGCCAATGCGGCTGCGGCTGGCACACCAGAGCTCGAGGCAGCACGCCTAGGTAGGTCATCATCCCCTTTAGAGCTGGGCAGGCATAAGAGAAAAACGAAAAACTACACAGGCAGCTTGAATGAAGTCGGAATTGGGCTAGCAAGGGATGGGCCCGCCGTATGCGCTGCTTGTGAAGAAGCTGCGCCGGCCAAGTCACACGCTGGCGGACACCGTACGCTGGCCCTGACACCCACTGGTAGCTGCTGAGTCGCCTCTGAGCTCTGAGCTCTGAGCTGACGCCGCGTGCCAGCGACCTTCGTGCCATGCAAGCACGACCCGGCTTCCATGCGATTATGCCAGGCTGCTTGTGTGTGTGTGTGTGTGTGTGTGTGCCTGTGTGTGTGTGCCTGTGTGTGTGTGCGCACACATGCCTGT
>LFCJ01001981.1_pt1 | contig 14647 bp, 20 predicted proteins | sample 643141 | NCBI WGS metagenome assembly LFCJ01 (sample SAMN03766243, study PRJNA286221) | soda lake metagenome | biome: soda lake; feature: Kulunda steppe; material: water; isolation source: sample B1-Br-g2 brine of Lake Bitter-1 | place: Russia: Kulunda steppe | collected 2010-07 | reverse complement strand
TGTATGCCATCCTTTGTGTGCACAGTGTCTGAGGCAGGGCTCCGTATGCCATCCTTTGTGTGCACAGTGTCTGAGGCAGGGCTCCGTATGCCATCCTTTGTGTGCACAGTGTCTGAGGCAGGGCTCTGTATGCCATCCTTTGTGTGCACAGTGTCTGAGGCAGGGCTGCGCGGACTGGAGGGCCTGTTCCTGGTGTCTGTGTCCCGGCTGGGCAAGGTCATCCATGCTGTGGGGCCAGAATTCATCCTGCAGGAAGGTGGGTCATTGGGCTCAGTGGGAGGGCTCCTTCTGTGTGGGTGCACATGCGCGGCGGCACTCAGTGCAGGATGGATGATCTTTTTTGTAGGGTGATTACAGAAGCAAGATAGGATGAGCTTCGTATTGCGCAGCGTCAGACATTTCATCGTCTGAGCGGCATTGGGCGGAGGCAGATGAAGAGCATGGCGGGCCTTGAGCCCGAGTCCCAGGCCCTCTGTGTTCAAGCTGTTTGCACATGATCCATCTAAAGCACGCAGCGCACATGGGGCAGGAAGTGGGGGAAGGCATGCCGCATCATGGCATTTGGCTCGTGTGCCTGACAAGTGCGCAGCTTTCCTCTTCCTCAAGGTGGGCCCTTGAGCCTTGTGTCTTCACATGGCAAAGACTCGGCATGTCACATACTCCAGTGCAGGCCTGCGCGTGCGCACCAGTGGCGCCCAGTGATCAGCAGCAATCCGCTGAAGTTGATGGGTGTGCAAGCATGATGCTTGGCCAACTCTTTTAGGTGTGCATGTCAGGAGATGCGCCGTCACTGAATTCGAAGGGAATAACTGCCATCCAGGGGCTGTGCGTCTGTGCTGGCTTTGGCTGTGCAGATGACATCCTTTACTTTGCGGGGGACCTGTCCAAAGTGGAGACCATGGGCTACCGGTACGGGCTACAGCTGGTCACAAGTGAGACGGAGGACGCCTTGGGTAGGTCCTGCAGCAGTGACAGTAAGATCAGGGGTGCTGCGGCAGTGAAAGTAAGATCAGGGGTCCTGCAGCTGTGAAAGGAAGATCAGGGGTGCTGCGGCAGTTGCAAGCAAGGGTGCTGCAGCAGCACACAAGCAAGGGCGCTGCATTGTTCCTGTAAGATTGGGGGAGCCGCATGCGTGCAGGGGGGGTTGCCGCTTGCATGCGCCCGTGTGGCATGTGCACACGTGTGGGCCCAGAGGCAGCGGTGAGGCTCAGAGGCAGCGGTGAGGGCTCAGAGGCAGCGGTGAGGGCTCAGCAGTGAGGCTCGAGGGCAGCGGTGTGGGCTCAGAGGCAGCGGTGAGGAGGGGCGAGGCCTCAAAAAGGGGACCCTGTCAGCTTTGGCCAATCCTCCAAGCTCTGTCTTGTGTTCGAGGCACTCACTCGTGCCCGACCCTCAGTGGCCCTCATGCCCAAAAGGTCCTCGCCTCCCTTCCTCCAAGCGCTGTCCCTGTCACCAAGCGTTGTCCCTGTCACCAAGCGCTGTCTGTCCAGAGGCACTCGTGGGCACTCACCCGACCCCCCATAAGAACCCTCATGCCCTCGCAAGACGTTCGTCGGGGAAAGGGCCTCGCCCCATACCCACGGCGCTCTCATACACCCCTGTGTCCCCCTCGCCCTCCTTACTTGCCCTGTCCGGCGCAGGCGAGCATGAGATTGAGCTGGGCATAGTGCCGGAGAGCCCAGCAGAGGAGGGCCTGGCAGCAAAGGACGCGGCCTCCCCCGACGGGCCCTCGCGCAGCGCCTCCCCCGGCAAGGCAAACGGCAGTCCGCGGCACAACCTGCGGCGCCACACGCTGCCTGCCCTCCACCACCCAGCGGTCATGCAGCGGGTCAGTGCAAGCACGCACACACACAGCTTACACACACGCACACAGCGCTCGCGCGCACGCACACACATTTCACTTGCTCGCAGCGTACACGCATGCATACACACGTTCACACACATGTGCATACATGGTGCACATGCGTACACAATTTGCACATACACACACACAAGCACGCGGTTGTGGGTGGGCAGTGGATGCGCAGCCGGAAATGGACTCATGGCTCTGAGATGCGGCCGTTTGGGCTTGCATTGGGACCAGCAGCGTAATCCACGCGTGCTGCTCATGCCTAGCTCTTTTGGGCTAGCAAGAAGAGGATGGTGCATCTTTGGGTTATGTGAGGATGCGCTTGTGATAGTGGTGCATTTGCAATGCATGCCTGGCTCCTTTTGGGCTGCGGGCCCGTAAGGAGAGGTCGGTGCATCTGTGGGTTATGTGAGGATGCACTTGTGATGGTGGTGCATTCGCAATGCATGCCTGGCACCTTTTCGGCTGTGTGCGGGCTCACAGCCCTCACACGCTCTTTTTCACTTTCACATAAATGTGCCATGCATCCTTCAAATGTTGGGAGATGCTGTCGTGAATAAGTGTGGCAGCACAAATTTGAAGGGTAGTGGAAGATGGTGTTCGCATACATGTACAACATGTATACAGGCACATACGTACTAGAATTGCCATCTTGTGCCAAACAGGGAGCTGAAAGTGTGTACGCCATCCAGAATATCTATACATATCATGTGCGTAAACAGAATCTGAAGTTGTCGTACACATTTTCTCACAGCTCTACAAATTTGCATGGTTACAAAACTTGAGCAAGTCTAGCCTTCATGGTCAGGGTCCTTGTCCGGCTGCATAAATGCACATGTGCTCCTCTGTGGGCCTTGCATCAATGTGTGCAGCTGGACCTGTGCATTGTGATATCTGTGAGGGCTTGAATAATGCCAAATCTTGATTTTGCCTGCCCTTGTCATCTGCCGATCCTCGTTGTTTGCCTGTCCTGCTTTCAAGTTTTTGTTTTGACTGAGGCATTCTGCGCTTCTCCCGTCCAGGCAAGTGCCACAGTCCATGTGCCGAGGTCAACATTTGAGAGGGGAGAGGTGAGACACCTCAGGACAGGAGGCCACCTTGTGTTGCACTCGCTGGACATGCTTTTGGTCAGAAGGCCACCTTTATGTTACACTCGCTGGGCAAGCTTGTGACTGGAGGGTTCAGGCGTGAAGTCCTTCGGAATGGCTCAGCAGGCTTGCTTGGGATTTGGGTCTGCTCAAACGACCACAGAAGACTGGATGAAGGGACGTTTGGAATGGCCATCCATCCTGGTTGCTCAGGACTGTCTTACCTAGGACTGTCTTGCTCAGGACTGTCTTACTCGGGGCGCGTCCTAGTGCATCCAGCTGCATTCCCAACCTGGTGAACCATCAGATGAAAAGCAACCCGCGCGATTATCTGGGCAGAAATGCGTTGAGAGCCCTCGCCCCTCAGGTACCTCAGCTCATGCATAAATGCATCCAGTGCTGCACCGGAAGAGTGAGGGCTCTAAACGCCTTCCCACAGGCAGCGAGCTGTGCTTTAGTATGGGCCAGCGCACACACATGCTCCTACATTTGGCTCTCAAGCACTTGCCAGCGGACACGTGTGCTGCCTTGCCCACCCCCTTTGCAGCACGCCCTGCCCCGGCGCATATCAGCAGATGCAAATGGCATGCTGGACCACGGCTTTGTGGAACAGCCGGCCTCGCCAAGCCTGGGGGCTAAGTCAAAAGGGCCCTCGCGTTTACTCAAGGTCTGTACATTTAGACATGGGAATGCTGGTACCTGACACGATTGTGTCTCATGGGTGGTGAAGATGCACGTGGGTGTTGTATGTGCACAATTGAGTTGGTCGCATCTATGTGCGCTGCTGTGTGCAGGTAAGGACACATTGATGCGTATGGTGAATTGAACAAGTTGTTTAATTGCCACAGAGAGGAGCAGCTTTTTTCTTGCGATTGCAATGCCAGTGATGAAGTCCTTGGTCACTTTAATGTTTACACTACAGAAGTAGCAATTCTTACCTTATGGCAATGTAGTTGCATAGCAGTGTCTGAGAGCACTGTCTGCAGATAAGTATGGATGACAGGGGCACCTTGGTCCTGCGTATCAGTCAGAAGGACCTGCTTAAATCCTGCCAGTCATCAGAGGCTGCAGCATGTAGGTCGGCATCCTCAAGTGAAAATAGGAGGCTGGTCTTCACCCTGGCTGTCGGAGATTGAAAATTCCAAATCCAAAATTCCTTGGGGACATACGTGCCGGACGAGATCATGCAGTCTTTCAACTGCTGGTTGCAAACAAAGCCATCAGCCTGCTTTCAAAGTTGCAACGACAGCAATGCCGCTGCACCCGCACATGCTGTGCATGCTAAAGGAAGAACTTGACCTGAGGGACGCTTACCCTTTACCCTTAAACTCTCATGTATGCAGTGCACGCTGAAGGAGGAATCAGACTTGAAAGACACCTCCATCCGTGCTGCTGGCTTCCGCGGCCGATTTGGGGCCGCTGTGGTGGCGGTGAAGCGCAACAAGAAGCGTGTGGAGGGCAAGATTGGGGATATCGTGCTGCAGCCCCATGACCAGCTAGTGCTGGACACAGGTGCGGGCTTGGGATTGCTGGACTGGCTTGTGCTTGGGATTGCTGACCAGCTAGTGCTGGACTGGCTTGTGCTTGGGATTGCTGACCAGCTTGTGCTGGACCAGCTTGTGCTTGGGATTGCTGACCAGCTTGTGCTGGACCAGCTTGTGCTGACCAGCTAGAGCTGGACACAGGTGCGGGCTTGGGATTGCTGAGGTTGTGCCTAAGGGACAGCGTGTGCGACAGCCAAGCACAGGTGCAAAATGTGTCTAGTATGACCAGTTTACCTGCCAAACATGGGTTTGTGTGCGGCGCTTGTGGCGGTGGGCTGCACAGGACGTGCGTGCGCCATCAGTGCGCAGCGTGTGTGTGTGTGTGTGGTGAGTGTGCGTGGCACAGCTGGCCGCTGCTTGACACGGGTGCGCGTGTCAGGTCTTTTATCTCCATGCTTGCTTGTGCTGCAGATGGCATCGGCTGCTGTCTAGTTTTTCCATTGTTCACTGGAGATTACTGGAATGATGAGAGGTGCTGGCTGCTCACTGGAATACGCACAGCTCGCTGCACCCTACAAAAGAACAGCCTGCCACACAAAGCAAGACTTGTGCCTGCGGGACTGAAAATGAATGTGAAATATTTTTGAACTTTGATTAAAAGGGTTGTACCTGTGGACCTCTGCCTACACCCCTTGACAGCCCAGAAAAGATGGGTGTCGACTAGCATGACCTCACCTGAGGCCTTTTTTGGGTCCGGCCGTGGTGCAATCCTGCCACCGCTCAGCACTCCATGTTTTTGCAATTTTTGCAATCCTGCCACCGCTCAGCACTCCGTTGGGTCCGGCCGTGGTGCAATCCTGCCACCTCTCAGCACTCCATGTTTTGGCACTGCCTGTTATAGCAGCTTGCGTCCGGGCACTGCTCATGTAACAGCTAGCATTTGCACGTGTCCACCTGTTTGCACCTTGCAGGTCCTGGGTTCAGTCAGAGCTCGCCTGACGTGACAGACAACTTTGAGGACATGGAGTACGTGGACAGCAGCAGCGAGAAGGAGTACCTGTCGGCGTTTGTGATCCCCAAGGTGAAGGACCTGGGCATGCGCAGCATGCTTTGGTTGTCTATATAGGGAACAAGGGCCGCAGCCAGCCAGCAACGGGCTCATGCTCAGGGCGCACATGCCTCTGCAGGGGTTGAGGACGGCAGAGACAGGTGGCATAAGTGCGCTCAGGGCGCACATGCCTCTGCAGGGGTTGAGGACGGCAGAGACAGGTGGCAAAAGTGCGCAGTCTGCAGGTGCTTGCGTGCCAGCGCCTGTGTGTCCATGCAACGCCATGCGAGGTGTTGCTCACACCCATCCACGGCGCGCACGTCGCTGCAGGGGTCCAAGATGGCCGGCAAGAGCGTGCAGTCAGCGGGCCTGAGGGGCATGCCAGGCCTGTTCCTGGTGTACATTGACAAGGAGGACGGCACGCAGATGCACGCCGTCGCGCCAGACCATGTGCTTCAGGTGGGCAGGCTGTGCCCTCAGAGAGGCTGCTACCGCGTGCTACTGCGTGCTTCCACCTGCTACCGCGTGCTGCCTCGTGCTCTGCCTCCGCCTGCTACCGCGTGCTCCTCGCATTGGCTGCGTGAGCAAACTACGTTCGTTGGGGACTGGCATGCAACAGCGCTGCGAGCATGGGTGCTCTTAATCTGTGCCTTGAGCCGGGGTGGGCTATGCTGCTTCAACCAAGAAGGCTCCTGTGTGTGGGGACACTCATACCCACCACCATTCTTTTTGACCCAACTTGCCCCATTGTTTTCTTGCTCCACTGCTCCGCTGGGGTTGAGGGGCTGTCCACTTAGTGCTACCTCCCCACTCAAAGTGCTCCCTGGTTTTTTCTCCTGCTACGGTGCCCAGAAGGCAGGCCCCATACAAATAGTTTGCTGGGCACCCTGGCAATGAGTGTTCACCATCTTGTTAAACTGTCCTGTCCGGGAGGGTGGTACGTGATGCACACAGACTGAAGGGCCCTGCCAACGCGTAGGTGCCACCTGGTTTCTTTGTCTCCTCCGCTGCTCACGTTCAGGAGGGCGACACGCTGTGGTTTGCCGGCGGGCTGCAAGGCGTGGCCTTCCTACTGAAGATGCCGGGCCTGCGCCACATTGATGAGGAGCACACCAAAAAAACAAATGTGGACATCCTGGAGCGGCGGCTTGTGCAGGTGCTGGGGGATGTTGTATGGGTGTGGTTACAAGTGTAGGTGTTCGTAGGTGGGTGTGGGGGCGTGGATTGTTGTACATGCAGGTGCTGGGGGATGTTGTATGGGTGTGGTTACAAGTGTAGGTGTTCGTAGGTGGGTGTGGGGGCGTGGATTGTTGTACATGCAGGTGGTGGCCCCCCCCCGGCCGCAGTCATTCGCAACAGCACAGGATCCATGTGCAACAGCACACCTGTGGTTGTTTTGAGTTGTATGTTTCTTTTGCTGGGTGGACGCATGTGCAGGTGGTGGTGGCCCCCCACAGCCACATCATTGGCAAAAGCGTGCGGGAGCTGCGCTTCAGGACCAAGTACGATGCAGCCATTGTGGCCGTGCAACGGAGGGTGAGTTTGCAAGCGCTGGCTGTGTGCAGGTGGGCGCGCATGTTGTCGTGCTCCTGGGCATGCTTTGATACTTACAAGGACAATCCAAGCCTTGACCATTGTGGATGGGCACGCTTTGATAGTTACAAGGACTATCCAAGCCTTGACCATTGTGGATGGGCATGCTTTGATAGTTATAAGGACTATCCAAGCCTTGACCATTGTGGATGGAATATTAAGTGTGCCAACACCTGTCAGTTTCCTGCTCTCAAAACACAGATGTGTCCTTCATAGCGTGATGCAGACAGGGCTGTCGCTTCCTTGTGAACGTTGACCGCACGCACAAACTGTCATTGTTTGGATGCTTTACGTGTGCACCCTAGTGTGCAGCAGCCTAGAGCCTGGAAATGGTGCTGTTTTATGCTGTGCTGTGCCCACAGGGAGAAACGATGCTGCTTCATGCTGTGCTGTGCAAACACAGGGAGAGCGCTTGAAGCAGAAGATCGGGGACATCGTCTTGAAAGGGGGGGATGTGCTGCTCCTGGACACAGGTATGTTTTGCACCGGCTGCTCCTGGGTCCAGGTATGTTTTGCACCGGCTGCTCCTGGGTCCAGGTCTTTCTGGAGCTGCTGCTTCCTTGTGCCTTGCAGGCTGCTCCCGCCTTGCATGGCCGCCCTCTGGTGTCTTTCAGGCACTCACTGCAGTAAGATTCTGAAACTCCTACCAGGCATGCACCACTTATGTTCTTATGGACAAAGAGGGCCCAATGCTTTTGGTCAAAGCGCCTGTGCCAGCATGTTCCTTCCAATGCCTTGTGCCCAAGTCCTGTGCCTAAGCCTCGTGCAATTGCAAGTTTTGCTCCTTAGCTTAGTTTGGTCCAAAAACTTGATCCTGAATGGTGGCACTCTTGAGCTCAGATGTAAGTCAGGTGTAATGCCTGACAGTACGTGCATGGTGATGCAACCCCTATGCAGCGTTGTGTGGCCTCTGCGATCAAAATTGGCTTGCTTTTAAGGTATGAGATTGGGCCCACCTTCCATAGCAGCATGGGCATGCAGCCGCTGACGTTTCCAGGTTTACTGTCCTTGTCTGTTTGCTCCTGCCTCTCAATCGCCTACATCTGCTGCACAGCCCTATGGAGTGCATTTCTCCAATTGCCTACATCTGCTGCATAGCCCTATGGAGTGCATTCCTCACCACCTCTGCGCCACCCCACCCACGGCAATGGTCGTGGTGCGCTGTGCACGACGTGCTGTGCGCTTGGCATGCTGTACACGACGTGCTGTGCGCTTGGCATGCTGTGCACGACGTGCTGTGTGCTTGGCATGTTGTGCACGACGTGCTGTGCGCTTGGCATGCTGTGCACGACGTGCTGTGTGCTTGGCATGCTGTGCACGACGTGCTGTGCGCTTGGCATCCTGTGCACGACGTGCTGTGCGCTTGGCATGCTGTGCACGACGTGCTGTGCGCTTGGCATGCTGAGTCCCCTGCCGGCGCAGGTTTTGCGCTTGTGGCACCTCGTACCGCTGCACACTTGTGTGCTGTCAGGCTCCACCTCCCAATCACACCTCCTTCATACTCACAAAAGCAACGACTGGAGGAGCTGGCGTTGGGTTTGAATGGTCTGACTGAGGGCTTGCTGCGCATCGCTCGCCCTCCTTTTGCTGCACAGGCTCCCACTTCCTGTCAAACTACCGGGACGACAAAGCCTTTGCTCTGGTCAGTGAGGTTGAGAAGAGCTCGCCGCCCAAAACGAGCAAGATGTGGCTGGGGCTGGGCCTGCTCATCGCCATGATTGCCACGCAGGTATGAGCTCTGAGCGGGTGTGAGATCTTGGGGTTACCCTAACCTCTGGGCAGGCCTTGAAAACGAGGGCTTGTCTCCAGGCCAAGCTTTGAGGCCAACTACTCATGCGACGGGGTAGCATGTGCTGCTTAAAGGCCGTGGCGGATGCTAGACCTGTGCCCTTGCTTGCGCACGTGGACGCACTTATTGTGTCTGCATGTGCGTGGGCCTGTGTGCGCATGGCTTCGTTCTGTGCAAAACAATGCCGTGGGCTATTCCTCAGGCAGAATCCTGGGCACTTGAGTCTCGCAGGCATGCCCCTTTAGGGGTGTGGCAATTTAACCAAAAGGCAGTGGGTGGCAGGCAGAGGTTGCACGTGTACGGACTGTGCTTGCCGCAAGGCAGTGGGCAGCTAGCATGTGCAAGGGAGCAGGCTGTCTCTGCTGTGAGGCAGCGCAGGGAGCTCTTCTTGCAATTGTAAGGACCAGCTTGTCAGCGGGAGGCTGGATCCACGGGCTCCAGACAGCATCACATACGCACAATTGCCTCCATCCTTCCAAGTATGCTTGAATGCTGCAGCGCCACGCTGCTGTACTGGAGAGACCATCCATGTGCGTCAGGCAACCAGATTGCAGTTGCTGAAGCGGCACCTTTTTGGCACCCTACAGGTCATCCAGTCGTTCACCAAGACAGGCAAGGAGCCTTTCATCAACCTGTGGACGGCCGCGCTGCTGACGGCCGCCCTCCAGATCCTGACACGCTGCATGAGCGGCAAGCAGGCTCGCCAGAGCATGGACTGGTGCGCACGCAGAATGATGACTAAGCGCTTGCGCTGATCATCTTGGCTGCATGTGCAGGAGTGCCTGCACCTGTGTGGAGCTGGCCAGCTGGCCCCTCAGGTCATATGGTGCATGGTGTGTGCGCATGAGGCCTATGCTAAGGCCTACGACCTGCACCTCACACCCATTAGAGCATGGACTGGTGCGTGCGCAGAGCCTACATCCCTGTCTACACGGTCTGCTCAATCCTGGATCCTCTCTGTCCAAGCTTCACCCCAACCTGCCGCCTCAGGCTGCCTTTACTCTCAGCCCTGCACACGTTTGTCATGCTGCAAGCTTTGCAGCATACAAGGAGCTGCCACTCCTTGGCTTCAAAGTGTATTACATGCGTGTTAACAACTTTCTTCTTTGTTGAAGCTCCACTGCACCTGCAATCTCACTGCATCTCTCTAGCGAACTGTGGCTGTGGCAGAGTATCCTGCGCGTTGCAAATGGAGCACCTGCAGCACCATTTCAAATCCATAAAATGTCCTCCATAACAGGCTCTCTTCTTGTTCTTAAACATGGCTACTCCCTGCACAGGACGGTTTATGTCACAATTGCGTCAGCATTTGGTGTTTCTTTGGCAACTGAGAATACAAACGTGGCACAGAACATTGGCAAGGTGTTCATCAATATCAGCCTTGCAATTGGCGGGCAGGTATGTGCACCATGCATGTTTTACTGATGATGCTGTGCCACTTCATGGAAAATCACTTCAATTTGCGCACCTGACGATCATCAATCAGTGCTTGGCGGCTTGGGGGGGGGGGAAGGGGGGCGCAAGGCAAAGATGTGAAACACAGCATGACTCAGCCAATGAAACAATAAGGAGCTGAGGATCAATCTCAGAATGTCGAGCTTCTGTTAGAGCTTGGTTGTTTATCTTAGGAACCTAAGGTCTGGTGTGCTCTAGCTGCAATGGCTTGGTGAAGGGCTATGTGCAGCTTTCAAGTCTGCAACAGGCTGCCCACATCACAGCTAGTCCTGGTATGATGTCCGAGCAAACACCTCTCCACTGAGGAGATTCTTCACTGATCTCCCTTCTTTTCATGCAAGTGTTTCTAGCTAGCTGTTTAAGCCAGATCTTCACCCTTGACAGGCTACCATTTTACCCCCGGTTATCTCCATTTTGTTTCTACTTCCCCCTCAACATCAAACTATTCTTGCACTTCGAACCTTAAATCTGGAATATTTTGCTCCTCTCTCAGGCTGCAATCACTTGCTGCTTGTACTGCTCTCAGGCAGTTGTACTGCTCTCAGGCAGTACTGCTGCTTGTACTGCTCTCAGGCTGCGATCACCAGCTGCTTGTACATTGCCACTGGCGCGCTGTCAGAGATCCTTACAAACAACGCGGCGGCTGCCCTCATGTATCCCATCGCCTCTGCTGCCGGTGATAAGCTAGGTGAGGCAGGGGCTTGAATGCGCTTCACACTCCCAGTATGGCATTGCGTTGGTGTTGTGTACATGTGCACTTCGACAGCATCCTCTGTCTAGATAGCAAGGCGTGGCACATGTGGGTAACTTGGCTGGCTTTTGTACTGTGGTTCCGTCCCTGTCTGCCTTGTTCCCCAGTGGCTGCTATAGCCTGAATCCACAGGGGCAGACAAGGCCAGGCTGGAACCGGTCGCATTGCTTACAAAGTCAGAAAATGTGTAGGCAGATGTTTAAACGGCGCTTAAAAGACGCTTTGTTGCTCATCAAATCCCAAGCACGGGCAGCGTTATTAAATAGCTGATCCAAGGACAATGTGGACTTACAACAGGAACACATAAGTGTTATTAAAATGGTCCTGCACTCCCTCAGCTGCAATGTTAGTTTTCCTTGCTCCTCAAGACTGCACACTTTCCTGAGCGAGACATCCTGCCATCTGTCTCACTGGTTGCGTGGTCCGCAGTATGTTTTGCTAAAACAGCAAGTGCATTTCCAAGGGCACAGCAAAGTAGCCATGCCACACAAAACAAACAAGCATTGTGTCTGCTAAAAGCTCTTCCAAACCTCTGATTGCCTGTTGGTGCTACGTGGTGTAATTGTAGGGGTGAACCCTAAACTCATCAGCGTTGCCATCATGTTGGGAGCCAGCTCTGCATTCATGGTGAGTATGGAGCACCTTACCGATAATATAGGAGTGTACCATACCAATCATAGAAGTGTACCATACCAATAATAGGAAAGTGTTACCATCATGCTTGGAGCCAGCTCTAAATTCATGGTGAGTATGGAGCACCATGCCAACATTAGGAGTGCCGCACATCCATGCATTTTGGATGAAGAGTTGCCTAAGGGGGATTGGGTCCCTATTTTCATGCTCTTGGAAGTTAGTTCAGCCTTCTTGGCTTTTGAGTCTGGTCGAACCATCTGCCCAACGTTAAAGTGTGTGCGCATAATGTTCTTTGCTTTGGATTTTTGGCCTGTGTGGTATATTGCAGAGCCCTTTTGGCTACCAGACAAACCTCATGGTGTACGGAGCGGGTAACTACAAAACGATGGAGTTCATCAAGTATGGAGCAGGACTGAAGGTGAGGGATCCTTCATGGACAATCACTGCTAGTATTATGAAATACGGAAATATCACCTTCTAAGCATGAAGGTGATGTAGCTCAGCTTACAAACCAGGGAAGCAGGGACCATCACCTCATTGTGACTACTTCAATCAGGCAAGACATACCTTTTCATGTAGGTTGTCGTTGGAGGCACACGCAAAGGATTGCCTCCGCCTAATCTCTATCACTTGTATTGTTAGAAATGCAGCAAACGGCATCCATTGCAGCCCTGCTCCACCCCTACACAAACTCTTCAGGCATGTGAAAGGCCCAGAGAGCAATTCTGCCGAGCGATGGAGGCAGGGGCAGGGGGCAGGCGCACCTTTGAAGGTGCCCTTGGATGTCATGTCTGAGGGAGGCATCAACGTGCACGATTAATTGCTGCTATAACTTAGGCAAAGGGCGCCATATTGAGTGATGGTGATTCATTGAATAGATTTCTTGTAGGGGGCTTGTGGACATCATATCATCATCACCCTGTCGCTTTATTTCGGAACCTTGGCCATAAGAAGGATTTGCGATACCATAGGAGCAATACGGTGTGTACATTTAGCACCTTTAATGTGAGCCTTGTCTGTTTACTTTCTTCAGATATGGCTTTGGATTGTGGCCACTATTGTCATGGGCTTGGATGAGTACCTCGGAGTCCTTTTGGGTATTTCCTTAGGATTTGCAGCGGCCGTGCTGCTGATGCCCTTTGTTCCTCGTTGCCTTCCCCAGGGCTGCAAAGACCAGGTGCGTGCAAAATGATTTGAATTTTGAGGCTTTTGCCAAAAGTGTTGGCGACAATTTTGTTGTACCTCCTTGATGGCTTGGCCCAGGACTTTTCTGTGCAGGGCCCTAGGACTGCTTGTTTGCGCCTAGCTCAGAGAAATCTCAACCATTTGAAGACTGTCATGTGTTTCAAGCACCAACTAAAAGTAATTGCTTGTTGCCCAGCACCACTGAGGTGTCTGGATCACTAAGCTTGATAATAAATCCAAACTTTTCCTTGCTTATACTAAAAGTTATAGTATATCATTCTCCTGGCCTAACTCTGTTACTTCTGGAACGCGTACCTCACACTGCAGATGACACATTGCCTGAAAAAATGCACATTCTCGAGGGTCGGAGTCCACCCAAAGGATGAGGGACATGTTCCTTTGCCCACTACTACCGTCAGTTGACCTGGTCTTTGGATGTCTTGCCAGCTAGCAATAAGAGCCATGTTCGCCCAACAATTTGGGACTGGCTCTGTGGCAAAGCTCCAAAGGGCCGTGAATACATTAGGTTCAGGCGTAACTTCAAACTCCACGATTGAATCTGTGAGGGTACCAGGTACCATGTCTACTAGAGTAGTACTGAATTTTATCTATGCCCTTGTCAACGGCTACAGTTGTAGACGGTACTAGCGCATAGTGACTTTGTAGGGTGCAGTTGTGATGATCTTCAATAATGTATCATTTTTGCAGCGTAGTCTTGGGGAACATGTTTTTAGGACTAAACTACTAATCACATACACGCACTACTATGCCAGTACAGACAACAACTAAGTCTTGAAGACGGGACAAAACCTTTTTCCTGATTCTGCGGTGATAAAGGACGCTCTTGTTTCTTCCTTAGAGCAGTTCAAATTATGTATAAGATAGAGGCAGGAAACCACATTGTGAGAGTTCAGCTATTTAGATTCTCAGAGGCTCTGCATGTGGCATACTGCAGCTGGTGCAGCGCTACGTCCATTCACAGCTGGTACTTTCCGCATCAGACAGTTCATGCGGGAACATGACCTTACGTACAGGTTACACATTTGCATTTGGCTCCTTAAAACGTACGCAATTCCTGCTGGTATGTATGCAAGCCAGGTTTGGGCCACCCCATTCTTAAGACATGGCAAAGAAATGGACAATCCTTCACAAAAATGGCTAATGACGGTCAATGACAGTGCTCAAGAGGATTCTGCTGGTCAAGGACACAACTCCTTCATGGTGTATCATGCACGAGTGTGGTCTAGAGCCTCTACAGTTCAACTGGTTCCGGGCGGCAGTACGGCTATGCGATGCTTTAACCCAAAGCAATAGCTCCACTGCGAATAAGATCTTACATGCTGACATCATGTATCATGCATGATGCAACTGAGCTCACGGTGCGATGATTGTTGGTCTTCCCACATCCTGTCTGCTATGGATGGTCTCACACAATCCTACTTGTTCAAGGAAAGGCTGCTCCAGCGTGAGCTCATTGATCCTGGTCACTTTGTTGTGGACCTGAGAGAGAGGTACTTGGATTTTTGGACACCTTATTCTGATATACATCCACGAGAGCGCAACAGCAAATGCTCCACTTACCATCAATGGTGCGCCCTCCCTACAGGAGGGCCCTGGTTACACATTCGCCATACATCCTTCCTAGATACGCTGCAGATGCACGCTACTCCCTCCACCACCTCTGCAGCTGCTAACCCTCCCCCTCCTCATTGTCATGCCAAACCTGGGCGAGAAGATGAGCGAGCAGCCCATCTGCAGCAGCAGCAACAGCAGCA
>LFCJ01001980.1_pt1 | contig 14647 bp, 18 predicted proteins | sample 643141 | NCBI WGS metagenome assembly LFCJ01 (sample SAMN03766243, study PRJNA286221) | soda lake metagenome | biome: soda lake; feature: Kulunda steppe; material: water; isolation source: sample B1-Br-g2 brine of Lake Bitter-1 | place: Russia: Kulunda steppe | collected 2010-07 | reverse complement strand
CCTACGATGCCTCCAACCCCCTCCTTTCTCCCCCAACGCTCTCACTGTCCGCTCCCTCTGCAGGAGGAGCCGTTCTCGGTGCTGCCCTTGGAGGTGCTCTGCGACGGCCTGCAACGGGATGTGAAGGAGATGCTGGACTCTGAGGAGCAAGTACAGGTGCGGGCTGCGTGTCGGAAAGGATGCCGCAAAGGGGTGGGCTGCTGCAGGAGGACTTCTGCAGGCATATGCCGCAGCGGCGGGCCCTGGTGCATGCGTCCGCAATGTGCCTTCAATGCGCGCTCAGGAAAAGATGTGAAAGCAGGTGCTAGACCATGGGCAGCACCTTCGTGTCGTTGAGCTTTAAGTGAGCCACAAGCGCCATGGAGTGCTCAGGAAGGGCCCGCGAACACTGTCAATGTTAAGTGAAAGCCCATAGGCGCTGTTAAGCACCATAAGCATGAGCCCAAAGACAATGTTTAAGCCCTGAGTGAGGACTTGCTGCAGAGAGCACGTGTGCGCTTCTTGCGCTGGTGCAATTGGCATGCACAGCCCATGGGCGCTGTGCACTGCGCGCTCTTCACTGGAGGCATGCCTGCTCACACCCGGATGCCCTTCTACTCCGTTGTTGTGTCTGTCAAGCTAAGCGTGTGCTGGAGAGTGCCCTGCAACAGTGCTGGAGGTTTTGCTCATAAGCTTTTGAGTGGTTGTGGGGCACTGAAGAACACGGCATTGCCCACTGTCGCAAGTCGGGTGCAGCTTGGCTTAGGCCGGCAATGCTTCCTGGGAACGTCCTTGCTGCTACAGCTCCCTTGTTGCCCCCTTGCAACTACCTTGCACCTGCAATGTTTCCTTGCTCTGCATTCCTCTCCCGTTGGATGAAGGGAGCTGTGGAAAACTACCTTGGCTCTTGGGGAGAGACCGGTCAGATCCCAGACGGGTGGGAGACACCACCCCCCTCCGTGTTACCTGACACCGACATGGACTCTGACACCGACTCCTCTCTGTCAGGTGTGTCTGCCGTTAAGTCTAGCCCCTTGTACTCATACCTGGCAGCCCCTACTATTCATCTTATGTCTGGCAGCCTCCTTGTAGGGCCCTCTTATCACCTAAACAGGGTTCTTCAAGGCCTATCTAGGCATGTGCTGGGCCTTCTGAGCTTCTGTGTCCTTGCCTGTGCTGCAGGGTCGCACATTAATCTGCTCTTCAATTGGATGAGACCCTATTGAACAGTATAAGTCAGATCACTCCTGCATTGTTCACTTTGGCACATGCAGTCCAAGAGGAGAGGCTTGGTGCTCAGCCAGGTAAGCAGAGTGGACCTGCAGTTTGCATGTCCTGCACCAGCATGCCCGACTTTATAGCTGGCTTGCGGCCATGCTTGATCAAGCATTGGTTCCAACCTGCCCCAGGAAGTTCAAGCTGTGTGTTGTGCTGTGGAAGCGCGGGTCCAAAGCCCATCCTTCTCTTTCTGGCAGCTTTGCTTGCGCAGAGCAGGCAGCTTGTTCCTTGCCCACATGTGCACATATCCACCCAAGCGCTTTGCACTTCTCGCATTGCTTGCGGCAGTCGGACAACCTGTGCACACCTCAGCGCTGCTTGAACCCTTCAAGCGCGCTTGAGAGCTACTTGAACAATGTTGCTCCACCAAATTTTGCAGCCTGATGGGACCTCAGGACAGTTGCAGGAGAGGGGCACTGTCAATAGGATGGGCGGCACTCAACACGTGTGATCAAGATATGCCATTGGGAATGCAAGGTATATTAAAGAATGGTCCGCTCGTCCTGATGAACTAACTATGATAGTAATAGGGCGCGCGCACTCATAGAACGAGCGACTCATACTCCCCTGCGTTAAGGTAGCTAGCCTGATGGTGCATTTACGTCGCCTCTGTATGTTAATCTTCACTACAAGGATACTCTGATCTTTTGGGAGATGACAATGCTTATGTCAGGAGTCAGGAGTGTTTTTGCGCTGAAGAGGGGCGCTCACACGGCTATACATTTCCACACGGGTCAATGGGAGGGATTAGATTACATCCAGGCTTAGGATAGAGCGGCAATAGTGGCCAAGTCTCTGGCTGGCTTTGATACAAAGGTTGCAATTGTTTGTGCAATGATCACCAAGAAGGCGTCATTAAGCTGGGCAGACCCAACATGCCCATAGGGCCCATGCTTTACTGATTCAGCAAACCTCTGCTGTTCATCAGAATGTTCATTACTGTCCCAGTGCTTCAGTAACATGCTTCAGTTACGCTGCTCTTTGTCCCAGAGTGCATGCTTCCCAGAGTGCATGCTTCAGTAACCTCAAGAGTTTGTGCCTCCCGGAGTGCAAACCTCAGTAATCCAGTGCTCTGTCCCAGAGTGCATACTTTAGTACTGCCCTGGAGTGCATGCTTCAGCAACGCGGCAGGCTGAGGCAGCAGCTGGATCCTGCAGCATGCTTGAGCCTGGTGGGTTGAACCTCCACACAGAGGTCCTTGTGCTCCAGGTTGGCCTTGCTCTAGACTTAGCAGGTTGGGCCTGCTCTAGGCCTTGCAGGTTGACCCTGCTCTAGACCTTGCTATCCCACGATGAAGCATGTACCCTGGGTGTGGAATGACAAGGTTTACAAGGTAGGGTTAAACGCCAGCCTGAGTGTGGAGTGACTCATGCTGTTTTGGGTGGGCAAGGAGCCTGGTTCACACTTTTGAGGGTGGTACTTTACTGGGATTGCATTCTCTGCCCTGCCTACCGGAGTCTTTTCCAGGCGCCCTTGTTTTTATGTTTTGCGTTCAGCGCTGAATGGAAGTCACACACCGCACAAGGCCAGACTCATGCAAGGTTGGATGCATACAGACTTACGGATTCTGGGGTCTGCTTTAGTCAATCCTTGCATAAGATGATTCGCTGTGTACTAACACACGCACCATTCACTTATTATTTGGCTTGCTTTGTCTTCTGGCTGTTGCCAATTCAGACGATGAACTGGATCCTCTGTGCCTTTTGGGCATATCTTGCCAGTGGCAGGGTGTCCGCAGACATGATATGCACAGGCATGCGGAATTGCAAACTGTGCTCTAGCATGCACGCATTACAAGTAGGAATTAAGCAAAAAAGCAAAAAATGATAAAGCGCATTGTTTTCCTGGCCCAGAAAAGCAGACACATTGTTGAAGCCGGCGGGAGGAAATAGTATTGTAAAGATACCAGGCCTAGGAGCCACCTTGAAACCGCTAATCACCAGCACGGCGTGCACTGTCAACACCTTTGCCGAGCTGCGCCCAATGTTAGTCTCCACACTATCCTTTTGGGAGTGGGAGGTACCATCAAGTTTACAAGTTTAAGTTTGACCTTCAGCCAGGTAGTTTGACTGATCAGGTTGCTGGTGAACACCAGCCATCAAAAAAACATCCATGAGCTCTGAAATAAAACGATAGGAATCATTAGTTTGTTTCTGGAAAAAATTGAAGACATCTTCAGTATAAGCTTGAGATAAATAAAAAGCTCCAGTCTGATTGACAGTAATTTTGTGAGCCATAGGGAAATCGTAAAACAAGTCTGCATATTGAAGCCTCAGCGAACACATTTGTGTGCAACGGCACAAGAAAAGAGTGTGTTTTTCTTCTTGAATAGCCTGCAAGCCACACTTATCACAGGTACCATTATGATGTTCCCAGCTTCTTGTCTCAACTCTCAGCGCATGGGAATGTAACCTGAAACGTGCCACACTGCGCTGTGTCTGCCTGCCTAAATCCAGATGCAGACACCTAGGTACAGAAAAAGGCGGTCCATCAACAGTCACCGTCCTTAGGGGCAAAGCAACCCAATTATAATATTTTACAGTCTTGCCCATCTGATCTTCATCGCCTAGCTGGTTTGCCTGGTACCAGATACTCCTCAACCTCTTTCTCACATCGACAACAATTTGTGACAGTGGGATCGTTTGAAATGTTCTCACGCGATGCTGGAGATCACTGCTCCTTTCCAAACCCTGAAAAGCATCCAAGAACTCAGCACTCCAGCACTTCTTGTTAATAGTGCTCATCGCATGGGATGGGAGGTACCATCAACAGCCCATAAAATTTAGAGCCGCTGAAACATCTTGGTCTAGATCCTCATAAAGCCACCAAGCTTGCTGTGAAGCTTCATGCTCATTCGCTTCACTATGCTTATAAACTTGTGAGCACCAGACGCGCTCTTGAGAAAACTTTTGCTGCAAATCATCATCAAGACCAGGAATGGGGTACTGCTAGTCATCTCCCTGATCCCCACTAATTCCTTTTGTTTTCTTTAGGGAGTCATACGGTGCTTAGGCCCTAGGTGACTCTTTTTCCTTGATTGATGTAGGGAGTGTTTCTCTGCTTACATAGTTTTTTTTTTCATTTCTTTTCTGCCGTGCTCAAATAACATGCATGGTATAAGCAATAAAAAAGAAATTTCAGAGGCTTCATTGCTCAGCCTATTGGAATGAGTGCAACCATTTGGTCCATGGAGCCAGGGAGCCAGTACCCAGAATATACAGTACACGCTTCAGAAAGCAGGCAAGGGGCTGCCAGTTGCACAGGCATGGAAGTGCACAGCTGGCAGGACACCGCAGCCGTTCAATCGTCAAGGCATCAGCCAGGCAAGTGGAAGGAAATGCTCAAACACATCCTGGTTGGCGGCGCAAGCGCCCTGCCAGGTCTGCACGCCAACCTACACATACTAGCGCTTGGCCGCGCAGCCTACTGAAACAAGGCGCAGGCTGGTAGCCCACAAGTTGCGCCAAGGCCGGCCACAGACGTGCGCGCGCGCACTGAGGCTTGCTGTCCAGCAGCAGCAGCAGCAGCAGCAGCAGCCACGTGCATGCAGTGGAGCCCCTGCTGCCTCCCCACCGCAGTGCTCGCACAGCCAGCCGCTTGCCTACCAAGCGCCCACGGCCCAGTGCGTGGGCCGCGCAAACAGCTTGTAGTCCCAGCGGGTGTCCAGCGAGAAGGGCTCGGACACAGTCACGCCATCCTTTGTGGCCTGCAGCCACACAATCACAGGCAAGGGCACACCGTCATGGCCAAGGCCATGTACAGGCCATGCACAGGCCACACAGCCATGGCCTCTTCCATGGGCCGAGGTCGCACGGCCTACAAATGATAGCCGAGGTCACAAGCTGTGGGGCGCGAAGGCTGCAAGAAAAAGAAAGCACGCGCAGGCCACTCCAGGTGCGCATGGGTTCTGACATGCAGCAGCCATGCAAGTACAAGCTTTCCCACATGCATGCTCCTCCATGCACTTGTGGAATCAGGCACATGTGCCCCCCCTGTAACAGGCTCCTTTGCAACGCACCTTGGCCACCGTAAACTTATTGATGGACTGCTTGTCGCGGTAGTAGCACACGCGAAGGGCATCGTGTAGCAGCTCCAGCGCCTCCTCTGCACAGCAAGGGGGCACCCACAGCACAGGGGACTATTGGAGCAGTCTGATGCATTGCCCCAATCGCGCCTGAATGGTTGCAATCCAGCGAGCAAAGCACGCCGTGCAGCCACTACCCAGTTGGGCAGCTTTGGGCTGCGCTCACAAGCATGGCATTAGCCGAGGACCAAACGCGCAGAATGGTTTTGTTGGGTCGGTGAGCTGCCACGGCAGATGGCAGTTTGGTCATCCTGCGCAGCCAATCGGAGGGACTCCCGCGGTGGAACCCTCCCTTTGGCGCAACAGAAATGGACAGTGACAAACACACTTGTTCTGCTGTGCAAAACAAGGTGCATGCTCTTATTCACTGTCAAGACTTGTTTATGTGCCCTCTCAAAAGGAAACACTCATTCCTTTTTTACACTCTTCTTGGTAGGCTTATTCCTGCAGAGGCCCCTCATCTTTGCATGCCTTGCCTAATTTGACTGTCTTCCATTTCCTTTCTCAGCGACAAAGCATACTTGACTATTTCATTTCAGACGATATGGACTGCTCTTTGGCTGGCAGTGACCAGCCGTAAACCAATCAGCCTAATGGCCAGGCTGGCAGTTGACCCTACCTTATAGTAACCCTACCTTATAATCTATCAGGGGGAAGGGGACCTGCATACAACAGCCCGCCCAGCCACCTGCACTTGTACGCCCTCCGCCCAGTCCCCTGGGGCGCCCCATGTCTGCGCGCGCACCTTCACTCATGTCATCCCGCTGGCGTGCACGCAGCAGTGGCCGCGCCAGCGCGTTGGCAAAGCCGGTGGTAACGTGCGAGTCGGTGTAGTGTGTGCCCGTCATGCCCACCATGCCCTGCAAGCAGGCACAGCACACTCCCGCAGCTCGCGCGAGGTCGCACACACAAGACAGTGTCCCTGCATTTGAGATGGTGCCTGTGGCCTTCAAGACCATGACTATGCACTTGAGAGCATGTCCTTGCACTTGTCTTGTCCTTCGGAGCTTATATTCCACATGCCTTGCCTAGTCAGACTGTCTTTGATTTTCTTTCTCAGCGGCACAATAGACTCCATTTCATTTCAGACATTATGGACTATTTTTTGGCTGGCGAAGACCAGCAACAAACCAATCAGCCTAACGACCTGGCTGGCGGCTAACCCATTACTTGTCCTTCGGAGCACATGTCAAATTCGGAACGATACAGAGAAGATTAGCATGGCCCCTACACAAGGATGCCCATGCCCTTGAGATTGTGACTCTGCACCCCAGATGGAGTCTGTGCACTCCAGATCATGCACTCTCCTGGAGACAATCAAGCCCATCAAGTGGGTGCTTATCACAGACATCAATGCTCTACTGTGCAGACGACACACGCACAACTGCGAGGTCGAGCACGCAGCACAGATAGGAGGTCCACTTCAGGAGGGCAAGGAGCCTCCCACTCAGCTACCTGGCTAGGGGTCCACGCCAACCTTGCCAATGTGCCATCTTGCACGCTGCAGAGTTGAGCCTGCCCACCCAGCGGCCACCTTGCTGACTGCCCCCTCTCTTTCAAGCAGCCGTTCATCATCTCACACGCACCAGGAGAAGGTCCCAGCTGCCCCAGCGACCAGGCTGCGACTCTTGCAATCAATCATTCCTCACCTCCCCCCAGGATGGAGCCCATCAGCCCAGTGGCCAGGCTGCAGGTCGCCTCCAAAACTTTGGAGGATTAAGTTTTGCACGTGCAAACTGTTGTCTTGCACACACCAGGGAGGGGCCCACCTGCCCAGCTACCAGGCTGGCTGCCGCCCGTCGACATGCAATCGAAAGCAACCGTTTGATCTTGCACGCACCAGGAAGGGCTCGCCCTCCAGGCTCACGCCGCCCACGACCAAAGAGTTCCACAGTGGGTCAAACTTGTTGCGGCGGTTGTACATGACGCGCGACAGGTAGCTGTACACCTCAGGGGGCTGCATCTGGATGCCATCGTCGGTGCGGTAGTCGTCATCGGTGAGCTCGCGCAGCAGCCTCTGCATGCAGGCATGTGCGGGCATGCAGGGCAGCGCATGTCGGAGTACACTTGCTCAGGCATGCACGTTTGAGCACAAACGTGCATGCAATCAGGACATAAACTACATGCAAGCTCGCACAACAGCCTCAGCGTGCGCGCATGCATGGAATGCGTTCCACGTCCAAGGGCGCACATACAGGCATGCACGTCCATGAGCCTGCCAACTGCATGAGTGCATGCAAGCTTGCGCAGCTGCCCATGCATGTGTACAGGCATGCATGTGCTGCAAAACTGCATGCAAGCACACCTGCACTAGCACACCTTATTGAGTGCGCATATGCATGCTCTTAGTGTGAAGGCACGCATACATGTCCTCCAGACTTGGCACACATGAACGCAAATTGTTGAAAACCAGTTAAGGAAAATTATTGAGAAGTTAAGGAAGATTATTGAGAAGTTAAGGTAGGTTATTGAGAAGGTTGATGTGTATGTACGAGGTTGCAACCATACATGTTGACTGGGCTTCAGGAGGATGAGGGGCAAGTGTTGGGGCTCTCCAAAGCGTGCATGGCCAGGGTTGCATGCATGCATGATGGGATTAATGATCAGCTGTGCTGAGATAATTGCTTCAAGAAGAGCTCCTGCTCGCCAAATTCTGTGTCTCAATCATTATTTGGGGCTTGAACCACCCCTCCAAAGTTGACACACACTTCTGATTCACTCAGATAGAGATCAACCTCGCAAGACTCTAATGCTGCCTCAATGCCTTGACGTTAATAAGTATGAATGCGTAGTACCAAATAAATTGCACGGAACATTGCACATACATTGTGTGAGCACAACCATGAATATACGCACTCATTGAACACACATGCACGAACACACGCTAGTAGGTGCACGCGCCATGCGTTGACCCATGCATGCATCCATAAAAATGCACACATAAGCTAATGCACACATACTCAGACTCATACATGCAAAATTAACACACATAGATTCACACAATGCATGCTGAGCGAAAGAAGCCTCCAGCTCGCACACCTGGATGTACTGGAAATCAGAGATCTCGCCTCCTGCTCCGAGCAGTGTGTGCTTGTTGACCTTCACTACTCTGTCCATGGACTTATAGCGCTTGGTGGAACCATACGCCCTGAATCGGACAAACGCATGAAAATATATTGACATGCATAAACCTTGTTGTTGTCAGACAGCAGGGGGTTGCTGCAGAACAGGTTTGAGGTACTCACCCAAGCGTGTCCGCCACGATCATGACTCCATCCTTGTACTTGATCCCAATCACTGACGTGCCAGTTACATAGGGGTACTTGGTGTGCTGCCTTGGGTTTGCTCCAGCCTTCTCAAGTGCAGTCCCGTCCACCATGCATGCCTGTGCTCCACAGGAGGGTGTGCATGGCTCAGCTGAAGGGGTCACAGAGCTGGTCGTAGGTACTGGGTGTGACAGGGAGGGACCCAACTGCCAGCCCAAGGCTGGAGAGTGCGAGGTTGGCCTTTGGATCATATTGCCTACGGCAGGTGCAGGAAGCTGCTACAAATCCTAAAAAATCAAGATAATTATAAAATGATTCATTACACAACGGTGACAGCAGAGATCAAAACCTGGCAGGTTTCCTTGCATCTCTTTCCAGTTTGATAGATGGCAAAGAATCTGAAAATTTGAACAGCCGAAAGTTAACTTGCTCTGCATGGGCAGTCAGTCTAACAGACTCGACTTGCATCTCCCTCCCATCCTTTTCCCCCTGTCACAGCAGCACGCAATCAGCGGGTGGGCATGAATGTACAGTGAGAGCTCAGAACCCCCGGCAGTAGGGCGTGCGTTCATGGCGTACAAAAGGTATGCTCTTTTGCTCATGCCAAGTGCATTCCCTTCAGGCAAGCCCAGTCAATAAGCTTGCAAGAATGTTATGCCTTTTTTAAGGGTGTTTTAGCTTGTGTATGAAGCGTGCCAAGACGAATCACCGATCATTGTGCGATTGCACGTCATGTGCAATGCCCATGCCGTTTAGCCTTAGCATTCCCTTCAGGCAAGTCCAGTCAATAAGCTTGCAAGAGTGTTATGCCTTCTGTTAGGTTATTTTAGCTTGTGTATGAAGTGTGCCAAGACGAATCACCAATCATTGTGCGATTGCACGTCATGTGCAATGCCCATGCCACTTAGCCAACTTCATCAGGATGCCTCAAACTCAAGCTGCACCTTTTGCATTGCAGCAGTAGTCCAAAGGGATCAGCTGCAGCACCTCTGGTTCCAGGTCACACAAGGGCATGGGAGGACTTGAGAAAAGAGGTGTGTGGAAGAGCCACTGTTTTGGACTGACAAGTAGAATTACAGCTACCATTAGCCAGCCCTTTTGTCACCTTCAACTCGCCCCTCAGGCTAGAAAACTTGAAGGAGAACTGGATGTAAAGTTGGCGGCCTATGCCAAACTGTGCTCTGGGTTCGAGGCCAACTACAGGCTGAAGGCGTCAGACAGCTCCTCCCTGGGCGCTGACCAGGTACCTACGTTTGTGCATGCATGCGTACATGGTGTTGCTTATGTATGTGTCCGCTTGCATGTGCTAACAGTCTGTGCGCTCCTCGCGAGTGTGGGTGCGCATAAGCAAGTGTGTGTAAGCTTGCGAGAGCATCATGTCCAGGAGGCCAATTTGCTTGCTTTGACAAACATATGTGATTGAGCATATGTAAACTTTGCAAGCAACGCGTGTGCGTACTCGGAAGCCTTCAAGGACATGTGCTGCTCACGTTAATTCATGTGCAAACGTCCCGCAGCTCGCTCAGACGAAGGCCACAGAAATAGAGGGCCTGTTGCATCGCCTGTCTGATGTGAATGATGAGATGGGAGGCTTCATTGGGGGGATTTCAGACTCTCGGTCGCACACACTGGCAAGGCACAGGGACATCTTACAAGAGTTCAACCAGGTGTGCTTTTGCATCATGTTCTAGTTGTGCCTTTGATGCTTCCAACTCATCAGTCCTCTTATTTTGTTCTTTCAGTCATCCAAAAGCTACCTTAGAGCAAAAGCTATTTGGCAACATGTTTGTTTGCTTTCTTAGAGTGCAGGCAGCTAGTTGATTCGGCTTGTCCATGGCAGCTTGCACTCAGACATGCACACGCACGTACATATGTGTGCCTGGAAATAGTGTATTCCTGCCTGATTGCCCCCACAGGAATTCCGACGGCTAAACACAACCCTAGGTGCTGCGCGGGACAGGGTCCAGCTGCTCGTGGGCAGTGGGGATGCTGGTCATATTGGTCTGAATGTGAGTTGCCGGATCGGCCTAGCACATACTCTGGTGTTGCTTTGGTCAGCGAGCCTTGCCTAGCCTAGAGCACCCCTGTAGCAGCCTTGAGCACCAATTCCAGGGGTGATTCACACTCTGATGAATTTAGAGACCTTGTGATGCCCTTACATGAGGGGAGCCTTCTGTTTAATCTGTTGCCTGCTTCATGTGCCTGATTAAAGCACACAAAGGCAGCCTCTTAGATGCCTTGTCCTTTTAAATTGATGCAATGCAGATGGCAGGCTCTGGGACGGGTGCTCTGCTTCGAGAGCGAGCAACCATTCAGTCATCCACCAATGCTGTGAGTGCTTTGCCAGGTTGCAGAGTACCTTCTGCACGCACCTCTTGGATCCTTCTTGTGTCCCCTGACTCCTGGCCTTTGCTCTAGGCCTCATCCTCTTTGCGTGCTTCGCATGTGTGCAGTGTCCATGCTTTCTTCTGTCACACTTAAAGTCCTCAAGATGTCCCACAAGCCTTAGCACCAACGCACCCAACGTGAACCAAAATCATGGAAGAGGCGCGCTTTTGCTCAGACTATAACCCCATACCATCTGCCAAGTTGATGCTAGACAACCAGCTGTATGCCTTGTGTGCCTTTAGATTGATGTCAGCACTCCTCTTTAATATACTTGCAGGATGCCAAGCCAATGCGCGCCTTGCTGCTGCGCAGGTGGATGAGGTTCTGCTCCAAGCACAGTCAGTCTCGACAAGCTTGGTGGACCAGCGGCGCGTGTTTGATAGCATTGGGGACAAGGTCCTGCAGGTGGGCTCGTGTGTGTGCCTGTTGTGTGCGCATGCGCTTCCTGCGTTGAGGTGCATCCTTGGTGCTCTATGTGGTGGATGCTCGAGTGCTTCATGATGATGGTAGCCTCTGACCACAAGTGTGCGCCCACTTTCGTCACAAACATGCATAGAGGGGACAGGCAGACCAGTGCTGACAGGCCCCTTCGCCCCATCACTGTGCCTATAGAGAGCCTCCAGCGACTCTGCACTGTGTGCCACGTTTGTGATGCCGATGGGAGCTGCTGCAGCGCAAATGGGTTTTGTGTGAGAGGGACCCTTGCCTTGCATGGCGTGCCTTGTGAGACAAGCGTCAGGCATGCTCAAGGGCTTGCCTTTCAAGCCAAGTGTTTGGCTTGCTTCCACACGAGGGCGGGCTTGCGTGAATTGGCCTTGTCACTCATGAGGCAAGGAGAAGATGTGAGCGAGCTTGGGCGGGGAACTCCTTGCTGAGTCTTGCATCTTTTGATTGCAGGCGGTGCCTATGCACTGCAGGCCAAAGCATTTTCGGAATGGCTAAACATAGCAGCCCCTGCTCCCCACACAGCTGGCGGAGAGTGCACAGCCAGCATGCTGCCTTGAAGCCGCCAAGCAAATTCTGCTGCGCCTGTGCCTTTCCCGCTGCAGGTTGGGGCCCGGTTCCCTGTGATCAATGGCCTCCTGAATGTGATTCGGCGCAAGAAGTCCAAAGACACCCTGGTGCTATCTGGTGTCATCGCAGCCTGCACGCTGCTCATCATCATTTATCTGTTTGCTAAGTAAGGAGCCGCGGCTCAGCGGGCGCTGCACCGTACAGGGATTGGTTTGTATGGAGTGCTGGTGGGGGCAGCGCATGACTGCTGTGCTCAGCCTTTGCAATGGAGACTCTGCTGGGAGTGCTTGTCTGTTTGGCCACTTCTTGAATGCCTCGGGGTTTCTTGCACATGCATACATTCCAAATGGTGCTGGCGCAGTCCAGCCAACATGACATCCGTGCAAAGTGCGCGATGCAGGGTGTAGCTTTTGCCCCTGGGGTGAGGACATGAATGAAGTGTGCAGAAATAATGGTCGAGTCACGACTGCTCGGACTGCACTTGGAAGATTGCACTGTAGAATAGGACAAACAAATGCTGAATGGTATGCCAAGGTACTTTGGTTGCCACAAATGTGGCCCATGTGTCTGAGCAATAATCGTAATGCTCTCCTGCAGCGCTGGTGGCAAGCCCAGGTCAACATTGTGAATGTTGCTCGTGCCCAAGCTGTATGGCTGGCCTAAAGAGGCAGTGCTTGCTCCAGCTGGATGAACCAGCGCATGGCAGCATAAGGGCAAGCTGCTGACATGGCCATGTAAGGGGCAGTCAGGAAGCCTCGACACAGTGATGCTGCCTGAGGTGTCCAGAGTTGCATTTCCTTACCTGCATTGGGCTACTCAGGTCCTGGAAATGTATTCCAAAAGGCCTGCATGCTCTCCTTTCTAATTGTGCATCCAACTACTCGTGCTGGTAATCTGTGGGTGTTGGATTAGAGTAGCTTGCTTGACGCCTTCTGGGCCTCAAAACCAACACAACATGAACTACTAGTGCCAAAGCAGCAAGGCAGTCCTGGGACCTTGGGCACGGCAGGCAAAGCTCCTATTCATATAACTTTCCGGCTTAAGCACTTAGCCTGCTTTCAGGCTTTAAGTACGTGGCCTGCTAAGGCCTTTGTAAGAAATAAAGATGGTTTTAAAGTTTCAAGGCTGTTTCTGCTGAAAGATGGATTATGCTCTCAGGGAACTCTGGCAAAATGCATCCTTTGCAAGCACCAGACACTGTTAGTCCACCATCACAACGTTCACAAGCTCTCAACCACTGGCCAGGCTGGTGATCAAATTGGTTTGTGGTCAAGCTGATGTCAAGCCTTCGTTGTGTGCCTTCAATGTTGGTGAGGTGAGGTCACGAAGCTCTCCTTGCCGACCAACGGCAGCTCAGCTAAAGCCAGCCAGGCCTGCGACTAAAACCAACTTGTTGAACTTAAAAAGAATTAAGGTGGCGTTCTGAAATTTAGATGCAGCAACACAGGCACTCATGCACGAACAAGGTCAGGTGTCTGCTTAGCTAATGAAGTCCCTGCGCCTGCTTGGGCTGCTAAAGAGGGTGCAGAAGGGATGCTGGTACTTGATGCGCAATTCTGCCAAGTCAGCACTCGCACAGTCTTAGAGAACATGCTCTTCGTCTTGCACACGGTGCCAGTTGCATTAAGTGCAGATTCTCAGGTCGTAAGGAGCTCAGTGTTATTGTTGCCGAAGCTGCTCAACGTCCGGTCCGGGGTGTGACTGGAGAGTCTTGACTATGGAAAGAACGTGTGAAAGGTGGTTAAAGAGTAGGTTCTGTCGGAGGTGTCACGCCAGATTAGTGCACTGCTAGATTTATGCTACATTGAGACCCGGAGGTTGGTTGAGTTAGGTAGAGGAGCATTTGATCCTGTTGTCAGTCTCGGCGTGACATAGGTTACAAGGTTGCTTTGGTTGCGCGTTTCTGATCATCCCACTAGCCGATTTGTAAGGGGCAAAATGTTTATGGTATGTCCAATCATGATCAAATCATAATTGATCTCTGCTGAACCAACCTATGCATCATGTGGATGAATCTGGATGAATCTGGTCCAAGTCTCTCCATTCTCATATGATATGCTTGCGCAGCAACGGTTCAAAGTCCCTCATGATGATTTTGGAACGGCTCATCGTAGCAGAGATGTGCCACTGTGTACGTCAGCTCGCGCAGAGCAAATAATACCTCAAATTCCAACTTCCTTTTTCGCGTGACAGCGGTCTCGTTAATCTTGCCCAGCAAGGCATTGTAAGTTGTCAGCAAGCTTTTCCAAAAGCGGACTACTAGGCTTTTTGTGGGGGGAAGGGTCAGCTGGCGTGAGTTAATGCCTCCCCCCACAAAGCGACAACAAACTGGTGACTTATCATTCTTGGTTTGCCTGCCCCCTCTTAGATCTTCAAGCTGATTCACGCACACAGGTGCGGAATGGGGGTGCCCCCCTGATACCTCCTCGCTATCTGCACCTTGATCTCCCTAAGCATGTTATGAGGAATGTGAGTAGGTTTCGCTTGCGAGCTCATACTCTCGCGGTGGAATCCTGCATCTGGCGCGGTGGAATTGCCAACTGTGACAAGTGTTCCTGTGCTGCTGTTCAAAATGAGGTGCATGTTCTTTTCCACTGTCAAGACTTGTTTGTGTGCTCTCTCAGAAGAAAGTACTCTT
>LFCJ01001979.1_pt1 | contig 14654 bp, 15 predicted proteins | sample 643141 | NCBI WGS metagenome assembly LFCJ01 (sample SAMN03766243, study PRJNA286221) | soda lake metagenome | biome: soda lake; feature: Kulunda steppe; material: water; isolation source: sample B1-Br-g2 brine of Lake Bitter-1 | place: Russia: Kulunda steppe | collected 2010-07 | reverse complement strand
TCTCTCACACACACACCTTTGCTCGCACGCGCGCACTCACACACACACACACACACACACACACACGCGCGCGCGCGCGCGCGCGCATGGTAGAGAGACAGGCCGGCATCCAAGCAGGTAGGGAAAAGTGACGGAGGCAGACAGAGGAAGAGACAAAAATGCAGAAGAGCATCGTGCTGGACACTTGAGAGACGCTGCAGGCACGTGTACAAACCATGTCCTGTTACCAAACGTCCCACCTGCTGCTGGGCGGGCTCCAGGGCTGCAATGGAAGACATGACTGTATGGGAAAGGAGTGGACAATGGACTCCCTGTTGTGAGTAGGAAATCCCAGAGTTCCAGCAAATGCGTGAAAACATGCATGGACACACATGCCCAAACACTTGTAAAACCCTCTGCTGTAAGCCAAATGCATGAGACAACAAATAACACAATCTGTGGTCTTATCATGCAGAACAGGTGAAGGCACATATCATGTCAAAATGATCAAACAAGGTCAAGCCCACCAGGGGCGCTCCTTATCATCAAGTTTAACGCTGCATGCTGCAACTTTGCACTTCAGGGGATGCAATTGATCAACTAGGCGTTGTAACAATTGCAACCCACCATCAGCAGTCCAAACATTATGGATACTGTGAGAAGAACACAATAAGTATATTTCTTGAAATTTATCACAGCACCCCAAAACTGCTGTGGTTGTGGCTGCAGAGGTGCAGGCGCCAGTGCTCCAAGTGGTAGGGGAGAGTGTAAGTGCTCCAAGTGGTAGGGGAGAGTGTAAGTGCTCCAAGTGGTAGGGGAGAGTGTACGTGCTCCAAGTGGTAGGGGAGAGTGTACGTGCTCCAAGTGGTAGGGGAGAGTGTAAGTGAGTGCCAAGATCTGCTGGCGTGCCAATGGGCGCTGAATTGTGCTGCAAGTGTGCTGCAGTGGTGGACATGTCAAAGCACTTCAGGGGGCCTCTCATACAAGAGTTTTACCCAATAGCAGGGGCGTGCTTACCGCTCGGGAACTCAAAGGGGGTCCCCAGGTCAGCAAAGCTTGGCTCTGGCATGGTTTGGCTGCTTGTGGACAACGGCGGCTCAGATGCATCCAGGCGCAACTGGGTAGGATCTGCCTGCCCACGAGACCTGTGGCAGCCAAGACACTCTTTCTGCTTTGCCCACCAGACCTGCGGCTTTGCCCACGAGACCTGCCCACGAGACCTGTGGCAGCCGTGACACTCTTTCTGCTTTGCAGGCGTGACACTCTTTCTGCTTTGCAGGCGTGGAGCATGGGTGAGGCTTGCACACTGCAGTGTTGTTCCTTTGGATGGAGCAGATGCGCCAGCCGGCACAGCAAATGCTTGTCCTGCATGCACAGCTGGCCGTTCAAGACCTCTTTTAGGATATTGCTGCACTTTTGCACCTGGTGCCTACATCTTTCTGAGGTGCCACCTTGTGGCTGCTCCAAGGCTGAACACCAGCCAGACATGCTCGTGTGCAGGTGTGTGTGTGTGTGTGTGCGTGTGTGTGTGTGCATGCGCGCACGCCTGCTTCTGAGACGAGTGGGCAAGTCCCAGACAAACCATGCGTAATCTACTGGGCACCTCCAATGCTGGACAATATCACCTGGTCCATCCAAGGCCTGTGAAGCCAGGCATGCATACACACGTTGAGCTTTTGTCCATTATATCCTGGACCAACCAAGGTTTTTGTCTTATCCAAGGCCAAAATGGTGCTTCTGCCAGCAGAACTGTGCGTGCTTGGCTGCGCGTTTCTTCTCATCAGTCTCCTCAGTTGCTTAGGGAGCACCGGCATCCTTGCACTCATCATCCTTGGCTTGCATGCTCTAGGCTGAAGGAGGAACAAGGGCATATCACAGCACACACAGGCAACCTACCTGTACTGGTCTTGCTCCTCTGGGCTGAGCATATCCACATACAGGTCCATGGAGAAGTTGGTCTGTGCTGCGATGCCTCTGTGACGGACAGCCTGCGGCGTATGACGCATGCAACCACGTCAACAACAGTCTGTGCTGCGATGCCTCTGTGATGCACAGCCTGCGGCGTATGACGCATGCAACCATGTCAACAGCAGTCTGTGCTGCGATGCCTCTGTGACGCACAGCCTGCGGTGTATGACGCATGCAACCATGTCAACCAAAGGCTGGCAATTTCCTAGGCAGCATCCAATGCGACTAGTAGCAGAACCATGGGGATGTAAGCTGCAAGCAATGGCTATAACATCAATGCTCCCTGCAACATCTGCAAGACATAGATTCGAGATTGTCAATCTTTCCTTATTTGTTTCTTTGTGTCCTCTGATATGTATGCTGCAAATCTTCTGTCCTTGGCAGCTGTCCTTGGCAGCTGCACTAGTGAAATTGCACATCTAGTTGCACCCCAAGGGCACCCCCTCACCTCACGATCATAGGCCATGGCTGCATCCTCCTCGCTGACGAAGAGTCCAAGGTACCTGCACCATTTGGTTTGCACTGATACCTTGTGAGACAGCACTGATGCCATGGTAAGGCTTGCCTGCACCTGCATTGCCTGCATTCACGTTAGACATGCCTGACAGCCGTGATCCAAGAGGTATGTGCACGCAAAGGAAGGGGGGAAGGGCCAAGAAAGAGGTCAGGGCAACGCAATCCGGTGCTGATGCCTCAAAGCAACTCTGTGCCGCAATGCATGCCATGCGCTTGCACTTTACATACGTGTGTGTCTGTGTGTGCATGTTCTCTTACCGCACTCTTGGCGCTTGCACAGCCTTCCCACAGCAGCAAGTTTTATGATGCAACAGACCTTCCAGATCATTGAGTGGGGTAGGCCAGACCAGCAGGGGTCAATGTGGGCAGCCAGGGGAAGAGACAGATCCTGCCTGACCAGAGAGCTTGCATGATGTTCATGTCATACACATTAGCCACCGGCCACAAAGGTGCCGCTCTTGGGCCCCTCTTGTCCCCTTGATTTGCCTGAAAGGTGCCGCTCTTGTCCCCTTGATTTGCCTGAAAGGTGCCGCTCTTGTGCCCTTGCTTTGCCTGAAAGGTGCCCCTCTTGTGCCCTTGAATTGCCTGAAAGGTGCCCCTCTTGTGCCCTTGATTTGCCACAAAGGTGCCGCTCTTGGGCCCCTCTTGTCCCCTTGATTTGCCTGAAAGGTAAACGTTTGCCACTGTACAGTCGAATAGTGGATTCCAGGGGGCGTTGACGCACAGTCAACGACATCCGCGCGCCCTCACACACACGCCCCGCCGCCTGACCCCCCCTCAACACACATGCATTTGGGCACGCAATCAAAATTCCAGCACACAAAACCAGCGCGGGGCCCTCACTTTGCTTGTGGCAAATTGTGCATGTGGGCCCCAATGTGCACTGAGCTTGCATGCTTGCGCGTCTCATGTACACCTTAACGTGCACATCATCCTGTTGTGCGTGTTTGCAGACCAAATATTGATCAGTCAAACACTATGGTTTTGCTTAACTCTGTGCGCAGCAGATGTGGCCTTGCTGCATTGATCCCAACGTCTATGACCCTGCTACATCGATCCTGATGTCTGTGAAGTTTGAAGGGTATACTGGCAAGAACTTTGGAGGGGAGCGAGCACACAGAAGGAGAGGCAGGGCATGATTGGGCCACTTGGCACAATTTGTTGCAACCCTTATCAGATGCCCTTACGCTTTTTTTGCACCAAATCCATCAACAGCCAGCATCTGTGTTTCAGAGTCAGGGCCCAAACTCGTGGTGATACACGCTAGCAGACCGGTGGCAAGGGCACAGCCAAATGCACAGCACCGAGCGCGCATTTGGTTCTTGACTTAACTCACTTGTACTTTCTCCCTGCCATAGCACCGATACGCGCCTCCCACTTCCCCTTGGCGTGCCGCGTCACGCCCCTGCAGTGAAATGGATCAGGTTCCAAGGTTGGCCCAGCCATAGGTACCTCGAGCAAAAGAAGGAGCCCTTGTAGTGGACAATTCTGTGGGAACGGTCCAATCATTCAGCCACACCCCTGTATCATCAGCCACACCCCTGTACCATCAGTCACGCTCAGCCATTAGCCACAGTTGGAGTCTAATGTGCTTTGGATACAACATAGGTGTGGCCAGTTCTTGGACCTTGGTGTTGGGTGTGTGATGTGTGCACATGCGCTTCTTGCGTGCTGCATCATATGCTTCAGCATTTGGCGCAGCCTCAGGACAGGACCAACTAGTGTTGGTGGCCATCCAGCGCAAGTGATCCACGGCGCAAGCCTGTTGCACGTGCACTGCGCGTCGCGCAGCCATAGTTTAAGACAGCGATGATGTGTCCACGGATTTTTGCCTGCCAGCCATCACTGGGGGATTCATCATTTTGGCAGCCGTGATTGTTACATGTTATAGGAGCTTGAGGGCATCCATGCTTCCGCCTTGGCTGCCTACCGGTAGCGGCTGGAGGCAGCAGGCTTCCCGCTTGTGGCGCGACTGTGGTTCCTGAGCTCAGCCACTAGATCGTCTTTGCTCACCTGAGGTTAAGCAAGGGACAGATATGTGTGATGGTACAAGGCCTGGAGTACTCTACATGCCAATGCCCCCGCAGGCCCCCTGCACATTTCTTTAGGCATCACACACACGCACGCACACACACATGAAAATGCGCATGCAGAGAAAAGGAGTGTAGGTTCAGCAGGAGAGGCTTTGAGCCACAACCAAAAAGTGTGAATGCTCGGCCAGGTTTTAAGAAGGGCCTTGCCACATGTTAGATATGGTGGCTGCATTTCCGTGTATGGCAAAGTTAAGGCATCCTATCCATAGACTTTCAAGTGAGCCAGAGGAGGAGGCTTAAGATTGATCCTGAAGATGTCCTGTTTCAAATGCTTGTTGTCCGCCAGAATGTGAAGCCAGACCAGGATTGGGAACACATGCTTCACACCACTGACTGCAGACAGAAGGTGGAGCTGCACCTCACTGACTACACACAGAGCATGGAGCTGCAAACCACTGACTATGGACAGAAGGTGGAGCAGCACACCACTGACTACACACAGAGCATGGAGCTGCAAACCACTGACTATGGACAGAAGGTGGAGCTACATACCACTGACAACAGACAGAAGGTGGAGCTGCACAACACTCACTGTGGAAAGCAGGTGGAGCTGCACACCACTGACAACAGACTGAAGGTGGAGCTGCACAACACTCACTGTGGACAGCAGGTGAAGCTGCTCAGGAAAGTGGGACAGGTCAAAGTTGGTTTGGGCCTCGTTGCCCCTGAACTTTGTGGCAGCTAGGTCGTAGCACAAAGCAGCCTGTCCAGCACGTGCGAGCAGTGATGTGCGGAGCTGTTCTTTAAGAATGCAAAGCAGTGTGGTGTTGGGAAAAAGATAAGAAAGGATGAGGATGCCAGGGAAAATAAGTAATGCAATGCTCGGTGCATTGCCAGCACAGCTGTTATAGCCTAATTGTGATGACCAGTTGCGCAGCGCAAACACCGAATTGTAACACCTGCGGCACGTGCGGCTGCATGGAAATTGAATAAGCACTTAAGATGACCTTCCGTGTGTCCTCATCTCAGCAGCATGAACTGCTAGATCACACCCGCTGTGCCAACGCTGGCTCCCTTACAGCATGCCATACTGGCTGCTTCTATTGAAAGATCATGTCCAGCAAAGCAGCACGACTGTGCAGCATACAGCCAATCAGGAGCAAATCGCTTTACAGCAAACTTTTTGGGTACTTGCTGCATGCCTTCACACTGACCTGCTCCTCAGAGTCAAAGCCCCCAAGGTACAGCTGCTTGCCGTCCTCCCAAATGTGTGACTCCCAGCGGTTAGTGCGCACATGGTGCGTAACGCCCCTAAATGCGGACGTGCTGCTCTTGCCTCGCTTCTCCCTGCATGTCGTGAGCCACAAGGCAGGGCTCAGAGTCTGTGCATCATCAACACACCCATGTGCATTTTCAACACACCTTCTGCACCTGGGCACAAGTCCTGGTGCTGCTTGCACAGCATGCATGTTCCGCAAAAGACTAGGAAATCAGCTGACAAAGCACTATGCAGCAAATCTTGAAGTCTATTGCATGACCCCATCATTCTGCTGAGCCCCATCTTCTGGCTGCAGGAGGCCTGGCCCTGAATCTGACAGATCTGACAGCCTCTCCCTGTGCCACTGAAAGCGAGACAGAGGTAGGCAGGCCCGATGACGAGGCAATGCCAGAGGAGCCAGAGGTGTGACTGTCCCTATTGACGCCATCCAAAAAGGCATCCAAAGCAAGGAGCTTTTGGTGCAGGTTGACGCATCAAGCCAAGTAGAGCCTTCCTTTTCATGCTCCATACTCACAGCGCTTTGCGTGCAGCCTTGGCACGATCTCTTGTCAGAAGCTGGGTGGCCACGAGCTTAGAATTTCTGGTATCATGGATGAATGCATTTACCCATGTGCCTACGCGCAGGAGCATGAGGCTGGGCTGAAGTGCCTGCCAGCAACCTAGACAAATATCGCTGTGCTTTACAGTGCATGCCAATGACGCACCGGTATCAGCGCATGCACTCTAACAGGCAACACAGTTAGGGCAGTAAGAGGAACAGCGCAAAGGCCTCGCTTCAGGTCTACAGCACAGCTATGATTTGGCATTGAAGTGCTCATCCAGGCATACACACACACCCTTCGGCTCAGAAGGCTCTTCCTCGGGGTCTGCAGCCTCCTGCTGCTGATGGGACCGTGACTTCAGGACTCCTGACATTTCAAGGCCCCTTTGCAGCTCTGGTGTCCTGAATTACTGTGTTTTGAGCCCTGCAGTGTAAGGCTTGAGGGCATGGAGAAAAGAACGATGCACGCGTGCCTCTGAGCGGGGCAGGGCTGCAGTTTGCCAAAGATCTGGCGCAGCAAGTGCACTGCTTGGAGTTCTATGCATGCATGTGAGGCTACTCATCAATGATCATTCATTTATATATGCATGCGTGCATAAGTGGTATCATGCACGCCATGGCATGGCTCCCACTTCGAGGCGATCTTCTGTGCCAGGCCAGTTAGCCAGCCCCTCACAAGAAGCTAAGCATGTTCATTCCCTCCAAGAATCCATTATATTGCTCTTTAAGACTTGCATTACATGCAGGTTGTATGAATGCGTGTGCAGGCAGCAGAGAAGGAATTGCCTGGAGTGCCTGGGATGCATGGTCGAAGAACGAGTCGTAGAATACACGGCAAAAGACCGAGCCTGCTAGAACGCTTTCTGAGAAGCGTGTTCGTGGGTTCGATAGGTGAGCACTCACTTTCTCCGACCTGCCTCGATTGACGAACAACCCGCCGGCAGGCTTCCTTTCCCTCGGTGAAGCACAATGCAGCGCAAAAGTTTGATTTGATAATGATTATAAAATTTACGGATGAGTATAAGCTCTTATCAGGCGAGAATAATCTACCAACAGTATACTTGGTCCGAATGCATGAATTTGCTCCAATCTACAACCTCTGTCTCTAACAAACTACAGATCCAAGAACGAGGCAATATGAGCCGTTTTTGCTCCCATTAACTTCTACCAAAGTTTTGGTCCATTAAGTTTTGCCCATACTGATCCATACCCATGTAACCTAACCTGACCCATACCCAGCTGATTTGGCATGCATAATGGGCTACTGACAAAATTGCCTCGCTAAGACACGGCAGCAAACCAATTGGACTCATGGCATGACCATGGCATCCGGTAAAGGTGAGGGCATTGTATGCGGCAAGCTGAGTTGCAATCGAGCTAAGATCGACAGGAACAGCCAATACAACCGCTTGGTTCAGCATGAACCTGACACAGCACTGATCTGGCAATTTGCCACTGGGATGAATTCAAGGCATTGAATGCCTTGAATGTCACGCAACCCCCAAGGGTCCGTCCATGCTGTCAGAAAGCTCCGTCTAGAGGACACAAACCTTCTCTGACCAAAAGTTCGCCTGATTGGACTCCAACCTACACTTTGTCTAGTGGCACTGAAGTCACCTACAGGGCTCAAATAAAACATAACAATCGAGATGCATAAATCTATGTTTTGGGGGAAGCAATGGAATATCACACATTATGATGCAATCAAAGCCGATTACTTTGTCTCCGCTTGGACTGAGGCGGCTGCGTGAAAAGCAGTGCTTTGCCACCATCTGCACTGAGCTTCTTCTCAGCTTCTGCTGCGCGCTCTGCTAAGCTCTTCTCCACAGTAAGATTAACTTCTGATGCCTGATAATGCACAAAGGTTGGACAAAAAATGAGCAAGCTGGGTTTACATTCAGCAGGCAGCAAGTGAACACCCTTCATCTTGCACCTTCTGAAGAGAACATTGCTGTTCATGAGCAAGAACTAGCATGATGCTTGGAACATACCATGTGTGCAAGTGCCACCGACATTATAGGAGCTATTTAGGCGTTCCCTATCCCAGCCTAGACGCTGCATACAACCGGCATCATTGCACGCTAGCAAGCTGGTGAATAGAGCAAAGAGGCAGTAACGAGGGCCACACCTTGTTAGCGCTGGCCACTTCTTGTGATATCCTTTTCATTTCCTCCAATGTGGGGATGCCAAGCGTCTTCCGCACCCAGGGGTTCCTGATGAAAAAACCCTGGAACAGAAGGCACACCAATTCAATCATCTTATGGCATACATATTCATACATGTCCCTGCAAGCCAGAAATTGGACGGGGGCAAAGCATCAAGAGAGTGCAGCCTTCATAATCGTAATTGCGCCTCTAAGGAGACACATCTGGCATGGCCATGTACTTGTGCTGCACGTGCTGCAAATGGTCTTGAATGCTGTGTGGCAGCAATCCGGAGACCTCCCACTCACGCATAAATTGCAAACAAATAACATGCATCAGGAAAAGACGTCTGACACTGTTTAACGCCTTGCGGGTTGCATTGCTACAAATACTCTACAAACACGTCTTTACAATTTCACTACACAACTTAACAAACGTGAGCAAAACCTGCCTGACCCAGAATTTCAATTCCAAACAGGCAACATATACGCACTCATGACGGATGTGAGCATGAAGGAATGTCTGATTTAGAGGAAGCCTGAGCTTGGGCAAATGTGAGGAATTGGCCAAAACTTAGACGCATGAGGATTTATGAACCAATTAATCAAATTGCATTTCTGGGATGTAAACAGACAGTAAGGTACAACTGCTTGTCTTAAAAGAGCATAAGGCAATGATGCACAAAAAACGTGTTCAACATGCCTGAACGATGGCGAAACAGGAGTTCACTGTCCAAAGCACTGCAACCCCGGCGGACACAAATTGTCCGGCAGGGATGAAGGTGAGGCTCGCCCCTAACAGGAAATATCTGCAGGGGCAGGTGAGGGTGGCAAAAAATTTTGGGTTTTGCTTGCAGTACATCCCATGATCTGCAGGTAGGTTTCCACTTGCAAGAGCGCTCTCATCATGAATCAAAGTATAATGCCTGCACCTCCGTTCATATGACAGACGTACAACAGACTCTGCAGGAGGTGCCAGTGTACACACATTCCCAGCATGAGTAGGCAGAGGCACACAAGCTCACCTCATGATCTTGGCTCACCTCACCTCATGAGACACAAGCTCACCTCATGATCTTGGCTCACCTCATGAGACACAAGCTCACCTCATGATCTTGGCTCACCTCATGATCTTGGCCTGCTGTGCGTTAGAACTGGCCATGGTTGCGCCGTCCCCCCCAATATTCATTCCAAACTTGACCATGCCCATCGTGGTCAGCGCGCACACTATCGGTAGACCATAGTAAGGGTCCGGTGCTGTCAAATCTGTGAACCACAGTATTCCACCTTGTGTGAGGGAGTGCGCCTGCCAGGCACAGGGGTGACGCACAACTGGTGAAACAACTTGCACAGGCAGTTCTAACGCAGTGGTATGCCTGCCAGCAACAAGAAGTCAAGCAAAATGGAGCGCGGCTCAGGGAGCGTGCCACAGTTATCACATGCACTAAAAGGACTGCCTAAAGGACACTGCACCACACCAAGAGGCCTAATGATAGTGAGGGCTTGGTGCCTGGTGTTGCCTCAGAAAGCATGTTCTGTAGACAGCCTTGCGTGCCCATATCCAGTACCATTTCCCTTTTCTTATCCCCACAAGGATGGCCTGTCACGGGCATGATAACCTTTGTGCCCTTGCTTTGTACTTTGCCTCAAGCAAATGGACGTCCTATAATGCGCCATACTTGCATCTAGAGATGGGTGGCGTCTGCGCCCCTTTCCCTCACCCCTCACCCCTCCCCCAACGTGCGCCGGCACGTGCGCGTGTTTGTGTCAAGTGGGCTGGGCTGGTGCTCTAGATGTGATTGCACGCCAGCAATGTGCTCGCTGCTGCTCTTGCGTTGAAGGCATAAGACTCAGGGCATAGCTGCCAAGCATGGCCCCATTCTGGCTGGCAGCGGTCAGTCACATATCCATTTGTCAAACAACGAGGCTAGCTGCCCATTCCAAACTGTTGCTCAAGCTGGCTGCCCTCGCCACTGAGGTCTTGGGCACTATCCACACACAGGCAGCAGGCAAGGAAGGCGCACGTTCCGAAGGCACACGTCCCTCACACTGGAGGCAGGGCATATAATAGTCGTTGACCTTTCAGTTTAAGTCACTCCCTGCTATCAGAAGTCAGTCACTGCTTAGCATCAGTCTCAGACAATTTGGCTCAGGCAGCCTTTCCTGCAGCTGTAACCACACACTAACATGGATATGGGCCCTGCATACATGCATGGAGCCCAATCATGCATGCGCACTGGGGGGTTGGCGCAACAAAGAGAACATAACAAATACGTGCGCGCAAAGCCAGGGATCGCAGGAGTACTTGACAGGGCGTGGGACGCCCCAGAGTCCATCAGCGCCCACACCTGCAAACTCACACTGACGCACATGCGCGCACACGCACCCCGGACTGCATCAGCACCCGCACGCCGTTGAAGATGGATATGAACACCGCGCCGCTGCCAGCCAACACCAGCGGGATGGCAAGCATCTTCTTGCGGGGGTCTCCGTGCTGCGCCATGTGCTCGCTCACGTGCCTTGACGCCGCCTTCATGTACCGGTCGCGCGCGGCGTTGTCAGGCTACAAGGGGCCAGAGAGGGACACGCAGGCGGCCATGGTCGCACAAGGGGATTTGGGCAGGTGCTGGGCCCGCAGTCTCGTCCTCCTGCGTCCTTGCCAGATCTTTACATACACACATGAATTTCGCCAACAATCTTCTTAGGCAGGCCTCATCCACTAACAGCTCTACCAAAACCTGGTTTCTCAATCCCACAGCCCCCGCTTATTCGCATCAGGGCAGGAGCAGCACCAGAGCAGTGGCCCAGGCTTCATCAGCCTCAGCAGCATCACTGAGACACATGCGCGCACATAAACGCATGCACAGACACGCATGCGCACGTGCGCACACACAAAGGCAGCCCCCTGATGGTGCAGAGGTTGCACGGCACAGCGAACCTTGCAAACGCCTGTGCTGTCTGCGGATGCTGTGCTGCCACAGCCATGCGCTGGTCACCGGACCAGCTGCTGCCGCCCACACCCGCTCCAGCAGGTCACCAACAATGGTGTGGGGCCGGACAATTGTCCCATGAACTAACATCATCCTCTAAGACAGACGGTCCAGCTGTTTTTACTCTTGGAAGGACCTCGCGTGCTCAGACAGAAGCAGGCACCCACCGTCTGTTGCGCCAGCATTTGCAGCTTCTTGGCTGGCAGGAGCTCCTTCTGTGTCACCTGCATGATGGCAGGGTTGCGGCTAACCTGTCAGGTGCTGACACAAACGGCAGAGCTTTGATTTGGCTTGACAGGTGTGTGCGGCCCAGGTGCATTCTCAGCGTATGTATAGGGTCTTTGAAGCTGTACTGCCTTGGTTGAGAGTGGTTGCTTTGTGCTCAAATCCTTCGCACATGGGAGGTTGGTGCTGAGCACGCAAGCAAGTCTGAAGGCTACAGACAAAGGACAGGGAGAGGCAGCTGCTTCACCCATCTTGCAAGAGTGCATGCTGGGATATTTGTCTTTTTAGGGGGGGGGGCAGCAGGCATGTGCCACCAAAAACGACCTGGGGGCATCTGATCCTGGTAGTCCAATCTTGTCAAAGGTCGTCCTAACACCACACGTACCGCTATCCCAGCAGTGACCTTCTGAGAGTACACAGCAAGAGGGAGCGTAATGGCACGGCCAAGGAGGTTGATCACAGAAATGGCCCCCCACCTGTGCGCAAGTAGGTGTTGTGCATTTGCAAAAGCTAGCCCTGTGCGTCAGCAGTTAAGTGTAAGCACAGGCATGCTGCGCTGTTCAGGCAAGGCTTGCATGAAGGGCTTTGAAACAGGAGGCCTTGCGCTGGCTCCAGCATGCCAGATTGCAAGCAATTAAGGTGGCGATATCAGCCTCCGCCACTCTCCTGGCAAGGCCCTCCTAGCAAGGCTGCTGATTCAAGCATCCTGTGCTACATGCCAGCTGCCTAAGTTGCGGCAGCTTAGTTGCATACAAATCTTTTAGATTCCACGAGTGCATGCACGCACACAAGCATGCTTACATGGGTGCAAACCCCCCCCTCCCAACACACACACACACACACACATACACATACACACACACATACACACACTGGCAAGTAGGCAGGCTGGCGCACCAGGGCAGGCCCCATGACTCATGGGCGAGCTGGAAGGCTTCCATGCACCAGGATGACGTGAAAAAGGCGTCTGCCTTCGCTGCAGCAATGGCTGCATGCTCCCCAGCACTGGTGGCTTGCAGTACTGCTAGGAAGGCTTCTGTCGATTCTGGGAAGTGACTGCTTGTGCCTGCATGCAGAGGAGGGTGCATGTCTTGGAGCAACTCATTCAAAGATGGAGCACCGTATGCATTGCCATTAATCAAAGCTTGACAGGCGATAAGCATGATCAAAAGCACTCTGGGCCCAACAACCTGGTTGGGGCTCTGATGTCAGCCTGGCTTTACAGCTTGAATTGGCAGCAGCATCCAAAATTGGATGGAAAAGTGACAAAATCTGTGTGGGTGCGCGAAAGCTATTGCGAGTGAAGACTAGGTATTGGTCCTTGTAACAGGACTTTCTAAAATGTACATTTGATAAGAAGTTAACAAAACCATGTCAGCGGCTACCTGGAAAGCTCAAAGAGGAAAACATGCATGATAAATCACACTCTAACAGGTGTTCATTGTATAGGTGTACATTACAGGTGTTCATGGGCCATGCTTGTCAATCAGCGCAATGGCCCCGAAGGTTGGAAAGCGCGAGCTTTGGCGGCGGCTGCAAGCACACATGAATGCACCTTAACAAGGCTTTTTCTATTACACGGCATTACGAGAGTAAAAGACTGTGTGCAAGCCACGCGGTGCTCCCTTGCGAATAACGCACTTGCAAACTTCATAGATATTTTGAGCGCATCCTGTGTTTGCACCTGAAGTGGACAGAGCATTCACACCTTGGTTATCCACCAGCACAAAGTCTTCGCCTATCGCTGAATGCGCAGCTGAGTTTTGTATGGAAGTCCAACTCCAGGGTTGCCACCAGCTGGATGCATGGCGCACAGGGCAGGCCCCTGCAAACCCTGGTTGAAAGGGAGAGGAACTTCTATTGCTGCAGCATTCCTCTGTGCTTGTTGGGAAGGAAGAGAGCAGTGTGCGGCACGAGCAGGACTGCTGTGCAAACTCCTGCAAGCCACGTCCTGCCCTCAGCAAGGATGGTCGAATCATGACAATTTATTCATATTCAAAAGATTTAATTTGACAAGAAAACTCTGCGAGTTTGAAACTTTTATCCCATCAGGATTCATAAGAGCCCCAAACGAAACCCGTAATCCTTGAATCGCACCTTCAAGACAATCCGTGATCAAATCACGGGGTCCGTTCAGCTCCATTAGATGGACAACCAGACATTCGTACATACTTATCTTCTTACTTTGAGTCACGAGTAGCTCTTTAGTCTCAACTCAGGCTTATTGCCCTTATCAGACTGTTTACCCTAATCAGACTGTCTTCACCCCAATCAGACTGTTTCAGTTCTAAGCTTTCATTTCAGACATCATGGACTACTTTTTATGGCTGGCGGTTTACCCAGACTTGTGTGCCAAATTGCCTTCGTTCATGTTGATCGGTGCCTTCCAGATCTATAGATCCTAGCTAGGTTTGGTTTGCAAACATGAATAGGCTTCGGGTAAGCTGCCCTCGTTTGGGTAATACAGCTATGCAACCTGTTGTGCATTTTAGACCACACGGCCTTAACTTCCCTGCTTTTAGTGTGGGGGGGCTCCGCAAGCCTACAAGGACCCATTCTGCTGAACGTATGGTTAATCCTCTCATGGCTGGATGTCACAGAATTAGGCAATTTGCGCAAGAGCACCATTTGAAAGACAGGCCTCATGCACTCCTCTGGTTGGCTAAATGCTATGCCATTCCCGCCAGTATTTATGCATGCCTGGTCCGGTGCACACAGATCATGAACAAGGGCAGAGTTTGACAGTCCCCTTCACACAGATGCTTGGCATGAAAAAACCACACCTAACTGGGCTGTGTTGCAAGAATGTGGACAGGAGCCTTTGCAGTTTTCTAAGTTCCGCGCTGATGCCAACGTCGGAATGTTGTTTTTCATTACCAGTTAGGATTTCCTCGATTACCTTGTGGATTGCCAGTTTGGAAATCGGGCTGGTAATCGATGTGGATTACCATTTTGGTAATCGGCTGGGAATCGGGTTAGT
>LFCJ01001977.1_pt1 | contig 14659 bp, 24 predicted proteins | sample 643141 | NCBI WGS metagenome assembly LFCJ01 (sample SAMN03766243, study PRJNA286221) | soda lake metagenome | biome: soda lake; feature: Kulunda steppe; material: water; isolation source: sample B1-Br-g2 brine of Lake Bitter-1 | place: Russia: Kulunda steppe | collected 2010-07 | reverse complement strand
TCTTGATCACTATTATCTAATTGTTCTAATCTCTGCTCAAAGTTTTCATAACTAGGCTCATAGTCTTCAATAAATTCATCTAATGCAAAATCTCGAGCAAAACGATAAAAATCAGATTTATCTGAAAACGGTCCTTCCTCCCAAAAATTAGATGCCTCTTCCAAAACCTCTTCATCATCCCGAAAAGAAGTAGTTACCATATCTACTAATTAGTAACAAAAATGATTTAAGACTGAGGGTTTTTTGATTAGGCCCTTCCAAATAAACTCTGTGGAAACAGTAAAAGTATTTCACATAGGCCTGGGAAGCTTCGGACGTTACGGATTCGAGAAATTCGTGGAGATGGATAATCATCTTGAAGAAGTAAATGTAGAGTTAATCGGAGTATGCGATAAAGATTTTGAGAACGTGGAAAAAGCCGAAAATTTTGCTGAAGCCCAAGGCCTAGAAATAGATTCTTGGAGAAGTATAGAAGACGTTTATCAGAGAGCAATAGAAGAAGATAATCAAAACTGCAAAATACTGGTTTACGACGCTGGACCGGCAGAAATGCATGCCGACCATATCTATCGCTCATTGAGAAATAACTTCTTCCACTTGGCTGAGAAGCCTCCTTCAATGACTCGAGAAGAACATATTAAAGAGAAAAAACTGATGCTAGACAACGAAGTAAGATTTACAGTCGATTTTATAGAAAGAGAGTCTCCAGTAGTGAAGAAGGCCTTAAAACTTCTCGAAGAGAAAAGTATTGAGTCTATAGAAGTGTTTAGAGAAAGCACTATCGGCGTGGAAAAACTGTTGAACCCTATAGAGCGCGCAGGAGTGAAAGGCGGAGCAATACTTGACAAAATGTGTCATGAAGCCTTCATAATGGACCTAGTAGAACCTGAAGATATTGAAAATATAGAAAAAAGCCTATACATGCCGAATAAGAAAGATGGCGGCAGCCTGATGACTATTAGAGGCGGAAAAATTAACAAGATAAATGAGTTAACTGCAGCAGGAACTTGCAGAGCCGAAATATCCGGGGATGCAGAAATAGCTTTGAATAGTAGCTGGCTAGGAGTAAGCCCTCGAGCCCGAGCAATAGCAGAAGAAATGAAAGACATAACAGGTCACGACCCGATAGGCTCTGATTTCAAGCTTTCAAACGAAACCGGCCTCTTAGACGAAGAATGCCGCTTCTTCGTAATAAAAGGCGACAGAGATTTATTCGGCGATATGCTGTCAAAAAAACTTTATGACTTGGAGACAGGAGAAGAAATTGAGACGCCTAACTTGATTCATGATCAGCTTTACAGAGTTCTTGAATCATCTGTGAGATGTGCTGCAGGCCTGGAAAATAATTCTATGTCTGAGGAGAAAATTGATCAGTACATGAACTTGATATTTGATATCGCCGAGACAAACGATAACGGCGATGTGTTTGAAGAAGTTGAGAAAGCTAATACCCGAGTCTCAGAGCTTGTATTGGACAATGTATTTGAAGCTGAGGCCTCCAAAAGTAATGTATGAAGGCTGTAATACCTGCTGCTAAGAAAAAAGAATCCTTATTTCCTTTCTCTGATTCAAAGCCGACTGCATTAATGCCGGTGAAAGGCGAACCCTTGATTTCTCAAACTATTGATAAGCTCAAGATTCAAGGAGTCACAGAAGTATACGTAGTTGTAAACTATCGGGAAGAGATGTTCAGAGAGCTGTTTGAAGACCGCGAAGATGTTAATATTGTCAGGCAGGAAGAGCTTTCAGGTACTGCAGAGGCCTTAAAAACAGTTGATTTTATTGAAGAAGATTTCATAGTTGTGAACAGCGATGTAGTTATCTCCGAAAACGATATAGGCAAATTAATTGACAGCCATGAAGGAGATCTGTCGATGCTTGCAACAGACGAGAAGAAAGCGGAAAAATTCGGAGTTCTCAGCATTCAAAACGATGAAATTGTAAGCATCGAGGAAAAACCTGAGGATCCAGATAACAGTTTGATAAACTCTGGTATCTACATCTTAAAACCAGAAATATTCAATCTTTTAGAAGATTCTGAGGAGTCGAGCCTAACAAAAGTAATCAACGAGAATATTGAAGGCCTAGACTGCAGATTCAAGTTAATTGAAGATTACTGGATCGATATCGGCTCCCCGAAAAAACTTTGGAAAGCCGACCAAGTACTTAGAGAAAACGAGTTAGAACCAGGAATAAGCGAGGACGCGGAAATCTCAGATAAGGCCTCAATAGGAGAAAATGTGAAGATTGGAGAGAAAGTGAAAGTAGAGGATGGCGCAATAATTAAGGGCGAAACCGTTGTATGCAATAATACAGTAGTAGGGCCGAACACAGTGATTGAAAACTCAACTATAGGCCCTAATTCACAGCTAGAGGACTGCCATATTCAGGACTCGCTTTTATTTGAAGAAAATATCGTTGATAGTTTTGTAGATCTGGAAAACGTTGTATTTGGAGAGGAATGCGATTTCAAATCCGGAAGCGTTGTGAAAGAGTCATTTATAGGGCCTAGAAGCTACATTGATATGAACAACTCTATTAGAGGTGTTAAATTTGTGCCGGATGCACGAACTGATCTTAGTGAGATCAGCAAGTGAAAAAATCGACATATACAGTTTTCTGCACAGTTTTACTTTATTATAACAATCGCTTTGTGTATAAAAATGTAAAATCTATTTAATGAACCGTAAGAAATCGGAGAATTCTCTTTCAGACGTTTCAAATACCGATAGGTCTCAAAAGATAGCGATAGTAGGCTCGGAAGGTACTTTAGGCCAAATTGCATCTAATGGACTTGAACAAAATGGGTATGATATAACCCGTATTGACGTTACCCCATCTATTAATCAAGAAGAAAGCCATCTACTAGACTTGTCCAAAACTTATGAAGACCCCAAAATAGAGGAAACTGCTAAACTACTTCTTGAAGACTGTGATGCAGTAATAAATTATGGATGGAATGCTTCAAAAGAGGATTTCACGTCGCGTGATTTCTCTCCAGAAAATAAACAGTTAGCTGAAAACATATACAAGTTATCTCATGATCTAGAAATTCCTATGGTCATACAGGCTAGTTCTATTCACGCAGGTTCTTTACCAGCTTATAGCTCTGTTAAAAACAAAGATTCAGTAAACAAAATGATTGAGGAAACTGAAGAGCCTTATCAAACAATAATTTCTGAAAGAATTCCTGATCCAGAACAAGTAGTGCCTACAGACAGAATTTCTCCAGACAGCCCTTATGGATCGACTAAAGTAGATATAGAGTCTCTAGGAAAATACCATACCAACTCTTCAATACATAATTCTGAGACAACTCATTATGATAGTCCTCTAAATTCAGTAGTTGCCATAAGATATGGAGGAGTGAACATAGATAATGAAGTGTCTTCTTTTTTAGAAGAGGAACCTCTTTACGACACAATATGGATGAGTAAAGAAGACGTAGTTCGACAGGTAAATTCAATATTAGAATCTGATAATAACGGATTTCATAGAGTTTACGGAATATCCGATAATGACGGCAATCCTTATTCTCTAGATAACGAATTTGGTTTCAACCCCGAAGATAATGCAGCAGATATGATTTAAACAGAATAACGGCAAATTCATAAAGAGTTTATGATTTAATTAAATTTTTGTGAAAGCAGTAATACTTGCGGCAGGAAAAGGCACACGCATGAGGCCTTTGACCGATAAAATGGCGAAGCCTCTGCTTCCAGTAGCTGGAAAGCCGATTATCGAGCATAATATGGACGTGCTGGAAGATTTCGCGGAAGAAATTATCATTGTCGCAGGTTACAGAATAGATCAGTTCAAGAATAGGTACTCTGAGCGAGAGAATGTAAGGATAGTTGAACAGGAAGAGGCCTTAGGTACAGGAGACGCAGTGATTCAAGCTAAAGAGTTTATTGATAAAAAAACTGTGATTCTGAACGGAGATGATATCTACGGGATCTCATTGGAAGAAGTGATGGAAGTTGATGTCGGTATTCAAGCTTTCAGGCATGAAAATCCTGAAGAGTTCGGTGTTTTCCAAACAGATCACGAGGGGGAAGTTACAGGCCTCGTAGAGAAGCCTGATAATCCTGAAACCGGTCTTGTTAATACTGGAGTATATGTTGTTGAGGAGGATTTCTTTGATCTGCTTGAGGATCTTGAAGTTTCTGAAAGAGGAGAGTATGAAATAACAGATGCTTTAGAAAATTATATTCAAAAACGGGATTTAGAGTTATTTGAAGCAGAGACATGGATGTATTGTAGTTATCCTTGGAACTTGTTAGATGCAAACAGATCCCTCATGGCAGACCTAGAAAAAAAGGTAGACGGCGAGGTAGATGGCTCTAGTAAATTGAAAGGAAAAGTGATAGTTGCGGAAGGAGCAATTGTAAAAGAGAACTGTGTGATTGAAGGCCCTTGTATCATCGATGAGAGTGCAGAGATAGGGCCTAACGCATATATAAGAGAGTTCAGTTATATTGGAAAAGACGTAAAAGTTGGTAATAGTAGCGAAGTCAAAAACTCGATAATAATGGAGGAAACTAAGTTACCTCATTTCAATTATGTTGGAGATTCTATACTGGGACGGAAAGTTAATCTCGGCGGAGGATTCAAGACAGCAAATCTTCGGAACGATGGTAAAAATGTGAAGTACATGGTTAAAGATGAGCTAAAGGATACCGGTAGGAAGAAGTTTGGAGCAGTAATAGGAGATGATGCAAAGATCGGGGTTAACTCTGCAACCAATCCAGGCGCCAGAATAGGCTCTGATTCTATAACTGACAGCATGGAGCAAATCCAAAACATACCTGCAAAAAGCACCTTGAAAGATGGTGAGATAATTGAAAATAGGCCTTGATTTTGATAGAGTTCTTTTCAATACCGACAAGTTCGATGATTTCTACAAAGAAAATGTGGAAGGCCTTTACCACGTTGAAGATCCTGCACCAGTTAAACACGGAGTTTATGACCCTGAAATGCATGCAGAACTGTGCGATATCCCTATAGAACGTATCTGGAAAGTATTCAAGAACGATCTCAGCCGGTTTCTTTACGACGATGTAAGTCTTATAGATGACCTGAAAAATGATCACGAGATTGTTATCGTTACCAGAGGCAATGAAAAATTCCAGAGAAAAAAGGTACAAGCTTCAGGAATAAAGGATAAGGTAGATAACGTTGTAGTAGTGCAGGATGAGTCCAAAGATTCCATTGATATTGATTTGCTTGTCGACGATCGCGATTACGAGTTAGAACGAGTGAATATCCCAGGACTCCAGATTAGGAGGCCTGAAGAAGGCCTGAAAAAAGTTTTAGAAGAGGTTGAATAGTTTTGAAGCCGGAGAAAGTATTCAAAAGATATGATATAAGAGGAAAATATCCTAAAGAAATTGATGAAGAATTTGCAGAGATTCTAGGTAAATCCTTAGGCAGCTTCATTTCAGAAGGCTTCGGGGAAAAAGCGGTTGTTTGTAGAGATAATAAAGAAGGTTCTGAAACCTTGAAAGAGGCTTTAATTCAAGGATTGCGGAGTACTGGAGTTAGTGTAGTCGATGTCGGTGAGGGGCCTACGGATTATTCGGCGTGGGCGGGAAAAAAGAAGGATTCTGTTTCTGTACAAGTTACGTCTTCTCACATGCCTTTAGATTTTAACGGCTTCAAGTTTATGTATCCTGAAGGGAACGGTTTCGTGAATGAAGATCTCTACCAAGTTCAAGATCTTTTCAGAGAAAGAAGCTTTAGAGAAGGAAAAGGCAGCTTAGAAACCTTTAAAATGCTTAGAGATTATAAGAAGGAACTTGTCGAATTTGCCTCAAACTACAGTGAAAATTCAGGGAAAAAAATTGTCTACGAGTCAATGGGAGGTGCCGGAAGGATTCTACCCGAATTACTGGAGGAATTAGGCCATGAAGTAATTGATATTTCAGAGAATAACCGTCCTTACATTGACCCTCCTAGCCCTGAGCCTGAAAAGTTAGATAAGTTAAGAAAAAGAGTTGAGGAAGAGGATGCAGATCTGGGGATTGCTAATGATTTGGATGCTGACAGGATAACAGTTTACTACAAAGGCAGGTTTATTTCTGGCAGTGAAATATTCTGTATACTGGCGCAGTTAGTAGATGGAGAAATAGTAGCTTCTATTGATACTAGTAAGGCCTTAGAAAGTTTTGGAGAAATTAGTTATACTCGCGTCGGAGATCCGTTTGTTATGGATAAATCGTTGGAGATCGATGCTGAGCTCGCGGGAGAGCCTAATGGACACTACTCATTTACGGATTTCGTACCTTACAACTCCGGTATTCTTACAGCATTAATTCTCTCAGGCCTAAATATAGAGGAAAGATTGGATAAAATACCAAACTACTTTGTTATACGTGAAAGTATTGAAGTGGACGATAAAGACCAGGTTATAGAGAACTTGAAGAATGATAAAAAAGTTATTTCAGATCTGGATGGCGTGAAATTCCAGGAAGAAAGCGCTGAGGTGCTTGTAAGGCCTTCAGGCAGTTCTTCTAAGGTTAGAGTTATCTCGGAATCCGGAAACGAGATTTATGCTAAACAGGCGTTAGATAAAACGGTTGAAAGCGTTAACCGGTTCTGATTTCGAAGCATGATCTGCATCGGGCCTCATATTTTTCGTCAGCGCCTACAACTACGGTTGGATCGTCTACATGAGCCGGTTTTCCATCAACTATTCTCTGTGTGCGATTTGCTGTGCTTCCGCATTTGACACAGACTGCGTTTAATTTATCGACAAACTCTGCTTTTGCCATTAGCTCTGGAACTGGGTCAAATGGCTCAGATCTGAAGTCAGAGTCTAGGCCTGAAATAATGACTCTATGGCCGTTATCCGCTAGTCTTTCAGCTTTTTTTACCAGCTCTCTGTTGAAGAAGTTGGCTTCATCGATTCCGACTACGTATGCTTCAGGCCTTATCTGTGAGGAGTCTTCTACTATTTCTGCTTTACGTGTCTCTCCGTTATGGCTTCCGATCTCTGTTTCTCCGTAACGGTCGTCTACAGCTGGTTTGAATAATTTTACTTCATGTCCTGAAAGCTCAGCTCTCTTGACTCTTTCAAGAAGCTCTGAAGTTTTACCTGAGAACATGCATCCTGTTACTACTTCTACCCATCCATTTTCTTCAGGTCTTTTTCTTGGGCTCACAAATCCAGTTTAGAATAAAAGAAAATAAAGTTGTTTCTGAACTTAGTTGTCAAGAGTTTCTGCCCAGTCTACGAACTTTTCAAATCCTGCCATCACTACTAGGAACATAGCTATGAATGCTACAGCTCTCAAAAGATTAAGGGTTCCTGTAAAAGCGATTAAATTGAAAATATAGGCCGATAAAGCTGCAACTGAAGCAGAAATATATAGATTCTTTCGACTCATAAACAATTTCTAATCTTTAAAGTTATATCTTTTTTTCAAGGCCTAATGTTGGCGGGATAAAAGGAGTTAAAATCCTTCTTACATAATAACTAGTTATGGAGAGCATCTACAGTTTTGAGGACGGGCCTTACAAAGTAATGAACTATGAAGTTATTGAGAAGAACGGAAAATTCTATATTGAAGTTAACGGCGGAGACCTCGGAAGGCTGCCGATAGAGAGTATGGATGCAGTGGAAGAGCTTAGAGAATCACTGAATTTACTGGAAGAAGAGTTTGAGGAAAAAGAAAGAAGAAATGAAGAACTATAAAAAATAAGTTTTAAGGGCCTGAAATCAGGCCTTTTTATGCGTCTCTTGCTTTGATTGTCTTTCGTCCGTTGTTCTGAGCTCTATCTTTGGCTCTTCCGATCATGTCCTTGACTCTTTCGTCAAGTCTCTCGTAGAAGTTACCTCCTACATTCATGTCTCCTGCTTCTTCACGAACTCCTGACTTCTTTAGTACATCTGCCATTGTTTTTTCACCTTATGCTATAATAGGGTTAACTGGTTTTTATAGGTTAGAGCCGTTTAGACGGTTTTAAGAGGTATTAGGCCTGGTTTTTCTGCCCGGATCTTTGAGAAAATAAGTTAAAATTTGATAGAATAAAGAGTGACAAGGGATTTAAGAAGCCTTGCAGGCCTCTTCTCCCTCCCCTTGCAAAATAAATTTGAATTTATACGTCTCTTGACTTCAGAGTCTTGCGTCCGTTGTCGTGAGCTCTTTCTTCGGCTCTTGAGATGAGTTCTTTGACCTGCTCATCAAGAGCTTCGTAGAAGTCTGCTCCGACGTTTGACTCGCTTACTGCGTCACGAACGCCTGACTTCTTTAGTACGTCTACCATAGTTAATTCACCAATTAACAGTTGTCTTGCCTCTTTTTTATAGGTACGGGTGTTAAACCCGTTAAAACAATCCAAGAGGATTCAACAAGCCAATTTTCGAGATAGTAAAAATTATTCGTTATTAATCGAACAAAAAGACAGGTTCAAAAAGCTCCACGAATCAAATTAAGGTATATGAATCTAGATTTCAAAACCGTGAAAGCCCTCTCATCCCCTACAAGAATAGAGATATTGGCCCATGCATTACAGAACGAAGCTACACCGACAAATACTGCAGAAAGAGTCGGTAAAAGTAAATCCACAGTATCATCACATATGAATACTTTAGTCGAGCCAGGCCTTCTAGAAAAAGATGAGGAAGACGGCCGCAAAAGAGTAGTTTACAGCCCAACTAGGAAAGCTGAAGCTATTGTAAATGGTAGAGAGAAAAAGGTGAAGTTCTCAATAGCCTCATCTCTCATATCAGGTATTGCCGGAATAGGACTAATCTACCCGGTTATCGGAGGCCTCTCTAGGAGCGATTCCACAACCATGCAGAGAGACTCCATGATGATGGAGACTGCTGATGATGCAGCCGAGACAGGCCTAGAGATAAGCCTGAGCGATCCATTTCTTTTCCTTTCAGCAGTTTTCATGGCGGTTGCAGTTTCAGCTCTATGTTATGGACTAGTCTTGAGAAAACTTGGACAGTAATTGAAACCAGGTTTTAAATTAATTCGGAAATCATAGAGTGGATAGAGAACCAGATGAACACAAAAAGTAAATTCTGTAAACTAAATTCTATTTTGATGTGAAAATTCTAGATGTCATCATGCCAGTTATGCGGAAAAGATTCTGACGACCTCAAGAAAACCAAGATAGAAGGCGCAACCTTGAAAGTCTGCGATTCATGCAGCGACATGGGTGAGACCGTTGAACAGCCGAAAAAGAAGTCAAAGAAGACTAAGAAAAAGAAGACCTACAGGCCTAAAGACACCCAGGTTTTAGCTAATGATTATGGGAATAGAGTGAAAGAAGCTAGAGAAGATAGAAAGCTAAGTATGAAAGAACTAGCAGATACTCTGAACGAGAAGGCCTCATTAATTAAGAAGATTGAAAGAGAGGATTTGAAGCCTGAGAAGTCGCTTGCCAAGAAGCTTTCGAAAGAGCTCGACGTAACTCTATATGTTAATCCTGAAGTTTCAGATCACAGTGTGGAATCAGGAGATGATCGGAAAGCAACTTTAGGCGATGTAGCAGAAGTTAAGGAATAATTAATTTTTATTGCAATAGGCTCTGAGACCGTGAAGAACTGACTGGTCTCCGAGTTCTGCAGGAGCGATTTCAGGCATTTCATTTACTGCCTTTCTTTTTATCTCATCTCTTATTTCATCGATAACTATTTCAGTGTGATTTAAGGCTACTGGGCCTCCAAAAACAATTTTTTCTGGATTGTAGAGACTAATTATATTAGCAAATGCCTCAGAATTAACCTCCTGCATTTTTTCGATAACTTTTGCCGCTTCAGAATTTCCAGAATTATAGTCTTGGAAAAGATCGATCGCATCTCTATATTCTAAATCGTATAGTTTTTCTGCCATCACCGGCAATCTATTCCCTGATGAATATGCTTCCCAATGTCCTTTTCGGCCACAACCACACTCTAAATCACCATTTACTTTCATATGCCCTATTTCGCCGAAATTTCCGTCAGCTCCTTCTACTACTTCTCCATTAAATATAGCTCCTAGGCCTATACCCGAGCTTATTGTAATATAAACCATGTTTTCTGCTGAAGCACCATAACTGTGCTCTCCTTTTACTGCAGCAGTACAGTCATTTATTATCTGTAGCTCGCCGAATTTTTCTATAGGTTCTCTCAACTGAACTTCATCAAGTTCAGAATCTTCCGATAGATTTGGAGGGTAAAATACTCCTTTTTCGCGATCCATAGGGCCTGCAGCAGCGACAGCAATCTCATTGATATCTTCTCTTTGATAACCCGCATTCTCTATAACTTCTTCAATGCAGGCCTCTATATCAGGCAAAAAATTTATTGACTTGACTCTCTTTTTTTCTTCGAAATCTCCGTTTCCGAGGCCTATCAGTGTGTTTGTGCCGCCTATATCTATACACAGGAACGCCATAATACGATGTATTACTTTCCGAGTTAATAAGGTTGTAGCAGAACCATATTGCCGAATTTTTTGTTAGAAGTAAAAACGCCGAGGCCGGGATTCGAACCCGGGCGAGCCGTTGAAGGCTCAATGGCTTAGCAAGCCATCGCATTAAGCCACTCTGCCACCTCGACTTATATCAGTAAATTGCAGGTTAACTGTTTAAAATACATCTTCTCAAATCCCAATCTGGAACTTCATAATTATGTAAGATAGGCCTGCAATCATTATACCTGAAAACCCGTACCAGAAGCTCCTCATGAATGTTTCCAATGATTGTGAGAGCATCTGCATTGAAGCCATCATATCGATTATCAGCCATATAAACATGAGTAGTACTCCGAAAGTTGCAATCACTATGTTTACTACACCCCATTCGCCGTTCAATTGATGTATAAGGCCTCCAAGTAATGTTACTATTCCATAAGCCAGCATGACTAGTGTTGCCGGTTCAAATACAGAAGCAACGTATCCATACATTGTTCCTCCTGCCAGAACGACCAAAGATATCATTGTGGCTGTTTTATCTCCTTTGACCATTAACTATCAACATCTAAGTTTTACAGATAGATCGACTTAAATTGTTACCAAATACAGCTCCAGTTTTTACAGGCCAAGCTCATTGTAGAGCCACATTTTGAAAATTGTTTTCTTAAATAAAACCATAGATAGAACTATTGAGCAGGCGACCCAGAGTATGTTTAGAAGACCCATTAGGCTTAAAAACATGCCTAAGCTCATCATAAGGCCTATAAGACCTCTTAATGCTAGGAAAGAGATAGTGACGAATGACATCATATAGGTTACATATTCCCAGTTTTCTGAGTTATATGTTATTATTCCTGCTGAAATCAGATTAATGCTGAAAAGTAATGAGACTGCAGCCATTTCAATGCTCAGATAAAAATACGAGAAAAATGAGAAGATTATCATCAAAATACCTACTTTGAGCCCTAGATCGGATTTGGCTCCTTTTTCTGGCGTGTAGTTGACTACACTCATAGAAATTTATTAACTATAGCGAATTTAATATGTTACTATGCCGCTAGAGAACCCTTATCTATACGCTTTTACTTTAGCCTCTATAATATTTCTAGTCACCTTCATCTCTCTATTTCCTCTAACCTCCTATTTCTTGGCGGAAAAGCAGAACCCCTTAAATCACTTCCAAGTAGCTCTCCTAATATCTTTGATAACGCTTATTTCCGCTTTCCCGGCAGTAAGTTACGTACCTTTTTTGACAGCCATACTAGTGGTTTATCTGCAAGTAAGAATAACGAAAATCTATGAAACTACTCTCTTAGGAAGCATCATTATTCTTATCTTCTCTAATCTAATTTTGCTATTCGTCTTTCTATTAACAGGAATAGTAGAGTTTTCACAAGTAATTTCTTCATGGACTGGCGTGCCCGAAGAAGAATTCATAAATCAAAGCAATTGAATAGGTGACGAAAGACGAAGTTGAGATAAATCCGGATAAGGTATTTAAGTTTCTAGAGGCCTTTTTACCTTATAGAGTGGTAAAATAATGTCTCAAAACATCCTCGACTTTTCAGACGTAACAGGGAAGGACGTGTTCACAAACAAAGGTTCTTACTGTGGCACAGTCAAAGATATAGAATTAAACCTTGGAAAGTTCGCCGTAAGAGCAGTAGTAGTCGGCGCAGAAAAAGGATCATACCTCGCACAGAAGGTCGGGGGAAGCAAAAATGTCGTGATCCCTTACAGAATGGTCCAGTCAATTGACGACATAATTATAATTAAGGACTTCCAGACCAGCCAAGTCGACGAAGAACAGGAAAACTAAAATTTTTCTATTTTTCCTAACCCTTTCTAACTAAAGGCCTTTACAGCTAAAATGATAGAGATACTCACATCAGCAGGCTACAGCATAGTAGAGGCCTCCTGGCATACAGCAGCAGTATTCACAAAATTTTACCTTCTAACAGTTTTATTCAGATTAAAAGACGAACTTACCTCAGAAAAAATGAAAAACACAGTTTTAGATGAGTCAAGATCCGTATTAGGCCTATTCTTAGCTATAGGAGTGCTCTCGCTAATTCTAAATATTGAGATCAGGCCTTTATTCCCTATAATCAGTGAGGGGATCACACTAGCGTACCTAGGATACTTATTTTGGGAGTTCTAAGCCAGTTTATTTTGAATGGTTTCATGCCACTCATCAAGCGCTTCAGAAGTAATTTCCCTAATTTGATCCATTGGAAGAGAAGTATACACATAGTAAACAGTTTTGTCAGTTTTACCTTCACGCATCAATAAGTCTTTTTCAGTCATTTCCTGTAAAGCTCTTTGAACAGTTGAACGGTTCCGATCCACTTCATTAGCGATCTCCTGAACAGTTAAAGTCTGATCCTCTAATGTATCAAAAATGGATTTTTGAAGATCGTTTAAATCGAAGACATCAAACACAATATCTTGCTCAGACTTATCCTCTAGATCAAAGAACTGCATATAACAAAAATTAAGGCCTATAGTTTAAATTTTAACCGCCAGCAATAACATCAAAAACATTTATCTCGTCGCCATCCTCCAATTCTGCAGTCTCAGAGATAATCTTCCCATCCCTTGAAACCAATACCTCCTGCCTTTCAATTCCTTGCTGATCCAAGAACTCTCCAACCTTCAAACCTTCACTAACTTCAAAATCATTTACCGTCTCATCAGACAAATCATCTCTAACCATCGTTACTTTGATCCAGGATCACCGCTATCTTCAACTCTTTTCTGATACTTTTTCATAGCTTTACTGAAGGCCTCCTCCGCATCAATATCTAGACTATCTGCAAGTAAGAAAAGCGAAAACATTACATCGCCGACTTCATCCTCCTTAACTTGGATATTTTCTGGAGATTCTCCGTAATCTGCTGATTTCGTTATATCCTTTACAATCTCTCCTGCTTCCGAAATAAAGTCTAGCGCACGGTACTCAACCGGGCTTTCCAAATCATTTTCTTCAGCAAATTTTACCGCCTTTCTCTGAAGTTCTTTCAAGTTATTTTTACACCTCTATTATGCCTTTTCTAGCTGCATGGAATAAATATTCCTGCGCGTAGCCTGAGTAAGGTCCAAAGTATTCTCTAAGGTTTTCGGAGGCCTCCTCGTAGTCATCAGAGTGAAGCTCAGAGTAATGCTTTTCCGCTGATTTCAACGCCCAAGTATCCAATGGATATGCTTCCAAGAATTCCAGTGAGAAAAGCAGTACGCAGTCCGCAACCTTATCGCCGACACCATAAAGCTTCTTCAAATCTTCTCGAGCCTCTTCATAATCTGATGAAATTGACAGGCCTTCTTCTTGGAGAATTTCTAAAGTATTAGCCACGTATTTAGCCCTGTAACCTAGGCCTAAATCTCTTAGATCTGCTTCAGATGCTTCAGATAGTTCCTCCATGTCAGGGAACCTTACTAATTCTTCTCCAGCATACTTGATAGTTTCGCCGTACTCTTTAGCTATTTCATCATGCATCTGTTTTATCCTAGGTATCTGCATCTGCGGAGAGCAAAGATACGATATTAGGCATGGAAAGAATTCGTCTTGGATGATTCTCAGGCCTTCCAGTTCGTTTTTGGCTTTCTCAAGTTTTTCATCGCTAGGAAATGTTGCATAAATTTCTTCAAGATCGTGGTTGAGGCTTAAAGCATTTTTGACTTCTTTTTCAGGCAGCTCAGTTTCTGCAATAATAGTATTATTTTCTTGCTCAACAATTAGAGGTTTACCTTTCCTGAAAGTGTAGAATTTTTTCGGGCCTTCGCCATAGAGATCTCCATTAATCCGGTTCCAGCAAAAGGTCTGTCCGCACGTTAAGGTAAGCTCCAGGTCAAAGTTCTTTGCTTCTATCTCATATCTCTCCATTTTTCAATCCTCTTTAGTGTATTTGAAGAATCCTGTGCCTTTCTCTTCATCTGGTTTTTTCGAGGCCTCATATTTCCTTCTTTTTTGATAGCTTCGGCCGCACTTATGGCATTTAATCCTGTCTTTAGCCTTACTTCTCTGCTTGAATCCACAGTCAGGGCACTGGAAGTAAGTCACGTATACCTTTTAACCTCCACAGATTTATACCATTTCTATGGTACAGCCCAATGAACTGAAATATCGAATAATCAAACGTTTTGCAGTAGAGCTTTCAGCAACAATAGTGATATTGGCAGCTTTCCTGATTTTTAGAGATTCTACAGATATACTTTTAGGCCTGTCAGCGATCTACGTTATATGTTTA
>LFCJ01001975.1_pt1 | contig 14671 bp, 12 predicted proteins | sample 643141 | NCBI WGS metagenome assembly LFCJ01 (sample SAMN03766243, study PRJNA286221) | soda lake metagenome | biome: soda lake; feature: Kulunda steppe; material: water; isolation source: sample B1-Br-g2 brine of Lake Bitter-1 | place: Russia: Kulunda steppe | collected 2010-07 | reverse complement strand
TGATCCTCACTGACCCCCCCTTTCTTTTCTGGTGAAGGGGCTTTTCTTCCCAAGTGGCCCCTTTTCCTTAATTGATGTGAGGAGCTTTTTGCTGCTTGCGTAGTTTTTCTTTTCTTTTCTTTTCTTTCTAAACACATCACCTTCGCGCAAAAACCCTGAACTCCAAACCTGACAGCCATACATACCAGCAGGTACAACATAAGCCTGGACCTAAAATCCACAGTACGATAAAAGAGGGCCCCGGGACTTTAACCAAAGAACAAACTTAAGGGGTTACAACTTGTTGAAGGGTTACAAGAAAAAGGCCTTAAGTCAAGAAGTGCGACTGCTAGCCTGCTCTTTTAAAACTATCAGTGCATGCAGGAAGAAATATAGCTTTTTCTTTTCCTGGCCCAGAAAAGCAGACACATTGTTTAAGCCTGCGGAAGAAAAAGGGAAGTACAAATTTGACAACCCAAAGTACAATTGCAATCATTGCATGATATGAGGTAAGGGTTTAATAGGTCACTAGGCGACTGAATCGAAAAGAATAGAAAGACTACACCAGCAGTAAAACTCCCTGCATCAATTGAGTAAAAGGAGACACATTGGCCTGAAGAGCTGAGCTCCACAAGGGAAAACTAGTAAGGATCCGGAGGGCGACAAGTTGCCCCTTGCTTCAGACAAAGACATTGAAAATAACTGGCTTTCTGAAGAGCGCGTCTGGATGTGGTCAGTCTGCGTGCATTATGCATGGTGTGAGCATGTGGAAAACGTCCACAATGTAGTTGTCTGTAGCACCAACAAAAAAAGCCTTAACAGGGAAAAAGGCACATTGTTGTCATTACATGATGGTGTCTGACACCGCAGCACAGGAAGGGACTGGTACACACGTTCAACTGTCAGGAATGCTCAACTGCGTGAAATCCAAGTGAAGACCCAACAAGACGAGAGCACCAAATCCAACACACTGAGGTCACCAGGAGTATGGCATGCAAATAGTCTGGTACGCTCTTTATGTTACACAGGTTACAAGTAAGGTTTAAACGCCAGCCAGTCTAGGCATAATGCTGATTGGTTTGTGTTCAAGGTTCTTTGTAAGCACTTGAAGGCCAAGAAAATCATCCTTCACACCATTCTTCTTGGAGTGGGAGGCCCTATCTATACCTCACATATTATGAATCACCTTAAAGAGCTTGGCCTCGTTAGACAAAAAGCTCATAAAACAACCCTCAAGTTACATGCTCATTTTGTACTCTATGCACACAAACTAACAACTACTAGACGCGCTCTTGAAAAATCTTGTTGCTCTCAAGGTCTTGGTCTGGAGCAGGGGGCGGCTTGTCACCCTTCAGATCCTCACTAGTTCTTCCATCTCCATGGTGGAGGAGACTCACAGCTCCTCGGGCCAACGTGTCTGCTTTTCCTTAATTGATGGAGGGAGTGGTTTCACTGCCTACGTAGTTTGTCACGACGAATTGTAGTGTGACTTGTGCATCTGAGATGGGAATTCACCAATGACGGTGATTTGGCGTGACAAGTTTCTCTTTTTTTCTTTTTTGGTCTTTGCCAGCCAAAAAGTAATCCATAATGTTTGAGATGTAATAGTCAAGTTTGTTGTGCTATTAAGGAAGGTAATCAAAGACAGTCTGAGTAGGCAAGGCATGCAAAATACAGAGAAAGACTGGCAAAATGGAAGAATCAAGAATGAAAAATTGCAAGAGAGCACACAAACATGTCTTCACAATGGGAATGAACATACACCTTATTTTTGCACAGCAGCATGAGACAATTGTCACAGTGTCCAATCAACACACCGCACGGTGGCCACACTTGGCAGGGAGGAGTCCACTGCGAGAGTGCGTGCACGCAAAGGGAAGCTGCTCCCATTCCTCGTGACATGCTTAGAGAGGTCAAGGTACAAAAGCAAGGTGGCATTAAAGGAGTTCTCCTGTTCTGCACACGAGTGCGTGACTCATGATTCGGAATCAGCTAGGAGATCTAGGAGGGGAGAGGCAAACCAAGAATGTGCTATGGTGGGTAGATTACAAGGGGAGGGGGGCAGCTTGAAGATCTTGGAGGGGAGGGAAGATAGGTCACCCTCAGGGGAAGGGGGGGGAGTCAGCTTACAAGGGGGGATCAGCTTGAAAATATAGGATGGGAGAGGCAAATTTAGAATGTGCTTACTAACATAGGTTGCGAGGCTAGCAGTCAGTTGATTTGACTGGAGGCCTTTCTCGTAACTTAACTTGATAACAAAGGTTGCAAAGCATGGACAGAAGAAGCAAGCAAGCATGCAAGGTTAAGTAGCTGGTGGTAAACGTGTAGGTTATATATACTCAGGTATTTGATTACCTACTAGCAATGTTGTGACGCTTGGCTGTCAATCAAAAGTTGCCTGGTGTTGACAGCCTGATTAAATATGCAAAGCCCCAGGCTGAATTATAGCAAAAGGGTCATCGAAGACTAGTGGAAGTCGTCAAGCGGACAATGTGTATCCAATAAAAAGGGTGCCTGTGCTGTGGTTGAAATCTTCATCTTAAAGGACTAAAGGACTAAAGGACAGGTCTGCAAGCCAAGAGCATGTCGCCAACAGACAAATGGAACATGAGCAAATCTTAAGAGTCATTCTATGCACAGTGAATTTGTGCCTTCAGAACAACGTAGAGGCTTTAGACGTTCACGAGCTTTTGGGCAGGTAGGATTAAATTGGACATACTGGCCATTGGACATGGCGTGTAACTTGGCCCTCGGACTGTAAAATGGCTTCCCCTCTTCTTCAGAGGGCTGCCAGTGCACTCATGTATATAATCTGTGCATGCTTAATGAGGGCTCTGAGCCAAAACGATTTGATTAAATAAAAGATCACGCATGTTTGATCCGGATCTCTTGTACAGTATAGAAGGCTAGCAAGTTTTTGAACAAAAGTTTGGAGACTTTCTGAGCAACAAAGAGGGTCTTGGATGAATAGGTTGTTGGTAACTAGACTGGACTAGACCATGATGCAGCTTTTTTCAAATGGAGCTTGCTTGAATGTTTTCACAAAATTAAAAAGGTGAAAAATGTGTGTAACCGCCGCCTTAAGGGCTCATCATTTAATAACAATTGTAGTTTGGAAAACCTGATATGATCCTGATCTGTGCAGATGGATTACAACATGGCAAACGAACAGCCTACGATAGGCCATAGATCTAGCCCTGTCCAAGGGTGGGCCAAGGGTGGAGATGCGGAGGTGATCAGCCTTGCCTTACACTGTGGCAACACCAAGTGAAAAAGCGCCAGGGCATCAGGGACTGTTGACTGCTGGTGGGCTTGTGATCTGAACATACCTAGAAGCAATCATTGCACATCTTTTACAAAGTCAAGCATCCAGTGCTTATTTCAATTTACAGGATCATATGTTGTATCTCTCAATGCAGACATGAACAGCACAATTTTGCCATAGCAATCTTTCACATGGCGAGGAGTTCCTCCAGACTGTCAAAGTGCTTTACCACAATCTTCCCTCTCTTGCCTGCATTACATGCAAAGACCAGTACAAGGTAAGGGGGATCCAGCAAGGTAATCTCTGATTGATGCAGGTTTGTAGGCTTTGGTGTGCTTCAATGAAAGCGATTTCTTATAAATGCAGGTGCCAAGGCTTTTAGTGTGCTTTCAAGCTGTGAATCCTTGCTGTGTTCTATTATATGACCCGGCAAGGTTTGGCATTACCTGAGCTCATCTCCACTTCGTCTTGTGCCTCTGGAATATGCTCCAGGCCGGTATACATCTTTGAAATCACTGGCCGAAGGTCACCTGCCTCAATCAGTCTGTGTGCAAGATCGCATTTGAGTTACATCCTTCTATGACTTGATAATCTATTGGGCTATTAATGCACAAGGTATGATGCGGACATGTAAGCAGCTCAGTATGATGAAAAAAAGGGTACCTGCTCAACAAGTGCCTCTTAGCTCAAGCCTGCTAGAACCGTAAACTGAAGCTATAAGAAATTGCAAGCGCGTAGGCAGAGTTTCTATTCGGAACCTCTGGCACACCAGGCCCAGTATCAGCAGAGGGCTAATCCTTAAATGTTGGGCTGGCATATTGAGCCTCTCAGCCTGGCAAGAATATTGAAGCATGTATTTTGTGCTTTGTGCAAAAACCCTTGGGCAGATAATGCAGGTGGCCTTAGGGAGGAAGGACATTTGTGGTATTGCCTTTTGATGATTGTATTATTCCTTGTGGGTTGGATGCAGACAAGTAAAAAAACCTCTATAGCAGCCATGATTCAGAAAGGAAGCACCTGCTGACTTGCATGAGACCGGCCTCGGCCTTGCCTTGCGCAACCAGCACAGTGCTTGCACCTAAGCGCCCTGCAGCAGAAGCAGCATGAGCACCAAAACGAATGAGGTGTGCTTTGTAAGCAGGTAAAGGACATGCACACAAACAAAGCGCAGCTACAGTCGACCCTCTAAGTTTTGCTGCAGATAACTTTATCAAGATGAGCCCATGCATGCATAACCTATACTGATTTCAAAGCACATCTGATTAGTAATTGGATGGCACATGTCTACCAGTCCCAATGGAAGCTGCCTGCATGGTGCACATTGGAAATGGTTTGTACCTTTGACTCATCAAGGTATGTGGTGCAATCACAACAAACCTGTAAGGAACAAGATCTTGATCCATAAGCCAATGAGCCACTCCGAGGGCTGCGTGATGAGCCTAAGACGTGCAGAGTCACTAAATCCGTTATGCACATGATTATCTTTGGAGTTCTGATGCATGGTGTTGCAATTGATAATATTGCAGCTATGGTATTTGCAGCTTTTACAAACAAGGTGAAGAAACTGCTGTGGAGAAAACTGCTGAACCGCACCGAAAGATGTAGCAGAAGTGTCCGCCCTTCTTCGTGATCTACCAGAGTATTAAAATGAATTTTGTACAAAAATTGAGCCAAGTTGAGGGTATGCTGGTGCAATTGAACACAGCCCTAACAGCTGTGCCTAGTACTGGCTGCACAGCGCTCTGCTAGCAGTAGCATTCAAGGGACTCTCCAGCCCCAGGTCCTCATGAATAGAGCACTTTCCAACAGCGTGCCTAGGGTACTTTATTTGATTGGCTGTGAGTGCATGCAGTGCTCGCACCAATCATGAAACCTCTTTGTCATGCCTTAAATCTAACTTGCTCTTAAATCTAACTTACTCAGCAGCATACAGCCCAGCCTTGTAAGCAATTCATAAAATCAAATGCATATTAAAAAAGTATGGCAGCGCTGGTCAAGTTAGACAGGCAATTGGCTGCTTAGCGCCTGCGCACCTGCAAGTTGCGCCTGTCAGTGTCCCAGCCGCCAACACATGATACAACAACATCAAACCCCTCCGGGGCAATTTCTTTTGCAACTACCTCAAACCTGTCAACATCAATAGTGATACAGGATGGGACAGTGTTTTACTCTTTTCAAGCCAAGGCCGATACAGCTTTGTCAGATCAGCTTTGTCAGATGCTGCATTATTACAAACATCTTGCTGTTTGATTTACACACCTTTGAAATTGAACAACATACAGACCATGCTAATGTTTGATTTACTATACTCTAGCCATGGACAAGAAGCACGCATGTGTGAATGAAGACGAGCAAGTGTAGCATCAAACGCAATTCGGGAAAGTGCTTAAGTCACACCTTTGCGTGCGGTAATCAATGCATACATCAGCACCAAGCTGGCGGCATAAATCGGCAGAGCCACTTGAGCAAGTGGTGACAACAAATGCTCCCTGTTGGATCGCATGTACAAATAAGGGAAGGGAAGTGTTTGTGGGCGCAAATATTCTAGCCTGCTGTGTATCCTCTGCACAAGATGCAACTCACTTGGGATGAGCAGATGCTTTGTGCACACAATGACAAACATTTTAGAAATCTTGTACCTGGCTCTTCGCAATCTGGATCGCTGTGGTGCCCACGCCCCCTGGGTAGATTGTTCACAGCTTTACATGAGAGGTGGCTAGATTGGTTGTTCACTAAAAGGAACGATACGAGGCTTAAGAACATTGGACATGTAAAGAGTCAAAAGGAGCCTGTGGCAGAGATGCTCAAGATCACAAGTAACTAGTTCCATACAGCATCAGCAAGAGTGCCGTTAAGGAAGCTGAGGGAACTGACTGCTGTACCACTGCCACAAGTATCTTGGTCAATGCAGGGAGCAGAAACAATCGAAGTAATTGTAACCCAGAGGATATTGGGGTCCTGTGAGGTGTGGGTATCTTTTTTACCCTGCCGATCTAAATGCCTTAAATGCCTCCAGGTACACACACTCACCAGAACCAGCTTGGATGAAGACATGTTTGCCATTGAGGGGCATTGACTTCTGCAGTGCCTGCATGGCGTTCAAAAGCTTAAGTAAGGGGTGCACCTGCTAGGCAAACAAGTCACCAACCTTACCCATCCAAGCATTGCTAGGCAAACGAGCCACCAAGCTTACCCATTCAAGCATTGCTAGGCAAACGAGCCACCAAGCTTACCCATTCAAGCATTGCTAGGCAAACAAGTCACCAAGCTTACCCATTCAAGCATTGCTAGGAAAACAAGTCACCAAGGTTACCCATTCAAGCATTGCTAGGCAAACGAGCCACCAAGCTTACCCATTCAAGCATTGCTAGGCAAACAAGTTACCAAGCTTACCCCGCAAGCGTAATCTTCTCTTGTTGTTTACTTGTACAGCTTAACATTGCAATATCTGGAATAAACATATCTACCTCAAGACCTCCATGCAGTACAATTTACAAATTTACTTCACAAGTGGTCATGACATCTGGCGTTTTGCAGTTGCGTACCTGCCAGGCGGTGGCGGCAACCAGGGGTAGTGCCGCAGCCGAGAACACGTCTACATGTTCTACTGGGATGAGGCAAGCATGGTCCTCTGGCACAAGCGCAAATTCTGCAGCAGTGCCGTACTTTCCAGCAGGGAAGATGTAGAAGTATACAAGGTCGCCAGGCTTAAACTGCAATCCATTGTCGGGAACCAAAAACCAGGACAGAACGCTGGTCTCACTGCACTTGTGCACTCGTGCCAAAGCTTCAGCCATGCCTTAATGCTACTTTAAGCCCATATAGCTCAATATGCAAACTAGGCAGATATGAAGTGGACACAGCCCTGTGCCAGGCTCTGTGCCCTGGTGCAAGTGTACATTAGGTACCTGAATTCGGAGTTCTGGCAGAGGTGCAATGATCCACCCTTATGGTACCCAGTCCAGGTCTGGGTTTGCCCTCTAATCATTCATCCTGATCTTTGATTTTCCCTTGCTGCCCGCTTTGCTCTGCTCTCTCATTATTAAACTCTTGTAGAAGGAGAGGGCTTTAAATTTTGCCATCATGGATTTTCTTGTAGGCAAGTCCTTATGTATACTTATTCTGAATCAGATAATGCCACGAGCTTTCTGATGCAGTGTCTTCAATCAACTCTGAAGTAGCAAGCATATTTCAAGCTATGATTAGAAAGGCCAATCCCCGAAGCTTTGATCCTGGAAACTCTTTTATCATACCAAAGCATGAGGTTTTTTTGCGCCTTGCCCCTTTTCGATGGCATCTGTGCATGACAGGGCTGTGCTACTAGTCCTAGTAGGAGGTTGCGTGCCATGCTCCCTCACAATCTACCGGTGCTGCTACGCCACAATCAAACAAGAAATTCACAAGTTGCATGCTTGCAAAAGAGCTCATGCAAGGAAGGCCAGCTGGCTCACCTTGCTCCGAGGACTTACAGCAGCCACCACTCCAGATCCATCGCTGCCTGTCACCTGAGAGTTGAAGACCAGGCATTTGAAAAATACAACACACACTCAAGTGATTGGAAGATGCGAGCAGAGACTAGAATTTGTGCAGACTTTCAACTGCTGCACCTACTCTGTGCACCTTAGAACCAGATTAGCAGCAGCGCCCCCAGGTAAGGCTGACATTGCCTTGTTGAAGTTGCGTATTTGCGACAAATTCAGGTGAATAGGCTGCACCAGGAGCAGGATTTGAACAATTAGGAAGAGTTTTTGACTCGTCCTCTCACAAGTACTGTGAGACTTTTTACCTTAGGGTAGGCACGCATGCCGGGTGGAAAGCCTGTCCTGCGGATCTTATAATCAATGGGGCTGCAAAATGGAAGAGAATCACACCTTAAGAGCAGGACTTTGACATCAAGAATGTACGCCTGGCTGGCCAGCTTCCACTTCTAACCGGGGTACACATTGGCGCCTGCACTTAATCTAGGGTAGCTAACATGCAAACTCACTTGACAGAGGAGGCGGCGACCTGCTTGACGCAGCAATTGTCAAAGGTTTGAGGGTTGCTTATCTAAAGGTGATCTAAGACGCGCAAAGATCCCAATCACTTTGGCTCTGTGATCATGCGCATCACCTTCACCAGCAGCTGTTTGTCCCCTCGCCTCTCAGGCATTGGAAAATTGCAATGAACATGAAGGACGCTGGAGTTACCTGTCAATTGCATAGGTGGGGGACAGGTAGTGACACCGGTGGTACCAGCAGAAGCTGTCATCAACAAAACTGATTGAGAGGCGGCTGTTGCTGCCAGGACCTACCCTTGCTTTCAAATACAGCCGCTTTCATGGTGTCTGGGATCTTGGAAATCGCCACGCCTTTCTGAGCCGCGCTCGCTGCATCAGCCGGCTCCATGGCGGTGTTCTACTAGCCGTCGTAGCTAGCCGTCAAAAGCGAGGCAATAAAATTTTCTTAAAACTGCAAAAGTAATTCCCGAGAAATTGCGCACGCCGGATAGAGCTTGGGCGGCCAGGTCAGCAACCTTTACAAAGACACGAAAGACAAGAAAGACACGAATTAGAAATTGCGTACGTTAAAGTGCACAGTGTCTGTATTAGGGTGTTATGAAGTCGTGCATTTGCAGGAGTTGGAGGATTATTGGCAGCACGCAGGATTATGTAGAAGAATGGCTGATGTCGGGGCGTAATATCTGTTCGGACATGTACCTTTTTAGAGGGGGCAGCTTGTCTAAGGAAAGCCTAGTTTCGTCGCATTACCTCTTTTTACCAGAGGCTTTGTCGGCATTCTCATCATCTTGCAAACAAGTTTGGGGTCTATCTTGCCTTGGCCAGGTCCCGTTTGTCATTTGATTCTCACCCTGTCTTGCGCAAGCAACTTTATGCATGCTCTTTATTGCAATAGCTCGTTGCAGACTCTGTCTAGCAATGCTTATTGCACTGCCTTACCAGGTGTCAGGTATTCCCTAAGTCATGCAATAAGCTTGGCAGACCATGCTTCAGAATACATATACTCTTGATGAAAAGTATGACCACGCATGGTGCAAAATATAATGTGATAGGAAAATATCATTTACGGTACATTTATGGATCAGGAGCAGCCACAGTCATGATTTAAAGACAGATTTACATATGAGGCCATGTTGTGGCACAAACACCAACGAGCTTGCAGATTCTTTTGGTGCAACCTAGCACTTGGATCTGCTACAAACAACAGCAGGATTGGGTATGGAAAGCACCTTCTTGTAGCCTTCTGGTAAGTACAAAATTCATGTCAAATGATCGAATTAATTGAGCCTATTTGTCTGTTGGTCACAATAGCACAATTGCACCTAACAATTGTCTGATTGGACATGCACTAAGGAATCACTGACAGAAGGCCACAAATCACAGATAAGTGTCATATGTAAAGAAAGCTCAGCAGGAGAGAGAGAGCAGGTGGTGCAAATAGAGAGGGCAGTACGTTACTGATAAGTTGCCACACCATTCACGGGTGGCACGCCAACAAGGCGGCCGTCCGACAAGTTGGGAGGACCACTGTAGCTACCTGCCGTGTACGCAATACCAACAAGGCCACGTTCAGTACATACAAAGTTCAAAACCACTGTCACTTGCTTAAATGCCTTGTCGTGAATGGGAGACTTTGAAAGCTTTGCTCATCATAGATCATGTGCATGATGCCTGTGTGTATAAATGCTCAAACCTGAAGCTGCAGCTGCAGGAAGAGGTGTTGTACTGCTGGGGTGCAAGAGGCGCCAGACATCTGGAGGTCGACTGCTGAGGTCGCTCGGGCGTGCATCGTGTGGGTCGATCACACATGACGGTGCCAGATCATGAGGGCTTGGGGTCCCTTTCAAATCACATTTGGGAGCCACTGACAGGGCATGCTGGAAGCAGATCCTTTTGGCATGGACTAAGCTTGTGTCGCTGGCACCGGCTTTAGCCACTTCTAAGCTGGGTCTCCACGAGCTCCGCAGATGGTCTGTGCAATCGAAATTCATGGTAAATCAATTCGGGGTTTTAAAAAGAATTTTAAAATGTTACAGTGCATCTTCTTTAGCGAACCACTGGTCTCCCAAACGACAATCGAATCGTGGATAGCTTTTTTGGTCAGGGTCTTTCGATACATCATAATGCTCGCAACAAAAAATGTACGCATGGTGAATATACATGTCCATGCATGATCAAACGCGACACTGTTCGAAAACCCAGGTCATGACTTGAACTCCACTTGTCCAGCATGTGCAGTGCTGAGGGCCCGCGCTAAACATTGAGATCTTCTTTCTATTGCCATGCACTGACTTGAAATGGAACTAAAGTCCCCAATGTCTTGTTTTTTAAGGGTTTACAAGCTTGTAAACCCTTAAGGGTTTCTTGAGTTACACAATGCCACACAATGCCGTGAAGTCAGATCCAGCCTGATCCAGCCTTGAAGGATATTTTGAGGAAACAGGTGTCTGTTTTTTAAGGGATGCCAAGAACATTGTGCGGGCTTGTGATTCTTGGCTCTCAAAGTCAAAACCACAGCAATTGGCTGGCCGCCACAAGAGAATTGGAAATGTAAACGCTGACTGCACAAGTGGCATGCCCCGTGTTCCTGAACTAAGCTGTTGGCAGCCCCTCTAGGCCATAGTGAGGCCCTATCTAGCCTACTGCAGTGCTAGGGATCTCTCCTACATGCATGCTGCCGGATGTCACTTCTGCATAGGTTTTTTAAGCTTTGGACAATGTGTATGTGCAGACAAGGAGCCGGATGTCTTTTGTTCTTGTTGCACCATGTGACAAACTAAAAAAGCACGCAGAGCTAGCAACAATGATAACTTGCATGCATTTCAGGTTGACGAGCTTTTCAGCATGCCGTCTATTCCAGGCCTTGCATAAATGCTCACTCAAAACCATAGCTCCACTCTAGGATCTTTGCCCCTGAGCCAGATGCTAAGGGGACAAACCAGATGCTAAGGGGACAAACCAGATGCAAAGGGGCGGCGCGCTCTGTGTGGGACAGATATTCACTCAGCCTTATGCTTGATGCACACTGCCTGCAGGCCCTCCCTCCCCTGCCCAGCCTGCCGGAGCCTCTGGGCGGCTTGCCTTGGCGCCCTTCCGGGCCACCACGACACGCCCTCTGCTGGTCACGCTGCTGCTGATGCTTGCCACGCCCTCTGCTGGTCGCGCCCTCTGCTGGTCACGCCCTCTGCTGGTCACGCTGCTGCTGATGCTTGCCACGCTGCCGCTGCGTTGCAGGCTGGGGGCATCTTTCTGCTTGTGGCGGGGCAGGTGCCACACGGACGAGCTGCTGGCGCGCTGCGAAAGTGCGTGCAGGCCGCCTTGCGAGGCCCCCAGCCCATGTGGTGCGCTTGCATACGGGGCAGCAGCTGCAGGTCGCTTCAGGGCAACCACAGCGCGGCCCAGCGCGGCCCATAGCCCCCGCTTCTGGTCTTCCCCAGGCTGCGTGGGCAGCGGAGCGTGGCGGGGGCTGACTAAGCGCAGCTCCTGGTCAGCCTGCGGCGGAGAGGGCAGCGGCCGCCAGGGTGGCAGTGGGGGCGGTGGCTGCCAGGGCGGCTGTGATGGCAGCCCTAGGGATGGGGTCTTGTTTTGTGCCTGCAACGGCGAGGGCGGCAAAGGGGTTGGCTGCGGGGGCCGCCCTACCCCCAACTGGGCAAAGCTGCTGCTGCTGCTGCTGCTGCTGCCGCTGCTATTGCTGCCGTTTGTGCGCTGCTGCTGCTGCTGCCGCTGCTTAAGCTGCAAAGGCTCCGTGCCTGGGTCTGGCTCCCCCGTGCACTCAGGGCCAAGGCATGGCCCTCCACTGTGGGGCCTCAGCGCCTCAGCTTGCAGCTGCACGCCAGCGTGCCACAGATGCGACTGCAGCTCTTGTGTTGGGCGCAGCGCTGCGCGCGCCGCAGCTGCCTTGGGGTGCACATGAGTGGAGTAGATAAGGAGCGCAGCAGTGGCAGCTGCGCCCCGCCCCACTGGCAGGGCTGGTGCCCCTGATGACTGTGACATGCCAGCGGGGGGGGCTGCAAGAATGTGAGGGGAATTGCGGAGGGGCCTTGCGTCATCTGCGGATGTTGCTGCCGCAGCTGCTTCTGGCACTGTGGTTGGCTTTGCTGCTGCATCTGGGATGGCATTGTGGACTGTAGAGGCTCGGGAGTGCACGGGTGGCTTTGCTGTTTCTGGTGGGGGAGGGGCCGATTGGGATGGCTGTGTGGGTGGGGTTGTTGACACAGCTGCTTCCAGTGCTGCAGCTGGCAGAGCAGCTGGCTTTGCTGCTTCTGTGGTGGCAGTGGGAAATGTGGGGGCTTGGGGCTGCCTTGGCGGGTCTGCTGGTGCTGGCTCGAGGTAGGTAGTTGCTACAGCAACACTTGGAGCTGCTGCAGGCCGGGGCTGCAGATGTAGCTCTGCTTGGGGGATAGCTGGCTGGGGTTGCGGCAAGGATGGGGGTGGCAGGGGCACTGCCCCTGTTGCTGCAGAGGGGGGTGTGACTGCCGCGTCTGCCGCTGCAGGGGGGGATGCGGCTGCCGCCCCTGTTGCTGCAGAGAGGGGTGTGGCTGCTGCCTCTGTTGCTGCAGAGGGGTGCGTGGCTGCTGCGTGCACAAGCTGGGGGGGCTGTTGGTGAGCAGTCGCTCTTGGAGGAGCGGCCGGAGGGTTTGATGCTGGTTGTGCTGTTGCTATGGGCCGTGGAGCCAGGGCCTGTGGTGGGGAAGGTGGGGATGAGGGTGGTGGCGGGAGGGGACCAAGTGGGCTGTCAAATCCTTGCACTGTTCCAGCTGCCAGCCCTCCACCAACCTTGCTTGCGCGCGACTGGCCCACCTTCCTGCCTTCTGCAGCCCCCTCATCAACCTGCTGACCCAAACCCACCCTCCCCTCCAGCGCACCCTTGCCACCGTCCGCCTCCCTGGCTCCTGCAATCTCCCCTCGCACTGCAGCCCTTCCAGCTGCCTCCCTGCCCTGCCCGCCTCCAGCGCCCTCACCCACCCAGTCCACCCCCTCATCCCCTGCCCCATGGATGCCATCATGCTGGCAGGGCTGCCCCGGCGCGTGTGGCAGCTCGCTGCCGGCCACAGACATGGCAGGCAGGCCCCCTGCAGTGGCTGCCTCCTGGGGCGTCAGCAGAGCCTTCAGGGCCTGGCTGCCTCCGGTGATGGCGGCCACGGCCTGCGCGTGCTCCTGGGCGGCAATGTGCGGTACCTGCGTGTGGGGGCGGTGTTTAGGGCACTGGGCGCACGCATATGTGTGTGCGTGTGTGTGCGCCTGTGCGCATGTGTGTCTGCACGTGCGCGTGTGAGTGGCTTATTGGCTTTGAGGGTGGTGATGCGCTGTGTCTGTGTGTGGGGCTTGCTGCCAGCACAATTGCTCAGGCTGCAGCTCCTTGCAGGAGAAGCCGCCCAAACTTTAAGTTCAACATAGGGCACACAATGCAAGAACTCAAAACAGCGCTTCTGAACTCCTCAAGGCATCGAGGCCTGTCTTGCATACACCCAGCAACAATTGCATGCACCAAACAATTACTGTCCTCTGCTCTAATGCTGACGTGTCCTTTCGAATACCAGTTCCTCACTTAGGAAGGAGTGTGTGTCTGGTGCAATAAGCATAATGTTAACTTTCATGTAAGGCTTCACACCAAGGGTGAGGCATTGAGAGCATGAGAACCTGAAAATTATGCTGTATCTGTGCTTCACATGCACAGAGCTGACATCGTTTGCTTAAATAGCTGACCTGATGAGCAATCGACAAGAAGTAAAGGGCTATGTCCCAAGTCAAACTCCCCAGAATCCTGCTGTAAACCTGCTCAGTGATCCTCTAGCGTACCGAGGTGGATGCACGTCTGTGTCTGTGCCTCGTACTACACAGGCATGCTCATGTGATGTAAGGCAGGGCGCTTTCCGCGTACGTGATCTTGTTGCAACCATGCTGTGATCATGCAGGCCCTTACTTGCTCAGGTGGGGGTGGCGGCGTCTGCTGCGATGGCTGCTGAGGCAGTTCTTCCGGGACAGCAGAGGCCTCTGCCACTGCCTTGATGAGCGCAGACATGAGAGGTCCATAGGTGGCACCCACAGGCTGCTGCTGCAGCTGCGGCGGCGGCTGCAGTGGCGGCGGCAGCTCTGGTGTCGGTCCATGCTGCGGGGCCGGCGGCGGCAGCTCTGGTGTCGGCCCATGCTGCAGCGGCGGCGACAGCTCTGGTGCTGGTCCATGCTGCTGCGGCTGCTGCGGCGGCGGCGGCTGCAGCTGCTCTGGTGCTAGTCCATGCTGCAGCGGCTCTGGTGCTGGTCCATGCTGCTGCGGCTGCTGCTGCTGCGGCGGCTGCAGCTGCTCTGGTGCGAGTCCATGCTGCAGAGGCGGGGGCAGCTCTGGTGCTGGTCCATGCTGCGTGCCGGCCATGGCTTGGTGAGACAGTGGGTCCCAGATTGGTGGAGGCGGGGGCGATGGCGGGGCCGGG
>LFCJ01001974.1_pt1 | contig 14673 bp, 10 predicted proteins | sample 643141 | NCBI WGS metagenome assembly LFCJ01 (sample SAMN03766243, study PRJNA286221) | soda lake metagenome | biome: soda lake; feature: Kulunda steppe; material: water; isolation source: sample B1-Br-g2 brine of Lake Bitter-1 | place: Russia: Kulunda steppe | collected 2010-07 | reverse complement strand
TTGGAGTTGAATATTGGTTCCAAGGAGAAGATGATGAAGAAGCAATACATGATGGTTGGGCTGGTCATGATGGTGAAGATAATTACACTGTAGAAAGAGCTATTGAGTCTGGTGTAATAACTTTAGAATTTTAAATTAACTATTTCAATTTACAACTATAAAAGCACCCTCTAACGGGGGTGCTTTTACTCACTAAAAAGGGCCAACATTGAAAAGTTAATTAGCAATTAACAATTAAAATCAAAGTCAAGAACTATGTTGTTTTGCAGTCAAGGTTTTGCTCTTTATGCTCTTGAACTTAACTATAAACTGTAAACTATAAACTGTAAACTACTCACGGAGGTGTTAGCTAATTTTGCTAAATAAAAAAAGATTAATCTTATTAACGTTAATATTGACTTTAGCTTTATCTTTAACTGCCTGTCTTGATGATGGAGAATTAGCAGTTGTTGATTCAAATATTATCGAGTATGACTTAAATCAGGTTCCAACTGATTTAGATGAAATCAGAGTTGAATTCAGTAATGAAGTTGCTGATGCAGATGTAGCAGTAGAGAGAAATCAGGAAGTCTATGACGGCTTTGAAGTTGAAAAAGATGGCAACGAAGTTCTTATCTCTAATTTAGATTTAAGAGATTTCAATCTTTATAACTTAAGTATTAATGCAACTGATGTGGATGGTGCAGAGGTAATGGAGCAGATTAGTTTCTTAACTGAGGATGATGTAGTAGTTGAAGCTCCAAATGATACTATGTTCCAGACCTTTTATTGGGAGATAGGACAAGAAGGAGATGATAAAGCGAATAATCTCTGGAGTTTATTAGCTGATGAGCGAGCTGAAGAACTAGCTGATTTAGGGATTACTTCGTTATGGTTACCACCAGCTCATAAAGGCTGGCGAGGGATTTCTGATATTGGTTATGGAGTCTATGACTTATGGGATTTAGGTGAATTTGAGCAGCCGGCTGATCCAAGTTATAGTACCGTTAGAACTAGATATGGACATCGTGATGATTTAGAAGATGCTTTAGCTGCAATTGATGATGCTGGCATGGATGCCTACTATGATGTAGTCTTTAATCATCGTATGGGAGCTGAGCATACTGAAAGAGTAACTTTATCAGAGGATAGCCCAGATATGCCAGGTAAAGAGATTGAGGCTTGGACTTACTTTGACTTAGAAGGTCGTGATGAGTACTATAGTCGTGCTGATGAGTTTGACTGGGATAAAAATGTCTTTGATAGTGTGGATTATGATGATGAAACTGGTAGTAATGGAACTTTTCTCTTTCAGGATAGAGAGTGGGATGATACCTATTGTGAGCCATATCTAATGGGTTCAAATGTTGATTATCAAAATGAAGATGTAGTCTATGAGATGAAAGAGTGGGGCCAATGGATAGTTAATGATATTGGCTTTGATGGCTTTAGATTAGATGCTATTAAACACGTTAGCTCTGACTTTACTGACCGTTGGATAGATAACGTACAAGACTCTAGTGCTGATGATACTTTCTTTGTTGCTGAAGCTTGGGAGGGTAATACTAATTCTTTAATTGAATATTTAGAGCATGTAGGCAATCAAGAATTAGCAGCCTTTGACTTCCCGCTTCGAGGTGCTTTTGAAGATTTAAGAGATGGTGCTTTAGATATGAGAACTATAGAAAAGCGTGGCTTAGTCAATGACGAAGAGTATGGAGAGCGAGCAGTTACCTTTGTTGATAATCATGATACTGACCGTCAAGGTGATGAGTATGGTCAGGCAATTGATAATCGTAAACTGCAAGCATATACCTATATCTTAATGCATGATACGGGTCTACCTAAAGTCTATTGGCGTGATTTTTATATTGCTGGAATGGAAGAAGAGCTAACTTCATTACTAGGTGCACGTAAGCGTTTTGCTTATGGTGAAGGAAGAGAAGCTGAAAATAGTACAGAGACTACTCTTGCTTATGTCAGAGAGGGTAGTGATGAAGTGGAAAATAGTGGTTTAGTCTCATTGATTACTCTAGGGGAAGAAGTATCGGAAGTGGAAAAGCCAGAAATCACCTTTACTCATCAGCCAGATGGAGCAGTTGATTCTGTATCTTTAGCTGGAGAGATGAATAACTGGGATGAGACTGCAACTATGATGGAAGAAGTAGAACCTGGCGTATATGAAGTAACTAAGACTTTACAGGCAGGAAGATATGAATATAAGTTTGTAGAAGATGGTGAGCACTGGGTTGAACCAGAAGGTGCTGATGAATATAGTGAAGATGGTCATGGTGGAGAGAATGCTGTATTAGAAATTAGTAAAGCGAGTGATGACTTGCCAGATGATATGGTAGAAAGCAGCGTAGAGACAGAGAGAATGGAGGTTGATTCTGGGCAGCCAAATACATTATTTGTTGATTATACTGCTAATGTTGATGGTATAGTTGAAACTGATGCTGATGGTGTTGCTGAGTTTAAGGTTAAAGAATGCCCAGAGGATGGTTGGTCTGTTTGGGTGCCATTAAGAAATTAAATATTTATTGCTAAGACAGTCTCTATCTAGAGGCTGTCTTAACTATTTTAGACTATCATCGAGCTAATAATTTTGAAATCGAATAAACTTTAGGGTATAATAGACCCAGTTAATCTTAGTCTTAGACTATAAATTATCTATTATAGGGGGTATTAAGATGTGGTTAAAAGATAAAGCAGAGCAAAGTCTAGGTAATAAAATAATGCTAATAATAGCTGTAGTTGCCATTATTTCTTTTCTAAGTGTGATTTTTATTCTTAATCATTTAGTTAGTGATAGAATTTTTAATTTAGTAGATGACTCGACATTAGGGGTCGTAGACCATCATGCTATGTTTATTGGGGCTTGGCTTGATGAGAGAAGAGATCAAATTAGAGACTACTCAACTTCTGGTCGTGTAAGTAGTATGGATTGGGAGCGAGCAGAGCCTTTTTTACTTGAAAAGCATGAGTATTATGGTGATGTTTTCGAAAGGTTTTTCGTCGCTGATACTGAGGGAGATTATAATGCTACCGATGGTGGTAGTGGTAATATTTCAGAAAGAGATTATTTTCCTGATTTAATGGCTGGGGAGGCTATTTTAAGTCAGCCTTTAGAGTCATTGGAAACTGGAACTTCAACCTTAGTGATGGCAGCACCTGTTATGGCAGACGGTGAAATAGTAGGTGCGGCAGGAGGAAATATTAGAGTAAATCAGCTAGATGAGTTAATTGCTGATTTTGATGTTGGTCATGAACGTGCCTATTCATATTTAATAAATGATGATGGGCAAATTATTTCTCATCCTAATGATGAATTAGATTTTGATACTAATCTTGCTGAACTACCAGGCTTAGAAGAGGCTAGCCAAAGTATACTTACAGAGGAGTCGGGGATGGTAGAGTATAACTTTGAAGGCGAGGATTTCTTTGCTTATTATAGTGAAGTCCCAAACTCTGATGGCTGGAAGCTAGTTAGTAGGGTGCCAGATGAGTTTATAACAGGGCCAATTGCTAATGTAAGAAACCTGCTATTAATTCTACTAATGATAGTTTTAGCTATTTTATTAGCTACTGGCTATAAAATCGGTAATTATATTTCTGGAACTCTGGCTAATTTGACAGAGTTTAGTGAAGAGGTAGCTAGTAAAAATTTAAAGGCTCAAATAGATACTGACCTGGCTGAGCGTGAAGATGAGGTAGGAGATTTAGCAAGCTCATTAAATAAGATGTCTAATAACTTAAAATCTATAGTAATGACTATTTCTGATAATATAGAGGATATGTCTGCTTATAGTGAAGAATTATCAGCCTCGGCCGAAGAAGGGAATGCTAGTATAGAGACGACTAGTGATTTAATTCAAAATATGTCAGCTGGAATTGAGGAAATTTCTGCTAGCAGTCAGGAGGTAGCTAGCTTTTCTGAAGATGCTAAATATAAGACTCAAGATGGCAACCAATATATTGTCAATACTTTAAATAATATGGGAGAGATTAATCAGGTGGTTGATGAAACAGTAGATGTGATTAATAATTTAGAGAATACCTCTGAAGAGATAGGAGAAATTATTGATTTAATTATGGATATAGCAGAGCAGACTAACTTGCTGGCTTTAAATGCAAGTATTGAGGCAGCAAGAGCTGGCGAGCATGGACAAGGCTTTGCAGTAGTAGCAGAGGAGATAAGACAACTAGCGAGTCAGACCTCTGACTCTACAGATAAGATAGCTAACTTAGTTAATAAGACTCAGTCGCAATCACAAGAAGGAATTAAGAAGATAAAAGAGGTTGAAAGTAAGACTAAAGCAGGAAGTGAAGTAGCTCAAAAGACTGAGCAGGCTTTTGCTGAAATAAAGAGTTCGATTGAAGAGACTTCGTTGCAAATAGAACAGACTGCTAGTTCTACTAATGAGCTGGCTCAAAATAGTGATCAAATAATCAGTGCTACTGAGGATATTAGTAGTATGTCTGATGAGATATCCTACTCTTCACAGGAGTTGGCCCAGATGGCTCAAAAGTTACAGACTTTAATTGCAGAGTTTGAAGTTGATAATAATTAAATAAATTTATGATAAAAGCCTTGTTTCTAAAATTTTAGAAACAAGGCTTTATTTATTTAAATAATTTAGCTGGAATTAGAGGATATTTTTTCTGCTTAAAGAATTATATTTAGTGTAGGTAGACTGTTTTTTAAAAAGTAGGAGATAAGGTGGTTTTAAATGAAAAAAATATCTTTAATAATTTTACTTATTATTACTTTGATTTTTAGCTTTAATAGCAGAGCAGAAGCAATTACAGCTGGTACAGATATGGGTGAGATTAATCTTAGCTTTGGTTTAAATACAAATTATTATCCTAATTTAGCTAATGAGATAAATAAGAAATATAATTTAAATGGAGCAAATTATGCTTGGGGTTATTATTTTAATGCTAAACAATGGATTGGTAAAGATAGCTATCTTGGCTTTATTAGAGATAATATGCCTTGGGCACTAGGTAATTTAGCTTTAGGTTTTGAGCATGATTATTTGGCTGTTGATTTTGCTGGTGATGAAGAAATTTTTGCAGCTAACTCTTCTTATTTATTAAATATTGCTTATCGTTTATCAGCTCTAAATAATTTTTTCTCTGATGAGTTATTATTTAACTTTTATTGGGGTTTTCATCAAGCCCGTTTTGAAAAAGATGGAGCAGCTAAATTAGCTAATGAAGAAAATGTTTGGGCAGCTAAATTGGGTCTAGAATTTAATCGAGACCTATTCGATTTTTGGCTTATAGAAGATTTAGCCTTAAATACCCGATTGAATTATCGTTTTATTAATCATAAGCAGCACTCTAATCCTTCAATTGACCTTGATTTTAGTGGCTTAGAGTTTAGCCTAGGGCTAAAAAAAGTTTTCTAGATTATAAAAGAGTTGAATTAATATAATCTAGAACAACTAACATATATATATAAGGGGAGTTATAGATGAGGGGGGAATTAATTTAAAAATGAAGGAAAAAGCTTTAGTTGTAATAAGCTTGCTAGTTTTATCTGTAATATTAAGTGCCTGTTTGCCAACAACCGGGCCAACAATTGAAGAACATAGTTTAATGGAGCATGATTTAGAAGAAGTTGATTTATCAATGAGAGAAGTAGAGATTAAATTTAGTGAAGCAGTTTTAGAAGCTGATGCTAATTTAAAAGAAGCTGGTGAAGATTTGCCAATAGAGATTGCCAGTGATGCTAAATTAGTTGAGCTTAAACTACCAGCTTTACTAGCAGATACTGATTATCAACTTTTATTAAGAGTTAAAGATGAGTCAGGTGAAGAGTTGCGTGAAGAGATAGAATTTTCTACTATCTATCATGATACAGCAGTAGAAAAAGAGAATCAGACTTTAATGCAAACCTTTTATTGGGATATGGCAGTAGATGATTATGCCAAAAATTATCCAGAAGAAGAGGATTTATGGCAGTTATTAGAGAAAAGAGCTGAAAAGTTTGCTGAAGTAGGGATTACTGATCTTTGGTTGCCTCCAGCTAATAAAGCCTGGGATGGAGCAGAAGATGTAGGTTATGCTACTTATGATGTCTGGGATCTAGGAGAGTTTGAGCAAAAGGGAGGAGTAAGAACAAAATATGGAACTAAAGAAGAATTAGATGCAGCAATTGCTGAATTAGATAATCATGATATTGCTCTTCATTATGATGCAATTTTAAATCATCGTATGGGTGGAGATGAGCGTGAGACTGTACCACTTCGCTCTGATAATACAATTGAGGCCTATACTAAATTTGATCTTGAAGGGCGACAAAAATATTATAGTCGAGCCGATGAATGGCAGTGGGATTGGAGAGCCTTTAATGCGACAGATTATGATGTAGCAAGAGATCGTTCAGGTAGCTTTGTTTTTGAAGGCAAAGAATTAGCTGATACCTATGACCAGGATTTATTAATGGGCTTAAATATAGATTATCGCAACGAAGATGTAGTTCATGAAAAGAAAGAATGGGGGAAATGGCTAGTTGATGATATTGGTTTTAGTGGTTTTAGATTAGATGCAATTAAGCATATTCATACTCCATTTACTCAAGACTGGATAGAGTATGTACAAGAAAATACAGAAGAAGAGTTATTATTCTTTGGTGAAGCCTGGTATGGAGATTTGATGGGACTGCGTTTCTTCTTGGATGGAATAGATATTCCAGAGTTAATGCTCTTTGATTTTCCTTTACGGACTACCTTTTCTAATCTAAGAGATGGTAGAGCTAATATGGCTAATTTAGGCGAAGTAGGATTGGTAAATAGTTATGGGGTTGAAGATAATGCTGTTACCTTTACTGATAATCATGATACAGGGCGTGATGTAGCTAGGTATGCCTCACCTATTTTCCGCCGCCAATATCAAGCTTATAGTTATATTTTAACTCGCGAGCATGGCTTACCGACAATCTTTTGGAAGGATTACTATCAGCATGAACTTAAAGAAGGTCTAGATAAGCTATTACAGGCTAGAAAGTATTTTGCCTATGGTCCAGGTAGAGAAGTGGATAATAATGATGAAGATGTTTATTCATATGTCCGAGAAGGCTTAGATAATGTTGATGGTACTGGTTTAGTGATGATGATTACAACTGGAGATGATGGAGAAGTAGAGACTAAAAATATCAATTCAGGTCAAGCTAATACAACTTATTATGATCTGAGTGGAAATATAAGAGAGCATGTCAGCACTGATGAAAATGGTTATGGTGATTTTAAAGTGCGTCATGATAAAGTAGAAGGCTGGTCAGTCTGGGTTGCACTGCCTTAATTAAAAGTCAAGATCTTTAGTTAAAAAGTTTATGATTATACTGCTAATATAAAGCAACGAATTATTAACGATGAAAATGGCTATGCTAAATTTAAGCTAAGAGCTGATGTTGATAGAGGCTGGTCGATTTGGGTGGCGGAGTAGAATAGTTGACAGTTTACAGTTGATAGTTTACAGTTGATAGTTAAGTTCAAGAGCGTCAAAAAATCGATAGCGTCAAATTATTATAGGCTGACAACTAATGAATTAAAAGAGCTAGGAACTGGAGATTACTGATTCATAAATCAAAGTCAAGTCCAGGTGACGCAGATTTCCGCTGCGCCCTGAAGGAAGCGATCTTTGCTGACTGAGGAAGTACTCTTGGGGTGATAAAATACAAAATCACGCTGATTAAAACCATTTAAAATATAATCTTATAAAAACTATTTTTAGCTCTTGATTCTAACCTCCAGGAAATACTTTTTCAGTCGGCAAAAACCGCCTCCTTCAGGGCACACCCCAAGAGTACTTCCTCAAAGGAGCTATGATTAATCGGGTTTTATCTATGTTAATCTTTGTTAAACATTCTTTCTTTACGGTTTTTCTGGTTTTAACTGTAAACTATAAACTATAAACTATAAACTGCTATAAAGTGGCTCCGCCACTTTATGACAAAAACTCGGAGGTGTTAATATGGAAAAGAATAAGACTTTATTTCAGGCCTTTTACTGGGAGATGAATACTGGTGATTATGCGATTGAGTATCCAAAAGAGGCTAATTTATGGCAATTAATCAAAGAAAGGGCCAACTCTTTGGCCCAAGCTGGGATAACAGATATTTGGCTGCCTCCAGCTAATAAGGGTCATGTGGGGATTTATGATGTTGGCTATGGTAGTTATGATTTATGGGATTTAGGTGAGTTTGAGCAAAAGGGGACTGTTAGAACTAAATATGGCACGAAAGAAGAGTTAATGGCTGCTATTGATCAGTTGCATGAGCATAATTTAAGTGTTCATTATGATGCAGTACTAAATCATATGATGGGCGCTGATGAGACAGAAAGAGTTAAGCTATCAGAGAATAGTCAAGATTTGCCAGGGGAAGAAGTTGAAGTTTGGACAAAACATAGCTACCCTAATCGTGATAAATATAGCCAATTTGTTTGGAATTGGACTCATTTTAATGGTACAGACTGGTTAGAGGATCGGGAGCATAGTGGTCTATTTTTATTTGAAGGCAAGCAATGGGATAATACTTATTGTTGGGAAGATGATTATTTAATGGGGGTTGATTTTGATTATTTAAACCCTGAGGTTAGAGAAGAGATTAAAAAATGGGGTTGTTGGTTAGTGAATAAGATTTCAGTAAATGGTTTTAGATTAGATGCGGTGCGTCATATAGATGTAGATTTTTTAGATGAATGGATTACCGATCTACAACGATGTACTGAGGAAGAGATGATCTTTATTGGTGAGGCCTGGTTTGAAGATATAAATACAATCACATCCTATTTAGATAAAGTAGGTAACTCTTGTCTAAAAGCCTTTGATTTCTCATTACGCAGTGCTTTTAATCAGCTTTCAGCAGGTGAGCTTGATCTAAGATGGTTTGGTGGTTATGGATTAGTCAATGCAGAAGGCTATAAAGACAAGGCGGTTACCTTTGTTGATAACCATGATACCGACCGTGATCAAGGTGGTTATGGTGTAGAGGCGATACTAAATCGTAAACATCAAGCCTATACTTATATTTTAATGCGTGAGCATGGAATACCGACAGTTTTTTGGAAGGATTACTATATCTATGGGATGAAAGAAAAGCTTGATTTATTGATTAAGGCACGTGAGAAGTTTGCTTATGGTAAAGGTTATGAGGTAGAGGCTAATGATTATAATAATTATGCCTATGTAAGAGAGGGTAATGAAGTTGGCCCGGGATTAGTAATGCTAATTAGTCAAAGTGAAGCTGGTGGAATAAAAGAGATGGAGCTTAATTCTCGTCAGGCTAATACTAGCTTTTATGATTATACAGGTAATATTAAAGGTAAAGTAACTACTGATAATAATGGTTATGCTAAATTTAAAGTTCGTCAAAGTGCTGGAGAAGGTTGGTCAGTCTGGGTTCCAGAATCTTGCTAGCAAAATAATTTGATATTCTAAAAAAATATGATATACTATGAATAATAATATCTATTTAAAACCACTAGTCAATAAGTAATCATAATGCAGGCTTAATAGAGAAAGAACCAAATTATCAGTAGCAGACTAATTGATAGGAAGTTGTCTTTCCAATCAATATTTTTTTATCTTAAAAGTAAGTATTTATGCAAAACAGAGAATAATTATAAAGGGAGTGTATAAGAAATGAGTAGTAGAGTAAAGATAGTCGATACGACTTTGCGTGATGGTGAGCAGACGGCAGGTGTTGTTTTTGCCAATCATGAGAAGCGAAGAATTGCTAAATTATTAGATCAAGTTGGTGTAGATCAAATAGAGGCTGGAATTCCTGTAATGGGTGGCGATGAGAAAGAGTCGATTAGTAAAATTGTTGATTTTGGACTTGATGCAAGTATTATGGCTTGGAATCGAGCAGTGATTTCTGATATTAAAGAATCAGTGGATTGTGGAGTAGATGCAGTGGCTATTTCTATTTCAACATCTGATATTCATATAAAACATAAGTTAGACCAAGATCGCGATTGGGTATTATCTAATATGGTTAAGGCGACTGAGTTTGCTAAAAAGAAAGGCCTATATGTTTCAGTTAATGCTGAGGATGCTTCTCGAAGTGATAAAGAGTTTTTATTAAAGTTTGCTAAAGAGGCTAAAGAGGCTGGTGCTGATAGATTAAGATATTGTGATACAGTAGGTATTATGGAGCCATTTAAAATTCATGATCATGTAGCTCAAATAATTAATGAAATAGGTATTGATATTGAAATGCATACACACAATGACTTTGGCTTAGGAACTGCTAATGCTTTAGCTGGTGTGAGAGCTGGTGCCAACTATGTGGGCGTAACAGTTAATGGTTTGGGTGAAAGAGCTGGAAATGCTGCTTTAGAAGAAGTAGTAATGGCCTTAAAATATTTATATGATGAAGATTTAGAATTTAAGACTGATAGATTTAGAGAATTATGTGAATATATTGCTGAAGCTTCTTCACGTGAACTTCCAGTTTGGAAGGCTATTGTGGGGACTAATATGTTCGCTCACGAATCTGGTATCCATGCTGATGGTGTGTTAAAGAATGCTTTGACTTATGAGGTATTTAAGCCTGAAGAAGTAGGTTTAGAGCGTCAGATAGTTATTGGTAAGCATTCTGGTAAAAAGGCAATTTTAAATAAGTTTAAAGAGTATGGTATTGAGTTATCAAATCAAGCTGCTACAGATATTTTAGCAAAGGTTCGTAATACTGCAGTAGAGTTAAAGCGAACTTTATTTGATAAGGAACTTATGTCTATTTATGAGGAGTACAAAGAAAATCTTAAATCAGAAAAGAAGGCTAATTAAGTTTTTTAAAATATGAGGAGGAGATTGAATGCATCAAATTACGTTAATTCCTGGTGATGGGATTGGCCCTGAAATTTCTAAGGCGGTAAGAGAAGTTATTGCTGCGGCTGGTGTTGATGTTAGTTGGACGATTATCAATGCTGGAGCAGGTGTTATGGAGGAGCAAGGAACTCCTTTGCCAGAAGAGGTTTTAGAGGCTATTAAAGAGGATAAAGTTGCATTAAAAGGGCCAATTACTACGCCAGTAGGTAGTGGCTTTAGAAGTGTTAATGTAGCAATCAGACAGAAGTTGGACTTGTATGTTAACTTAAGACCGGCTAAGATATTACCGGGAGCTCCAACTGAGTTTGAAGGTTTAGATGTAGTTATCTTTAGAGAGAATACAGAGGGTTTATACGCTGGGATTGAGCATAATGTAGGTGATTGTGCTGCTGAGAGTATTAAAATTATTACTCGTAAGGCATCAGAAAAGATTGTAAGAGCTGCCTTTGAGTATGCAAAAGAGAATGATCGTCAGCAAGTAACTGCTGTACACAAAGCTAATATTCTTAAGTTAAGTGATGGTTTATTTAAAGAGGTAGCAGAAGAAGTAGCTAAAGATTATCCAGAGATTGATTATAATGATAAGATAGTTGATAATATGTGTATGCAACTAGTACAGTATCCTGAAGATTATGATGTCTTAGTCATGCCGAATCTGTATGGAGATATTGTCTCAGATTTATGTGCTGGCTTAATTGGTGGTTTAGGTGTTACACCAGGGGCCAACTTAGGTGATGACTTAGCTGTATTTGAAGCAGTACATGGTTCTGCACCAGATATTGCTGGAGAGGATAAGGCAAATCCAATGGCTCTATTATTATCAGCAATTTTAATGTTAAAGCATATTGATGAAGCAGAAGCTGCTGAAAAAATAGAGAATTCCATTGTTAAAGTACTAACTGATGGAGAAGTATTAACTGCTGATTTAGGCGGAGATGCAACAACAACAGAAATTACTGCAGAAATAATTGAAAACCTTTAGAAATATAAAGTGGCGAAAGCCACTTTATATTTAGTTTACAGTTTACAGTTTACAGTTTACAGTTTACAGTTTACAGTTTACAGTTAAGATCAAGGTCACTAAAAACAAAAATCTTTAAAATTGCCGAAGGCAATTCATTTTTTAATGTCTTGACTGAAATGCTTTTGAATTTAACTATCAACTATCAACTATCAACTATCAACTGTAAAAGCTTTACCAACCACATCAATCAATCCAGAGATTACAACAACGCCTATAGAGACAAAGTACAAGGTCAGTAGAGGGTTGTTCTCTAAAGAGCTACTTTGAATTAAGTCACTATTGCTAAAGGCTTGTCTTAATCCTTCTTGCAGTTGGATAAAGGAATAAAAAAGATAAGCTAGACTAACAATAATAATCCAGATGAGTATGCGAAAGATATCTTTTTTCATCATTGATTACCCCCTATTCTATTATTAATATTCAATTTAGACTAATTATTTTCCTGCTTAATAAGAGAAAATTATTTGCAATAGCTAAGGAGGATTTATATGTTTAAGGATATTTTTCAGAATAAAAGTATTTATAGTGTTTTAGTTTTGGTATTTGTATGTGGTTTTTTAGCAGCATTATTATCTTTTTTATTGATAGCATATACTAATCTAGGTTCTGAACTCATTCAGTTTCTTGCTGTTAGTATTGCAGTTAGTGTAAGTATTTTTGTTGATGAAAGTATTTTTGGGATGAGAACTTTAGTAAACAGATTGGCTTATTCAATGTTTATAGGTATAGGTTCTGGCTTAGGAGTTTATATATTTAATTCTGTTTTTAACTAAAAGGAGAGATATGATTTGACTAAGAAACCAATCAAGAATGGTGAGATAGTAAAATTAGAGTTAGAAGATTTAGCTTATGGTGGTGATGCTGTAGCTCGCAAAGATGATTTTGTGATTTTTGTGCAAGGTGGTCTGCCTGATGAAACTGCTTTAGTACAGATAACAGAAGTTAAAAAGAGTTATGGGCGAGGCAAAGTTGTTAAAATAATTAAAAGCTCAAAGGAGCGGCAAGAAAGCTTTTGTGAATATAGTAATAACTGTGGTGGTTGTCAGTTAGATTACCTTAATTATCAGGGCCAACTCAAATTTAAACAGCAGATTCTTAAGGATAACCTAGAGCGAATTGCTGGCATAGATGAGCCTAAAGTGGGAGCAACAATTGGCATGGATCATCCTTACTTTTATCGTAATCGGGCTCAGTTTCCTTTAGCCCCTAACGATGAGGATGAGATAATTAAAGGATTTTATCAAGCTGGAAGTCATAACCTAGTTCAGATTGAGGACTGTCAATTACAGCACCAACTAATCAATCGAGTCGCCCGCAAAACATTAAAGCTATTAAATCAATATCAACTATCAGTCTATGATGAGAAGAGCCATGCAGGACTATTAAGACATCTAGTAATTAAAGTTGGGGTCTGTACTAATCAGGCGCTGGCTGTTTTAGTTACTAAAGAAGAGGAATTTCCGCAGGGGCTAGAGATAGCAGAAAAGTTAATGGATTTAATCCCAGAATTAAAGGGCGTCGTACAAAATATCAATCCAGCCAAGACTAATGTGGTTTTAGGTCAGAATAATAAGACTCTAGCTGGGGAAAAGTATATTTATGACTACATTGGCCCGCTAAAGTATAAGATTTCGCCTTTATCCTTTTTTCAAGTCAATACCTTACAGGCAGAAAGTCTATATCAGCAGATTGAAGATTATGCTCAATTAAGCGGCGAAGAGCAAGTCCTAGATGCTTATTGTGGGATAGGCTCAATTGGATTATATTTAGCTGATGAAGCTGGTCAAGTAACTGGGATTGAGGTAGTTGATGAGGCAGTAGAGATGGCTAAAGAGAATGCAAGATTAAATGGAATTGATAATTATCAAATACTTAAAGGAACTGTAGCTGAGCGGATAAATCAATTAAAGAATCAATTTGATTTAGTAATCGTTGACCCACCGCGTAAAGGCTGTGGTGAAGAAGTAATCAATGATTTAATAAAGTTAGCAGCAGAAAAGATAATCTATGTCTCTTGTAATCCAGCCAGTCTAAGCCGTGACATAGGCTATTTAACAGAGGCAGGCTATCAACTAAATCAGATTCAACCAGTAGATATGTTTCCTCATACTTATCATGTTGAGACGGTGGCGGTTTTGGAGAGCAGTTGATAGTTGACAGTTTACAGTTTACAGTTAAGGTCAAGACCGTTACAATCAAAACCTAGCTTTTTGATAGCTTGATTTTTTATTATTAATTGAAATTTGTGCTATGTCATATCTTTTTTAGCTAGGAACAAATTCAAAGTCAAGAGAAAAAGCGGTTTACACAGATTAACACAGATAAACCCCGATTAACACAGATTAAAATCTAAAAATTAAATTTAGGTCAAAAGATCAATTGACTGTGCCAATTTTTTATAGGTTGAAAATTAATGAGCTAAAGGAACTAGGAATTAGGAACTGGGAATTAGTGATTGCAGAGATCAAAATCAAGTTCAGGCGACGCAGATTTTCGCTGCGCCCTGAAGGAGACGGTTTCTGTCGACTGCGGAAGTACTCTTGGGGTGATAAAACACAAAATCACGCTGATTAAAACGATTTAGAAAAAATTATTAAATAAAAACTATTTTTACTCTATCAAGAACTTTATGCTGTGGTATAAAAAACAGCTTTAAATTTTGGTATAATCTAAAGTAAAGATAATGCACTTAAATTATGTTACAAAGATAGGTCTTTATTGTTTTTAATGGTTTTGATTTCAACTGTCAACTGTCAACTGTCAACTGTCAACTGTAAACTGTAAACTATAAACTTCTTTTGATTAAGCTCTAAATCTAATAATGCTCC
>LFCJ01001973.1_pt1 | contig 14676 bp, 15 predicted proteins | sample 643141 | NCBI WGS metagenome assembly LFCJ01 (sample SAMN03766243, study PRJNA286221) | soda lake metagenome | biome: soda lake; feature: Kulunda steppe; material: water; isolation source: sample B1-Br-g2 brine of Lake Bitter-1 | place: Russia: Kulunda steppe | collected 2010-07 | reverse complement strand
TTTCCCTCTAAGCTCCCCCCCCTGCTAACCTCAACAGCCTGCCACACATCCCTGCCAAGCTGCTACCTCAACAGGTCTACATCCTGCCACACATCCCTACCTAGCTGGGGCACCCATCCCCAGCGCCCCTCACGCTCGCCCCCCACCTCCCCCCACGCAGCTGCAGCAGGCTCCGCCTCCGGCCCCACCCCACGCTCCCCCTCTGCGTCACTACCTGCACCGCACGCATCCCGCGCAGGGCCTTGCTGCTCTGCCCCTGCAGGACCCCTCTCAAGGATTGAGATTGGAGGGCCAAGCCCGCCCCACACAGCGCCCGCCATCCCTGGTATGGCGTTGTACTCTGGCTCAGCCCCTGAGTGCAGGGGCTGCAGCGGCCGCAGGGCCTGAGGGTCACCGAGCAGGCGTGTCACCATCTGCTGCGGGGTGTGCGTGTGCGCGCCGGCCTCCAGCAGTAGCTGCCGCACAGCGCGGCCGCCCTCCGGGCACAAGCAGCCCTGCGCACCGACATTTGTGTGTGTTTATGTCCTGCTTTTGTCTTGGCTACAACCTTTCGTGATTCAAGGTTGTTTCACTTTGTCCAGGCCGGACAAGACAGGGCAGGCACCTGGTTCTTGAAAAGCACCACCCAGTCCACCCCCGCCTTCCATACTTGTGTTCCCTGCATAAGCAGCAGAGCGGGCCAGCACCTCTGTGTGCCCAGGCTGGCCCGCGCGCGTGCATGCGCCCGCCCCAGGTGCTGGGCCCCGCACCCATTGTGGGGCAAGATGATGGTGTGAGCGGGTGATGATGCAGCACCTGCTGGACACAAACCAAAGGGTGCAGCCCCTGCGCTTTGCAGGAATTGCCTACAAAGCCCTCTGTGCGCAGTCAGCATATGGCACTGGACCTCACAGGCAACTGCTGCAAAAGCACAAGTGCTGACGCGTAGGGACGCCAAGCTGGCGGCCGGCAGCAGGATCATGAGCTGGCCCGCCAAGCTTCCAGGTGTGCCTGCAATGCTGACACAGGCGGCGCAGGCAGGGCTTCCAAACACCCTCTGTGGCGCACACATATGACGCACCTTCCCGTAGTGCACGCGCCACACAGCGGCAGCGAGGAGCTTGGCCAGCAGATACGCAACCTGTGTGTGTGTGTGTGTGTGTGCACGCGCGCGCGCCACAAGACACAGGCACAGCAACCCAGGTAAAGGCACACCAAACTGCATGAGGAGGAGCTTGACCAGAGGGTTGACAAACGATGTGGGCACCACAGAGCAAGCAAGCACAGGCACAGCACACCAGCGCATGCTCACGCACAGCCAGCCCTTGCTCGACCTGCAGTAATGGGCTCTGTGGCCACTCCCCTATGAGCAGACCTAGCACGTCACTGAAAATCAGACCTGACACGTCGCTTAAAATCGGACCTGGCACATCACCGACAACCAGCTCACACTGATCGCCACCCATCCCCACCCATTGTCACCCTCACCTCCATCCCCTGTCCACCTCCCCGAATCCTGGCGCTCTTCCCTCCATCACCAGCATGTCAACCAGCACCGGCGCCATGCCCTCACAAGCAGGGCCAGCTCCTGCCCATGTGCCTTGTCCATCCTTAAGAAACCACGCCCTTGCCCTGCACTCCCCTGCGCGCGTGTCGGCGCCGCTGCCCACCTGCCATTAGTTGTTCTACATGAGACAGAGGCCGACCTTGCTCACCTGTGCGAGCGCCCGTTCACCTGCATGAGTGCCTGCATGCTCACCTGCGCTCCACCCACAACTGCCTGCGCGTCTGCCAGCGCCAGCGCCTCCACACCCACAGACAGCGGCTCCACAAGGCTGCCTGGCGCAACATCAGGTGCGGGCGCCACCAAGGCCCCTCCCGCACATGCACGCGCCTGCTGCGGCTGCCGCAGCGGCTGCGCATCTCGGCCAGGCTGCTCCTGTTGCAGCTGCCCCTTGTGTTGTATGCCAAGCTGCTGCAGCTGCGGAGGCGGCAGCGGCGGTGGCACTGTCTCCGTGATGCCTTGCAGCTGTGCAGGCCTGGTGTGCCCTGGCCACCCGCCTCCCAGCACCAGTTGCCCCCGGTGGCGCGCCTGGCGCAGGGCATCCCTGGCACACAGCTGCAGTGACTCAGACCAAGCTGCCGTGCTCGTCCATCCCCCAAGCATTTGCTGCCCTTGCCACTGCTGCTGCTGCTGCTGCAGGTCTGTCTGCTGCTGCTGCTGCTGCTGCTGCAGCGCCTGCGGCATAGAGCAAGGGTCGAGCGCCTTCTGGCTGCCGTGGCCAGCAGCAGCAGCAGCGGCGGCGGCGACTCCAGCCCGGGTGCTTGAGCATGAGTCAGGGCCAAGCATGGCAGCAGGCGCACGTGCTGAGGTTGATGCGGCGGCAGTGGGGCCGGCACGGGGCAGGTGCATGTGCAGCAGCTGGTCGCCCAGCGCGCCCGCAGCAAACTCGGTGAGCTCAATGACGCTGGCCTGCGTCGCACATACAATTGAGGCTGCACAGGCTGCGTGCTTGCCTGCATTGCACACACCATAGAGGCTGCTTCCGCGTTGCTGCAAGCTTGAGTTGCATGCATGGATACCAAGGGGCTTGCTGGGCCCAAGCACTGAGTGCTTCACGCTGCAAAGTTCAAGTCTTGCGCACCACGGGGTGGCACCCCTTGCCTTTTGCGCACCACTGGGCGGCACCCCTTGCCTTTTGCGCACCACTGGGTGGCCCTAGGGCGGCATCCCTCCTCTCGTGCACCACTGGGTGCAGCAAAAGCCCTGGCACTGAAGCACAGCGTGCTATACATAGCAGAAGCCCTGGCACTGGGTGTAGTGAGCCCTGGCAGCCTCGTGCGCAGAGGCAGGCAGGTATGCATCCCACCTACCCACATCCTCATCTCTTCCAGCTCTGCACCGTGCACCCTGACTGCTGCGTGTGTGTGCTGTGTGATGCTGTGCGACAGGGTCAAACAGCACACACAGGCAGCAGGCTCGGTGCAGGGGCCCCCCAGCAAAAACTCCAAATTCCAAGTTACTGCATGACTCCATCGGCCGTGCGGTGGGTGGGGCACTCCCCACCCCACCCCCACCTGAGACAGCGCAGACAGGAGCGTGGCGCAGCGCATGGCGTCCCTAGGAGGCAAAGGCACGCCCAGGCGGGCGTGGCGGCTCATGGTGCGCAGCGCGGCAGGGTCGGTGGCCCTGAGGTGTGTCACAGCAGTGGCAGGCATACCGCATGCACGGAGCAAGGGGATGGGTGCGCGCGTGCTTGAGTCACAGGCCCAGCACACTTGGCCATGCTGTGGCATGCGCGTGCGTGTGCGCATGCATGAGCCACAGGGCTTGCACACCTTGGTAAGGCCTTGGTGAGGCTCCTACACCGCACTCCAGCACCAGCACGTGAGCATGCAAGAGGCACGGGTGCGCGCGCCATCCAACGGTCCAGCTTGGACGCATATGTAGAAGCCACAGCGGGCGCGCTTGCCGGGGCCCTACAGCATGCGCGTGCGCATGTACAAGGCAGGGAGCGCGCGCTGGTGCGCCAGCGCTCTAGCAAGTGCGCACACAAGTTCAAAGCAGGGGGCGCGCGTGCCAGCGCTCCAGCACGCGCGTACGCGTGTACAAGGCAGGGGCACGCACCAGCGCTCCAGCACGTGGGGGCCTGCCTCCCTCCAGTCCACCGGGCAGAAGTGCGCAGAGCGCAAGGAGCCAGGCAGGGGCGGCGGTGAGCCTGCATTGCTGCTGCTGCTGCTGCTGCCTCCACTGCTGCCATCGCCGCTGCTGGCGGCGTGCGCGTCACTCCGGTCCTGTGGTCGCTCGGACAGCACGTAGTGCAGCGCATGACCCAGCTCGTGGCACAGCGCCCGCAGGAAGAACGGCTGCTCCACGCGCTGAGGGAGCCGCCACGCCGCGGACAGCGCGGAGGAGCTGCCGTCCCCGCCCAACGCTGCTGTCACCGTCCCCTCCTCCTGCGCATCCGCCGCTGCTGCAACGCTGCCGCTGGCATGGGGGGCATGGGAGGTCTCAGGGGGGGAAAGGGGCAGGGGCAGGCGGACCAGCACAACCGGAGGGATGTTGGGACGGTTGAGCAGGCGGGGAGCATCCCCTGCCTGTGCTGCTGTGTCACATGCAGCGGCGGCCGCGCCCTGCAGCAGTGCGTTGTGGCGGAGGAGCGCTGGGCAGCTGCGATGGCAGCTCTGACAAGGCGTGCCCATATGTGCGCCTCCTCTCATGCCTGTGAACAGCTTTGCCTCGATGGTATGTGCCGCACAGGCATGTGCCATGCCAAGCCGCCATCTGCACCACCAGCATGTGCCTCACACTCACTGCCGCACCAGCATGTGGCAAGCCACCATCTGCAGCACCAGCATGTGGCAAGCCGCCATCTGCAGCACCAGCATGTGCCTCACGCTCACTGCCGCACCAGCATGTGCCACACTTGCGCGCGCGCACACACACATACACCGCACCTGCATGCCGTGCTGCAGCAGCGTCGTGAATGGGAAGTCGCGCCCATGTGTGTGCAGGTGCAAGTAGATGATGCCCACGCCTGCGGCGGCAGGGGAAAGGCAGCAGTGGGGGGCGCAGCTGTTTTGGGGCGCCGGTGTGCAGAGCCACGCGTGCGCCCAAGGGGAAGAATCAACAGGGAGATGGGGTAAGACTGCACAGTGCCCGTGAGACTTAGGCCAAATCTGAGCGAATCCCTGCAGGCGTGCCTGCCTATCTGCACGCCCTTGCGCGTTTTTGCGCGCCCTCACGCGTTCTTGCGCTCTCCTGAGGCCCCCACTCCTTCTGACCCCACAAGCACCCACCCACGCACGCGCACACGCGCACACACATTCATACGCACGCACGCATGCACGTGCGCACACACACACCCTCGCACACACATGCATACTCACGCACGCACAGACGTGTGCACACACGCACACGCGTACATACATAAGCACGCACGCACGCACGCGCGCACGCACCCCTGAAGGATCCCCCTTTCGGTGTCACAACTGCCCCTGCCAACTGTGACCACCGCCCCAGAGGCCCCGCAGTCTGCTAGCTTTCCCATGGAGCACCAGCACTTCCCATCAAGCAAGCCACAGTCTGATCCCTGCCAGCCTCACCCCTCTTACACCTCAGCCACACCAGGCACACACTCCTCAGGCCTCTGGCAGCAGTGCTTGTCCCTTTGGTGAGCATACCCCATGCCACGCGCGAGTCGTACACATATTCCCATGCATTCAGGCTGTGTGTGCACATGCAGCACAGAATACACAGCCAGCTGGCTGCGCTGCTTCAGGCTGTTGCCATATCTGTCTGTCCATGCAAAGCACAGCAAGCAGCAGCAGGAACGCTACAGGGCGTTCCCACGCGCCATGTGCACACAAATACATGCACATGCACACACACAAGCACACACACACACACAAGCACATGACTCCATGATGCGCACCGACCTGTGCTGCCAGCCTGCTGCGCCTCATGCTGTACCCGCAGCTTCACCAGCATCCCGCCCGCGTCCTGCGCGCACCCGGCCGCCTCCTGCGTGATCGTCCCGCCGCCCGCCATGCCACCCCCCTGTCCGCTGCCCCCCTGTCTGCTGCTGTGCCCACCGCTGCCGCGCCCCTGGCCGCTCCCGCTGCTGCCACTGCTTGGGCTGCTTGCCTTGCTGCCGCCCCACTGGCTGCCACTGCTCCCGCTGTCGGTGCACCACGTGGTGGGGTGCTGTGGTGTGTGTGTCCAGGGCCCTACCAGCGCGGCATCCAGTGGGCTCAAGGCCAGCGGCTCGGGGACGAGGCCCAGTCCCATGCTGGCCTGCAGCAGCTTGTGCAGGCCCTGCGTTCACGTGTATGAATGTGCCTGTATATGCGTGTGCTTGGTGCATGTGCGCGCGCGCGTGTGTGTGTGTGTAGGGGAAGGTGGGGACATGTGGGTTTGCATGCAAGGGTATGTGTGACAGGTTGTGTGTGGGTGCACCTGTGCACAAGCATGTCTTTGGAACGATACGAGCCCACAGCAGCTTGGGTTGGGGGCGGCCAGCACCTATCGTCACAAAGGAATGCTTAAAGATTCTTGCTTTTGGGAAAACAGACTGGGTGAAGGGAAAAGGCTGGGTGATGGGGGGCCAGAGCTTACTAGTGACCTGAGGCCTGGGTAGGTGGAAAAATAGGGTTGGGTTCAGGGGGAGAAGGAGAGCTTGCGGATGACCAAAAGGACATGGGTATAGGCTCGGCTACCTGCACTGTGATTGTTGCTCTGGGTGCGTGCGTGCGTGTGTGTGTGTGTTTTGCGTGTGTGCAAGCCTGCTTTGTAATTGCCGTTCCGCATGCGCAGCATGTGTATGAGTGCATGGCATGTGTGTGTGTGAATTCACACACAGAGAAGTGGCCAACCTGGCAAGAAGCCACATTCAGCCCACGCATACACAATGCCCAGCATGTGCGTGCGCAGTGGTGCTTGTGTAAGTGCATCGGTGATGACTCACCTGCAACACACTGCCAATACTGAAGTAGTTTTGGTACTGATGCCAGCCAGACCCTGCAGATCTGCAAGTTGTGTTAATACTTGCATATTTGTACTCACATTTTGATGTATGCGTGAGTATGAGTGTACGTGTCTTTCATGTGTGCATTTGTGCTTGTGTCTGCGTTTGGGGGGAGCGTGTACGCACGCACATGTGGTATGCGTGTGTAGAACAAGGGCAATGTGCATTGCACGTGCCGAGGACGAGGAGCGTGTTATCCGCGTTTGCATGGGCAGCAAGTTGTGCAGCCCTCATGCCCTTCTTGTAGCACAGGACACAGGATCAAAAGCGCAAGCGGACATTTTCAGATAAAGCAGGCATATGTGTTTGCAGGTCACGTGCCTGAGGAGACCGGGGTTTGGGAATGCGAGCCATCAGTGCGGCACACACACCACCCACACGCACGCGCACACACCTTCACACATACAACACACGCACGCGCGCGCACACGCAATGCATGCCAATGCTGCCGTGCAAAGCTCTGAAAACATGCCAAGACAAATGCAGGCAGTGTTCGTGGTGCAGGATGGCTTCCTACCACATCACACACACACGTGCGCGCCCACGCCCACTCGTGCACATGCAGCATAAACGAACATATCTATGTAGACATCAACAGCAAGCATGCTCACGGGACGTGAGGGGAGGCCAGTAATCTGTGCGCGCACACACATGTGTATGATCTGGCGCGCGCATGGATGGAGATGGGTGCGTACACCGCGGGTGGGAGATGCACCGAAGTGCACACAAATGCAGCCGCAGGTGGGAGCACAAGCTCACCGCGGCGACTTGGGAGCGGCCTGCAGCTCGGCAGCACGCGCGATGAGGAAGTCTATGTTCCAGGGGTCAAGCGGCATGCCTGCTACAGCTGCTGCCGCTGCTGCGGCACTGCCTCTGCCAAGATTGCTCCCAGCGCCACTGCCACTGCCACCGCCGCCGCCGCTGCTGCTGCTGCTGCTGCTGTGAGGTGGCGTGCGTGCGTCCAGGCCCGCCCGGCGCGCCATGCGGCTCAGGTCACCCAGGTCAGAGGCCGCGTACTCCCTCAGCGCGCTGGCAAAGTCTGCCGCAAAGGCAGCTGCCGCCTCTGGTGTGCCCAAGATGGAGCCGTCCAGGGTGGCGTGCGCGTGCGAGGCATGGCCCTGCAGCCAGCAGGTGCCCAGGCGGCCGGAGCTCAATAGCTTTTGGTGCTCAAGGTGGTGAATGATTCAGTTCAATGGTGGTCAATGTTTGAGGTTGAAGGCGGTACATGCTTCACTTCCATGGTGGTCGATTTTCAAGGTCGAAGGTGGTGAGTGTCTGATGCCTAAGGTTGGTCAATGCTTGGTGCCAATGTCGGTACGTTTCACGGCAACATCTACCATGGATTGCAAGTGTTGACCGCGCATCGCAACGAAGAGCATGGAGTGCATGTCATGCACCTCTGGCAGCCAGAGCCGTGGGCAAAGGTGCGTGCGCGTGTGCGGATGGGTGGCGCGCCCAAACAGTCAAGAGGACACGGGGCTGGCCCAAAGCCTATCCACAGCTCTCTGAGCCTGACACCAAAATTCCCGTGCAAGCACGGTCAACATTGAGTATGACCATTCTGCCCTTTTGTCCCCTGGCACTGACAATGCCCAGCACACACACACACACACACACACACACAAACACACACACACGCGCGCGCACACACACAGACTTGCCGTCAAATGAGCTTCAACTCGTAGAGTGAAGAGAGGCGGCTTTGAACTCAGCCCACGCACCTGAAAGCTTGCCACCTGGTTGCGCAGGTCTGCGAGGTGCGCCAGCGCAGCCAAGGCTAGGCGCGCTTGTGGGACCAGGCAGGAGTGGTACACCTGCGCCGGCAGACACCGATTTGATGCCCGTAGGTGAGTTGGTCGGTGTGGTCGGTGCACGAACACAGCTTCCCACAGTGTGGAGGGACGCGCCACTCCTGTCCTTGCACGTGCTGCGCCTCCCTGGCAAAAGCACGGCCCTGCTGGAGGCAATCTTGGGCGCACAAGGAGCACCAGCAGCACAATAGGGCACTCTGGACAGCATGCCCATCGGCATATGCTCAGCCGGGCCAGGGCGCCGCCTGCTGCCGGCCAGGACACGCTCAGCACCACCTGCTGCCCTGGCTGTGTGCGACACATGATTTTTGTGGCAAGCGCGCCTTGCCATCAGACACATGATTTTTGCGGCAAGCGCGCCTTGCCATCAGACACATGGGCCCAAGCCGGTGTCCGCCTGGAGGCGCGTGCCGGCCTTGCAGCCCACCTTGGCCTACGTGTGCGAGCGGCGTGCCCCGAGAGCACACGGGCGAGAATGCAGCAGGGCACGCACACACTGACCTGCCAGCGCACGCCTTCGCTGGGGTGGTGGCGCAGGAGCACCTCAGACACAGAGGCAGGCAGCACCAGCGTCACAGGCTCTCCGGGCGTGTGCCGCTGCTGCCGCTGCTGCTGCTGCTGCTGCTGCTGCGCAGGCGCGCCACCTCCGCCCTCGTGCCGCCCCTCTCGCTGACGCTGTTGCAGCGCGTGCATGCGCGCCTGTGCCGCCTCCTCAGTCTCCGTGTCCAGCTCTGCAAGGTCCAGCCACACATCCCCAAACAGCAGCAGGTGCCGCCTGCCCCCCGGCCCCACCCTGACCCCTTTCACAGTCCCAGCGCTGCCAACCGCACTGACCCCCCCGCCCTCACTGCTCTGACCCTCAGCACCTGCCCCTGCGCCGGCTTGCTGCCAGTAGCCTCGACAAGCGCCCGTGCCGTACTGCTGCTGTAGGTGCTGCTGCTGGGGCTGGTGAAGGCTGCTGTGGCCATCAGGCCCGCCGGCCCTCAACTGCAAACCCGTCCATGCCTCAAGCAGCCGTGCCTGCGTCATCAGTTGAAGGTTAGTGAACAATCACCCCCTGAAAACCTCAAACCTTAGCCTTCTCTCCATGCTTCCCGCAGCTGTGCCTGCGTAAGCAGTAGCAGCAGCAGCAGCAGCAGCAGCAGGCCGCTCTGCGCCGCAGGGGTGGTCACTTGACTTGGACGGCTGAACAAAGGGTGGACTTGAATCGCTTGAATTTGCCTTGTGCATATCCCTATGCTGCCTTGCACATGCGCACGTATGCACACACACACACACACACGCACGCGCGCGCGTCCATAGACTCACAAAAACACACACACGCCAACACAGAACAGGTACTGACGTGCGCACGCACTCAAGCGCGCCGGAGTCCCGGGACACTTTTCAAGTCTGCTGTGCTCTCCAAGCCCCACCTACACTGCAACATGCAATATTGCAACTTACATTGGCCCACCTATGTCGCAACTGCAGCCCCCCACCTCCCCCTTATATGTGCAGTGAGCTTTGGAGACCTGCCCATCAGCCCATGCCGTCCAAATCTTAAAATCCTCATTGAGTTCCCCAGTATTGCCCACTGATCAAAAGCCCAACTTCATCATCACACAGTTTGGTCCTCTCTTTTGTAGACCATCCAAGTGCAAGAGAGGAGCAAGCAGCACTCCTAGCTGCTCAGGGCCCAGCAGGTCGCACAGAGCAAAAAACAGCACCCCACCCCACCTGCTCAGGGTGCACCGTGAGCCGCGGGGCCGCTGCAGGGTCAGACAGCACCTGCCGCAGGGCCGCCGTGCACTGCCGCTCGTGCCGCTTTGCCGCTGCCAGGCGCTCCGCGCCAGCCGCCTCCTGGGGATGCCCCCTGCACAGAGGGGTAGAGGGCACAAGAGATGTAAGGGACCTGCTCCCGCCCATCTCTGCGCCAGCCGCCTCCTGGGCATACCCCTTCCGCAGAGATGGGCGGGAGCAGGTCCCTTCATCACTCGTGCCCTCAGCCACTAGCCTTCAAGCCGTAACAGGCCCTACTGTTGCGCTTGTCAGTGATGCAACTGTACAGCACTGACTGTGCTGGCTTGCAGTACTTGGTGTCCTGAGCATGCCGCCCTGCTGCCATTGGTGACTCACCAATTGTGAGACATCTGAAGGGAGCGTGAATCAAACGGTGAGACATCGGAAGGATCAATGGTCAGAGACCAATGGTGAGGCATCTGAAGGGAGCGTGAACCAGCGAACCATGGCGCTTGAGTAGCCGGCTGCTGCAATCTCCTTGGGCAAGCATGCCCACAAGCACGCACCTGTCCCAGGCTGACTGGAGCGTCCGGCACACGCGCAGCCAAGGCACCCAACTCTGCTCCTCAGCCTCCTCGGAATGCCTGCCTCTGTCCTCTCCCGGGCCCTCTTGTTGAGCAGCAGCTACCGCCGATCGCAGGCGCTGCTCACACTGCAGCAACAGCTGACGGAGGTCGCTCCTCCCATGCATTTCTGCCAGGGCCCCGGCAGCTACAGCAGCCGCAGCTGCTGCAGCGGCGCGCCAGGCAGCGTCTGGGTGGAAATCCTGTGCATTCAGCAGAGTCACCAGAGTTGATTCAGCAGTGTCAATTCAGCAGGTCCATGGCAGGCTCGCCACAGTAACCTTCTGCACATGAGCATGCGCATCTGACTCTGCAACAATAAGAAATTTGCCCTCATGGCTCCCCTTTGAGAGTAGATGGGGTGTGTTTTGTGTATGCGTGCATGCATGTGTGCATTTGTGCATGCATGTGTATATATCTGTGTATGAGTATATACATGTGTACATGTGTGTGTGTGAGTGTGTGTGTGTGTGTGCATGGGTGAAAGTGCCTGCGTACCTGCAACCTCTAGGTTTGTTTGTGCCAGACAAGCTTGGAGCGCATGCAAAGGCTACTAGCAAACCTGAGAATTAACTATCATACCTGGCAATAACGAGCTGGACGCATCACGGACAAAAGAGCCTTCTCTGCCTCGTGCAAGCAGATCAGCAACTGCGCAGTCTCTGCAGCACAGAAGGACAACGAGCGGGTGACACCCTGTTCCTCAGCTCATGACTTTTTTCTGACGTGTACATGTGAGATCATCGTTTTTGTAGATTCAACGTGTGAGATATATTTGAGATCATTGTTGTTCATAGATCTCAGGGTGCACTAGTAAACTCCATGAGGCGTTTATTCAATAAATCATTCAAACATCTCACCACTTGTGTCTCGTCCTTGCTCAACTCCAGTCTCTCTTGCACCTTGCAGGGCCGCATCACAACTCTGACTGCTGCGGAGGATGGCTGCATCAGCCATGGCCTGGAAATGCTCAGGTCGTCGCAGTTCACCAGCGTCTGTTCCTACTAGACTCAGGAGCCAACCGTCGCGTGCAACCTGGCGCGCCTCCCATTCCCCTTCAGGAGCTGCTGGGATTGGGTCCCCTACTGACCCCGCATCCCACTTTGGTGTGACAAGAGCATGCTGTAAACCTGTAAACCTGGGCCCTTGGGCTCCTTGCGCACAAAAGGGGCTGCACAGTGGCGGCTTTCTGATGACTGGGGCGTAGTGGTGGACGCAGCAGTAGTAGTAGCGAGGCACAGGCTGGGCATTTTGGAGATGGGAAGCACTCTGAGCATGCAAACAGTCTTTCATCCGCACAGCCATTTCAACTTGCTAAGCTCAGTCTGCAGATCTACTAACAGCCAGCTCAAAGCAGTGCAAGTTGTTTGGATCCATCGTGGCTGCCGATCGACGCCCCATTAGCTTACAGTACATAATGATAATATCTGTTCTATTCTGCTAACCCTATTCTACTCGCAATTTCTGTTGGGTTCGGCAAAACCCAGTTCGGGACCTGAAATCCCCCTTTCTCTATTTTCCTCGCTGTCGCTTTAGTGTGGGCAAGATGGTGAGTGCTTCTCTACCGGCATGCCTGGTCGCGGGCAATGGACGATCGCCCCTGCGGCTCCTCTCTGACCCTCCCAGTGCAGCACGCACCCTGTCCCCAGCAGAACCTTTGACGAACCCTGGTTCCATCACTCATGCTGCCTTCCTGGTTTCCAGGTGCTCCACGGCGATATCGACCTGCTGAACCCCCCCGCGGAGCTGGAGAAGTCCAAGCACAAGTTGAAGCGTTTGGTACAGGTAAGGAAGAGCTCATGGGCTTGATTGCTGAGTTTGTGGGCTGGTACCCGGGCTGGGAGCGTGGTGCACCATCACCTGGTGCTCATGCATGGTGCGCAAGCCTGTTGCTCGCGCTACACCCAGCCCTGCCCAGCCACCATACCTGCACAGTGCTGCGCTGACCAGCTGCCGCCCCTGCTGCCTCTGAACTGCAGAGCCCAAACAGCTTCTTCATGGATGTCAAGTGCCAGGGATGCTTTAACATGTAAGTGGACACTGAACCCGCCAGGGAGAGAGGAGGCTGCTTGCCTGCTGGAGCGCGCAGACTGTGTCGCCCGCACACTCCTTCACCTCGACTCCCCTCCCCTGCTCGCAGTACCACCGTGTTCTCGCACTCACAAACAGTTGTGCTGTGCGGGAGCTGCTCCACCGTGCTGTGCACCCCCACCGGTGGCCGCGCTCGCCTGACGGAGGGTGAGTAGCATCTCAGGATAGGCGCGTCCGTGTGAATCAGAAAGCAGTGGTGGCGTGGTTACTGGGGCAAAGCATGCAAGGTGGACGGGGAGCGCGTGAAAAGAGGGAAGGCCAGTTTTTTGGGGCGGAATGGTTAACGGAGAAAAGGCACTCTCCTCAGCCATCATGCTTCCCTGCACCCCTCAGCAAGCAAGGCTTATCAACTATGCCACGGCCCCTAGCCAGGTCAAAGGTTGGGTAGGTGCGTGCTGCATGAGTGCGGCAGGGCATGGTGAACGGACTGCATGCTTGGTGACCACCCAGGCTCTGGATCCTCATCATCTCAACACTGGCCAATAAGTGATCTCTCTGGCAGTTGAGGACTGTGTGCATAGAGCTAGGCCGCTGCCTCTTACATGCACGTAACCGAAGATCCACATGTTCCCCTGTGGCTCTTTTTGCCAAATGTGGCATGATGTGTGACACATCATGCCAAGGAAGGCACAAGAGTCTGTGAACCACTGTTTCCATGACTATTCTAAAACAGCTGCCCTCCTTGTTGTTGAGGCTAGAAGCTTCTCTGTACTCTGTAGTAAGGTCTGTCGTAATCTACAGCTTGGAAATAGCGATGCACATGCCTCAGTTCATGCCAACTGGGCCATCCTTTTCGATCCTGATTTCTGGTGATTAGTGCTCTCTAGACAACAAGACACCCTGGATATTAGGCAGTCCAGCAAACCTTGGGTCAATATGCTAGGAAAGGAAGGGTGTGGGTCGGCGCTTCCTCAGCAAGAAGACATGGCCCCACAGAGTCCCTGTGTGATGAGCATTTAGTAATGTAACAGGGAAAAATCGCCTTAAGTTATTCGATTCTCAGGTTACAGGACATGTTATGTGGGCATGACCACAATTTTTCTAAGTCAAGGGTGTTGTGTATGATGCTGATGATGGATATCTTTCTTTCCCCCTCCGCTCTTGGTCACATGCACACGCACACGCTCCTTACTGAGTGTCATCATTCTCTTAGATTACATGGCTGTACCTGCTAAGCAAGGGCAGCTCATCCTGCGCCTGAGAGCAGGCCCTGTAGGCCACTGGTAATGAGCGCTGTTGTATTCATTCATGACACAAGCAGGAAGTTAAGGTCGTGCAAGAGAGCGAATGACAAATGATCGCATGCATTTTGCTGACCGCTCAATCCTTATTCCTCTTGCGCAGGCTGCAGCTTCAGGAAGAAGGCCGATTAAGCTGTCTTCTTCGTGCACACCCGGAGAGCTCCCACTCAATGCTTAGAGAAAGAGATCAGGCCATGCTATACTCTGCTGGAGACAGTGGCATGGCTACAGCTGCAGCTGCCTTGCACCTGGCTAGAATTAGGAGGTGGAAGCTATGGCCGCAGCTCAAAGCTGCGCCCCAACCTTAGACGTTTGCTTTTGCTTTGCCTGCACATTGCTGTAACCATCAAGAGACATGTGTGCCCACGTACTCGCAAGCAAATCGGGTCATGCAGAGTAAAGGTTATGTTACAAAGCTGTTCCTGCCGAGCAAGGGGGCAGCTCATACAGACTTTGCCTGTGAATCTTCAAGTTGGGGTGAAGGCCTGTGAAATTGTGGGTGTCATGGTATGATATATTGATGTGCATCTCATGTGCACCTAAAATTAGTAAGTCGAAAAGAAAAGAAAAACTACGCAAGCAGCAAAAAGCTCCTCACATCAATTAAGGAAAAGGGGCCACTTGGGAAGAAAAGCCCCTTCACCAGAAAAGAAAAGGGGGGGGTCAGTGAGGATCAGGAGGG
>LFCJ01001972.1_pt1 | contig 14677 bp, 19 predicted proteins | sample 643141 | NCBI WGS metagenome assembly LFCJ01 (sample SAMN03766243, study PRJNA286221) | soda lake metagenome | biome: soda lake; feature: Kulunda steppe; material: water; isolation source: sample B1-Br-g2 brine of Lake Bitter-1 | place: Russia: Kulunda steppe | collected 2010-07 | reverse complement strand
GATTCTCTTTCTCAACGGCACAATAGACTCTGCCATTTCATTTCGGACATTATGGACTATTTTTTGGCTGGCGAAGACCAGCAACAAACCAATCAGCTTAACGACCTGGCTGACGGTTGACCCTATCTTTAACCTCATAGCTCCACCGCGAATAAGATCTTACATGCTGACATGCAACTGAGCTCACGATGCGATGATTGTTGGTCATTCCACATCCTGTCCGCTATGGATGGTCTCACATAATCCACTTGCGCATCAAGCACCACCACCTCTTCCGCGCCCCTTCTAGAAGCTCAAACAGGCTAAGAGTCTTTATTAGCCAGGCAGACACCAAATGCCTAGCCTTATATGTGCATGAGTGCCTTGAATGCTGTGCCTAGACCTTAGATCACTACCAAGCTTGCTTTTGTTGGTCTTGGTTGCAGGCCCGTATGGCTTCAGCTAAGCTGCCCTCGTTTGGCAGATACAGCTATGTAACCTAACCTAATCTCACATAATCCTACTTTTTCAAGGAAAGGCTGCTAAAGTGTGAACCCATTGATCTTGAACGCGAGCTGGTTTCGATTGCGAGCACATACTCTCGCAGTGTAATCCTCTATCTGGCGCGGTGGAAATGGCCACTGTGACAAGTATCCCTGTGCTGCTGTAAAATGGGGTGCATGTTCTCCTTCACTGTCAAGACTTGTCTGTGTGCTCTCTCAGAAGGAAGCACTCCTTTCTTTTCTTCCCTCTCTGCAAGTCCTTTTCTGTGGAGACCCCACATATTTTGCATGCCTTGCCTAGTCAGACTGTCTTTGATTTCCTCAGCAATTTCATCTCGGACATAATGGACTGTTTTCTGGCTGGCGAAGACCAGCAACAAACCAATCAGCCTAACAGCAGGCTGGTTAAGGCGGTTAACCCTAATTTGTAACTAACTTGAGCTAAGCTGCCCTCGTTCGGCAGGTACAACTTTTTTGCTGTACCCTCGAGGCTCTGCGAAATCTCCACCAAACAAGGGCTAAATCACAAGCACTCAGACTCGGGCATCAGTCATTGGCAAAGACACAAACTGCATGACAGCACCCGAGGGAATGCTATACGAACCTCTTCATACCCCTTTGCAAAGGTGATGGAGGTGGGGATGGAAGTGCTCCACCAGTGAACCTTCTTGTACCGCTAACAAAGCAAGCGGGTTCGTCACCGAATGAACCTTATTTTGGTCACACAAGGCTGGAACTCCAATTAAGTTGGTTGTGTCAGTGACAGATAGATGGTCGGCTTGGTCCTTGTAGCTTACTATCAGTCCTCGCTATTCACCTCTGTAAGCAGCTCGTTCGTCTTCCTTCTTGCCTATGACACCTAATGATGACCGGAACAGCTTAATCCAATTGAAGGCGCTTGATGCAGCATCCCCGCAGAAGGAACTGCTCCTTGCTTGGTGTATGACACGTTTCCGAATGGAGAACAGAGCAAGGTAATTCGGGAGGCACACAGAGCCTCTCCAGCACACACAACCTTGCTCTGCACTTTGATGCATTTTCCCAAGGCCCTTCCTGGCATGGAGTGGCATGGAGTGGGACAAGGCGCCACAAGTGCTATGGATCAGACTGTAGCATACGACGGTTCTGCCAGAGCAAGCTGATGGGTCGAGAGAACTGCTGCTGCTTGTGAGAAAGGTGCAGCGAGGCAAATGCCTTGGGCTGTGCACAGCGATTCTACTGCTATGGCTCAATGGTCTGGCCGGCCAAGAGAATGGACAACGTATCCATCAAGAAGACAGTCTAAGGGCCGCATGCCACGTAGCGCAGCACATATGTGCTGGTAGGTCGAGAAATTCACCTATCCACGGCAGCAGGGTGGGCTGGGCGGTGCGCCGTTCAACTTTGCTGGGTCAGGAGCAGCAAAAGCTGTCACGGCCTGTGCACACCTTTGCACAGCGCCAAGGCCAAGCCGCAGCGCAGCGGGCGCCGTGACCATAATCGAGTCAGCCCTGCCACTTTTGGGCAACAGCGACCGCACGCATGCACGCACGGAGGATGCAGCTGCATGCCTGTTTGGTGCGTTGGCCGAGAGGGCTCTTGCAAATCGGTGAGGCCCACTGTACATGAAAGCCCAGCTGGTCCACTCCCACAAGTACAGCGCTGACAGCTGGCGCCAGCTGCACGTGTGCGCTGGGCGACGCTGGCTGATCGTGCATGCAGATGCTGCGCGAGCTGCGCCCCCAAAAACAGCCCCCAGGAGGCGCACTGGCTCTGCGCGTGCTGCACACACTTGATTGGTTTGCAGCGGTGCAGGCCAAGCGACCCAGTGAGAGGCACAGACTGAGGGGTGCCAGTGACCCCCTCGCCGGAGCTGCTGCCTGAGCTGCGCCCCCCGTACTAGGGGCGTCCTGGCCCCTCACAGCCTTTTCTGCTATATGACCACGCAGGCCCCTTGCCGCCACGTGGCCACCAGCGAAGTCTGCAAAATAGCAGCAGCTGCTGCTCGCCCTTCTGCTCCTGCTGGTGCTCTTGCAACTTTCGCTAATGCTTGCACTTGTGCTGCTGCCCATCGACATCCAAAACCCACAGGCCCTCCCAGGCAGAGCACTGCTCGCTGCATTGCCCAGGTGGGAGCACTCGTGCAAGCACACTCCTGCCTGCACTCCTGAACTTGCCCCCTGGAGTGTGATGCAAAACATGCAGGCAGGCGCATGCACGAGGCGCACAGGCTGCAAGCCACTCCCTGTGGATCTCCCTCAAGGGCTATAGGGCGTCACCCTGAGTTATGTGACGCAGCGCATGCAGCCAGGCGCACGCTTGCGCACATAGCTACCACCTGGACCTTCGGCGGTCGTCCCCAGCACTGCTGCGGCCGTCGCGTTCTGCAGCGGGTGGAGGCACACGCTCGTTGCCGCGCTCGCGGTCACCCATACGCCGGTAGCCTGCAGCAGGGTCCCCTGACCTGCGCACAGTTGCAGCAGCAGCAGCAGCATTCAAAAGTTGGTGCGTGCAAATAAGGTTTTTAGCCGAAATCAAAAAAGCTGAGTTCAGCCTTGACCTGCGCTTGTTTAGTGACACTTCAGGATGCCAAGAAGCCTGAGGTGTTACAAAACCAACGCGGTTCAAGATGGAGAACTGGGAATGGGGCACAACAGAGAACTGCAGCAACAAGCCGTATCTCTTGGCCACGCCTTCTGCATACAAGCCGGTGTGGAAGTGAAAGGCAACCTCAAGCAAATGGCTTTGTTTGCCCCCGGCCCCGCCCACTGGCTTCCAGCTTTATACAGCCAGCCCACTGCAGGTGTAGCAGGAATTTGTGGTGCCAGGAGCAAGCGCGCTTACCAATGCCAGTTTGCATGCGCGTTGCCAGCCTGCTTATGCCTACCTGGAGCTGCCGGCGTAGGCATCGGGGCGCCGGGGGGGTGGGCCGCCACGGCTGCTGTAGGGCTCCCGGGGCCCGCTTCGGCTGTCAGGGGAGCCGACGGGGCGCCTGCGCGCGCAAGCAGATCACCAGAACGGGCTCAACTTACAGAGCTGCATGTTGCCGAGCAGTGAGCTGCACAGCCTTTTGCCGATCCCTTAAGACACCCACAACCCGTTGTGTCCCATAGGCAGAGCAGTTCTACCGCTTGCAGACCCTCGTATAAAGCCCCTCCAAAAAAGGCTCATTCATACTTAGGAGCTGTTCAACAAACCAAAAACTATTTTCCTTTCCAAAACGCACAAATAATAGTGGTCCTCATACTCCCCAAACAGGTCAACATCAGTCAATGCAGGACATTCCCATGCAAGCTCATGCACTCGGTTCTGCGCACGAAACACCATATGTTCGTTTGAGCGGTAGAGTGCAACACCAACTACACGGCCACCGGAAGCAACCATCTGCAACAAGCTCTTCCAGCCGAATGCCAGGGATCAGCAACAAAATCCTCATCAACAAGCACAACTGTCCCTAAGGAATAGGCCAGCTCCAAAAGAGCTACGCACCTGGGAACCTTCGCACAAGCTGCGCGCACCTTCCACCCCTGGAACGCCTGCCTAGCAAAGACACAAGGCCTAGCCAGGATAGTGGGCATGCCAGGTTTCAGCTGCAGACTGCTCATCCCTGAAGGGCCTGAATTAAAGCACCAAGGCGTGCCGGGAGCACAAGGCCTGTATTACAGCGCCAAGGCACGTCAAGAGCATGGAGCTCGTGTGATACGCAGTCTGCACGCACCGCTCACTCCTGAAGGGCCGGCCAAACACTGGGCGCAGCACAGGCGAGTTCTCGTCTTTTAAGTCGAGGCGGTAACCCTGCAGTGGGGCATCCAAGCGCTCGCTCTGTGTCAAGGAAAATAACACAGCTCGCCGTGTGTTGCGCTGTGGCGGCAGCACCAGTGAGGTGGAGTGCTCAAGGGATTGGGTGCTCCATGCTAGCTTTTCCATGCATCATGGCAGGGTTTTCACCCGTCCAAAATGGAGCCCCTTGCGCAAGCACACGCTTGCTTCCCAAGCTGGCAGCTTGGAGGGAATGGGCGGGAAGCCTCATGGCGTTAGCATGGTGTATGCTTGGTCGGAGCAAACAGCAGCACTGCAGGCCTGGCGCGCAGAGCACACACCGTCAGGAGGTTGATGGCCGCTGCTGCCGTGGGGACGTCCACAAAGTCCACAAAAATCTTGAGCGACCTCTCGCCTGGCCGGTTGGGGTTCTCCTTGTTGATGAGGCGAAGATCCTGCGGCAAAAAGAGCGGCAGCAGTTGATGAGATCCTGCAGCAAAAAAGGAGGGCAGCTGTTGACAAGGCGCAGGTCCTGAGGCAAAAAAAGCGGCAGCTGTTATTAAGGTCCTGTGGCAAAGAATAGAAGGCAGCTGTTGACAAGGCGCAGGTCGTGCAAAATAAGCGGCAGCAACCAGGCCTCAGCCCTACAAGAGCTGGCCTGCACAGATGCGCAAGCCGGCCTCCCAATGAAGTGCCTAAGACACATGTGGTCAAATTCTTTGGGATGCAAGCAACTCCAAGCAGCACCCTGAAAGGCTGGACATGCCAGAGGTCAGGTGCGTGCAACACAAAAGCCACAGCTGTGACATACCATCCCTGTCATCCCATTAGGCTGTGACACAGCGTCCCATTAGGCTGTGACACAGCATCCCTGTCATCCCATTAGGTGATGCTGTGCAGAGACAGCCGGCACACAGTTTTCAGCACGTGCTCTTGAGAAGAGGCCAGATGCAATGACAGATACGCGAATCCTCATCACGCACTAATTGCCTACAAAATGCGGCCTGCAGGGCACGCAGCACACGGCTGCCTTAGATCAAGCCTCTGCTCACCCAAACATGGAGCATATCAGGGAGTGTGTCTGGCATGAAGAATTGCCGCATCGCGCATAGCCTATGCAACAATGCAGCGCACACCATGCGCACGGCATGTGTCCGCGATGGAAAGAGCGCATCACGCAAGCAGCGGCAGAGCGTGCTGTCCCTGCCATGGCAAGACCGCGTCACACACGCAGCCGTGGAGCACAACAGACAGCACGCACCACGCGTGCTGCTGGGCAGGCGCACCTGGAAGCCCTGCACGGGGCGGAAGATGTGCGCCGCCTCACGGGCAGTCATGTCCTCAGGGATTCCGTCCAGGTAGAGCGTGGGGGTGGCATGGGGCGGGTAGCGCTCCTGCAAAAGGTGCAGGGTGGCACGCGCTCAGGGGGAGCTCTGGAGCGCACGTTGGGGAGGGGCTGAGGCCCACCCTATAGGGATACGCACACACACGGGCCTGCAGCAGCGGGTGCTCCTTATTTCTGCGGCGCATACAGAGGCCTGCATGGCCCTGACCCATAACAATCGGCCTAGCAACCTGGCCAGCGGGCTTCAGCTATAATACTTGTAGCCTGCGCCCGGGGCAGGGCCCACATGGCCCCAACCAATCAGCTTAAGGATCTGGCTGGCAGTAAACCCTATTTTGCAAATTTGTGAGGACTATGCTGGCGCCAACTCTGGTTTGTTGCTTTAAAACATTCACCTACAGATGGGCAGGACACCCACGGCCCCAACCAATCAGCCAAAGACCCTGGCTGGCGCCAACCCTGACTTTCATTGCTATACAATCTGCACATACGCATGGGCAGGGCACCTATGGCCCCGACCAATCAGCCTAAGGACCTGGCTGGTGCCAACCCTGAGCTTTGGCAACTATAGGAACCAGCACCTGCGCATGGGCAGGGCACCCACGGCCCCACCAATCAGCCTAAGGACCTGACCGGCAGACTATCGCTTCCAGAGTCATACCTGTGCCTGGGGCGGGGCCCGCACCGCCCCTGCCGGCTCAGCCGCGGCCACCAGATGCGGGGGCACAGTATAGCTCTCTTGGGGGCCCCCTGCCATCAGCGGCTGCTGCGGCTGCTGCTGCGGGGGCGCCTGCTGCTGGGGTTGCAGGAGCTGCAGGGGCTGGCCAAGCATTGGTGCGGAGCTCTGCAAATGCGTTTGGGCCATGTGCGCAAGGGTTGTTGTGAAAGTGAGGTGCTAGGGCTGCTTGCCCTGAGCTCAGAGCCTGGAGTGAGAGAAGTGCGCATGTGCATGAGATGCAGCTGTGGCGGGCGCAAGGTGTGGGAGCAGCCAGCGAGTGGGACAGCTGTAGCCACGGGTTCCCAAGAAGGCTGAGCGTGAAATCAGGCGGATTTGGTGCACGGCAGCTTGGTAAAGAATGGGAGCTGAGCCTGAGGGAGTGTACGTGACACAAGCACTGAACACTCCAGAGACACTGTCAACACTGTGAAGTCAAAAGCCACATGACTGGACCACTGCTGGCTGACATGGGAGAGCATGTTGCGAGGTCAATACGCGCTCCACTCGCTCACAAAATGCACTTGCAGATCGACCAGCACACAGACCAGCAGCCAGGCAAGCAATTAAGGCTGCTGCCTGGACCAGCAGCCAGGCACAGATAATGCAGGCCTCCAGGGAGAGGCACACAGGCCAGCACAAGGCACAGGCAAAATCGAAGGTGGAGGGTGACAAACAGCATGGATGCATGCTCATGCAAGTCCTCAGGCATGTGCACACCACACCAACATGCTGTCCTCCCAGCTGCATCCTTACCGCCATTCCTTTCAGCGCTGACATGCAGAGCTCTTTCTTTGAATTTAATACCTTACATTTGACCATTACCTCTACATGATTTACAGCGTTTTCAATGAGCAGCTTGGCAGTCAAACTCATTGACCGTAGCTTATCTTGAAACGTTTTGGAGTCATCTGAGGCTGGCAGTGACGAGCAAACCCACCAGTCAACCCATTTAGCTACTCCAGTGTAAAACTTACCGACATGCCCAGGATGATGGGCGGTTGCTGCTGCTGCTGCTGCTGCTGCTGCTGCTGCGCAGCGTACGCGGGCTGTTGCTGAGGCACACCACCGTACATGGCAGCGGGGGCCTGCTGCTGCGGCTGCTGCTGCTGCTGCTGCTGCTGTGGGGCCTGCTGCGGAAGCTGCCCCCCCAGTAACTGCTGGAACTGGGCCAGCTGCGGAGGCTGCTGCTGGAGCTGCAGCGGCTGCTGAGGGGCGGGCTGCGCGGGCGGTGTGTACAATTGGCCAGCAGGCGGCTGCGCGAGCATAGAAGGAATGCGTTTTAGGTGGAGGCATGCATATTATGTAAAACCAAGCTAAGCTGCCCTTGTTTGGCCGGTGCTCGTACGCAACACTGATCTGACCTAGCACGATTGACGGGCAGGGACAGGAATATGCTCCCATCCCCAGCAACTCAAGATTGCAACACCCAAGAACAAGCCTGTTCCAGCTATTTATCGGTACCGCATGAGCATATGTTATTTCAGCATCAAGATCGGGCCACGTGTGGACTGCAGACAAAATGTGATGTTGTTTAGACAAGTTTCGTCTTCACAAACTAAGTAATTAACACTGTGCCGTTTGCGTACGGCCAACCAGTTGATTGCCTGCTGTGTGCCATCCCTACTTGCTGCAGAGCTCTTTTAGCAAGAGTCTAAATGCATTGCACCATGCTGCCGGAGGTCAACACAATCCTCATGCTGCCTCAGATGGCGCAAGGAGTCCTTTTCTGTCCAATCTTGGAACAAATTGGAAAGAGCGTTAGAATTCCTTACCAGCAGCTTTCCTGATTGCCGTCAGGCCTTCACCCCCTGCCAGCTATACAATCTGAGATCACACATTTGGCACACATGCTACCACGCGCGCACCATGGAAGTCACTGCCCCTGGCTGCTGCTGCAGAGTGAACTGCTGGTTGCCCACAGCCTGCAAGCCCAAAGGCTGGCAAAGACAAGGGGAGAAAGAGGGCCAGCATGACGCACACTCCAGGAAGGAGGACTGTTCATGCGAGTCATTGGGAGATGGCCACAGGAAAATGGGCTCATCCAATGGTAATGAGAAATGGCCTGCATGCTTTCTAGGGGCGAACTGAAGAGGCATGCAGGTGCAAGTGAGAGATCATAGAATGGTTATGAGGTCAGGTGGTCCATGTTGCAGGTATGCACAGATCCTTACCGACACCAAATTGCTTCAGGTCACTACCTGCACACTACACTTGTGCCCTCATTCATCCTATCCACCTGTCTTTTGCTTCCAGCTGTGCTGCTAGGTCTTGCAATTGGACCGCATTCCCCAACACTTGAGAAGCAGTCAAAAGTGAAGCTTGCTAGTGTCTTCACACCGAGCTGCCTGCTGTGAAGTTAGACACACACGCTTTCTCCACCTGTATAATGCCATGCATGTCTAACCTTCCTTACCCTCCCTTCCCTCTCCCCTGCCCTGCTACCCGCATTGCTCTCATTGGCAAGGTCAGCCACGTGAGTGGCGTGGTCAGCCACTTGTATGGCAAGGTCAGCCTCTTGAGCCTGGTCATGCCCACCGTGCCCTCTCCAGCCTGTGCCTGCAATGCAACCCTCACCTCACCTTTGCCTGCGAGGCACTACAGAAAAAAATGCTAAAATTGTCATGCTTTATTTCAACATTTCGGTTTATATATTATTAGTCAATTTTTATTCTCATGATAAAATTCTTAAATTGTAACGATACAGAGATGATTATCATGGCCCCTGCGCAAGGATGCCTGCGAGTTATAAGGCCATTGCAACAATGGGTTTGTAGGCTGGACAATTGACACCCATCCCTGCCCCACCAAACATTGCCACTCCCCTTTGTGAGACTGACAGCCCCATTGATGGGTACCCGTGCCTTTCACCTTGCTCCCCTCCTCTGGCCTACCTTGCTGCACTCAAAAGGTGCAATGGGTCCCGACAGCATGTACTGCCCTCGCATTAGCCAATGACCAGCCCACACCATCCCATCAGCCTAGCAAACTGGCTGGTGGTCATCCCTAACCTGGAACCCTTCCCCCCATACCTGAGACGCAACAGGTGTGGGGCCAGAGAGCGCGTGCTGGGCCACAGGCTGCTGAACAGCCAGAGAGGTGGGTTGTGGAGCGCCCGAGGATTGAACGGCTGTGGACAGCGTGGGCAGACACAGCTGTGGACAACATGATCAGATGTGGATAACAAGGACGACCATGGAGGATGGGGGCAGGGTGGCTGTCAGGCGTTGCGGATTACTTTCTAGCTGGCCATGATCAGCCAGCCACTGACCAAGCAGCCTCATGACCTGGCTGTCCAACTTGACTTTGGTAACTTATGGGCAACGGGGGCAGCAATGCTACGGCTCAGGATTACATGTAACAAGTCAGCGCCACGCGGGTGTGCTGTGGAATGCAAACGTGCCTGTAAGCACTACCATGATTCACTCATCACAGACGCGAGCACCAAGGAAACACGCGCTGCCTTGTTAAATATATTTGCTGCTTGCGCTTCTCTGAAGGGAGGCAGATGGGTAGGCAAAGCTCAAGATCAGCCCAGGCATAAGCAGGAGCTTTGAACCAGGTATGTGTCTGAAGTCTAGCATGAGGATGATGCAAAACCTGATGGCAAAGCAAGCTGTAAAGGCTGTACTACAGCTAGCGAAGACCTGCAAAAAACGACAGCTTTCACCTCAGTGCGCCCCTCACGTCTTTACACAAGACTTAAGGATTGAGCGGAGGTGAAAGCTTGAAGGCTGGCAGACCATGATGGAGCTGTGACGCAGGCACACACTCCATTTCACAAGCCCCCCAGCCAAAGCAGCGTTTCTTGCTGCCTGCTCATGACAGAGTACCCTACCAGCTGACATGAGGCAAAGCATCCCCATCATCTACTCCCTGAACAAGATAAATCATCCGCTGCTCGTCACAAAGTGCCCTCCTGATTCACACAAGGCAATTCGTCCACTTTCGGCAATGATTTGTCGCAAGCCGATCTGCCAACACCAATGGTCAACCTTGAATTGTGACAACATGCACATCATTTCCTCCACCATTTGAATATCTTTTGGGCTGCTTTTGGGCAGGCGATGATCAGCCATAATCTAATCAGCTTACCGACCAGGCTGACGGGTAACCCTAACTTGTGAACTCAAATGGCATCCTCTGTCAGCATGTGACAAAATGTACCTGGCCCCGCTGGAGAGCGGCAATCACTCGTCAGAATTCACCAGTCACACAGAAAGACACATAAACGATCTGGCATGTATGTGCGCACCTTGGTTGAGCAGTCCAGCCAAGCTGTTGAGTTGGGCCGGGTTGAGGTTGGCCAGGGCAGCAGCCAGGCCTGCACTGCTCGCCGGCAGCGCCTGCTGTGGTTGCGCACTTGCTGGAGGGAGGCTTTGCATGGCTGCAGGCTGCGACATGATGTCTGGGGGATTGGCAGAAGGCAGTGAGTTCGCCGGGGCGGCTGATGCCAGTGGGTTTGCCAGGGCCCTACTCATGGGCATCTGCTGTGCAGGTGCAGCTTGGGCTGCAGAAGGGCGCGGCAGGGACAGAGCCAATGACGCATGAGCTGGTATGCCGGCAAGTACTGCAGTCGTGGAGAGGAGCTGATGATGCACAAGCCGTGTTTGCTGGCAGGTGCTGCAGTGTTGGGAACAGAGCGGATGATGTACGGGCGAGTCAGCGCGTTTGTACTGCATGAAACCTGAGGGTCCGGACTCCATGCCTCATTCACCCCCCTAACAGCTGTGCTGCGAAAAAAAAGGTTGAGATGAGTCGTGTTCTTGCTAGCTTGACTGCTGTGTGACTGCCACTTCTTGATGGGGGCAATGATGTTGAGCAGACAAGGCACACAGGAAACCAGCGGGTCTGGAAGAGAAAGTGAGTCAGTTCTTTTGTGGGCATGGGGTGACAACTATGTACGTAATTCGGTTGGTGTGGGTCGCATGCCACCGAATCAGGCAGCAAGATCGATGAGGAAAGGAAAGAGGGGGACAGCCGCATGCGGCACACTACTGCTCGTCTGAGGGCCTTTCCTCATGTCAGACTCTGCGCCTGCCTCGTCAAGCACTCGACAGAAATGTACCAGCGCCAAGGAAAGGAGGATGAGGAATGGCAGGAAGGCAACTCTTGCCAAGAGAGCCTCGGCCATCCAGCGAGGCCCACCTATTGGCGACATCACCCCTCCAAGCCCCCTTGTTTGTTTGCTTATGCTCGAGCGCAAGTTGCCAACTATGTAAACCCACCCCTTCGCGAGCATGGCTGAAGATGAAGGATGCCGTGTCCTAGGAAGAGGAGGCGCACCCTAAAACACACCCCGTTGCTCGGAAGAGAACGGAAAAAGGAGGCGGGATGCGTGCCAGGGGAGCTCAACTAGGGAGGTTGAGGCCTTTTTAGGCATGGGTCCCTGGGTAATATTGGAAAGGTAGGGCAGCATCTCCGGGCTCTTGAATCACTAGCCCTTGCATGCCCACTGGGATAGGGTAGCGGGGAAGGTCACTGACAGCAGCCGAACTCTGTGGCTGCGCCGTGCCCACGCAGCCATGCAAACCCCTTGCAAGGCGCAATCATCACTGATTGCCCTCAGACACATCCGAGGTGCTGCTGTGCACATGCATGATGCTCCTCTGTATGCACCATCGCGCGGATTGATAGATGGGCAGCGGTCGGAGGGTGGGGAGGTGCAGCTGGAAGATACACTAAGCGCAGCGCGAAGGGGGGCGATGGGGACAACTGTGGCCATTCAACGCATGGCATACCGGGCATCAGGCTGCTGCCCACGGCTGGCACTCCGGCAAATGCCTGAACTGGGCCCCCTGGTCCCTGCAAGGAGAAAGGTAGGGGAAAGAGGGCAGTTGAGCAGATGCGCAAGCTACATGCGGATGCTGCGACGCAGCACACCCCTGGGCTTCTACTGCTCAAAGCATCAGGTAGCTTGACACATAGGAGCAAGGAACATGTAATCAGGCAGCGAAGACCCCAGGTGTGAACATCACACTGCGCGCAGGGCATGCTTGGGACCAGCAAACCACGCGCACTCACCCCAGACAGGGCAGTCCGCTTGCTGTATTGCTCTGCAGGATCTGGAGGGACAGCATGCGATAGTGCAGACGACCGGCATCAATAGAATTCAGCAGCGAACGTGGTCTCAACAAGCAAAGCAAAGTGTGTGGCAAGGAGGAGGGCCTGGCATGGCCCTCCAGGCCATGCTTGACCGTGGGCCATACCCCACCCCTTCCAAGTATCACCTCAAAGGTGCGATTGATGCGTGATGAGGTAGTGGGTCGCCTGATGGGAAAAGCCCCCCCGCCCCTCGTTCATCGATATGCCTGCATGGTTTCCAAACCCGTGCCCTCTCATGCAGTGTCCTATTCACCTCCAGAACGGCTCCTCCCCACTCAAAGATCAAGAGAAGTTCTTGTTGGGATGGTGCAAGGGTATTCCACCCGGGGACTCTGGGCACAGCAAACACGCACCGAACTGGTTCGGGTACACGGGCTCGTCCGGATCGCGCCCCCGCTTGGCCCCTCCACCGGCACCCGCTTCGGAGGGCAGGATCTCGCATGCTAGCGCTGGGCCCCAGCCTTGCCAGTTGTGGTACAACGACTTGCAGTTCAGTGCGGAGGTCGGATCAACGAACGAGACATGCGCGATGCCACCCCCCAGTAAGCGAGCATTGATGAGGCCCGGGCTAGGGGCAAATACACGCGCAAGCTCGTTCTGGTCCACGAAGTGCGGCAAATTGGCAACACGCACAATGGTCGGGGCTGTGTTGTTGGGCCGGGCCTGTAAGGGCCTCATTAGAGCGGACATAATAATTTTTAAAGTAGCGGGTGTGTATGGGCCGGGGGATGATGAACGAGGTTGCTCGTGGCAGTTGGGGGTGATCTGTGCGTAGGATAGAATTGAGCTCTTTTTTCATCTACCTGTGAGATGAGTTGTTTCCCATTCGTATTATGGAAAAAAAGGAAAAGCGGAGGAGAATACAGCATTCGCATCACAAGAGTAAAGATAGGGCCAGTCAACTTGGAAAAAGCATGGCAACATCACTTCAGCCATACTTTTCATGATAACAATGTTAACACATTATTCTCAGGTTCTGCTCGGCCCTGGTCCGTCAGCAAGCTGCCTAGCCCTGCTCCTTTGGAGAAAAGCCAGCTGGAGACTTCTGGTGATGATGTGTGAACAGCATCTCCTCCAAGCAAGAGTTTGCTGCGCATACGCCAGTTGCTTGAGGACGAGATGAGAGGGTCTAGTTGCCATCCCTAAAACAGGCAAAGGACTTAAGAAGACAGCCGCCGGTTTAGGGGGGTGCCCGGTACGGAGGGTATGGTTCCCTCAGATTATTGGTGCTGTATCTGGCACGTATGTTGCTGTAAGGAGTTCTGAAGAGGATGGTCCTGTTCTTTTTCATTTGCGAATCTTCTTACGTCCCGGCTATTTGTGATCACATGGGAAGGTTTCCTGATGTGTTATCGGAAAAAATGCAAGCATGATAGCACTGTGGTGCAAGCAACCCTTTCTGGCGAGAGTTGTCTGGTGAACTGGGAACCCTGTTGGGAAGGGGGCGCTCTTTGATTGATGCGGTACAAGTGAAATTTCAAATCATTCCTGAATCAGGTAACCATGCAAGACATTCATTTTGCCTGCTTTGAAAGACCCTTTGTTGGACAGCACTGTGGCTGTTTCAACAAAAATTAGCCGCAGCAAGGAATGCAGTCGAGCGCGCATTTGGAATGAAATGTCCTCCAGTGGATGCTCATCTTCTTGAAATGCTGCATTAGTACGTGGAAATGTTTCCTCACGAGCAGCAAGGGGCTGGCAGGAATGCTGTTAGATTGACATTTAAGTAGAATGTGGATGTGAAGCCTATGGCGTTGTTACCGTGCTTGATCCTGCTCTTGATCTTCCTATGCCGCACGATATACATATACATGTATTTTTGACTGTTTACATGGTTTGAGTGTGAGGGATGCCTTGATAGGGCTTGCAAGTCAGAGGAAATTCTTCAAAGGCTCCTTTCTGTATGGGACCTTGTTGTCTTGCTCTGCATGAAGGCAGTGGCTGTGGGCTATGCAACCATCTAAAATTTTGATTATCTAGCTTAATGCGCCAATGCGCCACTCTGCGAATGTATGGTACCTCCGTCACCCTGGATTCCAGGCACAGGCAAGCAGTGGATCATGTAGGACCCTACAGATAGAAGAGTGTGATTGCTCACTTCCTCAGCGCTGGCAGCTCATTGCGCTTTAGCTGCAGCTCTTGCGTCTGTTGTGGAAGCTGCTTGTGTTGTGACATGTGGACCTAACCTGCCAGCCCCAGACCTCGCAATGAAAAGCGTGGCAGACTCATGCCCATGGCCAATGCCTGAACTGCTACTGCTGCTGCTGCTGTTGCTGCTGCGCAGCTGGTGCG
>LFCJ01001971.1_pt1 | contig 14677 bp, 17 predicted proteins | sample 643141 | NCBI WGS metagenome assembly LFCJ01 (sample SAMN03766243, study PRJNA286221) | soda lake metagenome | biome: soda lake; feature: Kulunda steppe; material: water; isolation source: sample B1-Br-g2 brine of Lake Bitter-1 | place: Russia: Kulunda steppe | collected 2010-07 | reverse complement strand
GGGGGCTAGGTTTGGGGGGCTAGGTTGTGCTCTGATGTGGGGGGCTGCGTGGGTGCTCTGATGTGGGGGGCTAGGTGGGTAATCTGATGTGGGGGGCTAGGTAGGTGGACGGTGCGGGGCATATGCTGATTGCGGAGCCAAGTATCCAGGCACTCTGTGCAGGCCCCAGACCCATGCAGGCCACCAAGTCCGGGCCAAATTCCCACAAGGATTGACCCCTGTGTGCTGCGGGTGGCAGGGGGCTGGTGGTGAAAGTAGACGCAGCTCCGCAGCGTGCAGCGTTGGAAGCTCGGCCTGGTTGGAATTGGGTGAGCACAGTATGGTGCTGCAGGCCTGCCTCCCCCTGCTCTGTGCCCATATCCAGGTGGGCAGGCCTGATAGAGGGGGGGGGGGCTGGGGGCTTGGGTGTGAGGGCTCTCTCGCTGCACTCATGTCCTGCGCGAGCACAGCATTTGCTCCTGGCCACTAGGGGAACGAGCTGCACGCGACCCCTGGCTCGTGCGTGCAGGGCAAGGTGCCAAGGGCCAGGTCGGAGGTTTTGGGTCCCTGGAGTCGCTGCTGCTACAGAAGAACCGGCACCTGGAGCACGAGCTGACCATGGCCAAGCTGAACGTGAGCAGTGGTGCCTCGCATGGCTGGTTGACGTGAACAGCGGTGGTGCCTTGCATGGCTGGGCCCCTGTGCATATCTCGCATCACGCACCACCTGAAGCATAAAAGCTGGCCATGGCCAAGCTGGACATGAGCAGAGGTGCCTTGCATGGCTGGGCCTCCAGTGCATGTTTATCATGCGTCACGCGGCACACACCTGGGGAGCACGAGGTGAGCATACGGCCAAGCTGGAGAGGCTGATCACGAACGGGGATGCCCCGCATGGTTGGAGCCCCTCCTCTGCGTGCCATGGCTGGCCATACGTGCGTGCGTGCGTGCCTGTTCCTCAGCGGTAGAGAGGCGCGCGTGAGCGCTCTGGAGCCCCTGAAAGTGCCCTGGCTGCACTACCACTCTGGCTGCGCTTGCATGCGCACCTACACTCACCATGCACTGAATTGAATGCACGCCTTCAGGTCGTGGACACCAGGGCGCAGCTGGATGCCCTGAGCACCCAGGTGGCGGACTTGGAGGCCCAGGTGCGTACATATAGAGTAGGTGTGCACCTGGAGTGTGCGTGTACCTGGAGTGTGCGTGCCTCAGGTGTGTGAACCTAGAGTGCGTGTGCCTGGAGCGTGTGTATCTGGAGTGTGCGTGCCTCAGGTGTGTGAACCTGGAGTGCTTGTGCCTGGAGCGTGTGTACCTGGAGTGTGCGTGCCTCAAGTGTGAGTACCTGAAGTGTGTGTGCCTGGAGCGCGTGTACCTGGTTTGTGCGTGCCTTGAGTGTGTGAACCTAGAGTGCGTGTGCCTGGAGCGTGCTCCTAGAGTGTGTGTCCCTCTGGTGGCCCAGGCGTGTCCAGCTAGCTGCCTAGGGAGCAGGGCAGGCGATGCCTGTGGGGCGTGCATCACAGCTGGCTGTGTGTGTATGCACTGAGGAGTGCAGCTGTGAGCATTGTACATGCTGTGTACATATGTGCGCGCGCGCCTGCTGATGCTTGCTTGTGCCCATGCTCAAACCAGCCTGGGTACTGCAGTCCAGGTCGCCCTCTCCTATTGCAGGCCTTTCAGCTGCGGCATGTAGCTCGGTGGGCATCCCTCTTTTGCAATGCTCACTTAGGCTTGGCGGTCCATCCAGGCCCTTTCCCAATCACGTAAGACGCAGCGCATTGCTTACGCAACGGAGGTGCAGCTGAGCAGGTGCTCTGTGGGCGCCCCCCCGGGTCGTGCAGCTTTCTGGCACTTTGCCATCTGCCAGGCAGAAGCCCAGCAGCCTTGGCCCGTCACTTATGATGGACAGTCACTTATGATGGACAGTCACTTATGATGGACAGGCACTTATGATGGACAGGCACTTATGATGGACAGGCACTTATGCTCTGCTGCGCATGAGGCCACTGACAAGCACCCCAGTGGCTGAAGCGTCTCAGCCAGGGGAACCTGTGCCGGCAAAAGTGTGTGAGCCTCAATTTGGTAGAGGGCTGCATAGGCAGGCAAGCGGATGGGCTGCCTTGTGTTCCACTCAGGATGCCCGGTGTGCAGATTGACAGTGTGCACACGTGTGCCTGAGCAGGTGGTGGAGAGGCAGGAATTGGTCAGCAGGCTGGAGGATGATCTTTTGGCCAGCAGGACCGCACAGAGCGGTACATCAGGTATGCATGTTTGCATGTGTGTCTGTGTGTGGTGTGTGTGTCTATGTGTGCCTGTGTGGGGGTGTGTGTATTTATGTGTGTGCCTGTGTGCCTGCATGTTTGTGCCTGTGTGTGTGCCTGTGCCTGTGTTTGTTTCACAGGCACACAGGCCTGTCTGTTTACGTGTGTGTGCCTTTGTGTGATCTTTTGGCCAACAGGAGCACGCAACTTTTGTCAGAATGTGGCTTGTTAACCCAAAATGCCTCCTGTACCGTTGGCACGGGGTGTTGCTGGAACGACAGGCTCGCTGCAAGCTACTGCCCTTTTTCTGGCAAAACTTTATGGACACGTCTATGCAACCAAGAGGAGCTTGCGCATGCGCTTGTTCAAGCACACTTGCGCAAATAGGCATAGCGCGCGCATCAATTCTTTCTTGCACACACACACACACATGTGCATACATACAGACAAAATAATGCGCACACACACGCGTGCACGAAGAATACATGCACATGCGCGCCTATAAAGTTGATTGCATGCGTTACAGGACAATACTGCTCTGGCACACAGTACAGGCTGCAGGGCCATGCTGAGGCACTGCAAAAATGCCAGCAAGCATGGCACCAGGCCGGGCCGGGCGACTGCCGGCATTTTTTATCACGAGCGTGCAAGGCTGCGCCACTTGCCCTCGCGCCCACCAGTACACTCGCCAGCTGCTGAAACTTCCAGCTCCTCATGCCACAAGGGCTGTCACTTCCTGCTGCTCATGCCGCAGGTGATGGAGCAGGGGCTACCAGCCAGCAGCTGTATGGCACCAGCGGGACTGCAGGCGCTTTTGAACCTGTTGGCGACGACGCCAGCAGATCAGGACAGCAGCCTCAAGAGGACGCCAGCATGGTCAAAGTCGTGTGCAGCCAGCGCGACAGGTGAGCAGGGGAGCAGCAGGATAGCTATAGGGGGGTGGCAGGTGAGCCGCAGCACGATGCGTGAGGAGCATGGCAGGTGGGCAGCCTTGAGAGGCTGCTGGCATGATCGAAATGGTGTGCAGCCACAGTACTACAGGTGTGTGCTGCGGGGCAACCTGAGGGGCAGGCACAGCAGCTTTGCTTTGCATGCTGTGCGGCCCAGATGCTTCAATGTTTTGGGCTGGATTGTCAAGTCAGACGCACGCCGCGGGTTCTGGTGCTGCTGCCTTTTGCTGCTGCCTGGCCCTTCATCCCTGGCATCTATCCCAGCAGGTGTGTTCCAAGCCTTTCACTTTCTTTGTTGGTTGGGTGCCCTGAATTGCCGCTGTGGAGTCAGACATTCAGGAGCCACATCGCATGGAGTCATGCCTTGAAGGGGATCCCATGTGCTCAGTGTGTGACAAGACATTGCACCTCAAGCCTACCTTGGCAGAGGCCCTACGCACAGCGCGTTCAGGCATGCAGGGGTATTCAAGGCATGCAGAAGCGGCTGAGCGCAGCAGTAGTGCAACCGCGACGCAGGGGCCCTGCTGGAGGCTTGTTGCCCGCAAGATAGAGCTGAACCTCTTGCTCTAAGGTTGAGGGTCGTAGGGAGTTTCAGAGCTCGTGAAACCTCCAACTTGAGGCTCAAGCTAGCCTTAGGGAGAGCCCTGGACTCTGTGACACATCTGTGGCACTCCCGCAGGTTCAAGCTAGCCATAGAGTGAACCCTGGACTCTGAACCCTGTGACACTCCCGCAGGTTCCGGGCCCGCAAGTTGGAGCTGGAGGCTGAGGTGTCCAAGCTCAAAGCCGACCTGGCTGCAGCGCAGACACAGGTCGCGTCAACAACCGCGGACAACGTAGCCCTCATAGAACGTTTGCGGTGGGTGTGGTGCGCAGCTGCACCAGACTGTAGCACAGGCGCGGGTGGTATGTGCACCTATGTATACGCGCAGGCTGTGTGGCCCCCATAGAGCGCTTGCGGCGTGTGTGGTGTGTATGCCTGCAGAGAGAGTGCGGCACAGGCATATGGCGGAGTTGGTGTGCATTGACGTGGATCGCGTGGCTCTCGTGGGGAAAGGCTGGGACAGGTTTAGCATGCGGCGCGGCAGTGGCGCACCACAGGCCAGTGCAGATGTCATCATTACAGAGGGTGCGATGTAGACACCATCATCACAAATAGCGCGATGAAGATGCCATCATTACTGAGGGTGCGATGTAGACACCATCATCACAAATAGCGCGATGAAGGTGCCATCATTACAGAAGGCGCGATGTAGATGCCACAGGTGGCCCCTGTGTGGACGCAGAGCATGCAGGCCTCACAGGCGGGCTGCAGCATGCGAGGCATCGGGCAAAGGAGCGCGAGGCCCTGTAGGCTTAGGGGGGCTGTGTCAACTGAGAGACTGTATGTGGCGAAGGAGTCCGAGGCCCTGCAGGCTTATGAGGGCCGTGTCAATTGAGAGACTGTATGTGGCAAAGGAGTCCGAGGCCCTGCAGGCTTATGAGGGCTGTGTCAACTGAGGCACTGAGCAAAGGAGCGCGAGTCCCTGCAGGATTCTGAGGCCTGTGATGGCCTGTGTGGGTGAGGGAGCTTGCCCGAACGGCGGCTTGATATTGGTGCAATGAAGGATGGGCCCAGCACACAGCACAGGGTGTAAGGGCAAGAGGGCTGCCTTGTCCCGCAGTGCCGGTTGGCTAGCAAGTTGCCCATCAAAGATGGTGGCCGGCATGATGGCCAGGCCCCCTAGCCCCTTGAAATTCAAACAAAACGGCCAGCCGTGGTGGCCAGGTCAGCACGGTGGCCACGCCATTGCCAGGCCCTTCCAAGGTGGTGCCTTGGCAAGCAAGGCTTGTTGGTAGGTGGGCACAACATGCCAAGGAGGGAGTGCAAAACACAAGTTCAAAAGGCCACATCACGACCAGTATAGCACTCCTCATGGGTGTTTGCTGACATTCATGTGTGCATTCACGTCGCTTACAACATGCCCGCTGCGTGCAACATCCTGGTGATTGCTGATGGCAACCTGCACGTGCAACTCCCGCACTCATATGCAGGTATGTACATGGCTTCAAACAGCGGAAAGGTGGACAGGATGTAGAGTCTGGGGTGGATGTTGAGCGCAAATACAGCCGCATATACGATGAAGGCATAAATCCGTTTGCTGAATTCCAGGTGCGCATTGCCCCGATGTGTGAAAAGTCCCTGCACTGCTTTGGTGCTCGCAATTTTCGTCGCAATCTTTCGTGGTGCCGCGAATTGCGGTATGCTTAGCTTATTATCTTGGCAGTGCAAAAATGCTCCGCTCGACTTCCAAGACACCTCTTACCTTGATGCCAAGAATCGCATGCAGCTCTATTCCAAGCTAATTTCAAACTTGTTTGAGCACAAAACTTGTGCATGCAGGGACAGCAAAGAGAACGTCAGAAAAGCAGCCTGCATTTGCCTGATCGCCTCATGTACCAATTTGGCCAGTTAGTATTTGGAAGGTGAGCCGTTGCTTAGTCAAGACATTTGAGCCAATATTTCCTTCAGCAAAGCTGCAAGTATGTCAGCTGCTCTGTTCTTTTCACTGTCATGTTATTGTACAAAGATTGATATTTAAGCAACACCAGTTCACATGGTGCTGCTTGAGTCATTGTCGTCGTCGTCGTCATCATTTTCATCAACGCCATCATCATCATTTTCATACGAGATCATCATCTCCCTATCATATCTATTTATTGACACGGCAAGCACAAGAGATACATGCTCGTTGATCTTGAATTTCCATTTTAGCTGAGGCTTCTTGGACACAACAGCTACCCATACTCTGTTGCAAATCATAGAATGTTAGACAAAACAAGACAAAGGTTGGGGCTGATACAGATAGCCAAAGAACATTATGTCTGGTCATGCACGCAAGCTTACAATTAAATAAACTTGCAACACTGCTTTGATAGCTCAATGCTCAAGAAATGCTGCTCCCCTTCAACCACCATACTGGCAAGATGGCTTATCTTCTTCAGGGAAATTTGAGGGTGTGTTGGTGGTCGACCGTTGTGCGGCTTGAGCACAAGATTTGCATTGACTTTGTTAGTAAGACTCATCCATAGCTATTTAAAATAGCGACTAGCAAATATGTTATTATCTGTTGCAGGCTTGTGTTGCAGCTGATTTGTTGAATGCAAAAGGGTTTACTCTCAGCACATTCACACGTGTGCACACATGTCATCCCTGCTCTGCAGCCAAGGTGCCCGGCTTGGCACCTTCATCTACTTGTGCGGCCTGCACCTGCTTGTCCTGCTACTCATCTCGCGCATGACCCACAGCGGCAGCAGTGACATGTATGAGCAGCAGCTGCACATTATGGAAGATAGCAGGCATGCTATGACAGCGGCAATGCACCATGAGCCACATGCAGCCTCGCGCGCATCTCCGCCCCCCGTGCAATAGGCTTTTTGAAGCCTGAGCGCTATGGCCCTCGCAGCACGTTAGGTCAACTCTTCCTGTCCGAGCCTTATTGAGGCCAGGAGACAAGCAAGCAAGTTGAAGGTGGCTTGACAAAAATAAAGAGGGAGCTCTAGGTAGCCATCAGCTGTCAGAAGGCATGCAGGACGTGGAGTGAGCAGCACCACTTACTTTAAGACGATCAAAGAGCGCTGCTCACCCTGATCGTGTGATCTAATCATTTTGTTTGTAGTATCAAATGACATGATATCAATTGCACGTGCATGTGCGGCTTGATGAAAAAATCAGGGGCTGACCAGGGGTTGTCACTCAGTGTCGCAGACTTCTGGTGCACGTTTGGGCAGGTAGTGAGTGCAAGGACGCTACAAATCCTCATATTAAGCAACCTGGGTCTCTTCATGAGGCGCCTTGTGAGGAGCTGAAAATAAGCAGCGAATTCAAGAAACATGTGCATTGCCACACAAGCCATGGTGGCTCGCTCAGAGCATTACAATACATAAATCTTGTGTTGTGTACCAGTCAAAACATTGTGGTGGTAGTGCATTATATATTTGAGGAGTTATTTTTTTGGTGGAAGTTTTGCAAGCAACTTGAAGAGTGAGCTTGCTGCACCTGCCAGACAGCAAAGGGCAATTTGGGTGAATGACAGATCTCAGAAGGGCACCAAAAGCAAAAGTGTTTTGGCGGAGGACATAACAATCATGAGACAAGGAGACATCGATTAAAACAGAAATATGTAAAGTTACAATCACTGATGGGTTAAAACCTTCAGCCAGATGGGTTGACTGGTGGGCTTGCTGGACACAGTGACTGCCAGCCAGACAAAAAAATCCATAGTCTCAGAAAATAAAGAAACAATTTGTATGTCTGCTTTAAGAGAAACAATTTCACTCCTCAGCTCCAATGTTGTCAAAGTCAAAAGCGCCTGTGCCTCCAACTTGCTTACATTGAACGTAAGTCCTACCAGAACAATCAGCAAATTGTTTTGCGAATCTCCTTCTCAAATAGCACATTTCTAAGCAAGGACATGAAAAGGACATGACAAAACAAAGAAAATACGGTGGCAGTGAACAATCCCCACATAAATAAGTAAAAGGGGGCACCTATAATTAAGGCACCACTGGAGGGAAAAAGGAAAAAAGAAGGGAAAAAAGAAAACTACACAGGCGGTAGAACAACCCACGCATCAATTAAGGAAAGGGAGACACATTCGTCGAAAGTATCGTATGTCAAAACCCCACCAGAGAAGGGAAATAAGAAGTATGTCTGAAAAACCCCACCCAAACTTCCACACAGCAAGAGCAGGGGCAAAAAAACACCCACCCACGAGAGCAGGCCCCAAGTACGCAGCCCAGGCCTATCTCCCTACCCACCAGACCAAGGGGAAAAGCAAGCACAGAAGAGTCCAACAGAGGTCAAATAAGAGCTGAGCCGTGCTCTTGAACTTAAGACCCACCCCTTAGTCTTAAAGGTTCCTCTCCTAACGTCTCAGCACATCCCCCCCACTGCACGCGGGCCCGCCGGAGCCCCCACACCCACAGGGCCCTCTCAACAGGAGGATGAGCACGCAATTTCTGCAGACCCATTACAGAGACACTCCACCTAGAGCACGCTGTCCTCCAGCAACTTCCGTGGCTACCGCTGTGCGACCTTCCTCTAACGAAGGAGCTGCCATCCATTGTACCCATTCTGCTTTTGTGTGCTTGGTTTAGGTGGTCCATACCTCAAGTTCTTTGTACAGTAATGCGTGGTTGACATTGTATAAGTCAATGATGGCATCACATCTGCGCAAGGGACCTTTGCGCAGCTGCGGCTGCTATTATATTGCCCAGCATGCCAGCCAAGTGGTGAGCCAGTTACTCTGCAGCTTGCCCTGGTGCGGTGGTACAAGCACTTCAACCAAGCGAGTGTGCTCAGCAGTTCCGGGTGCAAGCGTTTGCAGTGAGAGAAGCATGGAGGGGCCTCTGAGTACTAGCAAATGATTCCACTGGCATGCATTGTCGGGAGTACGTAGTGCCTGACTTATAAAGATCCGACACAGTCTTCTACGTCAGCCCCTACAAGATAGCCAAGACTGTTCCAGATAGGCGCAATTATGCTCTCACTAAGGAAGAGCAAACATTTGTGGACAAGGAAGAGCTTGGGTGATTTACAGAATTGGGAGTGGGCAGTAGTGATGAGGGTGGTGGCAGCGATGAAGAGGATGTTTGAAACACAATGTTAGCCAAGCATGCATGGTCCAGCTGGGTATCTGACTATTTGTTCTTGAGTTTAGCTGTATCCAGCTATGTAACCTAACCTAACCTTGAGTTTAGGGGTGTCTTCAACCGCCTGACAGAACCTCACGCTGAGAGGTACTTTCATCAAGATGGCAGATGCATTTGCACGAGTTGATTTTTTGGTGGCAAACTGGGCTTGAAGCCAGTAACTGAATGAGCAAAGGTAGCGTGATTCCATTGTATCCTTGCAAGATAAAGGAAAGAAGAAAGCAAGCCAGTAGCATGTTTCAACCATCAGCATTTGAATGGCAGGTTCAGAGGAAGAATCAAAGGCAGCAGAGGGGGAGTAATGGCAGAAGAATGCTCACGGCACTGCCTGCCGGGCAGGCTGCAGGATCAAAGATTACTTGGAATTTGTTTTACAACCGTTATGGTGTGACACTCTTCAAGGAAGAAAGGCATGTGGCCTCCCAGCGCCAAACATGTTGAATTGATATTGTAAAAAGGCTAGAAGCAGATCGATCAGCCTTCTGCTGAGCTGGCCAGCACCAAAAGCCTGAAGTCCATGTGAATTACTATTGATTGGTGGAATTTAAATTGATTTGGTGCAAGGTCCATTCAGCTGCAAGTTCTCTCGTATCAATCATGCCATTTGAACCCCATGTGATTCATGAACCTGATCAGGGGGTATTTAATGCCAGTTTGACTTGTTTCAAATGCCCACTTTAACCCTATCTGATCCAAGTAGTATTCAAATGGATTCAAGCTTGATTCAGACAAAGCATACTTTTCCTAGGGCCAGTGGCCGTTCCGCTTATTGGTTTGTGGCTGGTCTTCGCCAGCCAATAAGTAATCTATAATGTCAGATGAAATGGCGAAGTTTGTTGTGCCAGTCTGACATGGCAAGGCATGGCAGAATAATTGTATAATCAAATGACTGGGGTCTTCACAGAAAAAGACAGGTAAAAAACGTGAAAAAATACTTTTCTGAGAAAGCAAACATAAAAGCGTAAACAGTGAAAAAAGAATATGCACCTTTTTTGCTCAGCACAAAAGCACTTGTCAAAATGTCCATTTCTGCTGCGCCATAGGGAGGATTCCATTGCAAGAGTGTCCATGCAGACAAAATCTGCTCACATTCCTTGTGAAATGCTTAGGGAGGGCAAGGTTCAAAGAGCAAGGCGGCAACAAAGGAGTATCCCTGATCCTCACATAAGTGCGTGAACAGCCTGAAGATATAAGAGAGGTACCAAGAACAATAAGTCACAAGGGGGAGAGCCATGTCACTTGAAGAAGAGCGCGATTCCCATTCTTCCCCTGAAGGACAAAAGTGATTGTCTAAGTACGTCTGCCACGCTTGTTCAGCAAGGGGATACGGTTGCGTGCGCTGGGGGCAGCACAATATGGAGTGCAAGTCTGCATTTTTGGAGAGCGGCTTGTCCCCGAAAAGCAGCCTTCAAGTGCTGACTGTGGGCTCATCTGTACCACCGCACAGAAGCCCTGTATAGCTTACGTGCCTCCTTGTAAGCATGAACTGCCTGCCCACTAAGCACAACGTCGTAAATGGTGGGGTTGTTGAAATAATTATGGTTTATTCTGTCAGGTACAGTTGAAACACTGGTCGATGCAACCATCAACTGGGAATCAACCAGGGAATGGTTGAAACAACCAGCGTTTCTACCATTGGTTGAAACAACTAGTATTCAACTGAGCATTTGGATGTCTAGTTTAAAAGACATAACAGTATCTTTTGGGAAAAAGACAATGTTTCCCTATTATACAGGTGTTAAACCTGGAATCACGTCGGAAAAATAATCGTGGCAGTTTTAAAACTGTAGATTCTACAAATTTTAAACTACGTCTTTATTCTTATAATTAATAAACTAAACAATTGTAAATGCAGGTTGATTCAACCATCAACTAGGAATTAACCAGAAAGTGGCACCTCCCTGAATTGGCAGCTGAGCAAAGCGCATTCTTCAGAGAATTAAGGAGGATCCCAAGCAGCCTCCCGAAAGTGCTTAAGATGTGAGCAAAGACTAGTAGTTCTGTTAAAGTGTACCCCAGGCTCACCAGCAGCATGCACAACCAAAGACCGCAGCAGCCAACAAGCCTTTTCAAGGTCCTTCTCAACAAGTACTTGCTCAAACTGGCCCTGGAGGTCAGAGTTGGCCTCTAAGGTTGCCACACAATCCGCATCCCTATCTGGCTGCCGATGGGGAGCAGAGCGTTTACCACGTCAGGGGCACACCTATGCCCAGCACTCAGAGACCAATCTGCAAGCATACCAGCATCCTCTACCGCAAAGAGCGAAAAAAAGGCTTACTAGGATAGGGCTAATCAATGGCCTGGATGTCAGGCTGTTGGTTTGTGGCTGGTCATCGCCAATCGATAAGTAATCCAAACCCCCTCTATGGATTCCCATAGGCCCTCCTCTGTGGCAGAGCTACTTGTGCATAATGTTGCTGTGTCATCAGCTAGATAACCAAATCCATGTGCCTTTTGGCTTTCAGACTGCTAGTTCAAAACGAGGTAATTGAAAGACACGAATTGCTTCCAGGCTTATCACCAAAACCTTGAGCATGGGTGAATTTGGAGGAAGCATTTTTTCACTGGTCTTGCCGGTACATGCAGCCGACAGGATTTTACACCAATGGCAAACTTTCAGCAGATAAGACTTTGATTTTCCTGGTGAAGGAGACTCACGGCTCTTTGTGCCAATGTGTCTCCTTTTCCTTAATTGAAGTAGGGATTGATTTCACTGCCTACATAGTTTTTCTTTTTCTTTTCTTTCTTTTCTTTTCTAGACTTTGATCTTGTTCCATACCTCCTGATGGAAGGAGAATGGCAATTAGAGTAACATTCTGGCTTCACGCCCTTCGCGCTGGGATGTGCACCTTTAAGTCTTCAGTGGTTACTCCAAGACCTAGAGTCTTTCTGAGCACTGAAAGCAGAGCAGATGCACTAGACTTAAGAGAAGTGTAAGGAAAATAAGCTCACAGTTTTTTTGCCCTCTTCTGTCGAGGGGCGCTTCTGTCAGGGTTTGCTGAGAAACCTGAGAGAGATGGTCGAGAGAGGTCTGAGGCAGGGAGTGCCTGGATTCACTTGCATGTATGTCGCGCTCAAACAAAGGCTGACTTGCCTGTGTCTGGACTCCCTCCCCCACTGCTTCACGCGTCCCATTAGTAGAATGTCTCTTTGACATGCACGGCTGTTGGCACTCTTGTGGCTGGTCCTGCTGCAGGTCCTGCTGCTGCTGCTGCTGCTGCAAATCCTGCTACTGCTGCTGCTGAGTTCTTGAGTGTACTCAACTTTTCAGAGTACACTCTGAAAAAAGCTGGTTGCAACACAGCAGCACAGCTTCATTGGAGTAGTGCAGCAGCAGGAGCGCTCATGCAACTGTTATGCTACTGTCAGAGTTCAAGAAGATGCTTCCTGACGCTTCCGATCACCCATCTTCTACAAAGATAACCTAAAACTCAAAAAGTGAAGCCAGCTCATGCTCCTCCATCTTCACCTAAGCCTTGTCATTATGCTTAACCATGGCGCTCATCGCCTATCCAGGAATAACGTGTAGAATAAATTGTCAATGCGATGACGGATACTGGTGTTTTTGAACGACTAGTTTCTCCCTGGTTGGAGCATCCAGCTGGAAGCCCAGCGCTTAGTGCATCTAACCTACCAGCAACATGGAAAACAGTAGAAGAGATATGCATGGATTCAGAGAGGAAGAACCATAGGCGCTGCAGAAGGCTGACGCAGCAATGGCACAGAGATGCAGCAGGGTAGGATAGTCATATACTGGTGCACGTGAAACATCTTGATGCACACTTTATGCACGTGAAACATCTTGATGCACACTTTATGCACGTGAAACATCTTGATGCACACTTTATGCACATGCATGTGCGTGTATTGGCATGTGCGCACACGCGCGTGTGCGCGCGCGCGCGCGCACACACACACACACACACACACACACACACACACATACACACACATACACAAACACACACACATGCACACACATGCACGTACATACATGCACACACAGAGATACTCATGTATACACATGTTCACACACACAAACACACACACACACACTTGTGTGCACAAATACACGCACGCGCACACCTGTTCTAACACATTACTCATCTTATACTCATGGGAACATGCATGCACACATGCATGCACACATATCCATACTTATAAACGCAAAGGAGCAAATGCACACAAAGATGTAAGCATGTGCGCATGTATAATCTTGCCTATCCAAGAACATGAGCAAAAGCAGAAGCATGCCTATGCATGTGACAACTTTGCATGTAAGGATGCTCACATGCATGCGCATTCATGTAAGCACACACAACTTCTTTCATGAGTATGTGATCTGTGATAATCTTGTGCATTCTTCATTTGTCCTGGTTGAATCGCTTTTGCCTCAACAAAGTGTGCACTTGAAAACACACATCTGCAGGCAACCTGTGGTGGCATTCTCTGAGATGGAAGAGACACACAGACCAAGTTTAGATGAAGCAACAGGACACCAAGCAAGAGAGCCGGATAGCTGGCAGCAACAGTTGCAGGTGCAATGGAAGTGAATGTGTCCTGTGTAGTCCTCTAGAGTGTCTCAGGAAATTTTCTAATCTCCCACTGCTGCTCAAGAGAGAAGTGGTGTAAGTAAGAGGCTGAGGAAAGATGAGAGAAGGTTGCGGCACCCCCAGCCTGATACAAGCAGCACATTACTTGCTTCCATAAACACTCACAGGTAGACATAGGGCAGCAGCTGGAAGACTTGCTCGCCACTGAGCTGGCGCAAGACTTTATCCATGAAGGTGAGAGCAGAGTTCTGCTGGTTTTAGGTCTTGTTGCGCTGCTTCTGTCTACCAAAACAGCCTCCAGCTTTTGCCACTTTTGAATGGCAAATTCGGCCAGTAATGCCAGCAATGCTTGACATTCTACCGTTCTAGCTAAGTGTGTAATCTAGAGCAAGCACTCTTTGATTTAGCTCTTCGATTTAGTCTCATGCGGCAGCTCCTCAGGGTAATGCGGTAAGGCTTTGCCGGGTTTTATGCCTTGCCTGTAAAGGGACCATTTTGCGCAGTAAGCGCCTGTGTGTCATGTGCCTATTGTGCACACCTCCCAAAAAAGAATCTAAGGAAAGAGCTTAGGGTGAGGATTAGGCAACTTCCTGAAAATGTCTGGCTAGGCTTTTTGCATACCCCTGGCAGGGTGCCCACGACTGGCTGTTTTCCAGCAAACATTTTTGCTATCAATGATAGACATGTTGATTCACCAACAGGAAGACTACTTCTCAGAAACTGTCATTTTGGGGAGACCATGCCCTATCTGCTGCAGCATGGACCTAGTTGTTCACAGCCATTTGCCCATTCCAGGTCACCAAACCATGTACTGTTCTAGGGGTAAATCCTTATCCAAAGGGGGGATCTCTGGGCCTTGCTTACACGCAAGAGACACACTGTCAACCAGCTTCCAGCCCTCCTGCCTCAGACATTTTTTTTGCCAAACTTTGGTGAGCAAAGAATGATTGTGCCTTACAAAATTTGGAACTTATGTCCCTAAATGTTTCTTATAAAGCCCCCTAAATTGGCCTTGTTGTTCCCCCAAGCCCCTCTTTGGAAGTATACTATTGATATATTGGAATTGAAATTGCTTCATAATAGGCAGGGTTGCAAGTGACTAGGGGTCGGCGTTGGCCTATAGCGCTATAAATTTTTTGAAATATAACATGCCAAAATGGTGCCCTGCTGATTCACTCGATTCAGGCGCCCCTCGAGTGACTGGTTGGACTGAATCGATTCTATGAATCAGATTATAATAATGTC
>LFCJ01001970.1_pt1 | contig 14678 bp, 17 predicted proteins | sample 643141 | NCBI WGS metagenome assembly LFCJ01 (sample SAMN03766243, study PRJNA286221) | soda lake metagenome | biome: soda lake; feature: Kulunda steppe; material: water; isolation source: sample B1-Br-g2 brine of Lake Bitter-1 | place: Russia: Kulunda steppe | collected 2010-07 | reverse complement strand
TTCCTCGTCCTCAGCCATCTCGGCTTCCTCGTCCTCAGCCATCTCGGTCACCTCCGTCTGCATCGGCGACGGGCACACAGCCGAGGCTCCCTGGCCGTCCTGGCACACCTGGCCGCCCGACGCTGCTCGAGTGGACCCGTTCCATATCGGAGAGTACGAGGGGCTCGTGAACCCACTTACATGTCTCGAGTGATCCCAGCGAGATGAATGTTGGTGTCGGTTCCAAGAGCCGGGGGACCTCCGCTCGAAGCTGTGGCTTTTTGCACGCGGGACGGGTATGCACCGACGATGGAGGCCGCCGTCGGAATCGTCGCCCAGCGTGAGAACGACCGCGCACAGTCGCTCGCCGGAACGCTCCTCGAGGTGCTCGAAGGCGAGCACGGCAAGCGGCCGATCGTCGACGAGGAAACCGGGAGCGCGATCGACGCCGAAAGCGTGCCGGTCGACGCCATGTCGGCGTGTGACCTGGTCGTGAGTATCGGCGGCGACGGCACCTTGCTGTTCGTCGCCCGCGAGGTCGGCGACACCCCGATCCTCGGGATCGACCTCGGCGAGGTCGGGTTTCTCAACGCCGTCGATCCGTCGGACGCCCGCGAGGTGGTCACCGGCGTCGCCGACCGCCTGCGTTCGCGTTCGCTCGAGTGTCACGAACTCGTTCGACTCGCGGCGACCGGCGTCGGCGATGCGTGGACGCTCGGGCCGGCGCTCAACGAGGTGGTCGTCCACGGTCCCCGGCGGGGACGCGGTAGTGGCGCGACCGTGGAGGTTCGGATCGACGGCCGACAGTACCACGCGGGCCACGCCGACGGGGTGCTCGTCGCGACGCCGACGGGGTCGACCGCGTACAACCTGAGCGAGGACGGCCCCCTGATCCACCCCACGGCCGACGCGCTGGTGATCACCGGGATGGCCACCGCAGAGTCGATGGCGCCGCTGGTCGTCGACCCGGGGATGGAGATCGAACTCTCGATCTCGGACGCCGATACTGGCTACGTGATCGCCGACGGCCGCAACCGTCGGCCGCTCGAGCCGCCGGCGACCGTCTCGGTCTCGGTCGCCGACGACCCCGTCAGGCTGGTCGGGCCCCGACCTCGCTTCGTCGAGGCGCTCGAAAAACTCGAGTGAGTGCAGGCTACCGGCTGGGACTCGCGGCGTTTCCCTCGACTACCTGGGCGATCCGTTCGGGTGGGACTGCGCCGCGAGCGACGCGTCCGTCGGAGACGAACGTCGGGACGCCCGAAATACCGCGACGGTGGGCCTCGGCGAACTGCTCCTCGAGTTCGGTCCGGTGGTCCGTGTCCTCGAGCGCCGATCGGATCGCCTCGCCCGACAGCCCGACGTCGGCAGCGAGGTCCACCAGCACGTCCGCGTCGCCGATATCGCGTTCGTCCTGCCAGAGCGCCTCGTAGATCGCCTCGTCGAACGCCGCCCACGTCGCAGGGTGGGTTCGGCGGACGTACCAGGAGGCCTGCTGGGCGGGGAGCGAATCGACGTCGATCGCGAGTTCCTGGCTCATCTCGACGCCGTACTCCGCCTGTAGTCGACGGACGTTTCGGCGGGCCTGCTCGTAGTAGGCCTCGTCTTTCCCGTCGTCGGCGTCGTGATCGATCGAGCCGTCGGGGGATCGGTTTCCGCGACGGAGGTCGAACGGGTGCCACTCCACCGCGAGCGGTTCGGGACGTCGGTCCCGGTACTGCTCGAGTGAGCGCGTGCCGAGGTAGCAGAACGGACAGACGTAGTCGGCGTAGACCGTGAGTCGGGCGGTCGCGTCGGGCATGGCTGTCGTAACGCGTCGGGACGGAAAAGCGGGCGGACACCGGCAGTCCCGGCGACCGATTCACCCGTCCTCGCCGACGGACTCGGGAGTGGCGTCGTCCGCATCGGCCGCCGTTCGGGTCGACTCCGGCAGGTTCGGGTCGCGGAAGGGGTTGCGCCCGTACGCCGGGAGGTCGTCCTCGAGCTGGGACTTCAGCACGCGCCGAAGGCGGTTCAAACTCGTCGTATCGAGGCCGTGGCTGGCCGCGAGCCGTTTGAACGTCGGCTCCTCGGTGATGTCGTGGGCGCGATACTGCGCGAACAGCTCCTCCATGCGGTCGGCGGACAGCGCCTGGACGTCGACGTCGTCGAGGCCGAAGTACCGCTGGCGGTCGACGTCGACGACGTGGCGAATAACCACCAGTGCGACCGTCGGAATCGCCCGCTGGCTGCCGAACTCGGTGAGGTCGATCTCGTCCATCACGCCCAGCGCGAGGTCGCGTTGCCAGGGCGTCAGCTCGAGGGCGTTACACAGCGCCTGCGTCGTCCGCAACCGATCGAGGTGGTGGGCGCGCTCGCTGTAGCCCGGCGTCGCCGCGTGTTGTTCGTCGTGGAGGCGACGAACGCTCTCCGAGAGGTCCGCCTCGGGTGATTCTGCACGGCCGATGACGGTCGCACTCGGCGTGACGACGCCCCACTGGCGGACCGTCGAGTCCCGCTGGACCTCCGCACGCGAGAGCGAGCCCGATCCCGGACGCGTCTCGAGCCTGCGCTCTGCGTCGCGGTCCGGCGTGACGCCGCCGTCCGCGAGGGGGACGCCGCGACCGGCGGGGTCGACACCGTCGTCTCTCATCTCGTCTGGGGCTCGGACAGGGAGACGGAAAAAGCCTCGCTCGTTTCGGCCATCGTGTCACTACCGCGTCACGCACTCTTCACAAACCGGTTTGCATACCGGCAGCTGGGGGCATCGCTACCGTGTGTCGCCACTTTCGGCTGTCGGCACGACAATTCCGCGAAAAGCCCTTCGTAGCTTCACCTTGTGACCAGAAGCACGTAAACGAACGACGGCGAGCGGCAGTCGGACCCGAATCGAAGCCCCCCGTCATCGACTCGCGGCGAGCATCGCGTCGACGGCGTCGTTCAGACGCGATCGATCGGGGCCGTCGCGGGCGTGAACCGCAGGGTCGATCCGCCGTGGCGGGTGTGCGAATTCGCGACCGACGCGGTCGCCGATCACGGCGTCGCCGTCGCCTCGTCGCTTTCGCTCGAGCAGTCTGTGCCCACATTCGATCCGGTCGTCGTCGAACACCGCTGGCGCTTGTTCTTCGAGGAACGACTCGAACTCGAGGGCGGGCAGCTCGTGGTCGCCGCGCTCGCCGGTTCGTTTCAGGTAGCGAGCCGAGGCTGCCGCCCGGAAAACCGTGAGGTTGCGTTTCACCGTCTGTCGGGTCCCCGTCTCGGTAAATCGCTCGTCGTCCGCGGCGATGGTCGTCGTTCCCTCGTCGGTCTCGACGAGGTAGCCATCCGCGAGTCGATCCCGAATCGGGAACACCTCGTCGTCGGGTCCCACCAGGTGGTCGGAGAGGTACGTCCGGTAGGTGTTCGACGCGATGGCGCGCCAGTCGTGATAGAGGTCCATCGGGTCGAACGTTCGCTCGAGCTCGGCGGCGAGCGGGGCGGGATCGTACGCCGTCCGGTAGCGGATCGGACTCCGCAGGAGGTCGATCGCCCCCTGGTTCGACGCCGCGAGCAGGCCGGCGAACCTGGTGACGTCCCAGCCCTGAAACTCGAGGTCGGCCGGCCGGCCGTCGACTGTGACTGTGACGTGTTCGACGACGGCCTCGCGAGGCCCGCCGAGATGGGCGTAGCGCCGACAGTCGGCCTCGACGAAGACGACGCCGACGTCGTAGTCGCTGTCCGGGCTGGCAGCGCCCCAGGCGTGACTGCCCCGGGCGGCCGCCAGCACGACTCGCACGTCGAACTCGGACTCGAGGTCGGAGAGCGCCTCCTCGATGGCATCACAGACGACGGCTGAAACGGCTGGCATCGTCACTGGTGGAGTGATACGACGTAAAACGCGACGGCCCTGCTTCCCGTCATAGCTCTACCTTGTGACCAGAGGCACTTAAACCGCGGTCGGATCGCGACTCCAAGCCGGCGGATCTACCAGCGGGGCCGCTGGGTTCCCGTGACGTCCCGTCTACTGGCAGTTCAGCGCTCGAGCGCGCCGATCCAGCGCTCGTCGCCGTGGACGCTACACCAGCTGTCGTGGGCGTCGTAGCAGCGACGATCCATCGCCTGGCCGCACTCACACCACTGCTGGTGGACTCCCGGGACCCGCCGTCGACAGAGTGGACAGTTCGTCTTCATACGTCACCTTCCCACGAGGGGGTACTTACGGCTTTCACGCATTCCTGTGACCGGTTCCGGTCGGAAACGAACGTCCGACCGTCCGGTCACCGTGGGTCCGACCGCGACGACGGGTACTCGTGGCCGACGACGAGCGCGACGACGTTGACGGCCACGAGGCCGAGAAAGATCGAGAGGCCGGCGGCGGAGTCGATACCGGTGAGAAACACCGGGAGGTACGCGACCGGCAACAGCGTGCCGAGCCAGAAGCCCGCTGCGGTGACGGCGCTCCCCAGTTGCATGGGCACGCTCAGCGCATCGCCTCGAGGGCGACGAAAGACTCGTCCTGGGCCGAGATCCAGGCCGTCATGAGCTGTTCTTCGGGTGCCTCCCGAGGGAAGATCGCACACTCGTTCGGCGCGTCGTCGTTCTCGACGGTGACGTGATCGAGTTCGATAGGCGGTTCGTCCGCGACCGGTGGCGTGATGTCGGTGTTGGAGGTCATTGGAACGGTAGTCGTCTGCCTCGCGCTACCGCTGTGACACCTATTGTTATACCGTCGTTTCCACACGTATTTCACACACAGCAGGACGAACGCTGCCGATCCGCTGTAACTCGTGTGCTGTTTCCTACGAGGCCGTGGGCCGCTCGTATCACTCCGGTACAGTTCGAGCGACGATCGGTACGCGGTCATTTCGGTCGCGTAACCAGTCGTTTCGGGGGTCGTCTGGAGTCGAAGAATCGCCAGCGGGACCGGTGGCTGTCGTGGCCGACCCGGCTGCAATCCGGCAGGGGCGTGTCGGCCACTCGGGAGACGGCTCTGCCGCAGTCGTCGGAGCTAGCGACCCGCTACTCGGTCGATCGTGCGTCGAGCACGAGGGTTTCGACGACGAGCTCGCCGTCACGCCAGAGTCGCACCTCGAGCTCGTCGCCCGGACTCGTCTCGAGGGCGAGAAACGTCGAGAGGGCGTGGCGGTCCGGGATCGGCTCGCCGTTTAGCTCGACGATGACGTCGCCGCCCACCGGGATCGGTTCGCCGCCGCGTTCGGTCGTGCCCGTCGGTTCCTCGAGGACGCCGTCGGCCGGGCCGCCGTCGACGACGCCCACGACGGCGATTCCGGTCGCCTCCTCGAGGTCGTTCTCCTCGGCGATGAACCGGTCGACCGACTCGAGCTGGATGCCCATAAACGAGTGCTCGAACGCCCCGTCTTCGAGGAGCGCGGGGACGACGCGGTCGGTCAGGGCAGCCGAGATCGCGAAGCCGATGTTGTCGCCGCCGCCGGCGTGGACGACGCCGATGACGTTTCCCTCGAGGTCGACGAGCGGGCCGCCGCTGTTCCCGGGGTTGACGGCGGCGTCGGTCTGAACGACGTTGGGGAACGAGAAGTCCTGTCCGGGCGCCTCGATCGTCCGGTCGACGCCGCTGACGACGCCTTTGGACATCGATCCCTCGAGACCGAACGGGTTCCCGACGGCGAGGACCTGCTGGCCGACGACGGGCCGGTCCTGTGCCAGCGGAAGCGGCGTCGCCTCCTCCGGGATGTGCTCGACCTCGAGGACGGCCAGGTCGCTGAACCGGTCGGTGCCGACGATGCGCGTGCTCGTCCAGTCACCGGTGATGTACTGGAGGTCGACCTCTTCGCCACCCGCGACGACGTGTTCGTTCGTGACGACGTGGTTCTCGTCATAGACGAACCCCGACCCTTGCCCCTGGCCCTCCTCGTCGGTGAGCGGATCGTCGACGCCGAAGACGCGGACCTGCGTGACCGACTCGATGACGGCGTCGTAGACGTCGGTAAACGTCGAGCCGTCGGCGAGGTCGTCCCGATCGATATCGTGTGCGGAGCCGCCGTCGACCCCGCCGTCGCGCCGCGGTTCCGTACAGCCAGCAAGCGAGAGTCCAGCACCGACGCCGACCAGCGAGAGGAACCGCCGTCGATCCGGTCGAAAATCGTTCATGTCCGACGGATAGGACCCCACCTATTTGAACGTCCTGGGAACCCACTGTCGACGGGACGTCGATTTCGAACGTCGAACTGTCGGCAGGACGAACGGTTTGTCCCCGGTCTTTCGGCCGACGTCGGGCCACGGACGGCGCCGTTCCTGAAGGCCGGTGTGACGACCGTCGTCGGCGACCCCGCCTGCGGCCTCGAGACGGGTCTCGAGCACCCGACTCGTCGACGGTTCACCGATTCGACCCTGTCTTCGGATCGATCCCCCGTGAAATAAGTCGCTGCACACCCCAGGCTCCCCCATGAGTCTGCTCGCCGAAGAGACGACGACCACGGCCGCCGAGGCGCTCGAGGTGGCCGACGTCGCGGTGTTCCCCGTCGGGAGCACCGAACAGCACGGGCCCGCACTCGCCCTCGGGATGGATCACCTGGCCGCCGAGGCGTTCGCCCGAACGGCAACCGACCGCGACGGCTGCGTCGTCCTTCCGACGCTCCCCGTCGGCGTCAGCGCGCACCACCGACAGTTCGACGGCACGCTGTACGTCGAACCCGAGACCTTCGAACAGTACGTCACCGAGACGCTCTCGAGTCTGGCCGACCACGGCGTCCGGAAAGCCGTGGTCGTCAACGGTCACGGCGGGAACACCGACGCGCTGACGCGGGCGGCCCGCAGGCTCCGGGACGACCGGATCGCGTTCGCGCCGCCCTGGAACTGGTGGGAGAGCGTCGAGGACCTCGCCGCCGATCTCTTCGACGAGGCCGGCGGCCACGCCGACGCGATGGAATCGAGCCTGCTCTGGTACCTCCACGAAGACCTGGTCAGACCCGAGGCACTCGAGGCCGCGGAAGCCGGTGCGAGCGAGGGCTGGGGGAAGTCGGTCGGCGGCGCTCCCGTCGGCTTCGACACGGTCGACTTCTCCGACAGCGGGGCGGTCGGCCGACCAACCCTGGCTGATCCTGAAAAAGGTAAACAGCTCTTTGAAGCCGCCAGCGAGCGACTCGCCGCGTTGCTCGAGTGGCTCGAAGCGCGCCCGCTCGAGGACTGTTGGCCGGCCCCCCACCGATGACGGGGGACCGAGACGGCGCCGACCTCGCCGTCGGCGCAGACGCGTTCACCGACCGAGGGGCCGGTCTCGAGGTCGCCGTCGTCGGCGCGGGAGCCCTCGGGGCGACCGTCGCCTACGACCTCGCCCGCGAGGGTGCGGACGTAACGCTGTACGACCGGGAGACGGTCGCCGCAGGCTCGAGCGGGCGGGCGGCGGGCGTCTGCTACGACGCCTTCGCCGACCCAATAGATGCCGAGATCGGCGGCGAGGCGATCGAGCGGTTCCGCGCGCTCTCGGGCGACGAGACGTTCCCGTTCGTCGAGTGTCCGTACGTCTGGCTCGCCCGCGAGGGTGACGCGGAGCGGGCGGCGGCCGTCCGCGAGCAGGTCGAACGCATGCAGGCAGAGGGAGTCGTCGCGCTCGAGCTCGAGGCCGACGCGCTGGAAGAGCGGTTCCCCCCGATGCGGACCGACGACGTCGCCGTCGCGGCTATCGCCGGCGCCGCGGGCTACACCGATCCCGCGCAGTACACGGCCTGTCTGGCCGCCGCGGCGACCGGGGCGGGGGCGACGCTCGAGACGGAGACGGCAGTCTCGATCCGAACCGACCCCTCCCGGGTCGTCCTCGAGGACGGGACGGTAGGCGAGGTCGACGCCGTCGTCGTGACGGCCGGCGCACACACCGGACGGCTGCTCGCCGACGCCGGCGTCGAGATCGCGATGAAACCGTATCGCGTGCAGGCCCTCGTCGCGAGCGGCGAGTTCGCCGAGCCGATGTGTTACGACGCCACCGGGGACTTCTACTTCCGGCCACATCCCGAGGGGATACTCGCCGGAAACGGCACCGAACTCCGGGAGGCCGATCCGGACGGATACGACCCCGAGGCGAATCCCGGATTCGCCGACGACCTTCGCGACCGGGTTCGCCACCGCGTCCCCGGCCTCGAGTGTGGGGTCGACCGGGCCTGGGCCGGCCTCTGTACGGCGACGCCGGACCGCGACCCGCTCGTCGGACGCCTCCAGGAGGGACTCTACGTCGCGACCGGCTTCCACGGACACGGCTTCATGCGCGCGCCGGCGATCGGCAACCGACTCGCAGAGCAGGTGCTTGGCGGCGACGGCGTCGACGCCTTCGACCCGACGCGATTCGACGGCGACGAGGAGTTCGCCGTCGTCGAGGGGATGACCCTCGAGGAGTCGGACTGGGGGGGCAGCGTCGAGGAACCGAACTGAGGAAGAGTCGTCGGCGGCCCGGATCGACGCCGGTCAGTCGTCGACGGTGACTTCGCCGGGATTCGACCCCGACGTGGCGTCGGCCCCGGCCGATTCGCGGTCGGTGCCGCCGTTGCTGGCCTCGTCCCCCTCGTCGGGACGCTCGAGGTCGACCTCGGGATCCTCGAGCGCGGTGTCTTTCGGAATCTCGATCCGTAACGTCCCCGTTTCAGAGAGCCGGGCCGTTCCAGCGTCCGGATCGACGGCCGCGTCCGCCGGCAGTTCGGCCTCGCCGTCGAGGGTCATCCCCCGGCCGGGAAACCGCATCTCGAACCGGTCGCGGAACTGGCGAAACCGCTCGAGTCTGATCTTGACGCGACCCTGGAGGTACCGGACCTGGACGTCTTCGGGTTCGGTTCCGGGTGCGTCGAAGACCACGAGATAAGAGCTGTCGTCTTCGAGTACGTCGACGGGTAGCGACCGGGTGTTCTGGACGTAGCCGCTCGCACGGCCGAGCTGGCGATAGAGTGCGTTGCCGGCCGTCTGTTTGAGGTCTTTGAGACTCACTCCGCGTCACCTCCGGCGGCGCAAGCGGCGCTCGCCGGCAACTGGAGGGAGACCAGGCTGTACGCGCGAGACATGTACACACAGGTTACGCGAGCCACGGTTTTAGTGATTGTGCTCCGTCGCAGCGACTCGAGTGCGGGGGTCTCGAGAGGGTTCCGTTCGGACGGTCGAGTCGGCCACCGATTGCCCGGCGTTGTCCATCGGATCCGTCAGGACGTCCCATGCTCCGCTACGGGGCTACAGGTCCACCGCCTCGAGACAGTCGGTCCCTCCACAGACTGGACACGACAGTGCGGTGACCTCGAACTCGTCGGGGACGTCGTACGTGTAGTGGGCTTCGAACAGGTCCAGAAAACAGTCCTCGTCGGTACAGACGACCTCTTCCGTCGGTGGCATGGGTCGATCAACGGCCGCTCGATACATCAACCCTCGGACCTCCCTCGTCCGTGTCGACGCCGACGGACATCACTGCGGGGTCTCGAGGCCGTCGAGTCCGGCGGTGCCGGTCGTCGTCGACGGGGCGTCGGTCGTCGCGTCTTCGAACGCACCGACGTTGTTGAAAACGAACCCGCCGAAGCCGAGAAAGAGGATCACGTCGACGTACGACGCGACGAGTTGCCCGACGAACGTATCCAGCAGTGCGAGGTTCTGCTCGGAGGTGACGCTCAGGATCATGAGGACGACCCACGCGAGCAACAGCAGATGTTTGAGTTTTCCGTACAGAAGGATCCGACTGCCGCTCTCGTTCGAGGCGGCCCGCTGGATCGGCCCGAGCAGGAAGTACGTGACCGCCACGAGCCCGCCGACGGTCACAACCGTGATGGCACGCTCGAGGGTGCCCGCGACGAGCCAGCCGGCAAACGAGCCCCACAGCGTGACCGAGATGGCGGCGAACAGCCCGACGGTATTCGATCTCCCACAGCCGGAAACCGTCCCGACGAGGAAGACGATCCCAGCCCAGGCAACGGTGTAGCCGAGAAATCGGGCCATCGACTGGTCCCGGCCGGTCGTCTCGACGAGCAACAGGTCTCCTGCCATCGCCAGGTAAGCGAGGGCCATACTCGCCACGGCGACGACCGTCACGAACCCGTAGCGACGCGTCTCGTCCGGCAACCGGAACGTCAGTGCGGCGAAACAGAGCGCCGCGAGACCGAGTGTCGCGCCCGAGACGAGGTAGATCGTGCTGACGTCGAACACGGGCTCACACCTCGAGTGACGGGTCGCTCCGCCCGTTCGTGGGTGATTCCCGTCTCGGCTTTCGCGTGTTCGAACTCCCCCGTTCGTCCGTCGACGTCGATCCTGGCGGTCCTCGGTGCATACGCTTCGACCCGGATTGTGGTGTGTAATCAATTATAATAGAATTTACTGTTCACTTAGGCGTTTGCCGGAGGCGAGCAGGGGGCGACCCACCTGACGACGCTCCGTCCCGTGACCGCCGCCGACCGGCTGGCCACGAACGCCGGCGACCTGGGTTGTGAGACGGGTGGCGCTCGAGTCGGACGCCGTCGTGTAGTCACCGTTTTACCGCTTGACGCGTTAGCCGACGCCATGACTGACCCCGAGACCCTCTCGGTGACGATCGTCGACGGCTACGTCGACGAGCCAGCACACTTCGGGGTGCCGCCGTACGTCTCGACGTATCCACGGTACACGGCGGGAGCGCTCGTTGACGCGGGCGTTCCACGCGAGCGGATCACCTACCACACGATCGACGGCCTGCGCGACGAACCCGACCGCTGGCGCGACGTCGACGAGGCGGACCTGCTGCTCTACATCGGCGGCATGACCGTCCCCGGCAAGTACGTCGGCGGGACGCCAGCCGAACCCGACGAGGTCAGGGAACTGGCCTGGACCGCGAGCGGGACCAGCCTGATGGGCGGCCCCGTCAAGTTCGGCGTCGGCGACGCCAACGAGGGCGCCACCGAGACCGAACGCCAGGACCTGGACTTCGATTTCGTCGCGAAAGGCGACGTCGAGGCCGCCGTCTACGACCTCGTCGAGAGCGGCCTCGAGGGATTCAACAACCGCATGCGCGACGTCGAGGAGGTCACCCGCTGGGCGCGCGAGGGGGCGTTCGTCGTCGAGCACCACCCCAACCACCCCGACTATTTGATCGCCGAACTCGAGACCTCCCGGGGCTGTGCCTACCGCTGTTCGTTCTGTACCGAACCGCTGTACGGCAACCCCTCGTTTCGACCGCCCGAGACCGTCGTCTCGGAGGTCGACGCCCTCTCGGACTACGGCGTCAAACACTTCCGGCTCGGCCGACAGGCCGACATCCTGGCCTACGGCGGCGACGGCGAGGCGCCGAATCCCGACGCCCTCCGGGAACTGTACGGCGGAATCCGTGAAGTCGCCCCCGACCTCGAGACGCTGCACCTCGACAACGTCAACCCGATCACCGTCGTCGAGTGGCCCGAACAGAGCCGGGAAGGGCTCCGGATCATCGCCGAGCACAACACGCCCGGCGACACCGCGGCGTTCGGCCTCGAGTCGGCCGACCCCGTCGTCCAGGAGGAAAACGATCTGAACGTCACCGCAGACGAGTGTTTCGAAGCGGTGCGGATCGTCAACGAGGCAGCGGGCTGGCGTCCCGGCGACGAGCCGCGAACGGGGCCCTCCTTCGGCGACGACGCGCCGCGTCGACTGCCCAAACTCTTGCCCGGGATCAACCTCCTCCACGGCCTCAAAGGCGAACGCGAGGAGACCTACGAGCGCAACCTCGAGTTCCTCCATCGCGTCTACGACGAGGGCTACATGCTTCGTCGGGTGAACATCCGGCAGGTGATGGCCTTCGCCGGGACGGAGATGAGCGAGACGGGCGCGGAAATCGCCCGGGAGCACAAGAAGCTGTTCAAGCGATACAAACGCCAGGTCCGCGAGGAGATCGACAATCCGATGCTAAGGCGGGTCGCGCCCCCGGGAACCGTCCTGCCGGACGTCCACCTCGAGTACCACCAGGACGGGACGACCTTCGGCCGCCAGCTCGGAACGTACCCGTTGCTCGTCGGCATTCCGGGCGAGCGCGAACTCGGTCGGACGATCGACGTCGCCGTCGTCGATCACGGCTACCGGTCGGTCACCGGCGTCCCGTATCCGCTCGATCTCAACGCGGCGTCGATGGACGAACTCACGGCGATCCCGGGCGTCGGCGACCGCACTGCGGGCGATATCGTCGTGAATCGACCACACGAGTCGCTGTCGGCGGCCGACCTCGAGACCGAGATCGACCTCTCGCGGTTCGTGACCATAGAGCGACCCGGCCGCGCCGACTGAGTGCCACCCGACGTGACCTCCCGACTAGGGAGACGATCTCCAACGAGCGATCTTCGTTCGGGACCGCCCGCTGGTCGGTAGTTCTATTATGCATGCTGCAAGAGAACATATCGAGGGTCTACCTGTGGAAATATCTGAAAAACTCCTGTGTCTGTTCAGTACGGAGGTTTCGACAGAGGAGGATCGGTACGTCATCGAGGTGCCACGCCAGGAGGTCGAGACCGGCGACGTCGATCCGGGGGAGGTCTATCGAGTCGCGCTCATCTCTCGAGCGGAAGCGGCCGACGCCGACGAACCGTCGGGTCGCTCCCAGAGCGCACCGTCCGAACCACAGCCACCGGTCGACGTCGGCGAAACACGCTACGTCGAGATCGAGGACATCGGCAAGCAGGGTGACGGCATCGCCCGCGTCGAGCGCGGCTACGTCATCATCGTCCCCGGGGCCGACGTCGGCGACCGCGTCAAGATCGAAGTCTCCGAGGTCAAATCGAACTTCGCCGTCGGCGAGATCATCGAAGACACGTTTTAATACCGCCTTTTACGGCCGGATCGCCTTTCCGGCACCAGGGCGGCTTCGTCACCACAGTATCTGGGTGTGAACCTGTCGCTCGCCGTACTAATCCGTTGGCGAGCGCGTCGCTTGCACGCGTCAGGCCTGCAACGTTTGTTCGAGCGGCGGCGCACGCATCCGGGAGACGTGACTGTCGGGAAACTGCCTGGAAACCAGGGTGTGAACGAGCACGAGTGCCGCGAGGATACTGCCGAGAAGCGACGTGAACACTGGTCCGAAGAAAACGCCGCCGGGGGAGGGCGGAGCAACGAGAACGGAGAGACTGACGACGGCGAGAACGAGCACGTACGCTCCGAGCCAGCCGACGAGCACGGACGACGCGATCCGTGTCACTGCCGTATCGCCCCGCTGGAGCCACCCGTCGGCACCGACGACCCCGGCTCCGAGCCGAATCAGGTGAGCGACCGCGTCGATCACCACCGAGAGCGCGAGCACGCCCGGAGCGACGACCGCACCGCCGATCCACACCACGTCAGGAACGTCCACCAGATCGATCACCACTGACGGTTCGAATAGCATCGTCACCGCAGTGAGACCGGTTACGATCGCACACGCCATCTCGAGCGAGCGCCGGTCGATCGAGCGCACGGAGTGGAGGGCACCCATACGACCCATTCGTATCGAAAATTCAATAGGCGTTCCGGCGTTCGCAGCGGACGTCACTCCGGAATCGTCGCGCGGAACGTCTCCGGGTCGTCGTGAAAACAGTCGCCGACGACGATGGCGTCCGCGCCGGCCTCGAGGATCTCGGTCGCCGCCTCGGCGCTGTCGATGCCGCCGCCGTAGAACAGCCGCGTCTCCTCGAGGTGGCGGGCGGCCGCTTCGACGTCGTCGGGCCCTCCGTAGGTGCCGGAGTACTCGATGTAGAAGATCGGAAAGCCGTAGAACGTCTCGGTCGCGAGCGCGGCGCCGGCGACCTGCTCGGGGGTGTAGGCCGTCTCGACGCCCGCGCGATCGGCGGCCGCCGACTCGAGGTGCTGGACGACGTAGCCCTCGCCGACCAGGTTCGCGGCGAGTTCGGCGACCACGTCCCGGCCTTTCGACTCGACGAGCCGGCCGACGAGCGGGAGGTTCGCGCCCAGCAACTCCCCCGGTTGTTCGCCGATTTCGGTGAACAGCTCGACGTGCTTGCCGACGAAGTGGTCGCGGTCGCCGTTGAAGACGGCCGGGACGGCGACGGCGTCGGCGCGCTCGACGGTCGCGCTCGAGACGTGGGCGCCGCTGGAGGGTTCCTGGAACACCGGTGTGTCGGGAACCGTCGCCTGGAGGGCGTCGATCGCCTCGAGCGTGTTCTCCTCGGTGACGTCGTCGGAGCCGCCGACGAGCACGAGGTCGGTTCCCGAGAGCACCTCGAGGTCGGCCGGTAACGGCTTCGCCGGGTCGACTTTCGTCACGTGTGTCACGTCGCCCCATTCGAGCTGCATGGTGGCGCCTTCGAAGAGGGCCGTCAATTTCCTGTCGATGTTCCGGCCGGTCGCAGACCTGGCTTACTCGGCGTCGTCGATCGGTGTCCCGTCCTCGCGTTTCGCGCCCTCGGAGTCGTGGACGACGACCTCGCCCGGGGACAGGTCGGCGGGTGCGTAGGTGTCACGGACCGCGATCGCCTCCTCGAGTTCGCGGACCGCACGATCTTTCAACGCGCGGGCGAGGGCTTCGGCCTCGCCCCGCGAGATGTCCCGGCCGAGCCCCTCACACTCGTGGGCGCGGACGGTGCCAGCCTCGGTGTCGACGTCGGCGTCCCCCCGGGCCGGAAGCGCGACGCTGTCGACGGGCTCGCCCATCGGCTGGCTGGTCCCCGCGAGCGCGAGGCTGAACGGATAGGTCCGACAGATCAGCGGCCGGTCCTCGTGGGCGACGCAGGCGCCGACGCCGTCGTCGTCCTCGGCGTAGAAGACGCAGTCGCCGCAGTCGTCGGTCTGGAGCGCCCACTCGAACGTCTCGCCCTCGAGGC
>LFCJ01001968.1_pt1 | contig 14680 bp, 15 predicted proteins | sample 643141 | NCBI WGS metagenome assembly LFCJ01 (sample SAMN03766243, study PRJNA286221) | soda lake metagenome | biome: soda lake; feature: Kulunda steppe; material: water; isolation source: sample B1-Br-g2 brine of Lake Bitter-1 | place: Russia: Kulunda steppe | collected 2010-07 | reverse complement strand
GTGACTGGGTCCTAGGCCAGGTTCAATTCCTGGAAGCGTATCCCTCTAACGCTTTACCCGCATATTGTATTCATTGAGGTAGCGACCTAGAACGAGTACCAACTATGAGCCCACTGCCGACGTAGCAACTGGTGTTGGGGTCAACATGATGATGGACTTGACCCTTTTTAATATCTTTTATATTTATAGGCACTCCGTATTAGGAGTTCGTTTTATATAATTGGCACCAATAGGTTATTCATCAAAATAAGACATTAGTTCACTATTTCATGTGGATAAATGATGATGCAATACAAGAAAATATAGATTGTTTGAGTTATTCTGCACGGAGGAATGATGTCGATGAAATGAGAAAATTATACGCATCTGGCGTACGTTTTAGAAATATATATGGGGATCTTTTTGAACGCCATCAACCTGCAAATTTAGATACTATAAAAGTAGCTATCTTAGAATGTGAGTATCCTATTCATGAAAACTTTCGTAAGGTTGTCGAACATACATCTAATGATATTTTGAATTGGGTTTATGATTATTTGAATTCTCTCGATTCTCTTGACGATAGATATGAATGGGGATGCTATTCTTCTGCACTTTATCAAGGTAAATTAGAAAGGTTTCTCTTTCTCGTGGAAAGAAATATACCTTTTTATTCATCCGATCTCCGATCTTTTTAAGACAATCTTTTATGCAAAAATACAAGAATAAATCTTTATTACACAGATATCTGGCAAGAAGAATGGCGTGTCGAACAAAGACAAAAAATTATCAAATGGTGTATCGATAATGATTTTCAATTGACTACAGAAGCTTTGATAAATGCCATAGAATATGAAAAACATGATTTGATCGAGATATTGATACAAAAGAATACATGGATTGATTATCGCGTGATGACGACAATTCTTCCCATATACACTCTTAACAGATGTCAAGAATTCTATGCTTTAGGTCGAAAGCAAAGTAACCACATATTATATTCACTATATAGGGAGCACCGGAGCGTGCGACCCTGCTTTATGACGCACTTTTAATCCCAATCGCAGAGAAATCGCATATTGATATGATAACAATGCACTCATTATTTTATTGAACACGGCCCTCTTTACAAAAGTAGTAGTCTGGCGAGCCCAAAGATGACCACCCTTGAGCCCGGGGGCAAGCCCAGCAAGGATGCCCATGTTACTCAAGATCAGTTTGAAGAGAAAGCACAGACGTACTACGAGTACGAGTACCACATTCATCGCCATGGCATCGGTCTGTGGTCGCTGCTCATGGGTATTTTCTTCACTCTCATGCTCTCGTTGGACCTGCTGGGGTACATCCATAATGACGGGGCCAACCCTGCCACTTACCGCCTCTGGTGCCTGGGTGTTATGACCCTCTGCACTTTTATGTGCATACAGAACAGCAGGGGCCGTGCAGCTCAGGTGAGGGCCTGTGCTGCTTTGAAGCTACACAGCCACCCATTTTGCAGTCATTGTTATGCCCTGCGTCATTGTTATTCCTAGAGTCTAAGGAGAGTTGGGGGAGAAGCAGGTGTTCCACAAGTTCCCTTTCCTTTGCAGGTCCGGCGAGGTTTCCTTGCCTTTGGAATGCTGCAGTTTTGGGGCTATTCAGTGAGTCGCCAACAGTGCTTTAAAGCATACATGGAAGACAAGTCTGCATCTAGATCGTTGGGCGTACATATTTGATGCTGTTTGCAACATTGCAATTGCACGACAGTCCTTGCCACACCTGGCACACAAGCACGCATCTGTCCTTGTCAGTCTCACATGTAGCAATCTCCTAACTGTGCACACTTGGTCGAGTAAGCTTTCCTTTCGGAGCACAAAATTGGCGCTTGCCAGGGTATGAATGCATGACAGGTCAAGTACAGGAAATGGGAACCCGAAAGCCCTGGCTTCAGAAGCACAGCGCCCTGTGGTACCAATTTTGCTCAAATTGTCTTGTACCCTTATGTTCGGTTTGTCTGTTGCGCCGACGTGACTTAATTGTTCTTGGCGCGCATACAGGTCTTTCTCTTTGACAGTCTGGGAGGGAGAAGCAGGAACTTGCCGTCCATATTCCTCACTGGAGACGTGCTAATGAACTTGTGTGGCACAACCCCTGTGTTGGTAAGGCGTGGCACGTCCGAGGCCAATCACATGTGCTCCTGAAACATTATAGTCTGAGGGTCCTATGGGATGCGCGCGCGTGGCTAGGTAGCCGCTTGAAGGCTGCTCCGGCTGATTGTGACAGGCATCAGTGACGATTACAAAAGTGTTTGTTTGGGCGGTGGCTTGGCTAGGCTGTGCATCAGCCTTGGCCTCCTGCTCCCCAGGCTGCATGCATGCATAGCATGAACGGTTAAGCTTCCCCACGTACCCCGAATCCAATCGCTCATGCTCTTGTGCATCCGCTCTCACGCAGCATGAAAGCTTCACCAGAACGTGCAAAGTCACGTCCACTTGTCCAAGTATTCCAACAACGTACGAGCTTGTTCGTGCGGTATGCTCGCACCCCCTTGGCCTAGCGCACATGCACAGACCTGCACCACCTGTTTAGCACATGGGCCCCCGTGGACGCACTTGCTGTGCACCTGTCCCCTGCCTCCAGGCGCTAGGCATGACCGGCATGCCCTTATCGATGCTGGTGACATTCATATCCATGCACGTCATGGCAGCCGCAGCCGCTCAACATTACCTTGCCGACATGCGCTGGCCCCTGGCGCTGATGCGGGTGAGTGCATGACGGGTGGACGTTCTGACCTGAGTTTCTCCAGTGCAAGCCAAGCCAGGGCATGCCCTGGGGGGAGGGGGGTAATGAAGATGTCAAATGCTGCACAACCTGGCTTCCAGAGTGCTCCCAAAAGTGGTGGGGAAGCCAGCCTGCGGCCAGGCCTGCCAAGCTGAGCAAATAGGGGGTATAAGGTTTAAGGTATCAAGGCTGTATCTGCCGAGCGAGGGCAGCTTAGCCGGTCGAAAGCCTCCAATGAGGTTAAAACCCCGAACCAACAGGTTGCGAGGGTGGACAGTCAACTTCCCATCACAGGTGCCCCGCCACTTGCTCAAGTGTCCGGAACTCTGTCATTAGGGGTATACAGACATACACTGAGGAAAGGCTCGCCAAGCTGAGCCAACGGGGGGATAAACTGCCATTTTGCATGTCACCCGATTATCCAGTGCCCAGAGTCATGGGAATTTCAATGCTAGACCTTAATCCTCACCCTAAGCCCTAAGCCACTGATGTTTGTGGCTATTGCTGCTGGCCTGTGGCATTGATGTGTGTTGCGTGCAGTTTTGTGCAATACCTAGGCAGGCGCCTCCCCTGTCAGCCTGCTCACGGTAAATGCAGCAGGTGCTGGAGGGCTCTTGGTGTTGAATCCCTGCTGGGCAGGTGAAAGGATGCGCATGACAAGCGCCACAGCACTTTGCAGCAACATGAGCCTGTTGCACTGCAGCGCGGCGCAAGGCATGAAAGGAAGGAAGGGCCGCAGCAAGCGCCGCAGGTTTACCCCAGCCACAGCCCCTCACCTCTTGCCCGCGTCCGCCCTGCAGAGCGCCTTGGCGCACGCCGTGTGCAACGGGGCGTTCCTCGCCGTGAAGCGCAAGTCCATGGCCGCGCACGCTGCGTACCTGGCAGGCCGCTCGGGCCTCGCGGGCGCTGCCACTCCACAGGGCCAGCCTCGCCCCACTGGAGCCGCGCTCGCAGGCGGCAGAGGGGCCAGCGGCAGCCAGGGCAGTGGCTCAGGGCTCGCTGGCTTACCGACCATCCAGGAGGTTACAGCAGCGAGCAAGGCAGGGGCTGCCGCGCCGCGCCAGGTCCTGGAAAAGGAGCCGCAGGTGGTGACCAGCACAGGAGCAGGGGCTGCGCAGGCTGCTGGAGTCCTACAGCGAGGCGGCCCAGGTGCCCAGGAGCTCGTCCAGGCGGCCGGGGCAGAGAGCCAGGGCGCATGTGTGGGCTTGATGCAGCCGGAAAAAGAGTCGGCGGAACCTGGGAGCCCGCCTGGTTGGGGGTGTAGGCCCGCTGCTGCATCAGTTGGGCGTAAATGGCACGCTGCCGCAACGGCGCCCCTCCTGTGCAGGCGCCGCATCCCCAAGTACATATCCAGGTCCACCACGCAGTTCCAGGTGTGTGTGTCGCAGCGCGCATGCATCCACCCAGCGTTAAGAGACGCGTGGCGCGAGAGGCACACATCCAGGGAGCGTTGAGAGACGTGTGGCGCGAGAGGCACACATCCAGGCGGTGCCTCCAGGTGCATGGCATAGCAAGCACGCACCCAGGCTGCGCAGCTCATGTTTTGTGGCCCTGTGGGGGTGCGTTGGGAGGGCTGTGCGGTCCAGGGCCGTGCTTCTTCCTTGGCTCGCCTGCCCTCCTCTGACGTTGCGCAACCCACCCTGGACCTTACATCTTGCCCCTGTTCACAACCAACGAGAGTCCAGCCCGCCCTTGCTCCTCTTCTTTCTCCATTCTCACCCATTGACTTGCTTTGTGAGCTTCCACATGCCCCACCTTCACCCCATGTGCTTTGGTCCGCACCACCCTCACCCACGCCTCTGTGCTGCTCTAACTTCACCCTGACTTGCCCCAAGTGCTCAAGTCTGCCCCACCTTTACTCCTTATGCTTCGATCTCACCACCCTCATTCCGTTGCTTGGGGCTCCTCCACCCTCGCCCATTCCTCTGGGCTGCCCACCCTCAACCCGGACTACCTCCATACGCTCGAAGGTGCACTTGAAAGTCTACGGGAAAGCGCATGCACAGGACCTCTCGGCTGGTGCAGCAGGGGAGCTGGAGGCCCTGATGAGGCAGAGGTGAGTGCAAAATGAAACACCAAGCTGTTGGGGCTGGTGGATAGCAACTGAGGCATTCCTGCATCACCCAACGTGTGGCACGCGGCCCCTCTTGCGCGTGGTCCCCTTTAATTGCTGTCTTTGGGCAACTAGCTCAAAGACAGCAACACCTCGCATGTGGTATGGGCCCTCTTGCGTGTGGGCCCCCTTCTGATGCCGTCTTTGAGCTGGTTGCCCCTGTTTGTTTGATCTCGAATTCCGAGGTGGTGCTATTCAAGCACGTACTGACTAATTGACCTGCCAGAGGGGGGGCAGAGGCTGCCTCAATGTTCACCTTTCTTCCATGGGGGGTTTCCTACCTGGAAGTGCACGGTGAGCACATCTGCGTTTCCTTGCTGGCGCCGGCTTGCTTCTGCAGCACTCTGCTTCTTGAAAACCTTTTTGGAAGAGCACGTCCCTGCCAATGCACAACCCCGCCCCTGGCCAGATTCCAAATAGCCATCTACGGGGGGATGATGATAATGCAGCATTCCACCCTCATCTTACCTTCTGCGGTTCATTGATGGCATTTGCTGCCAGGCATGCACCCCAGTGCAGCCAGCCGGCTACCCGCCCCTATCAAGAGAAAGTCAACCCTGCCACAACGGCTTGGGCAGCCTCCCTATCTTGAAGTGACGCATCAGCACAATCAAAATCCCATCCCTCCCACTCCACCTTGCAGCGTGTCCGGCCAGCCGAGGACCCGCCCTGCCATCCGCAGCGGTTGCATCCTCCTCTCATTCACCTGGTGCTGTGGCCTTCCCGCCGGCCTGGAACAGCTGCCGCCCTTACGCAGCATGGCTCCGCGGCCTGGGATTCAAGTGCTGCAGTCGATCAAGGACATGGTTCCGAGGTGGATTGGAGGCACGTGCCTTACACGCCTGATTGAGCACGGCGCAGAGGTGACGTTGCAGGTGAGCTGGATGAGCAGGCTGCCCATTGGTGGCAGGGGAGGTGTTGTTGTTGGGTGAGGTAAAGTTACACAGCTTCACCTGCTGAATGAGGGCAGCTAAATTGAAGCCTTTAAGGCCTGATTACTGAACCTCAAACTAGGAAGGATAGGCGTTTGAGAAACAAGCAATACAAACCAAAAGCGCCAGAAGATAGGCTTTTCTATGAAAGACAGGTGTTGATAGTGTGGGTGGGCAGGTAGAGCACCGCGGTCATGAGGCAGGCATTGTGAAGCCTTGCATGGAGGCAGGCTTGCTCTGCAGGCCTCAAATGTGCTTGCCTGTCAGATTCATCAGGCATTGTGAAGCCTTGCATGGAGGCAGGCTTGCTCTGCAGGCCTCAAATGTGCTTGCCTGTCAGATTCATCAGGCATTGTGAAGCCTTGCGTGGAGGCAGGCTTGCTCTGCAGGCCTCAAATGTGCTCGCCTGTCAGATTCATCATGGGCCCACGCCACAGCTCTTGGACCAGGCACGTTCTTCGGATTCGCGTCTGGTGCATGTGCTCTCCTGATGTGAATATGCCCTTTTAGTGGCACTTAAAGGGCCACAGTCGTCCTTCACCTAGAGTTTGCAAATTCTTTAGCTCCCTGACTCATGCTTGAGCTCATGGTGCCCACGTGCTAGCGGTTTTGATGGCAAGCACACATCAAGTCGCATTGAGTTGCAATATAGAGGGCAGAACAGATGCTTTAAGGAGCGGTATTGCAATGGCCAGTGCGCCTGAGTGGCCCATTTGCTCGTTCCCTATGTATTAACTAGCTCCTGAAGTACAGCTGCGCCTGCTTTGCACAGTAAAGGCGTAAACCCGTGCATGCATGTGCGCATGAACAGGTGGATGGGCTACTGGCGCGCTACACGTGGGATGCACATGCCTCGTCTTGGACGGTGGATGCCAGCTGCACACCGCAGCCCGTGGCGAGTCTGCCTGCTCCTGGTAACCCCCTTCTTACCAGCAGCACCCCCATCAGCTCCTCAGGCCAGGCTGTGCACTTTGGCATCACCCTGCTCCCTGCCCCCGTGCTTCTGCTGCCGCCCACATCATACGCACTGGAGCAGCAGCAGCAGCAGCAGCAGCTTACATTGCAGAGCGCCTGCACAGATTCCAACAGCCAGGAGCTGCTGGACATAGTGAAGCCTCAGATCCATGGATCACCCTCTACCTGTGAGGCAGGCAAGGGAGCAACCACGGCAGAGCTAGCGGCTGTAGCGGCAGCCGCTGGAGTTGGGGAGGCTGCTGTGCCTGTGCACATCTCGGCGGTTGTGCATGGCCTGGGGGGGGATGCGTTGGACGGCTGGCAGGAGACGGGGGGCATTCCTAAAGCTGCGGGAGCAGCAGCAGCAGCAGCAGCGGCGGCGGAGGCTGCAGGCAGCCTTGGCGCCGCACGCTGCGCCGAGTCCACTGCGCCCCAACCTGGGAGCTGCACTGCCCCTGTGGCAGCAAGCAAAGTGGAGGCCTGTGAGGAGCAGGGTCAGACCGCAGGGTTCCAGCTGGTTGCCCGGGTGGGCATGCACTTTGTGCCCGTGGATGTCCTTGTTGGCGCAAAGGCCGCTGGCGCCTCGGGCGAGGGCGGCGAGGGCGGCGGAGGGGCGGCCGTGTGTGGAGAGCAGCAGCCGCGCTGTGTGCAGGTCAGGCGCGCACCAGGCAGGCCCTGGTCATCCTCAAGATGTGTGGCCCCCTAGGGGTCCTACTGTTCCTGCATAGTCCTTGATGTCCTTTTGGGTGGGGCTCGCACTGAGTGGTCCCCAGTGATACTGAAGATGTATGGCCCCCTAGGGGTCCTACTGTTCCTGCATAGTCCTTGATGTCCTTCTTGGGTGTGGCTTCCAACAGTCACTGGTGGCCCTTAAGATGTGTGGCTTCCCAGGGTGTGGTGCGTGCACGGCTCTCTGGGGAGGTAGGAGTGTTTGCTTGTTCTTTGCGTCCAATCCATACGCTGTCGAGGCGCTTGCCTTGCTTGGCTTACTGGACCACAGGGTTCTAAGGCCCCCCTGGGCATATGGACCACTGGGCCACAGGACTCTAAGGACTCCCCAGCATATGGATCACTGAGCCACAGGGTTCTAAGGACTCCCCGGGCATATGGATCACTGGGCCACAGGACTCTAAGGACTCCCCGGGCATATGGATCACTGAGCCACAGGGTTCTAAGGACTCCCCGGGCATATGGAGCACTGCGTCACGAGCGACATGACTCATGGTGTGGCGTGAGATGTGAACGCTGGGTGTGCCTGTGAGGTACCCTGTCGGCCACGTTCCTGGTGCACAGCGATGTGTATGCATATATGTGCAGTTGTGCAGTTATGTTTATGTGTGGGTGCTGAGCGATGCATGTGCGGTTCCGAGGTGGTTGCGGTTGCGGTTTTGGTTGCAGTTGCGGATGTGTGTCGATGCTCCTGGGGCTGCGGGTCAGCAACGGGCTGTTTAGGCGCAACAAGGGTGTGTGCAGTGATGTGTTTGTTTGAGCGCAAGGTGTGTGTGTGTAGTGATGTGTTTGAGCGCAACGAGGGTGTGTGTAGTGATGTGTTTGTTTGAGCACAACGAGGGTGTGTGTAGTAATGTGTGCAGTGCTGCAAGGCAAGCTTGGGCGCAGCAACGTCTTGTGCAGCAATGTATGCAGTGTGCGGCAGTGCATGCTGCGTGTAGAGCTGAAGGCAAGCGGCTGTGCTGCGCCTGTGTGTTTTGGAGTGCTGCACGGCGAGGGCAGAATTGGACAGGATTTAAAGCAATTAGCAGAATTGGACAGGATTTAAAGCAATTAGGGTGTGTGAGAGGCAGGCGTGTGGGTGCGTATGGGGGTGCGTGTGAGGGGTGCGTGTAAAAGGGGTGCGTGTGACGAGGGTGCACTTAAAAATGAAGACAGTTCCGTCAAGGTGTGTACCTCAAGCGTATAAACGGCTCTGCTTACCTGGCAGTGTGCTTGTCATGGCCCCCAGGTGACATGCTGAGCAATCTTGCTCCAAGTTGCCAGCACCTGTGACCCTGAGCTACGTCAGGTGGTGCAGGCCAGCTGGCTAACACTAGACCGGCAAGGAGCTTTGGTGGGCGCATGCGCTGACCTGCCTCAGGGCCGTGGCCATCTTTCAGGACAGGACGCAGGACTGGGGCCATGACATGTGCCATCACACAAAGAGGCCATCGCAAAGGGGGGCCATCCCAATGGGGGGCTATCACACGCGTGCCACCCCTGTTTTTTGCTGCGTCCTGTCCTGCGCAGGCGGCTGTGCTTCTGCCTTCCAGCCTCGCCTGCACTGACACCCCCCTCCTGATGCACTTGGACCTGTGGCGTAGCGGCATCTGCCTTGCCAGCAGCGCAGTGGTACTGCTCCCACACCACTTGGAGGCTGTGGCTTTGGAGCTGCGCGCGCTTGCTGACAGTAAGGTCGTGGCAAAGGAGCCTGAGGCGGGGGCGGTGACGGAGGAGGGGGCTGGCATGGTCGCGACAAGAGCCTGCAAAGGAGGTGCAGAGGACGTGCGTGCTGCGCCTCCTGCAGGCAGTGCATCTCTGGACGAGGCAATTGCAGCCGTGCGGGGGCATGCCAGTACAAGTGTTTGGCAGGAGGGGCAGCAGGATCGGCAGGGAATGGGGCTGCAGCAAGCATATCAGCAGCTGCCAGAGCAAGAAAGTGCGCAGAGCTTCATGCAAGACCTCATGCAAGACCTGGTGGACTTTGCTGAATTCTGCAAGCAACAGCGGCACTGCACCTCTTCTCAGGTAAGACCTTGCATCTCCATTTGAGGACCGTTCTTTCTCTACAAGGCAGCTGCTGCTGGTGTAGGTTCTGTGCATAGCAGCAGCTGGCGACTTTGACAACAGAGCATGTGCTGTGCTGTGTGAATTGTGCGCCTGCAGCTGCAAGGGGCCATCAAATAGCTGGTGTGTAATCGTGCAGGCTTTGCAGGATTTGTTTCGTTCCCGCAAGCTAGGAGAGTGTAGTCTCTTAAGTTGGTGCTGGAACCCACCCCATCTGGTTCGGGGTCATGCAGTGACAAAGGCCCACCGCACAGTGATAGCGGCCCTGCCCTATTGCTGTGTTACAACCTTGCAGCTCCACGTAATTGAGGCCTAGACTTCTTACCCTCATCCCTATCCTCACATCCAAAAGCCTTTCAGCTGGCTCATTTGTCAGCCTTTTAAGACCCGCGTCTGGGGTCATGGCACTCTTAACAGGAAGAGCAGCGCGTGTCTGGTGCCTGTTTGTGCAGGCTGCCATGATGGAGGCAATCGGGGGCGACCTGATGGACTACGCACATGTCAGCCACATGCCTGCCTTGTGCCAGTACCTTGAGCAGCTTTCTGCTCACAGCGCTGCTGACATTCTGCCCCTTGTGCGACCCTCCTGTGTGGAAGCAGACATGCTCCCTGCTCCGGACAGTAGCTTAAAGCAGCAGTTGCCACCGCCAAAGCCGCCATCAAAGCAGCAGAAGCAGCAGCAGGGAGAAAGAGTGTGTTGGGGCAATAGCTGTGGCAGAAGCAGCACAGAAGAGACAGACTTAATGGCAAACACATCCAATGGGGAGGCGAGCAGTTATGCTGGGTAAGGCGCATTCCTACACCACATGTTGTGACAGACACTAAAATGCATGATGGCCAAAGGCTAAGAGGGAGCATAGTTGAAGCTCATGGAGAGGAAGGACAGAAGCAGAGGCAGGGTTGGGGTTTAATGTGGACCCTAAAAGTAAGCTCATTAGTGTGTCAAGTGCAAAACTGCACAAGATAACCTTTTGAGGGTGCTCTGTCTTTGTCAGGTGTCTGCTATCAGATGTGCTATCTTAAATGCTCTCAGCCTGTCCCTGCACATGCTTAATGTTTGCTTGCAGGCACGGCTTCTTGACCACGTGGACAGCTGCGCTTTTACACTGGCTGGTCAGGTGCACTGAAGCTGTGTGGCGCCTTCGCTCAATCTTTTGGTGTGTGAGTGCTGGTCAAGGCTTCGCTGCAAAAATGAGACTGCTGGTGGGCCAAATTGCATGGTTGGGGCTGAGTGCTGGAGAAAAAGTCGGATGAGTTGTCTGGCTAGCTCAGGGTACAATGTGGTGTGCAGGGCCATGGATGCCGCTCAAAGGGCACACATGCAGAAGTGAGGGAGGGGGGAGAGGAAGAGGGAGAAGCAGAGCAGTATTCCCGTGCTTGCCACTAACCTGTCCTGATGCAAAGCCCACTGGGCATGCAAGCGTTGAAGCAACCCTGTAAAAATGCATGCCTTTATTTCAATCTGTCTTGGCCCAATGCCGCTCATCATTTGATCAATTCCAGGGGTCCCTTGAATGAAAAGTGCCTTGTGAAACTGTCCAAATTTTCCACCGTGCAAATTTTCCTTCCTTTGTCCTCTCCAATTTTCCTTTGTCCCCTTCATACCTGGCTTGTATACTTCTCCCTCATCTCTCCAGCTCCGCCTTTATCTCTCTTGCTTGTCCCTCATCTTTTATCCCTTCTTATCCTCACGCTGTCTACTCTGTAGCAAAGCCCACATTGCCACATAGTCGCAAGATCTCCGCCCGTTTTTAGACCTTGACTTGCCGAAAGGCATGGGAGTGGAGCACTCAGGGCTCAGTGGTCAAAATGCTGAAAGGCAAGTGGGCAATAAGTATTTCATTTGTCACACTTTCTGCACAGGTGCTCATGCAAAAGCCACTGGTTGACACAAAAAACAAAGCAACCCTCACAGAGAAACAGCAATAAGCTACTGCTAGGCAGCCGGGAGCAGCGTTAAGGGGTGAGTAGCAGTGAGCGGATGGGTCCTGACTCAGGTAGAGCCGTCTTTGAAATCCTGGCCAATGCGTATTTTGGTGGATGCTGTGTAATGTGTCTTGATGATGTGTGGATGGCTCAATTGTATTTCAGTAAATGGCACTGGCATGAAGTTATCTCTGTGGATTGTCCAAGCGGTCTTCCACTCATGGGCTGGGTGCTTGTGAAGGTTGCAGAAATCTCCACTCAATGGTCAGACGACTTTCTGGTCAAGATTCTTCTGTGAATGCTCCGTTTTTCAAGGGGATGCATCCAAGATGCGTGCCGGTGGCAGAGTTGGTATTGGGCAGGGGGGGCCTTGGGATTATAAGCCGCGCAAGCTAGGCCAATGTTTGCCCAGTGCCGCCAGGAACATACAGAAGAGCCCCAGGACAAGTGCCTGTTGTCTATCAAAACGTGCCGTTGGTCACTAAACAGGGTTGAACAGTGGGCATTAGCTGTTAGCGTTTTCGGTGGGCCTGTTTGATACAGTGATACCAGCATTTTCTACAATTTAGAACAGAGGGAATACATCAAAATAAGGCGTGCTGGTCATTTCGTGAAGGCTGTGCTTCTGAGCAATTACCATGGAAACATGGCTCGGTGGATGTTTCTCTTTGTTGGCCGTTGCTGGTAGAAGGGTGCGATCGAAGTGAAGCAGACCCTCAAGCATTGAGGTTGAGTGTGGTAATCAAGTCTTTGGATGGATGGATTGAAATGCATCTTTTCCTAATCAGCCCTCTCATCATTTCAATCCCCAAGTTCTTGGCAAAGCCCTTGAAGCAGGCAAAAAACAAAGCAGGAAGCTGTATGGAAAGAAACAGTTGTGCTGTACCTGGAAGGGTATTTCGTGCAAGATTGTTGTGTTTTTAAAGCCAACTCTGCTCAATCTGCTATTGCTGCTTGAAAGAGGGCGATGGCCATGATGAAGTCTTGAAGCTTGGCGTTTAAATGCTTGCGATGTGTCCGAAACGCTCTCTCACGGTAATACTGCCAAATGGTCTTGCCTCAATCGTGATTTGCATGCTTCAGATGCCTGCCATGAAGCTACCTTGACCTATTATTACGTCAAGTCCTCAAAATGGCTAGCGCAACTAGTTTTTGGCGTAGCACGATTGCTGCGATGTGACTGATCATGATTGGATTAGGCTGAGTAGGATTGTTCTTGCACTTCCAATTTGGTGTACCCTTTTAAGCTAAGCAAGGATTGTGAATCCTGTACTTGTTGCTTAGAATTTTGAGAGGAGAAATGGTTCTCGATGTTATCCCCTTTGAAAATCACAAATTTGTTTTGTCTGCTTCACTAGTCCCTCTGCCAAGTATGCTCTTTTCTTGCCAGCATACCATTTGCGTACATAATGGCCCACCGCCAATGGGGTCTATTTCCCTCTTGAATGCTCTGATTGACATTGTTGTGGATCCTCGCTCGGCTTCTAGACAGAGCGGAACATGGCTCCTGGCATATTATGTTTTGCTATTGAGTGCAAGACTTGAATGCCATGACTTGTGATTGAAAACATCTATCTAGCTCATTGAGAACTTGCCTTGCTTTGCCATGCGTGGTTTGCTCACCTCCAACATTGCCTTTCACCTGGTTTCAGGGTACGTTGCAATACCTTAATCTTAGACTTGATCAGGGTCTGCCTGACCTCATCCTCTCCTAATGTTGCTGTTTTTGACTCCACGTTTCACACATTATTCGCAATTGATCAGAGGGGGAGCAGCCAAGGCTCAGAATGAGCAATTGTTTTGGTCATTCTTACCATTCTTGCTCACCAGATAGACGATTTGGGTAGTGCTGCAGGCCTTCAATGGTCATTCTCTGCCTTCAATTTGTGTTTTAAAACAACAAAGGTAAACTGACACTGTGCCTTGCTTTGCCCCAAACAATACTTGCGTATTTTTGTGGTACACTTGCGTGTTGCTGTGGCACTGTTCTGAAGTGAGGTTTTTGCTGTAGTGCACCTTGCACTGTGCTGGCCACAATTACAAATTGTTGTCTAACGACTACAGAAACTGTGCCACAAACCTTCAGTTTGAATGCTGGATCTGCTTGGTTGATGATCATGACAACTGCTTTCTTTTTTTGCTTCTTGCTGCTGTATTAATCCACAATGCGACCTGGAAGAGCTATGACAGTCTTAACAAGGCAATGTCATTGTGTGCAACATGTCAAGCCTTTCAGTGATATGGCTTCTGGGATAACTTTTGGGCCGTCTTTCTCATTTTTAGCTGCCATCAGCCCCGGCTAGCCCGGGCTACTAGTATAGGCAAGGTTACATAGCTGTACCTGCTGCAACCAGACCAGATTAATGTGTACGAGTTAGGGTTAGCCGCGGGCTTGGTCAAAAGGGGTTATAAGTGTTTACATGAAAGGGCCTTCAGCCTAAAAGTGTGACTGCTAGCCTGCTCATAAGGCAATAAGGCAATAAGATCATGAAAGAGAAATCATAACATATTGTCGTTCTGGCTCAGGAAAGTCGACGCGTTATGGAAACCTGGGGAAGGAGGCAGAGACGTGTAGGTCCTGCAGAGATATTAGGGATAAACCCACACCAGATGTAAACTTCTTCCTTACTATCTGTAAACAGTTTTTTCCTATTGGCTGCTCATCTTGCACATCATTAGCATTGCACAAGGGCAAGAAAAGAAAGAAAAACTACGCAAGCAGCAAAAAACTCCTCACATCAATTACCACTTGGAAAAAAAAAACTTCACCAGAAAAGAAGAAAGCAGTCAGTGAGGATTAGGAGGGTTGCGGGCAGACAAGCCAGCAGACCTCTCCTGATTGGTTTGAGGGTGAGGAGAATGCTTAAGAGAACGTCTGCCAGTGGTCTGAACAAGCTTATGAGCATAGTGCACAGAATGAGCATGGAGCTTGAGAGCATGGAGCTTGAGAGCAGTTTTTTGACTTTGTGAATCAAGGCCGAGACTCTCCAGAGGAACCAAAGTGTGAGGAATGTAAATTACACCCCCTACACCTAAGAGAATGACATCATGATGAAGAACATTGTCTCCTGCAATGCTACGTCTAAGGTGACCATGCTAAGCATGGGCAGCTTGGAGCTGCTGCTCAGGGCGAGTGTCTTCACAGAACTTGATCTCAATGATGGGTGGTATGACGCTGCCAAGGGAGGTTCTCGGGGCGAGTCTGTCTAGGCCGGTAAGTTGTGGCTGGTGATGGGGG
>LFCJ01001967.1_pt1 | contig 14688 bp, 14 predicted proteins | sample 643141 | NCBI WGS metagenome assembly LFCJ01 (sample SAMN03766243, study PRJNA286221) | soda lake metagenome | biome: soda lake; feature: Kulunda steppe; material: water; isolation source: sample B1-Br-g2 brine of Lake Bitter-1 | place: Russia: Kulunda steppe | collected 2010-07 | reverse complement strand
CCGTCCCCGAGCGCGCGCGCCGAGAGCCGCCGCCCGCCATAGACCGCATCGCCGATCAGCCCGTGCCCGGCATGCGCCAGGTGCACGCGAATCTGATGCGTGCGCCCGGTCTCGAGCCAGCATTCCATGAGCGCGGCGGCGGGCGGGCTGCCGAAATCCTCGACGACGCGCGCGCGGGTGACGGCGTGGCGCCCGCCCGCGACCGTGACGGCCTGGCGCTGGCGGTCGGTGCGGTGGCGGTCGAGCCGGGCGGTGATGCGCATCACCCCGCCCGGCTCGAACGCGATTCCGCGCAGCCCGCGCAGCCGCGGATCACCCGGATCGGGCACCCCGTGCACGAGCGCGCGGTATCGCCGATCGACGCTGTGCGCGGCGAATTGCGCGGCGAGGCCGTGATGGGCGCGGTCGCTCTTGGCGGCGACGAGAAGGCCGGTCGTGTCCTTGTCGATGCGGTGCACGATCCCAGGCCGTCGCGCACCGCCGATCCCCGACAGCGACGCGCCGCAATGATGCAGGAGCGCATTGACCAGCGTGCCGCGCGCCGAGCCGGGCGCCGGATGCACGACCATCCCCGCCGGCTTGTCGATCACGATCAGGTCGGCATCCTCGAACACCACGTCGAGCGCGATCGGCTCGGGCTCGGCGGCGATCTCCTCGGGCGGCGCGAGCGCGATGGCGATCTCCTCGCCCGCGGCGACGCGCGCCGTCGGGTCCGTCAGCGGCGTCGCGTGGCGCGTGACCGCGCCCTCGGCGATGAGCCGCGCGATCCGCGAGCGCGACAGCGCTTCGGCCTCTGGCGTATCGCGCGCGAGCGCCTTATCAAGGCGTGCGGGCGGGTCGGCGCCGATCGTGACCCGCAGGATGCGCGAAGGCCCTTCGACCATGTTCGACGCTCCCTCCTCCAAACGCCCCGATCCGCAGAGCCCGGGCACCCCGCCGGACCTGCGCTTTCTCAAGCTTCTGGTGGCCGCGCTCGCGGGGGTGATGATCGTGGGGCTTGTAGTGATCGTTGTTGCCCTTGTCATCCGGCTTCAGCAGGCGCCGGCGCCGCTCGCCGTGCCCGGGGTGATCGAGCTGCCGGAGGGCGCGCGCGCCGAAGCCTTCACGCGCGGACGCGGCTGGGTCGCGGTGGTGACCGATGGCGACGAGATCCTCATTTTCGACGCCGAGGACGGCACGCTGCGCCAGCGCATCGCGGTGGAGTGATCACGCGCCTTCGCGCGCCGCTTCGATCTGCCCGGCGGCATCGCGCCCGGCCGCGGCGGCTTCGACGAGGGCCCGAAACAGCGCCCGGTGGCGCGCCGTGTAGATCAGGTATTCCGGGTGCCACTGCACCCCGAGCGCGAAGGGATCGCGGGCGCGCTCGACGGCCTGCACCATGCCGCCCTCGTCGCGCGCGGCGATGCGGATATCGGTGCCGGTGCGGTTAACGGCCTGGCTGTGCAGGGCATTGGCGCGCAGCGGGGCGGTCCCGGCCACGGTTGCCAGCAGCGTGTCGGCGCAGACGGTGATGTCCTTGCGCGGCAGGATGGTGCGCATGTAGCGGCTTTCGTAATTCGAATAGGCATCCTGATGCAGGGTACCGCCGAACGCCACGTTGAGCATCTGCGCCCCCCGGCAGATCCCGAGCACGGGCTTGTTGGCGTCATAAGCTTCAAGGACGAGCCGCCGCTCCAGCGCGTCGCGGTCCGGGTCGAGCCGCGCCGAGGCCACGATGTGACCGCCATAGAGATCGGGCGAGATGTCGTCGCCGCCGCCGATCACCACGCCGTCCACCGTGGCCATGTCGGCGGCGCGCCCCGCGCCCCAGCGCACCGCGCGCCCGCCCGCGAGCCGGACGCCGAGCGCGATCAGCGGGAAGATGCGCCAGCCCGAGCGGTTCGAGGTCGTCACCCCGATGCACGGCCTCATCCCTGCCAGATCCGCGCCGGGCGCAGCAGTCGCGCCACCACGGGCGCCCAGTCGCTGCGCAGGGTCGTCGCGGCCCCGCGATGCGCCGCCCATTCCGCCGCGAGGCCGGCCAGGAGATCGCGCCGCGCCGCGACCCGCTCGACGAGGCACCAGCGGTTCCACGCCGCCGCGACGCCGCCGCCGGCACGGTCGAAGCGCGCCTCGGGCAGCCGGTAGTGCCACGCCGGCCGGCCGCCCTTGGCCGAGGATTTGAGCGTCGCTCTCGCCATATCCGCATAGAGATATTCCACGAGCGGCAGCAGGTCGAGTCCGCGATTGCGCGTCGGGTTGTGATGCAGATAGTGCGAGGCGAAGTCGCGCAGCGACCAGTTGCCGCCCTCGGCGGCGATGGCATCGACCCAGCTGCGCGGATACGGGTCCACGAAGGGCAGGATGCGCCGCATCCTGTCGGGCGGATCGATGCGGCGCAGCCAGTCCTCCATCAGCGCGAAGGCCCGCGCCACCGGCACGACGAACCCCGCCTCGGCGGCGGCGATCTCGATGTTGAGATGCAGCCCAAAGGCATAGAAAGTACCCTCGTTGCTGCCCTGCGCGCCGGCGTCGTGCAGCGCCTGCATGAAATGCGCCACCTCGTCGAGCATCAGCGGTTCGAGCGGCGGCAGGATCACCTCGACAGGCACCACGCTGCGCGACAGCTCGATCGCCGATCCGGCAAGCGGCGCGTCGCTGTAGCGCCTCAGCGCGGTGTCGAGCTCGATGCGCACCTCGCCGATCTCGGTGCCAGCTACGCTCAGATGATGCGCGGCAAGCCGTTCGACGCGCCCGCCCCAACGATCGCGCACCAGCGCCGCGGCGGTGTCCTCGTGCAGCCCCGCGAACTCGATCTCGACCCCGGCGCGGCGCGCGGCGCCATCGGCGCGACGCGGGCGCGGCAGCTCCCAGAAGGTTTCCTCCGGGACATGGGGGGTGATCCTGTCGGGCATGGTTTCCGTCACATCGTTTCGCGCCGAAGTTCCGTTGCCATGCGGCGGGATACAAGGCGCTGCAGCGCGGTCAGCGGGGGGTTGCCGATGCTGCCGCCTCGCCGACCTGAAGGACGGGCCCCGGATCCACGCTTCGGTGCCCGGCCGGAACACGGCCAAGCGATGCGGAGCCCTCTGCCTGACGATACCGATTCGGGGCACGACCGGGAAACCGACCCGTGGCGGCCATCTGGCGCTGAGCCCGGCGCAAGCGCGCGTGGCGGCGCGCATGGCTGCTTGAGCCCCATGCCGCTCGCCGCGGGAAACGCCCCGGCCAGGTCAGGACCGGCGGCACGACCAGGCCGGGACGAAGGGCGCCCCATGACGTGGCCCGCTCTTGCTCCGCCCTCGCTTGGGTCATCAACGCAGCCCCGGAAGGAACAGCACGAGCGACGGAAACGCCAGCAGCAGAAGGATGCGCACCACATCGGCCGCGATGAACGGAACGACCCCGCGCATCACGTCGCTCTGGCGAAGGTTCGCGACGACGCCCTGTATCACGAAGAGATTGATGCCGATCGGCGGCGTGATGAGCGCGATCTCGGCCACCGACACCACCATGATGCCGAACCAGATCGGATCGTAGCCCAGAGTGGTAACGATCGGAAACACCACGGGCACCGTCAGCAGGATCATCGAGAGCGCATCCATGAAACAGCCGAGGATGATGTAGAACAGCAGGATGATCAGCATGATCGCGGTCGGCGACAGCCCCGATTCCGTGACCCAGCCGGTCAGCATGCGGCTCAATCCGGTGCCTTCGAGAAAGAAGTTGAACAGCGCCGCGCCGATCAGGATGAAGAAGATCATCGCCGAGGTGCGCGTCGTCTCGAGCGCGGCCTCCTTGAGATCCGTCAGCGAGGCGCGCCGCCACAGCGCGAGTGCGAAGGCCCCCACCGCGCCCACGCTCGCCGCCTCGGTGGGCGAGAACCACCCCATGTAGAGCCCGCCGATGACCACCACGAACAGCAGGATCGCCGGCATCGCCCCTCCGGCGCGTTTCGTGCTCTCTTCCGGTGCTGGCATCCTGGCCCGGTCGAGCAGGCCGGGACGCAGCCGGATGCTGATCATTACGGCCGCCGCGTAGAGCAGGACGGCCAGCAGCCCCGGGATCAGCGCGCCCGCGAACAGCGCCCCGATCGAGGTCTCCGTGAGCAGCGCGTAGATCACGAGCAGGACCGAAGGCGGGATCAGCACGCCCAGCGTGCCGGCGGCCGCGACGGTCGCGGCGCTGATACTGTCGGCATAGCCGGCGCGGCGCATCTCGGGCACCGCGATGCGCCCCATCGTCGCCGCCGTGGCCAGCGAGGAGCCGCATATCGCGCTGAACAGCGCACAGGCGCCGATCGATGCAAGGGCCAGGCCCCCGCGGATACGCCCAACCGCGGCATTGGCCAGATCGAACAACCCGCGCGAAATCCCCGCCCGCGCCGCAAAGACCCCCATGGCCACGAACATCGGCACGACGGACAGGCTGTAGGGAAAGACCGCGCCGAAAGGTGCCGTCCCGAGGATGTAGCCGGCGCCGAACAACCCGCGCAGCACCCCGAAACCAACCACCCCGGCCACCGCCATGGCAATGCCTACCGGCACGCCGAGCAGCGTCATCAGGAGCGCGCCCCCGAAACCGATGAGACCGATGACCGGCTCGCTCATTGCTCGGTCACGCCGCGCTCGGGGCCGAGGCGCAGATACTGGCGCAGCATCAGGCCCAGCGTGGCCGGGATCGACAGGATCAGCCCGACCAGCATCGGTCCCCAGTAGTAGATCATCGGAATGGCGATGGCCTGGCTGCGGTCGCGCTGCGCGAGCACCTGCATGAAGCCGTCATATGTGCGCAGCGCCAGGATCGTGACGAAGAAGAGCATCAGGACACTCACCGCGATGAGCACCCCCCGGCGCCATCCTTCGGGGAGCTGATCGAGCACGATCTGCACGCGCACATGCCCGTCGGACAGGAAGGTATAGGGCATGGCCAGGAACACGCCCGAAATCACGAAGAGCTGGACGAGATCCACGATGCCGCGCACGCTGCTGCCGAACGGGCGCAGGATCACATCCACGAAGGTCAACGCGGCCGCGGCCCCCAGCGAGACCGCCCCGAGCAGGGCCAGCATCACCGAGAGCCGCTCCGCCACGCGCACGAAGCCGTGTAGCGCGCGCATCATTGCGAGATCACTTCAGCGCGGGTCACCGGGCCTCGTATGCCTCCTGGTATTCGGCCACGAGTTCCTGCGCGCGCGCATAGATGTCTCGCGCGTTGTCGACGCCCTCGCCCTCGAGTTCGTCGAGCCACTCCTCGACCACCGGCTCGAAGTGCTCGGCCCAGGCTTCGCGCTCCTCGTCGGTCAGGGTGATGATCTCGTTGCCCTGCTCCTCGGCCGCCTCCTTGCCCGGCGCGTCCCATGCCGGCCAGTATTCGCCGCCGACGCGCTCCACCAGCGACCGGTAGGAGGCCGCATCCACGCAATCGCGCACATCTTCGGGCAGGCTGTTGTAGGTGTCCTGGTTCATGGCGAACCAGAAGGAGGTCGTATAGAGGCCGACCTCGGAGTGATAGTCGAGCACCTCCGCCAGCCCGAAGCCATAGATGGCCTCGTAGGGAAAGACCGTGCCGTCCGCCGTCCCGCGCGAGAGAACCTCGTAGGTCTCGCCGGGGGGAACCCCGACGGCCGTGGCGCCGAGGCTCTCGACCATCAGGTTGACGGAGGGCGCGGGGCTGCGGATGCGCAGGCCCTCGACGTCGGAAGGGACCCGCACGGGCGTGCCGTTGGTGTGGATCAGCCCCGCGTCATGGGCGTGCAGGGCGAGCACCTGGATGCCCTCGTACTGCTCGGAGATGAGCCCCTCCTCGTAAAGCGTCCACAGCGCGTTGGAGTTGGCAAAGGAGCTTTGCGCAAGAAGCGGCGTGTCGATCACCGTCGCGGCATCGAAGCGCCCGCGCGGCAGGTGGTTGAGCCCGTGGGCGATATCGAGAAGCCCGGCGCGCACATGATCCTCGAGCCGGGTCACCGCGCCGAGCTGCGAGCCCGCCGTGTGAAACTCGAACTCAACCTGACCGCCGGTGCACTCGGTGACCTCCTCGGTCCAGTCGATCGCGAAATCGGCATGCGGCCCCGCGCCGGTGGGCCATAGATGGCCGAAATTCAGCGTGATCTCCTGCGCGGAGACGGATGTGGCGCCGATGGCCGCGATCGCGGCAGCGCCGGCCAGAAGTCTCGTGCGTTGCATTGTGAACCTCCCCCTGTTCATTTCTGCGACCGACCGTACCGACGCGGCGGTAACCTGGCAAGAAATTGATCCCGCCCGGCTCACTCGAGCACGACCGAAACGGTCCCGAGCCCCGACATCGTGACCGCGATCCGGGCCGCCCCGCTTACGGGACGGATCGGCGCGTGGGTCCCGCACAGGATGATCTGGCCGGCCTCGAGCGACAGGTTGCGGCGCGCGATATGATTGGCCAGCCAGTGCGCCGCTTCGAGCGGGTCCTGCGGCGCCGCCCCCGTCACCGAGAGCTCGGGCGCATCGTCGATGGTCACCGCGGTATGTACGCTCGCCGGGTCGAGCGCATCGGGCTTCACCCCGGGCCCTCCGATCACGGCGCCGGCATTGGAGATGTTCTGTGCGATCACGTCGGCGAGTGCGAGCTCCGGCGGCTTTGCCCCCCGCAGGTCGAGCAGCTCGAGGGCGGGAACCATCCTGTCGATGGCGGCCACAACCGTCTCGCGCGAAAACGGGGCATCCTCGGCCCGCAGCGGCGCGCCCATGACGGCGGCGATTTCGGGCTCGTAGGCAAAGGTGTGAAACCCGCCGGCGGGCAGGCTTGCGCCGCTGTCATGACGCTGGTCTTCAAAGACGCGGCCGCTCGCCGGTTCGCTGACGCCGAAATGGGCCATCAGCGCGGGCGAATTCGCGGCGATCTTGTAGCCGGCGACGGGGCCGCGCACCCCGCTCGCCGTCAGATGCGCGGCGAGCGCATCCTGCAGCGCGTAGGCATCGGAAATACTACGTGCGCCGCTTTCAGGCGCGTGCGCCGCGAACGGCGCCGCGGTCGCGATCTCGTTGGCGATGGCTCGGACGATCGGGTCGCTCATGCGATCAACTCCTTGAAACGGGACATCCAGCCGAGCCCCTCCGCGGTGTCGCCAAGGGGGGTGTACTCGGCGGAAACGGCCCCGTCATACCCCGCCGCGCGCAGCGCCGCCAGAGCGGCGGCGAAATCGATGGCACCGGTGCCGGGCTCGTGGCGGCCGGGCGCATCGGCGAACTGCACATGCCCGATCGCGGCGCCGGCGCGGCGGATCGCGGCGGGAAGGTCGGGCTCCGTGATCGCCATGTGATAAAGATCGAACTGCAGCGCGAGGTTCGGATGCGCCGCGCGATTGAGCGCATCGAGCCCGGCATCGAGCCCGGTGAGGAAGAAACCGGGCACGTCGCGCGGGTTCACCGGCTCGACCATCACCCGCACGCCGAGCGGGGCGAAGCTCTCGGCGGCATGGCGCAGGTTGCGGGTCAGGGTCGCGGCGCAGTCCCGCGGGTCGGCATCGGGCGGCGGGCGGCCCGCGAGAACGTTGACCTTTGCCACGCCGAGGATCTCGGCCTGCGCGCGGCAGGTCGCGACCGCGTCGGCGAAATCCGCCTCGCGGCCGGGTAACGCGGCGAGGCCGACCTCATCGCCGCGACCGCGCGGGACGTTTATCAGGGTGATCGCGACACCGGATTCGCGCGCCGCCATGCGCAACTCAGCGACCTGGTCCTCGGTCGGAAACTGCACCTCGACGGCGGGGAAACCGACCTCGGCGGCGGCGGCGACGCGCGCGGCGAGCGGCCGGTCGGGCCAGAGCATCGACAGGTTTGCGCAAAGATGCATGCCGCTCCCCGGGCAAATCCGTGTTGACAGTCAGCACGGCGCGGAAGCATGTTTCAAGTGTAAAACGACACCATCAGGGGCCGGCGCATGACCAAGCCAAGCGATCGCCTGCGCTCGCGCATCACCACCGACGGGATCGACCGCACGCCGCACCGTGCCTTCATGCGTGCAATGGGCCTCGACGACGAGGCCATCGCCCGCCCGATGGTCGGCGTGGTCAGCCAGAAGGGCGAAACGACGCCCTGCAACATGTCTCACGGCCCGCAGGTGGAGGACGCCAAGACCGGCGTGCGCGCCGCCGGCGGCACCCCGCGCGAGTTCACCACGATCTCGGTGTCCGACGGGATCGGCATGAACCACGAGGGCATGAAGTTCTCGCTGGTCAGTCGCGAGGTCATCGCCGACAGTATCGAAGCCGTGGTGCACGGCCATGCCTATGACGGACTCGTGGGGTTCGGCGGCTGCGACAAGACATTGCCCGGCGTCATAATGGGGATGGTGCGCTGCAACGTGCCGGCGGTATTCGTCTATGGCGGCTCGGCGCTGCCGGGCCGGCACAGGGGCAAGGATGTCTCGGTGCTCGACGCCTATGAGGCCGTCGGCGCGGTGCAGGCGGGCACCATGGAGGAAGCCGAGCTGCGCGCGCTCGAGCTGTCGTGCAAGCCCACGGTCGGCGCCTGCGCCGGACAGTTCACGGCGAACACGATGGCGATGGTCTCCGAGGCGCTCGGCATTACTGTCCCCAACTCGGCGATGGTCCCCGCCGTCTTCGCCGAGCGCAAGGCGATCTGCGAGCGCGCCGGAGCGCTGGTGATGCGCGCCATCGGGACGGGCGGCCCGCGCCCGCGCGACATCGTCACCCGGGCCGCGCTCGAGAACGCCTGTGCCATCGTCGCGGCCACCGGCGGCTCGACCAACTCGGCGCTGCACATCCCCGCCATCGCCCATGAGGCCGGCATCGCGTTCACGATGGAGGATGTCGCGAACGTGCTCCAGCGAACCCCGTTCATCGGCAACCTGCGCCCCGGCGGCGCCTATCACGCGCGCGACGTGCACGAGATCGGCGGCGCGCATGTGGTGATCCGCGAGCTCATCGCGGCGGGCTTCATGCATGGCGACACGCTCACCGTGACGGGGCGCAGCCTCGCCGAGGAGGTCGCCGGCGCCCCGGCGCCCGACGGCGAGGTCATCCGCCCGGTGCGCGATGCGATCCTGCCGTCGGGCGGCGTGGCGGTGCTCAAGGGCAATCTGTGCCCCGACGGCGCGATCGTGAAGGTCGCCGGGCTCAAGGCGCTGCAGTTCACCGGCACGGCGCGGGTCTTCGAGTCCGAGGATGACGCGGTCGAGGCGGTACATGCGCGCGACTACGCCGCCGGCGAGGTGCTCATCGTGCGCAACGAAGGGCCGCGCGGCGGGCCCGGGATGCGCGAGATGCTGGGGCTGACGGCGCTGATCTACGGCCATCAGATGGGCGAGAAGGTCGCGCTGCTGACCGATGGGCGGTTCTCCGGGGCGACGCGCGGCATGTGCATCGGCCACGCTGCGCCCGAGGCCGCGGCGGGCGGCCCGCTCGGGCTCGTCGCGGACGGCGACACGATCCGCATCGACGCGGCGGCCGGGACGATCACGCTCGAGGTGGACGACGCCGAGCTCGAGCGCCGGCGCGCGGCGTGGGCGGCCCCGCAGACGCGCCATCCGGCCGGGCTGCTGTCGAAATACGCCGCGACGGTCGGCCAGGCGCATCAGGGCGCTGTGACGCATGCGGGCAACGCCGTCTGGCCCGAGGATCGCCGCGGCGGGGGAGGGGATCATGACTGAAACGCCGCTCGGCTTCATCGGCACCGGGCTGATGGGCGCTCCGATGGCGCGCCGGCTCGTTGCCGCCGGCTATCCGCTCACGGTGTGGAACCGCACCGCGTCCAAGGTCGCGCCGCTGGTGCAGGCGGGCGCGACGACGGGGGCCGACGCGGCCGACGTCGCCGCGCGCAGCGAAATCGTCTTCACCTGCCTGACCGACACTGCGGCGATGGAGGCGGCGGTGTTCGGCCCGCGCGGCATCGCCGCGGGTGCGCGGCGCGGCGGCGTGCTCGTCGATTTCTCCTCGATCGCGCCGGATGCGACGCGCGATATGGCCGCGCGGCTCGAGGCCGAGACCGGCATGAGCTGGATCGATGCGCCGGTCTCGGGCGGCGTGCCCGGTGCCGAGGAGGGCTCCCTCGCGATCATGGCCGGCGGCTCCGAGGCGGCGGTGGAGCGCGTCCGGCCCGTGGTGATGGAGATGGCGCAGCGCTTCACCCGCATGGGGCCGAGCGGCGCGGGCCAGACCACCAAGCTGTGCAACCAGGTGATCGTGGGCTGCACCATGGCGGTGCTCGCCGAGGCGACGCGGCTGGCCGAGAATGCGGGGGTGGACGCGGCGCGGCTGCCCGACGCGCTCGCCGGGGGTTTTGCCGACTCCAAGCCGCTGCAGCTCTTCGTCCCGCGCATGGCGCGCGCGCAGCACGACCCGCCCCTCGGTCAGGTCTACACGATGCTCAAGGATCTCGACTCGGTGCGCGCGCTGGCGCGCGAGACCACGTCGCCGGTGCCGTTCACCGCGCTCGCCGCCGAGCAGTTCCGGCTGCTGACGGTGCGCGGCGGCGACGAGGCCGATGCGCTGGAAATCTACAAGCTGTCGGGGCCGACCCCGCTCGACTGACCAAAGGGAGACCTGCCATGCGCCACCTCACCACCACTCTGGCGACCCTTGCCCTCGGCCTCGGGGCCGCGCCGGCGCTCGCCGAGGACGACGTCACCACGCTGCGCGTGGGCAACTGGCTGCCCGAGCATCACCTGATCCCGATGGGCATCATCAAGCCCTGGGCCGAGGCGATCGAGGCCGAGACCGACGGCACGCTGCAGTTCGACATCATGTCCTCCGCACTCGGCCCGCCGCCGGCGCAGTTCGACCTGCTGCTTGATCAGGCCTTCGACGTGGGCTACGGGGTGAGCGGCCACAATCCCGGCCGCTTTGCCATGACGCAGGTGATGGACCTGCCCTTCATGTCGCCCGACCCCTGGGCGGGCTCGGCGGCGGCGTGGCAGACCTATGAGCGCTGGGGGCACGAGTACGGCGAGCATGAGGGCGCCCATGTCGCGGGGCTGTTCGTGCACTCCACCCCCAACATCAACATGGCCGATGGCCGCATCGAGGCGGTCGAGGACCTCGAGGGGGTGACGATCCGCGTCGGCGGCGACGTCACCGGCCGCATCATGCGCGAACTCGGCGCAAGCCCGGTGCAGCTTCCGCCCACCGAGGCGCAGACCGCGATGGCGCGCGGCGTCGCCGACGGCATCACCTTTCCGTCCGAGTCGATCGACTTCTTCGGCATCACCCCCGAGATCGAGACGATCACCCGCATCCCCGGCGGCCTCTACACCGACACCTTCTGGGTCGCCTTCAACGAGGACAGCTGGGACGCGCTCTCCGAGGAACACCAGGCCGCCATCGACAAGCACAGCGGCATGGCGATCGCGCTGCTGGCGGGGTGGGCGTGGAACAACGCCGACATGCTGGGCGAGGAGAAGCTCGAGGAGGAAGGCGTGGAGTTCCTGACCCTGTCGGAGGACGAGGTCGCCATCGCGCGCGAGCGGCTGGAGCCGCTCGAGGAGGAATGGCTGGAGCAGGCCGAGGAGAAGGGCTTCGACGGCGCCGAGATCATCGACTACGCCCGCACGATGGTGCGTCACTACGATGCGCACAAGCCCGTCAATGTCCAGCTCGACTGACCCGATCGGCGCAGCGGGGCGCGCGCAACCGCGCGCCGGCTGAAGCGGTGGCGGCGCGTCCGGCAGCGGCGCTGCTGCGCCTTGTCGACGGTGTATTCACCGCGATGGTGGTGATCGCCGGCTCCCTCGCCACGGCGATGATGCTCGCGACCTTCGCCAATGTCGTGATGCGCTACATCTTCCGCAGCCCGATCAGCGGGGTGTTCGAGCTCACCGAGATCGGCATGGGGCTGGTGGTGTTCTTCGCGCTGCCCGGCATGATCCGCCGGCGCGGCAACATCTCCGTCACCGTTCTCTTCGACAGGTTCCCCGCCGCGCTTCGCCGCGGCGCCACCGTCGCCACCGACCTGCTCGGCGGCGCGCTATGCGCCTTCATCGCCTGGCGCATCTGGCTGCAGGGCGAGCGCATGCTGCGCGTCGGCGAGGTGTCGATGGAGCTGCGCATCCCCAAGGGTCTGGTGGCGCAATCGATGGCGGCGCTGATGGCGGCGGCGGCGCTGGCCTTCACGATCTGCGCGGTCGAGGCGCTGCGCGGGCGCATCGGCGGCGCGACGGGACAGGTGCGCTGATGGGGGTGTGGGAGACGGCGGGAATCGCCTTCGGGGCCGTCTTCGGGCTGATGATGGTCGGCATGCCGATCGCCTTTGCGATGCTGGTTGTGGGGCTTGGCGGGATCTGGATCACGATCTCGGAGCGCACGGCAATGGGCATGATCGGCCAGCTGCCCGTCAACACCACGATGTCCTACGAACTCTCCGTGGTGCCGATGTTCATCCTGATGGGCGTGCTGTTTGCGCGGGCGCGCATGTCGCAGGATCTCTACAACCTCTGCCACGGCTATGTGGGGCATCGCCGCGGCGGGCTCGCGGCGGCGACGATCCTGGCCTGCGGCGGCTTCTCGGCGCTGAGCGGCTCGTCCATCGCCACGGCCGCGACGATGGCGCGCGTCGCGGTGCCCGAGATGCGCCGCTTCGGCTATGCCGACGGCTTCTCGGCGGCCACCGTGGCCGCGGGCGGCACGCTCGGCATCCTGATCCCGCCCTCCGTGATCCTCGTGCTCTACGGCATCGCCACCGGGACCGATATCGGCATGCTGTTCATCGCGGGGATCGTGCCGGGGCTGCTCGCCATCGGGCTCTATCTGGTGGTGGTGCAGATCGTGGCGCGCCGCAACCCCGCCGCCGCCCCGGCCGCGCCGCGTGCCAGCCGCGCCGACCGGCGCGCCCACCTGCTCAGCGTGGGGCCGATCCTCGCGCTGTTCGTGCTGATCATCGGCGGGCTCTACCAGGGCGTGTTCACCCCCACCGAGGCGGGCGGCGTCGGCGCGACGGGGGCGCTTTTCTTCGCGCTGTGGCGCCGTGCATTCGGATTGCGGGGGTTCATCGATGCCATCAGCGAGACGGCGCTGACCACGGCGAGCCTGTTTCTCGTTCTCGTCGGTGCGCTGGTCTTCTCCAACTTCATCAACCTGATCGGGTTTCCCTCCGCGCTGTCCGACCTGATCCGCGGGCTCGGGGTGCCGCCCGTCGCGGTGATCATGGTCATCCTGCTCGTCTACATCGTGCTCGGCATGTTCATGGAGAGCCTGTCGATGATCCTGCTGACGATCCCGATCTTCTTTCCGATCGTCAGCGAACTCGGCTTCGATCCGATCTGGTTCGGCATTTTCGCGGTGATGGCCGCCGAACTGTCGCTGATCACGCCGCCGGTGGGGCTCAACCTGTTCGTGATCAAGAGCGTGATCGGCGACATCCGCATCGGCGACATGTATCGCGGCATCCTGCCCTTCGTGGTTGCCGACCTCGTGCGGATCCTGCTGATCGTGGCCTTCCCGGCCATCGCGCTGTTCCTGCCGGCAACGGCGGGCTGATCGGAAACGGCGCCGGGGTCATGTCGGCGCGCCATGTCGGCCGGTGCGGTGGAACGCGGGCGGCGCGGAACGCTTGCGCCGCAGTCACACCAGGCCGACATGCGGCTGCCGCGTTCGAACACGGGCGCGAGCGTCCCCTCGGCGAATTTGTCCGCCTCGGCGAGGATCGTGGCGGCGGAGCCCTCGTCGAGCCCGGCCTGCGCCCACCCCGGCGTGACCGCGAGCAGCGCGCGGGTCGTCTGCTCCGCGCTTATTTCGGGGGCATCCGCACGCCGCCATCGAGGCGGATCACCTCGGCATTGAGATAGCGTGTCTCGATGCAGTAGCGCACCGTGCGCGCGAACTCGTCGGGATCGCCGAGGCGGCGGGGGAACGGGATCGTGGCGGCGATGCCGTCGCGCACCTGATCGGGCAGTTCCTCCAGCAGCGGGGTCAGGAAAACCCCCGGCGCCACGGTATTGACGCGGATGCCGAAGCGGGCGAGCTCGCGCGCCGCCGGCAGCGCCATGGAGGTGATGCCACCCTTGGAGGAGGCGTAGGCGGCCTGCCCGACCTGGCCGTCGAAGGCGGCGATGGAGGCGGTGTTGACGATCACGCCGCGCGCGCCTTCGGCGTCGGGCTCGGCCTGCGCGATGCGGGCGGCGGCGAGGCGGAGCATGTTGAAGGTCCCGATCAGGTTGACGCGGATCACCGCCTCGAAGGCGTCGAGCGGCATCGGCCCGTCGCGCCCGTTGATGCGCCCGGCGGTGCCGATCCCGGCGCAGTTGACCAGCGCGCGCACGGGGCCGTCGGCGTCGGCCTCGGCGATCGCGGCCTCCCCCGCTTCGGCGTCGGTGACATCGCAGGCGATGGCGCGCGCGCCGATCCCGGCGGCGACCGTCTGCGCCGCCTCGGCGTTGCGGTCGAGCAGCACCAGCCGCGCGCCCGCGCCCGCAAGATGGCGCGCCGTCGCCGCGCCGAGCCCGGAGCCGCCGCCCGTCACCACGATCGTCGCGCCATCGATATTCATGCGCCGGCCTCCTGCGTCGCGGGGGTGATCACGCGCGGATCGTCGGAATAGAGCGCCTCGACGAGCTCCGCGCGGTGGCGCAGCACCGCGCGCTGGTTGACCGAGCCCTTGTCGGTCACCTCGCCGCGGTCGAACTCCAGCGGGGTGTCGAGGAACATCATCCGCGTCACGCGGCTTGCAGACCCCGTCGCGCCGGCGGCATGCTCGGCGAGCCGGGCGGCGGCGGCGCGGCGCACTG
>LFCJ01001966.1_pt1 | contig 14689 bp, 19 predicted proteins | sample 643141 | NCBI WGS metagenome assembly LFCJ01 (sample SAMN03766243, study PRJNA286221) | soda lake metagenome | biome: soda lake; feature: Kulunda steppe; material: water; isolation source: sample B1-Br-g2 brine of Lake Bitter-1 | place: Russia: Kulunda steppe | collected 2010-07 | reverse complement strand
CCCCCCCCGAACTCTAGGGCAACAACATGCATCCACTGTTGCATAAGGTGCAGGCTACGAAATAGCGTCATGCATGACAACTAGAGACATGCGTGACAACTAGAGACACACGTCTCGAAGGGTACAGCACAAAGCAAATCGCAGGCGTCAAGGCTGCTGGCGAGGGGCCGACGTACCTTGATATACGAGATAGTGTTTTCTAGCTTTGGCTTCACCACGTTTTCCAGTGCATTGACGCGTCTGTTGGTTACCTGCGTGAACATGCGCGTGTGTCAGTGCATGAGTCCGTGCCATAAATTGTGACGGAAACTTGAACGTGCAGTGCTCAAGCACACCGGGCATGCCTTGTAGGACGGCAAGCTGGAAGGTTTGCAATAAAGCAACATACAAAGATGGCTCGTCCCTGGTAGACAACAGCCATCAATGGGATCAGCAGAAAAACAGGCGCAGGGAGTATTCAATGAAGCGACCTACAGCTTCCCAAGGATGCTTGTAGAATAGATGCCTGTTAAATACATGCCAAGGCTCTTTGCACTGCTGCTCTCTTGCAAGTCTCAAGCAAACATGAGCAAACACAAAAGCCCTAGGTCAGCCCACGCAGACAACAACAATGTCATGCATGACAAAGAACAAGCGCCGTCATCATGCACATCCTCCTGTGCTTTGCAGCTCTCCTTCTGGCTGTGTCATTACCTTGAGAGCCTCATCCAGGGTGTAGAATGCCGTTTGCAGATTAGCCAGCGTGGCCAGCACATCCACTGCCTTCTGGTACGCCTTCCGGCAGCTCTGAAGTTGCTGCCCCCCACGCCCCAGCCCTGCGTTCGCGTTCAAGGAAGCCTGACCTCACGGAACACAACGATCTGCTGGGCATTCCTCGTGACTCAGAAGAGGCTCAAGAATCAATCCCCGTTTTCAAAACCTGGCCGCACACAACACAGCTCCTGCTCCGAGTTCCACTTTCCAAGCCAAGCAAGCACACAGCATGGCTCCCGCTCTGATATTCATTTTCTAAGCTGACCGCCTAAGCCCACTTGCAAGACGGCTCCTGCTTGCCCCTACCTGCCAAGTCCATCTTGCTGTCCCCAGGGATCACTTGTGTCTCAAATTGTGGGATCTTCACGCCAGCAACGTTGTCCAGGCCGCCCAAGACACGCACATTGGCTGTCTCAACATTGTCCTGTACATGCAGTGCATGCATACACAGTTGCAGTCTCGGTATTGCCCTGGACACAATACGAGCGACGTGCGTACATGTACCTGCAATGAGCTCTGCTAAACCAAGGGCTCCGAGTAGTTGAGCAGCGCATGCTGCCTGTAAGTCAAACGCATGTGCTCACAGGCACGCATTCAAGGCAACAGAGGCATTTGCTTGGAGCTTAATTTGAATGCAACGACGTTTGACCACCGTGGCACACTATGGCGACAGCGGATGCTGCTCTGGGTATGGATCACAGAATGGATGATGGTGGCCTGCACAGAAGCCCCTTGTCTCTCCTTAAACCCTGAAGCCCTTCATCTCAACCTTTTTAGGATCCCAAAAGGAGACCCTCGCATTCCTTCCACATTTTTCCTTCCACAATCCTTCCACATTCCTTCCACATTCCACATTCCTTCCACATTTCACATTTTTCCTTCCACATTCCTTCCACGTTCCTTCCACATTCCTTTCACATTTTTCGTGGCAGGCAGCCCCCACGGGCGCTTGCTTTCCCAGGCACCCACGCACACATCACCATGCAGATGCTTGCTGCTTCCTCAACAAATAATTTGCCTTGTACGTGTGCCCCTATCGCATGGCCCTCCGGGCGCTCACCTGGATTGTGTGCTTGATGCCGTCCCCTGCTGCATACACAGCATGAGTGTATGCAAAGAAGGAATCCTTCAGCATGGACCCCTGCAGCGACGATAGTAGTGCAGAGGAGAGCACACTGTTCCAATCTAGTGAAGCAGCACAGGCGCTGAGTGTGCGTGCAAACAGGTAATCCTTCAGCATGGATTCTTGCTATGAAAAATCGACAAATCCCCCGTGTTGATAGGACAGCAATGAGATTTGTGTGACACATTGACTAAGAGGATTGCAGCATTCTCCGGTTACTGAACAGCGGGGCTGATGGGAGGTTCTCCAGAATTAAAGCTTGAAGTTGGTCCCAGTGTGACACTAAGCGCATTTGCACACGTCATGTAGAGAAAGGTGTAATGCAATGCAAGGCAATCCAATTGCTTACCATGTTCCCTTTCTTTTCCATGATCTCTTTGCAGATTCCCCTGCAAGGAACCAGCAATCGCGAACAAACATTGCAGATAGCCAAGAATGATGTGCATGCACAGGGTTGCTTTTCATTAGCATACATGGCACCCACAAATGGCAACTACTGAAGCCTGATGAGAACCCCAGCTACTACAGAGTAAACATGATGACCACGTCAGGAGGTGCATGAACGCGCTTTAAAGCCCATGAATCTGCGCACCTGAACTTCATCGTCAGTGCGTCTGCCTTCTTCTTCAGCAGAGCATGCCCTTTAGTGGCCCCCACCAGGCGGATTTTCATCACACCCAGTACTGCAAGTGCGCACACACACACACAAATAGGAGCAGCGCTGCCGAAGCACTCTGTCATGTGATCTACTCACCCTTGCAACCCCAAACGTACGCAGGCACACCTTCACCATAGGTATTATGCAAAGGGTGGCAACATTGCATGAGTATGGTACGCACAACTACACTAGCTCGCACGCAATCACGCACACTCATGCGCTCACGCATACACATTCCCCCCACCCCCCCTGCGTGCGCACACACTCACACACTGCTCTGCTCAACCACTTGCGCGACTCGTGCACATTGAAGCGCACGCGCAGGCATACACACTTTTGTGCAGGCGCACACATCCACGTGCACACACGTGTACACACCCATGCACACTACACACACCCACACAAGCACGCACGAAGGCTAAAGCACGCACACATTTGCACATGCACACACACAAGCACGCACTCACGCATGCACACACATACACACACACGTACACACACACACACACGCGCGTACACGCACACACACGCGTACACGCACGCACACGCGCCCCCGCGCGCGCACGGAGCATTTACTCGTAAATGGGCACGTTACCACCCTGTCACTTCAACCAGATAACAAGCTGGGCATCACCTGTGACTGTGGGGACCACCACATAGCGGTTCTGATTGCCAGACATCTCTCCAAAGGCAGCTCCTACCCGATCTACCCCTCCTCTTAATCTTTCTAAGTGCTGCTCATGACGTCAGAGTAAATCACCATCATTATCAAGCCAAAGTCGAAGTATGACAGAGCAGGCAAAAGTATGACAGAGCAGGCAACCAGCAGGATGAATGAGAACAAGTTTTTCTATATCTGAACAACATTAAGTTCAAAGTTGGTTGATTGTTGCCCGCAGTCGAGAGGAAACCACAATTAATCACAAGTCTCAAAGAGTATTTTGAGTATCTTATCGGTTTTTAATTATAAAGTAAGTGAAATTATTGTTGAGAGCAAGACAGTAGAAGAGAAAATGCATTCGTACCGGCCATTTTCACACTGTGCAGAGCGAAGACTTATCGGTGCCCTGACCTGTTTGGCTAGGCTTCTCCTGAGAGCAACATCTCACCATCCATAAGGCCTTTTCTGACAAAGTAGCTCCAACACATGTGTACACTCTTGGGTACAATGGTCCAGCAATAATGCTCCTTTTTATTTATTGCTGGGATTGCTCTCCGTTGCAAGCGCTGGTATTACCTAGGAGTTGCATTCTGAATGGGACTCTTACTTGTCAACTTCTGGATAGCTTCTAGGAAAAGTCTTAGCTCTGAAGCTTTGTCGTCCTTGCAATATAACTTGAGCTCTATTGGGAAATCATAATGATCATGCTGTTCGGATCAATTTTCATCATCAGGCCAATAAACAGCCATTGAATGATGCAAACATGACAGAAAGGATCAAAGTGTGTAAATGCGCCTGGAGCAGCATAACCAAGCCAACAAATTCAATAAAAATGCTTTTGTGGTAGACGCTGGAGAACATACTTCTGCATGCACACATTTATGTTTGCGAAATCAAGGTGCGCAGCATACACACTTAAACACAGGGTTCTTGGTTTTCTACGCTTGAGTTTGCGACATGATATGAAGTCAGTTAGCTGTGTTGAATTTATGCACAGGAAGGACAGGGCTTTCTCAATAAGTACAAAGCAGGACTAAGAAGGCATTGCCTGTTGAGCATACAGCACAACTAATAGGCTTTGCATGCATTGCGTCAGTCACTGTCCGAGCCCTTGCCTTTTCCTTTTCCCCCTTTGGGCTTCTTCTTCTCACTGTCTGGGTCTGCATCGTAGAGGGTGAAGGGGATGCGGGGCTGCAGCCTGCGCCTGTCGAATGCAGCTGATGACTCAGCTGCTGAGGCATCCTGCTGCGGCCTGGAGCCATTCACCTGTAGGCCTTCCTCGTCATCATCCTCTCCCACTAACGACCATAAGAATAGCGACCTACATGCGCAAGCATGTTGTGCATGTGCTTAGCCTCTATTGGATCCCACAAGGCTCATGTATTTCACAGGGATCATTAAGGCAGGGCCTGCACACAGTCTGGAAGCTGCGCAACATTACAAATTGCCCTGCACCAGTCATTCAGCAGAGGAGCCATGCAGCTGGATAGCAACGGATCACAATTCCAACAGCTTCAGCACACATCCGTTGCACCCACCTGGATGAGCCGGAGACTTTTAGATCACGGGTGGGATGGGCCGGAGACCATGAGATCACTCACCTGGATGAGCCAGAGACTATGAGATCACCCGCCTGGATGAGCCGGAGACTATTAGATCACCCACCTGGATGAGCCGGAAACTATGAGATCACGGGTGGGATGGGGCTTGTTCACAGGACTGATGGTGGGCAGGTTGTAGTCAAAGAGCTGTGCCGTCAGTTGGCCGTTGTCGGCTCGGATGATATCCACTGCATGCAGTGCCACTCCCCCATGGTCTTCACTGCAGCCAGCCAGTGAGCACAGAAACAGCGTTGCGGTGGTGCAGGCACAGAAGAAATGCCACACAAAGCAAGCAGAGTCAGGAGTGGGCCAATTCACTGCAGCCAGCCAAGCACACAAACAGCGTTGCGGTGGTGCGGGCACAGAAGAAATGCCACACAAAGCAGAGTCAGGAGTGGGCCACAGTTTTGAGGGCATGGTGCGCAGGTCTAATGAGGTTGAGCCCTGTGGACCAGGAGGTGTCGCTCCGTGCCTTGTGGACCAGAGGGCGTTGCACCGTGCCTTGTGGACCAGAGGGTGTTGCACTGTGGCTTGCAGGGGACATGGCGGCCCAAAGCACGTCCCGGAGCAGTGGGCAATGAACGCTTTGTGGAAAGCTCTGGCTGTGGCAGCGGATTTTTAGATCTCGGTTTGAAGGCGGGAGCAGAGGCCAAGCAGCCCCTGTCCCTGAGCTGGTGCGCAGACGGGGCGTGCGTAGCGGCTGTAGAGGGCACCTGTCTCAAGCATTGCTCAAGTCACATACGATGAAAACAGGAAGCATAGCTTACAGGAGTAATGCGCAGATTGCGAGCACCACTGCTAACTATAGCCCCTGTAATCACTGCGAACTTGACCCCAAGGAGTTGCAATGCTCACAAAGACGCACACGCACATGTGTGTGCTTTTACTTGGGCGTCGGTCGCATCTGTGCTAATCTTGAGCCTGCGATTACATGCCAGCATGCCTTCACACATGCGCATGTGCACAGCCTGCCCCTTCTCGCACCTGATGTACCGTCCAATGACGAAGAGGGTCTCTGTCAGGTCTTTAGGATCCCACTCTGCCTTAAAGGGCGACAGGTAGCGGCTGCAGGGAAGGGCGCAAGAGGAGGTCCTTAATGCCATGCCCATGTCCTACTTGGCCTAGGTAGGCTCAGAATGCATGGTATGCCTTCAATCGAGTGCACATGCTCTGTGATGGCAGCACTAAGAGCGCGCCAGCCTTGGATTGGTTAACCAAATTTTACGGGTAATTGGCCCGTTTCTGGGCGGGACGATTTTATGTGAGAGCACGTCATTGAAGCATAAGGCAATGCTGGCTGGACAGCGCAGTTCGCTGAACTCCTCCGGTGGTCGCGGCTTCGCAAACGGTGCACTCAGGCACAGTGTCCCCGCCCCCCAGGAGCCGCGCTGTCACACAGCAAAAGCACCACCCACTTGAACAAGCTGTGTCACACAGCAAAAGCAACACCCACTTGAACAAGCTGTGTCACAGCAAAAGCAACACCCACTTGAACAAGCTCTGTCACACAGCAAAAGCACCACCCACTTGAAGTCATGGGAGTGAACAATCTCCCGGCTTGCGCCGTCCCCACTGCATGCTGACAGTGTGCTATCCCAGACGCGCAGGCGATTGTCCTGCATCGATGGACACAAATGAGTGCTTGCGCTGAGGGCTGTGCCAGGCCCATGCTGCATGCTTTCCTCATTGCTGCAGCTGCGCGCTGGCTCATGGACTGCAGCTGCTTTTTGCTTTGTGCAAAATAAAGTTCTGCGGCAGCGGTGCTCGTACTGCACAGCATAGCACCCACGTGAAGCGAGCAGATGAAAGGTGCAAGTGCTCTGCACCAAGCTGTTGGCAGTATGAAATTCACTGACAGGGGCAGGGTGGCAAAGGACAGCCAGCATAGGCTTTTAGACGAGCAAAGGGCAGAGGGCATGCTAGGTGGACAGAGGAGGCTTAATGGGGCTGGGACATCACGTTGTGTTGGTGGCACCATACCTGACAAGTTGTGAGCAGGCGCTGGCCGGTGATGGGGGAGAAGGCCACGGCATTCACCACCTGAAGCGCACGAATCAGGGAATATGGAGAGCCATTGAGGCAGCAGCAGGGCACACCACATAGCCAGCCCCACCGCCCCAGTGCAAGGTCCCTACATGGGCAAGACATCCTTGCCGACGACTTGGATGACCAGAGCCCTTCTAATTCGGTAAGTATTGGAGTTGCTGCTGCGGGCGCAACCCTGTGCCTGAGAAGCCAGGCGATTTCAGTTGCCTGTATGCATGGCATGGCACGTAATGGGCGCAGAGTGCTGTGACCAACGCCACTTTGACAGTCAACAAGTCAAGGGCACTCTAGGAGGTGCAAAATGATGAAGCTGGTCACCTATTTAGGGAAGCACAAGATACACAAGTCATTTGCCCCATGCAATGCTATGCATTGGAGCAGTTGCACTGACCCTAGGATGCGCCAGCACTGCCAACTCCGCAGGGTGAGACACATGGGTCTTACTGACGCGCGGCCGCTTAGGCTGCTGCTCGCCTGCAGCAGGAACCCCGGTCCCGGCGACATCTGCGACTGCAGTGACGTGGCTGCCACTGCTGCAGCCTGGGCCAGTGCCACCAGACAGCTGGCTGCACAGGCCGCGCACATCAAACAGGCGGACCTGCGTACGCATGCGCGGGGGGCGCGATTGCAGGGCTGGCTGTACAAGCCGCGTGCTTCAAACAGGCGGACCCGCGCATGGGTGCTCAAGGGGTGCGATTGTAGGGCTGATTGGCTCAAACCTGTGTGCATATCAAGCATGCAGAACTGGAGGAACAGGTGAAGCAACTGCTCTTCCCTGGCAAACAACACGGGTATCTTGGTGGCACAATAAACTGGTGAAATTGTGACCTGACAGTGTGCTATCAGGGGCAAGTAAGTATGTGCCCCCAAAATAAATGAGGGCCTGCTCTTGCAAGTGCCGAGATCTGCCAGCTGGAAGCTGCAGCCAGCTCGGGAAGCTTTGACGAGCTGGCATTAGCCAGCACTTGCAGCTTTGCCAAAATCAGCTCACTTCTGCTCTGAGCACGTACACGTGCTCTAGCAGAGCGCCCAGCATGCCCCTTCACAGGGCAATCACCCTAGCCGATGAGCATGCTTCTTTGCCAAAAGTACGCTCTGCTTGAGCACACAGCTTGCTTCTCTGCCAAGTTCACTCAGCTAGAGCACTCGGCATGCTTCTTTGCCAAAAGTACGCTGTAAAGCACGCAGCACACTCCTAGAACACACGGCATGCTCCAGCACATTGGTGGAGCCCGTGGAAACAAAGATACAGTTGTGCCGCCCTTCAGCAACAAAAAAATGGACTCCATGATGAAGGGTTTTGGCAAGGTGCAGGCTAACGCCCACTGGCATGGCGGTGTACCAATCTGTACAACTTTTTCGGAACGCCAACTGCTCTTGAGCCAACAGTGACCACAAGACAATGATTTTAAGTCTGACAGTCCTCCAAAAATCTTGTCAGTCTCACAGGTACTGTCACCTAGACAGCTTGCCACTTTGAGCCCCTGCACTGCTGTCACCCACTGTGTGGTCATTGCTGCCTGAAGCAACCAGCCTCGGCGCGCAGGGGTGGATGCCCAGGCACGCCACCTTGTTGCCCTTCTTGTGCAGCTGCAAGGACGCGACGCAGTTCTTAGCACGTGGGTCCAGCACGTGCACACGCCCGTCGGAGTCTCCAACGAGGACAGCTTGCAGGTCAGTGCTCACGTCAACGCTGTTGATCATTTTCCACTCCTTCTCAGTTGTGTACCTGGAGCAACACCAGGGAGGCACACAGAGGTGAGCGACTGCGCAGCCAGAGCCCCTTGGGAAGCAGCAGCCTGAGTGGCAACCAAAGCCTGCCCATGAGCAGAGGTCGCATGACTTGCTGATACGTCATGGCAGTGCAAGATTGTGGGCTGAGGTGTGGGCTCAGGCGCCTAGGAATAGGGTGATTTTGGGGTCCGGCAAAAACAACCACTAAACAGACACAGACACGCACACGCAACATGCAAATTTTGTGAAGCAAACTTGTCTTACCCATTTGGGTTCAGGTCAATCATTTGACTGTGGAGGCCGCACTCAAGGTCTAAAAGCTTTGCCGTACCATCTGCAAAAGCCAGGATACACCCCAGAGAAAATGATGAGCTCAAACAAGGAGAAAAATGAGTCAATGAGTCGATGTAGGTATCACAGCTCATGAAAAAATGCATGCCCCAGGCCCAATTTTCTGGAATAATTGATGATACTGGTAGATGATTATGGTCGTGACTGGCGGGCAGGACAGGGCAGGCGGTTTCCAGCCTCTGGAGACGGGCTTGCTCACAGGATGCCATTCCAACCATTGTTCTGCTTATCATATGTTGCTTCCCTCTCAGTCACTGCAAGACAATGGAGGCTCACCGGCACTCCCTGTGGCAAAAGTGGGGTCACCCAGCCACGGCAAGTGCTTCATCCCAGATACCAGATACTTATGGCAGTCCGTGTACAGTGTGCGCTCTTTCACCTGTGGGCATGGAGTGTGTGCCAGCCTCAGTCCAATTTAGCAGCCTAGGCCTGGTCGGTGCCAGTTCATTTAATTTAATTTAATTGGGAGTGCTTCTTTAGATCCGCTGAATCACCCAGTCCAGGCAAGTTGAAGCAAACAAGGTTGATCAATGACACAACACACAATGGCTGATGCCTCAGCCCTGACCTGAGCAAACACATCAATGCAGCCCAACAAGCACTGCACCGAGACGCACTGAATTTGGAATGAGAGCCCATCACCTCTCACTCTCAACCTCTCTCTCCCTCAAGCGCAAGTGATTAAGTGCAGCGCTGGACTGCGCAATACAGTCTGAGGGCACACCAAGTGTCATACCTTTGCAAAATCCCAAGCTGCGATCCCTCCCTTTTTGTCTGCAGACACAACAATGTTATCCTTGCAGGGGTGGAACTCGAGGGCTGTGACGCGCCTGGAGTGCAGCTTGAGAATTGCAGCAGAGACCTGTGGGTGGGAGGGGCGCGCGCGGGCACACAGCCCTATGACGCGGTTGTCGCGTGCAACTGACAGTGATGAAGGTAGCCCAAAGCCATGCAAGGGAAAGAGGCTGGCCAAGCCTCTCCATGCCAGTCTCCTTGGCTCTACAAACTGCTGTGCTGTATCAGAGCTCAAGCTATGGTGCAGCATGGAGTGCAGCTCAAATAGGGCATACACTGTACGAGATGGGCAGGCTGCTCTATAAGCAGGCACAAGCCTGTGGGAGCTTCCAAAAGCAACTGGGCACTTGAGGCGAGCCTTTCTCGATCCAATCACCCCGGCCAAACTCTGGCCCACCATGAAGCAAGGACGCAGGATTGAGGACCAGGTACCCAAGAAAATGACCTGACCTGGTACTTAGGCAGCCGGTGAGGCGCAGGCTTGGACTCTCTGCCGCCCGTGGGGTTGACCTCGCGCAGGGCCAAGGATCGTGCCTGGGCAGCAGGAGCGTGGCAGCCACTGTCAAGCAGGGCCATGCCAGCCGTAGCGCCAGGGGTGGGAGCTGAAGTAATGGAGATTGTTTGTGGCTGGTCCTGAGAATCTGAGAGTCGGGGCTTGTGCGGTCTAGCAGGGCCTTGCAAAAAGGACATGGGTGGGGGCACAACTGCTGCGATCTGGAATGAATCGTAAGGCTCAACCAAGCTTGCCAACATTGAACTCGGGCCCTGTGGGTTGGGCATAGACCGGCGCAGCACATAGAGCCCAAGGCACCGACAGGATATCATCTCTGTCTGCAGGGCAGCATGTCAGCCGGTCAGGCCATGTTGATCTTTTCAGATTAATCGCTTGACAGATGCCTGAGGCTGCTGGCAGCTCACCACTGAAGTCTGCGGCCCAGACGGACGTACCCCATATCCGGGGCTGATTACGCGGTCTGCAAGCCCAACAAAAGCGACACATTGACATGAAAGATGCTCAGCCGGGGTCCATTGAGTGCTATTGCGCATTCTTTGCATGCTATTCTCCAGCATACCTAGCAAGGTTTTTTAGCTTGAGCTCTATGTATGTCATGTTTATCACTGTGTAGATGCAAATAAGTAGTTCAGGCTGCCATGATGAATTGACAGGACACAATCTCTAAGTAGGGGCAAAAGCAACATGAATATATACACACAGAACAAATGTATAGTTGCCGCTGTTATTTCTTCATTCTACTTACATGGGCAAGTAGCAGTTGTGTGGCCTACGCCCTTGCAGAGGTAACATGGTTTGTTGATGCAGTCGATGTAAATGCTCCCTTGAAAGCCTGCGCTGTGCCCCCGCTGGCCGCACACCTGCAGCAACACACAGGCAGCGAGCGTAGAAAGCTGTTGCAACAATAGTAACACACAAAGCCAAAGATTGTTTGTCCTTTCTTGTGGTCCTTCTACACGTCAAGACTGGAAGATAACTATTATGCAAACTGATGGCTGATGCAAACACGAGCTATGCATAAAGCACCTTGCAGACAAGGTCTGAGTTCTTTGCGAGCGAAATCTTGATTTTTGGCTGGCTTGCTGGTCGCTGCTGCTGCTGCTGCTGCTGCAGCCCCTCATGCTCTTCCTCCTCCTCCTCTCCCTCTTGCTGATCCTCCTCCTTGCTGCTCTCATCGTCCTCTTCACTGCTCTCCTCAGCTCCAGATGATTCTCCATGTTGTACAGTGTAAGCTTGAAGGCTCACCCTGTTCCGTTTTCCAGCCATGGATCTCAGATCGAACAGTCGTAGTTTGTGTGCTGGCCTTGTAGCAACTTGTTTTTTCTAATTTCGATGCGTTTCTTAACATGAACGTGAGTTTGCTGTTGAACAAGACCAGCTCATTTTAGCCACGCATTTCCGCGTGTCGCAGATTTTTCAATCATCGGAAACAAATAAGCAGTAAGAAAGAGACAAAGTAAAATCCAAAAGGTTGAAAACACACACTCCTCAATAGTTGTTTTAGCTGCTTGCACACCCTCCCCCTCCCGCCCTCCCGCCCAGGCAAAACATGCAGCTGCCACGCAGAGCAGCAGGTAGCATGCTGGGCTCTGCCCATGGACCTTCAGCAACCAGCGGGCTTCCTCGCACACTAGTGTACCTCCCCTCTCCCCGCCCTGTGCACGTATCGAAGGCTCAGAGCGGGGATGCAGGTCAGTACAATGGCTGTTGAATTGGAAGTGTCATTGATTGATTTTGCAGGTGTAAATTAGCAGCTCTGCTTGTAGCCATTCACAGAGAATATCAGGCGAGCCAACCTGGACACAGCGCCAAGTAGCTCCCACTAGTGCAAAACTGTCCATGACTGTGAATTCGAGTCAGCACATCCCAATGGGTGATATAATGCAGCACAGCAACTGTTATTCAGCATTCTTCTCTCTTCCTGACAATTAAATGCGCAGACATGCTCTCTGCTCGACGCCAGAGGGCTGAGGGTGATAGTGGAGTTGACAGCACCAGCATTGCTGGCAGGCCACAGCCAGTGGTTGCTGCAGATGGCAGCTGGCGCTCACGGGCGGCAGTGGCTGCAGCCGCTGAGGCGACTGTGCTGGAACGGTCTAGTGGGACTGCTTCGACTGCACCAGCACCCATGCCACCCAGGCAGCTGCGCAGTCCCTCCCGCAGTCCTCCCCCCCCTACCCCCTCTGCCAGCGACAGCAGCATCATCGAGGCAGAGGTGGTTGACCGGCCCTCTGACGCTGACTTTGCCTGGTGCGTGGCCTCCCTGTGCCAGTATGGTCTGCACGTGCAAGCCAAAAAGCATGGGGTTGTGTGCACGGATGTCAAGCGTTAATTTGGCGCTTCAGGCATGTGTATGGAGGTGGCAGGCATATGATTCAAGCCTACTCCCAAAACCAGCCCCTTCCCTCTTTGTTTATTTACTTACCTCCTTTCCCCGCTCCAAAGGTGTGCGTACATGGACAGCCTGTGTGCTTGCACCCACAGCCTATCGGCTTGCTCATACTATAGAAAGTATCCTCACATACAGTGTCACGCAATCTTACCTAGTCCCACCACCTGGCACTTGCTGCACGCTCAAGTGCCTGCGCACATGCATACTTACAAAAAATATACAAAGTATATGCAAAACAAACGACACACAACAGCGCACGTGCACATGCACACGCACACACTCCATTCAATGAGACCAATGGACGTGGTGTGCCCTGCCACTGAACATAAATGTGTCCATGGCCGCTGAGGCCGCAAAAGCACAGAGGTCCCCTGGTGGCCTCCTCAAGGATGTTCTAAAGGCATGCAGTCGCAGGCGAGGTCAGGTTACATAGCTGTACCTGCTGAGCGAGGCACATGCCCCTGATCGAAGTGTGTGTAAATGTGTGCATGTGTGTCTTGCCCCATGCACTCATGTGCGTCTGCCCCGCATCCGCTGGCGCAGGGCCAATGACGGATACGACGTGACGCAGCGCACCATCGACACATGGGCGTTCTTCATCCAGTTCCGATCGCGGTTGTGGCTGTTGGATAAAAAGTGGGCGTATGCAGGTGCGTGATATGTTGCCTGCTTTAAGAGAGCCGCTCTAGAAACCTCCGCGCAAGGCAAGCACGTGCACATGCATGCACGCCACCCAGCCGCACAGCATCATCACGGGCTTATCAGCCAGGAAGCTAGGGCGCTCGCGCCTGCTGCGCCTCCCTCTCAGCAAAAGAATCATTGGCCCGGCATGCATTGCCTGCATGGCCCCCGGGAGCGGGGGACGCCTGTCAGCAGGCAGACGCAGCGCATGGGGGCGCGTGCCCCAAAGTATGCGGCCAACTTGTTGGCTGCAGGCGGCTACACTGAGGAAAAGAAGGCAGCAGCGACGCGCAGGCTTGCGGCCTTCCTGCTGGAGAGCGTGCTCAACTTGGGGCCCACCTTCATCAAGTTGGGCCAACTGTCCAGCACGCGGTCAGACCTATTCCCCGCAGAGTTTGTGGAGGAGCTTAGCAAGCTGCAGGTACGCAGGGGCGTCAGGTAGGCTGTGGGGGGCGCCACTCCAAAGCGAGCTGCAGCACTGCCAGCAGACTCAGCAGCTTGTGCCCTTTGTGCCGCAGCACAGGCATCGGGCACAGCGCCGCGTGCCTGGTTGCTGCTGCAGACCTGCATATGTGCTTGCCGCCAAAGCTTTGCATGTCTGCTTGCTGGCATAGGACCGCATATGCCTGGCTTGTCGGCACTGTCGGCACTGTCGGCACTGCACTCCATGCCTGCTCCTTGCCACAGCACCGCATGCCTGCTTGTCGGCGCAGGACCGGGTACCAGCCTTCAGCTTTGAGAAAGCACGCGGAATTATCGAGAAAGACCTAGGGCAGCCCATTGAGCGGCTATACAAGGAGTTCGACCCTCGCCCCATTGCGGCAGCATCTCTGGGCCAGGTGCGTGCTTGAGCACAAGCACATGTTCTGTACTCTGCCCCAGCCAGTTGGGGCCAGTTGGTGCCATGCGCGCGCGTCTGCATGTGCAGGCGCATGCACCTCCTCGGGTTTGTATGTGTGTGTGTGTGTGTCTCCACTCCCGCTAGAGCGGGTGCGTGGTGGATGGGGGTGCGTGTTGCAGAAATGGAAATCAAAGGTAGTGAAGAAAGGGCGCGCACATGCAGGTCAGCAGCCCCTCGACCCGACGGCTTTGTTTTTCCTTCGTGCCTGCTCGTTCCTCTTCTTTTTGCTAGTCTGCTGTTCTTTGTGCTTGCCTGAGTGCGCCTGTGGGGCCATATGTGCTGTGTATGCTGATGCAGGGCCATGTCGGTTGCGTGTGCTGCAATGGGGTGTGGGTAGCATGTGCTTTGTGTGCAGCACGCGGGGTGCGTGCGCTGCAGGGCCTTGAGGGTTGCATGTGCTGCAGGGCCTTGAGGGTTGCATGCGCTGCAGGGCCTTGAGGGTTGCATGTGCTGCAGGGCCTTGAGGGTTGCATGTGCTG
>LFCJ01001965.1_pt1 | contig 14695 bp, 13 predicted proteins | sample 643141 | NCBI WGS metagenome assembly LFCJ01 (sample SAMN03766243, study PRJNA286221) | soda lake metagenome | biome: soda lake; feature: Kulunda steppe; material: water; isolation source: sample B1-Br-g2 brine of Lake Bitter-1 | place: Russia: Kulunda steppe | collected 2010-07 | reverse complement strand
GAAAACTGAGGAGAGCATCACCATTGTTTGCTCCGTCGTGCTCCTCGAACAGACTGTTGAGGGCGTCCCCGTCAACGAATTCATACAGCGGCGGAAGTTCGAGCGGGTCAACCCCGCCCGCTTCTGCCAGAGCATCAATGATGACTTCCGCGGGAGATCGACCACTCTCGGGACTGTACTGGGCATCAACGACTGGCATGCAACTACGATAGATCGTTAGTTCCCCCTGCTCCATACTTCACATCGGTACTGAGGGGCCATCAAGGCTCCGTGTGATAAATTCACAATATCATCCGCGGCTCTGGTGGTAGCGAACGTTTTCAAGAGCCACCTCTTGGAGCACTCTTCCGCGAGATACGCGCTGCGAGCTCAGCACTGATTATTCGAACTGCCCGGCTTCTGTCAGGAATGACGTGACCGACTCAGAGGCTGTCTGCAGCAGAGCGGTCTCATTCATTCCGTGTCCAATCTACCTCTCGTTAGTCGTGGGGAACAGTGGTGTTTTGCAGGACTCCGCCACAGTCGGGGCACCGACTCATGTACTCGGACGCTTCGACACCGTCTCCGCACTCTTGGCATACGTACAGCGTTGTCTGGGTGGATGTGGGATTAGGTTTGACCATCATCAACCATATGATCTAAAGACGGATAAGAGACGTTGTTGGTAGCTGCGACACTCAATGCAGTAGGAATGCGTGGTGTGCACTCCTTTGTGTACCTGCGTGTGATAAATTAGCGCTCTATATCTTGCAGCGCCTTTCGTAACCATACGTATCTGAACACTTTTCACTACCTGGATTGGGGCGCAGTAAACCGGCGGTAAATGTTTCTACGACGCGCTGCCCAAGTACCGAAACAGTTGAAGCCGTCGGGTGAGTTGTTCGACTCGAGTGACCACCCAATGAGCGACGACGACCACTTCGATTACGGGAAAGACGAGCTACCGAGCAGCGAGGTGACCCAGGGAGCCGAAAAGGCACCCCACCGCGCGATGTTCCGGGCGATGGGTTTCGACGACGAGGATCTCTCCTCGCCGATGATCGGCGTGGCGAACCCGGCGGCGGACATCACGCCGTGTAACGTCCACCTAGACGACGTCGCCGACTCGGCCATCGAGGGCCTCGAGGCGGCCGGCGGGATGCCCATCGAGTTCGGGACGATCACCATCTCCGACGCCATCTCGATGGGGACCGAGGGGATGAAAGCCTCGCTGATCTCCCGGGAGGTCATCACCGACTCCGTCGAACTGGTCGCCTTCGGCGAGCGTATGGACGGGCTGGTGACCATCGGCGGTTGTGACAAGAACATGCCCGGGATGATGATGGCCGCGATCCGGACGGATCTCCCCTCCGTGTTCCTCTATGGTGGCTCGATCATGCCCGGCGAACACGACGGGCGCGAAGTGACGATCCAGAACGTCTTCGAGGGCGTCGGTGCCGTCGCCGACGGCGAGATGGCTCCCGAGGAACTCGACGACCTCGAGCGCCACGCCTGCCCCGGCGCGGGCTCGTGTGGCGGCATGTTCACCGCGAACACCATGTCCTCGATCTCCGAGGCGCTCGGTTTCGCCCCGCTTGGCTCTGCCTCCCCGCCCGCGGAGGACGAGAGCCGCTACGAGGTCGCCCGCGAGAGCGGCGAACTCGCCGTCGAGGCCGTCGGAGCCGGCCGCCGCCCATCGGATTTCCTCTCCCGGGAATCGTTCGAGAACGCCATCGCCCTCCAGGTCGCCATCGGCGGCTCGACCAACGCCGTCCTCCACCTGCTCGCGCTGGCCGCCGAGGCCGGCATCGACCTCGAGGTCGAGGACTTCAACGAGATTAGCGCGAAGACGCCGAAGATCGCCGACCTCCAGCCCGGCGGGAAGAAGGTGATGAACGACCTCCACGAGGCCGGCGGCGTCCCCGTCGTCCTCCGGGAACTCCTCGAGGCCGACCTCCTCTATGGCGACGCACTGACCGTCACCGGCGAGACGATGGCCGAGGCGATCGAGCGTGTCGACCCGGCCCGGATCAGCGACCTCGATGCGGACTTCCTCCACACCGTCTCCGACCCGATCCACGAGCGCGGTGCCATCCGCATCCTGACGGGCAACCTCGCCCCCGGCGGCGCGGTCATCAAGATCACCGGCGAGGACCACCTCCACCACGAGGGGCCGGTTCGGGTCTTCGAGGAGGAGGCGGACGCCATGGCCTACGTCCAGGAAGGCCACGTCGAGAGCGGCGACGTCCTCTGTATCCGCAACGAGGGTCCACAGGGTGGCCCCGGGATGCGGGAGATGCTCGGGGTCACGAGCGCCGTCGCCGGCCAGGGCCACGCCGAAGACGTCGCGCTCTTTACCGATGGGCGCTTCTCCGGCGCGACACGCGGGCTCTCCATCGGCCACGTCGCACCCGAGGCGTTCGCTGGCGGCCCCATCGCCGCCTTAGAGGACGGCGACACAGTCACGATCGACATCGACGACCTCGAGCTCTCGGTCGATCTCACCGAGGAGGAGATCGCGGAGCGTCTCGCCGATTATGACCCCGAACCCGCTTACGAGAGTGGCGTTCTGGCCAAGTACGGTCAGGCGTTCGACTCGGCGGCAAACGGTGCGGTGACGAACCCGGCGGCGAAACAGGATTGAAAGGCGGGCGAGCGAAGCGAGCGCGTGCTTTTTGCTCCAGCTTTTTGCTCCAGCTTTTTCGAGGAGCGGTTTCGAACGGAGTGAGAACCCGACGAGGAAAAAGGTGGAACTGGTGCGGTGACGAACCCGGCGGCGAAACAGGATTGAAAGGCGGGCGAGAGAAGCGAGACGAGTAGGCCGTCGATTCGGCCGACGACGGGCCGACTCTTTAAGTGGTCGGTGGTCGTACCTGTCCCCAATGAGCGATTCCGACAGCGATGGGACGGACGTTCGCCGCGCGGTCGTACTGGACTACTTAGCCCACGGCCTGTCGGACGACGGGCGACCCCAGTACGAGAAATCGCCGGCAGGCTACGCGATGGACGTAGAGGACTTTACGTTGTACGAGATGGCCTTCGACGAGGACGAACGGCTCACGATCGGAACCACCGTCGTCGTCGAACCCGCCCGCGAGCGTGAGGTCGTCGTCGACTGTCACCCCGTCGAGTACACCGACCTCTCTTCGGGCGCACAGTCGGAACTCGAGTACGTCGTCGAGGACTTGATCGAGGACGAAGAGGAACGCTTCGTCGACGTCTACAACGACGCCCAGCCGATCACGTTACGGCTCCACCAGCTCAATCTTCTTCCGGGTATCGGCAAGAAACTCCGAAACGCCATCCTCGAGAAACGAAAGCGTGGGCGTTTCGAGAGCTTCGAGGACCTCGAGGACCGGGTCTCCGGCCTCCACGACCCCGACGAGATCCTCGCCGAGCGCATCCTCGAGGAGTTGCGCGAGGAGGACCTAAAGTACAAGATCTTCGTCGGCCGGCGCGAAGGCGAGGAGTGACACCGAGGGTACCGACCTCGAGACGGTGCGTTTACACCGATCGACCGTCTAGCCGGCGTCGATGAGAGACCCAGACGGGTTGCTCGCCCGCGCCGGCGTACGTGGCAACCCCGACCGCGATCAACACTTTCTGGTCGACGACCGCGTCCTCGATCGACTCCCGACCTACCTGGCGGAGGTCGACGGCGACGCGAGTCACGTCTTAGAGATCGGCCCCGGAACCGGGGCCCTGACGGATCGACTGCTGGCAGTGGCCGAGCGGGTGACGGTCGTCGAACGGGATCGAGAGCTCGCTTCGTTTCTTCGCGAGGAGTTCGCCGCGGAGATCACAGCGGGACGGCTGACGGTGATCGCCGGCGACGCCCTCGAGGTCGACCTCCCGACGTTTACCGCGTCGGTGTCGAACCTCCCCTACAGCGTCTCGAGTGGGATCACGTTCCGACTGTTACCCGAGAAGCGCCCGACGGTGTTGATGTTCCAGAAGGAGTTCGCCGAGCGGATGGTCGCCGAACCCGGAACCAGCGAGTACGGGCGGCTGTCGGTATCCACCCAGCACTACGCCGACGTGGAACTGGTCGAGCCGGTGCCCAAGGACGCGTTTTCGCCGCCGCCGGCCGTCGAGAGTGCGGTGATCCGGACCGTTCCCCGCGACCCCGACTACGAGGTCGACGACGAGGCGTTCTTCCTCCGCTTTGTCAAGGCCTGTTTCACCCAGCGACGGAAGACGATCCGGAACGCGATCCGGAACACGCCACACATCTCCGGGCTCGCGGATCCCGACGCCGTCGTCGAGGCCGCAGACGAGGAACTCCTTCGCAAGCGGGCCGACGCCATGACACCGGCGGAGTTCGCTTCCCTCGCGACCCTCGCACTCGAGGAAAGCGGCCTCGAGGACGACTAGCCCCACTCCGATGCTCGAACCGCTCACCACGTTCGACTGGCTCGCAGAACAGTTCACCACGACGAACGCACGGCTTGCGGTCACGTTCGTCGCCGCCGCGGTCTCCGTCGCCGTCGCCCTCTCTTCGCAGTCCCTCCAGAGGTGGCTCAACGACCGGATCCGTCCCGTCTATGCCGACGTCGTGACGACCGTCGTCCTCGTGGGGACGTTCGTTCTCGCGCTTGCGGTAATCCTCGGCGTGTGGGGCCAGACCGGCGAGGCGAGGCAACTCTACGCCGAGTACGACCTGGGTGGAGACTTCGTCGCCCGGGTGATCGTCTCTTTCGTCGTTCTCGTGGGGACGTCCATCCTCGCGCGGTTCGTCCGTCGGCTCCTCCGGCAAGTCCTCGACTCCTCGGTGAGCGTCACCGAACACCAACACGAGGTCACCCACCGGGTCACACAGGTCGTCCTCTGGTCTGTCGCGCTCGTGTTCGTCCTCTCGGTCTGGACCGACGATCTCGGGGGTCTGTTGGTCGGGGCCGGATTCCTCGGGATCGTTCTCGGGATGGCCGCCCGCCAGACCCTCGGATCGGTGATCGCCGGCTTCGTGCTCATGTTCTCCCGGCCCTTCGAGATCGGCGACTGGGTCGAAATCGACGACCGGGAGGGGATCGTCACCGACATCTCGATCGTCAACACCCGCATTCGCACCTTCGACGGCGAGTTCGTCGTCGTCCCCAACGACGTGGTCGGCTCGACGATGGTCGCCAACCGCTCGAAGAACGGCCGACTGCGCGTGGAGATCGAGGTCGGCGTCGACTACGGGGCGGACGTCGATCGGGCCTCTCAGCTTGCTCGGGAGGCGATCGAGGACCTCGAGGTCCCAGCGGACGAACCCGGCGTCGTCACGCGACGCTTCGGCGACTCCGCGGTCGTCCTCGGCGTTCGCTTCTGGATCGAGGACCCGACGGCGAGCAGGGCGACCCGGGCGAAGACGGCGGCGATTTCGGCCATCAAGGGGACCTTCGAGGCCGAGGGGATCACCATCCCGTACCCACAGCGGGAACTCTCGAGTCGGGACGAAAAGGTCCTCTCGACAGACGACCAGACGGCCGATCGAAAGACAGGTACCTCGAGGCCACCGGAGGGTACCTAGATGGATCTCGCCGACCGTCGCGGACTCGAGACCGACGTCTACCAGCCCGCCGAGGACTCGGAACTGCTCGCGAGGGCTGCGTGTGAACGACTCGCCGGGGGTGATCTCGTCCTCGAGGTCGGCACGGGGTCGGGGTACGTCGCCGACCGGATCTCGAGGACACTCCGGACGCGGGTCGTCGCCTCCGATCTGAACCCCCACGCCTGCCGGGGGGCACGCGAGCGCGGGGCGGAGGCGGGCCTCGAGGTCGTTCGGGCGGACCTGGTGAGCCCGTTCGTCGAGGATGCGTTCGACGCCGTCGTCTTCAACCCACCGTACCTCCCGACCGATCCCGAAAACGAGTGGGACGACTGGATGGAACGGGCGCTCTCGGGCGGGGAGACCGGCCGGGAAGTCATCGACGCCTTCCTCGCGGACGTCCCCCGCGTGCTCGCCCCCGACGGGGTCGTCCTCCTGTTGGTGAGCAGCCTCACCGGAGTCGACCAGGTCGTCTCCCGGGCCGGCGAGGCGGGCTTCAGCGCCGTCGCCGTCGCCGACGAGTCGTTCCCCTACGAGACCCTGACGGTACTCGAACTCCTGCGGTAGGTACCGTAACCGTTTCGAGGACGGACAGATCGACTGACGGAGCCGTGTTCTCTCGAGAGCCAATTACTCTCATGCATCGGTAGAGATGGTAAATATTAAGCATTGGCATAGCTTAGACGGCTTCACGATGACTGAGTACGTTTCGGCCACGCCGGGACTGTTCCCCCTCCCGGACTGGGCGAAAGACGACCTCTCGGATCTGAAAGGCCACCAGAAACACGACCTCGTCAGCGGTGACGAGGGCGAGGCGATCACCGCCGTCTACGGGGACGCTCGTGAGGACGTGATCGGTTCCCAACAGGAAGCCGGCGTCGACCTCGTCGTCGAAGGCCAGTTGCGCTGGGACGACATGCTCGCCCATCCACTCGCCGTCCACGACAACGTCGACACCCAGGGGATCGTCCGCTACTACGACAACAACAACTTCTATCGCGACCCCGTCGTCGGGGGCGAACTCGACTTCTCCGGGGACGTCGCAGGCGAACTCGAGGCAGCGGCCGAGTTGACCGACGACCTCTGCGCCGTCCTCCCCGGCCCGTACACCCTCGCCGAACTCGCGACAGACGAGTACTACGGCGACGACGCCGACTTCCTCGCCGCGGTCGCCGACTTCCTCGCTGGCGAACTCGAGGCGTTCCCCGCCCACGAGACGCTGTTCTTACTCGAACCCTCGCTGGCCACCGACGCACCCGACGACGGCGAGGACGAGCGCGTCAGTGAGGCAGTCGACACCGTCACAGCGGCCACGGACGCGGACGTCGTCGTCCAGCCCTACTGGGACGCCCTCGAGGAGAAGGTCTACGCCCACCTGCTCGACGCCGACATCGACGCCGTCGGCTTCGACTTCGTGACCGAGCAAGACCAGAACCTCTACAACGTCCAGGAGTACGGCGGGGCCGACAGCATCGCACTCGGTCTCGCCGACGGCCAGAACACGCTCGTCGAGGACCCAGAAGCGATCCGCGACCGCGCGGAGTGGGTCTTCGAACAGATCCCCGTCTCCGAATTCGAGACGACGTACCTGACGACGAACACCGAGACGTTCTACCTGCCCTACAGCAAGTTCGAGGAGAAACTGGCTGCCCTTGGGGAAGCCGCGGACCTCGCGGAGGTGACCACCGCATGAGCGACACCAAAGACCAGTTCCGACCCGACGACCACGACAACGACCACTTCCTGCTGACGACCGTCGTCGGCAGCTATCCCAAACCGAAGTGGCTGAACCGCGCGAAAGAACTCTACCAGGACCCCGACCACAGCTTCGACGCCGAGGACTACCAGGAGGCCAAAGACGACGCCGCCCGCCTGATCACCGCCGAACACGAACGCGCCGGCCTGGACGTCGTCGTCGACGGCGAGATGCGCCGAAACGAGATGGTCGAGTTCTTCGCCCACCGCATCGAGGGCTACGAGTTCAACGGCCCAGTGAAGGTGTGGGGACACAACTACTTCGATAAGCCAAGCGTCGTCAGCGACGTCGAGTACACCGATTCCTGGCTCGTCGACGAGTACGAGTTCACCGCCGCGGCCACCGACCGCCCCGTCAAGGTACCGATCACCGGCCCCTACACCCTCGCCAGCTGGTCCTTCAACGAGGCCTACGAGGACGACGCGGAACTCTCCTACGCGCTCGCCGACCTCGTCAACGAGGAAATCGAGAAGCTCGTCGAGGCCGGTGCCCGCTACATCCAGATCGACGAACCCGCACTCGCGACGACGCCGGACGACCACGCGATCGTCGGCGAATGTCTCGAGCGCATCGTCGCCGACATCCCCGAGGACGTCCGCATCGGCCTGCACGTCTGCTACGGTGACTACTCGCGTATCTACCCCGAGATCCTCGAGTACCCCGTCGACGAGTTCGACTTAGAGCTCGCAAACGGCGACTACGACCAACTCGACGTCTTCAAAGACCCCGAGTTCACCGCGGATCTCGCACTCGGCGTCACCGACGTCCACGTCGCCGAGGTCGAATCCGTCGAACAGATCGAGGAGAACATTTTGAAAGGACTCGAGATCGTCCCGCCCGAACAGCTCGTCGTCTCGCCCGACTGTGGCGTAAAGTTGCTCCCGCGTGAGGTCGCCTACGGCAAGATGGCGAACATGGCCGAGGCAGCCCGCAACGTCGAAGCGGAACTCGACGCAGGCCTCGAGATCGACCGCAACGCACCGACGCCGGCCGACGACTGATCGACGGCCTTCCGGTTTTCACTCGAGGACGACCAGCGTATCGCCCATGTCGACGCTATCGCCTTCCTCGATCGCGATCTGGGTGACCTCGCCGCCACGGGATGCGACGATGTCGTTTTCCATCTTCATCGCCTCGAGGACGACGAGTACGTCGCCTGCGGCGACCTCGTCGCCTTCCTCGACTTCGATGTCGAGGATCGTCCCCTGCATCTCGGCGTCGACGACCTCGCCGTCGCCGTCGAGTTCGACGTCGTCACCGCCACCGGCGACGTCGGGACGGGTCGGGCCGGAGGGCCCTTCGTTACCGCCAGTCGGGATCGCGGGTGCGCCGTGTTCTTCGAGTTCGACCTCGAAGCGCTTGCCGTTGACCTCGAGGGTGAACTCGCGCTCGACGACTTCTTCGTCGTCGTCCTCGCTTTCGGTGACGCCACCCCACTGTTCTTGGGCCTCCTCGATGCGGCTCTGTTCCATCTCCTCGTCTAGGTACTTCGTCGTGTGGGTGCTCGCGACGAACTCCTCGTCGGTGAGCATCAGGCGGTGGAACGGGATGATCGTCGGGATGCCCTCGATGTCGTATTCGCGCAGCGCGCGAAGCGATCGGTCGATACACTCCTCGCGGTCTTCGCCCCAGACGATCAGTTTGGCGATCATCGAGTCGTAGTCGGTGACGAGTTCGTCGCCCTGGCGTAAGGCGTCGTCCATACGGACGCCGACCCCACCCGGTGGGTCGTACGTTTCGAGGGTCCCCCCCGTCGCGGGCGCGAAGTCTTCGGCGGCGTTCTCGGCGTTGATCCGGAACTCGATGGCGTGGCCGTCGATCTCGACTTCGGCCTGCTCGAAGTCTATCTCCTCGCCGGCGGCGATCCGGATCTGGCGCTTGACGATGTCGATGCCCGTGATCTCCTCTGTGACACAGTGTTCGACCTGGATCCGGGTGTTGACCTCGAGGAAGTAGAAGTTCGTGTCCGGTCCGAGGGGACCGTCGCGCCCCGGTTTTTCCTCGACGAGGAACTCGACGGTCCCGGCGTTGGTGTACTCGGCGGCGGCGACACCGCGTCGTGCGGCCTCGCCGATCTTCTCGCGCAGTTCGTCGGTCAGTGCCGCGGAGGGGCCTTCCTCGATGACCTTCTGGTGGCGGCGCTGGAGCGAACAGTCACGCTCGCCGAGGTGGCGGACGTTGCCGTGTTGGTCGGCGACGATCTGGACTTCGATGTGTCGGGGCTGTTCGAGATAGCGCTCTAGGTACACCGAGTCGTTGTCGAAGTACGCCTCACCCTCGCGCTTTGCGCTCTCGAGTTGGTCCTCGACTTCGCTTTCGTCCCAGACGACTTTCATCCCGCGGCCGCCACCGCCACCTTCGGCCTTGATAGCGATCGGGTAGCCGTGTTCCTCGCCGAACTCCCGGACCTGGTCGGGGTCGGTGACGGGTTCGGTCGTCCCCGGCACGATGGGGACGTCGGCCTCCTGCATGATCGTTCGCGCTTTCGTCTTCTCACCGAGTGCCTCCATGGAGTCACCCGACGGGCCGATCCAGGTGATGCCGTCTGTCTGCTCGACCTTGCGGGCGAACTCCGCGTTTTCGGCGAGAAACCCGTAGCCGGGATGGATGGCGTCGGCGTCTGCCTTTTTCGCGGCCTCGATGACCGCCTCGTGGTCGAGGTAGGAGTCGGCTGCCCTGGCGGGCCCGACGTTGTACGCCTCGTCGGCGTACCGGACGTGCCCCGAGTCCTTGTCGGCCTCCGAGTAGACGGCGACGGTCCCGACGTTCAACTCTTCGCACGCGCGCATTACCCTGACAGCGATCTCCCCACGGTTTGCCACGAGAACCTTCCGGAACATTCCTGTCCGATAGGACGGAATGCCCCTACCTTACTTTTTCGCATACGAGTGACCGACACCGATAAACGGCTCCCGGGCTCTCCGGACTCCAGTTCGACCGAACCGGTCCGGCCTCGAGGACCGACGTGGGCTGAAAAACGGGTGAGACTAGAACCGGTCGCTGCGGCCGGCCGCGGCCCACGGGTCGATCGGGGCGTTCAGTGGAACCCTGGCGTCACGGCTCTGCTGGCTCTTGAGCCGGCCGGAAAACGACCAGCGCTTGCCGTTCCAGGTCTCCTCGTCGGCCGCGGCGGCCGCCGCCGCGAGCTCGAGGTCGCGCACGTGCGCGCCGATCGCCGCGGCGATCGCGGCCGCTTCCTCCTCGGAGGCCGTCTCGGTGATCGAGATAGAGACGCCTTCGAGGACGTCCTCGACCGACTCCGGTTCGTCGGCGTCTGCCTCCGTGAGTGTGGTCTCTGGAGCCATTTACAGTGGGATGTTGCCGTGTTTCTTGTCGGGCTTTTCCTCGCGTTTGGTCTCGAGCATCTCGAGGTCGTCGATCAGTCGCGGTCGGGTCTCGGTCGGCAGGATGACGTCGTCTAAAAAGCCCTTGTCGGTCGCAGTGTAGGGGTTGGCGAACTCCTCGCGGTACTCCTCGATGAGTTCGTCGCGCAAGGCGTCGGGGTCTTCAGCCTCTGCGAGTTCGTTTCGGTAGAGGATGTTGACCGCACCCTGTGGGCCCATGACGGCGATCTCGGCGGTCGGCCAGGCGTAGTTTACGTCCGCGCCGAGGTTCTTCGAGGCCATGACACAGTAAGCGCCACCGTAGGCCTTCCGGGTGATGACCGTCAAGAGTGGAACGGTCGCCTCGGAGAAGGCGTACAGCAGTTTCGCGCCGTGGCGGATGATTCCGCGGTGTTCCTGGTCGGTGCCGGGCATGTAGCCGGGGACGTCGACGAAGGTGACGATCGGGATGTTAAAGGAATCACAAAAGCGGACGAAGCGCGATCCCTTCATCGAGGCGTCGACGGTGAGCGTGCCGGCGTTGACCCGTGGCTGGTTGGCGACGACCCCGACCGACCGTCCGTCGAGGCGGCCGAAGCCGACGACGATGTTCTGAGCGAAGTTGTCCGCGACCTCGAAAAAGGAGCCCTCGTCGACGACGCTGTCGATGACGCTGACCATGTCGTAGGGCTTCTGTGCGCTGTCGGGGACGATCGACTCGAGGGCCTCGTCCCGGCGGTCGGGGTCGTCCCAGGGTTCGACCCGCGGTGGGTCCTCGACGTTGTTCTGTGGGAGATACGACAGCAGCCGTCGGATCTTGTCGAGGGCCTCCTCTTCGTCTTCGACGGCGAACTGGGCGACGCCGGTCTTGTCGGCGTGGGTCATCGCGCCGCCGAGTTCCTCGTGGGTGACGTCTTCACCGGTGACGGTCTTGGTGACGCCGGGCCCGGTGATGTACATGTGGCTCGTGTCTTTCACCATGAAGATGAAGTCGGTGATCGACGGGGAGTACACCGCACCGCCGGCACACGGCCCCATGATCGAGGAAATCTGTGGGACGACGCCGCTCGCTTCCTCGTTGCGCCGGAAGATCTCGGTGAACCCGGCCAGGCTCTTGACCCCTTCCTGGATCCGCGCGCCCGCGGAGTCGTTCAAGCCGACGACGGGTGCGCCCATCTCCATGGCCATGTCCATGACCTTGCAGATCTTCTCTGCGAAGACCTCCCCGAGTGAGCCACCGAAGACGGTGAAGTCGTGTGCGAAGACGAACGTCGTTCGACCGTTTACCTCCCCATAGCCCGTGACGACGCCGTCGCCCGGGATCTTCTTTTCTTCCATCCCGAACTGGCTCGTCTGGTGGGTCCGGAGCTGGTCGAACTCGGTGAACGTCCCGTCATCGAGGAAGTAGTCGATCCGCTCGCGGGCGGTCATCTTCCCCTTCTCGTGTTGGCTCTCGATGCGCTCTTCACCGCCGCCCTCGAGCGCCTCTTCGCGCATCGTCTCCAGTTCGTCGATTCGGTCTTCCATCGTCATAGCTGGGCCCTCCGGTGAGCAGTCATTGTCCGGTGAAACGAGTAGGGGCACAAAAAACGTTCTGCAACGGTACAACCGTCATCACGGGTCGAGCGTCCACTCGCGACGGTCGTCGTTGGCCCCGTTTCCCCGTCATCCGTTCGCTGTTACCCGCTGACAGGTATCGATCCAGTGACGAATTACCGTTATAAATACACATCTTACACTTATCGGCCGACACGGGACGGACCCAGACCGGAGCCCAGTCGACTCACGACGAAGTCCCCCCGAGCCCGAACGTTTTCACCCCGTGAGGACCCACACCCGGATATGTACGCCCTCGTCGGCTGCAGTGAGTGTTCGAACCTCTGGATCATCGAGGGGCGCTCGGAGACGACACAGTGTCCCCGGTGTGGCTCCCGACGGAAATACGAACGCCGAAAGAAGTTCGTCGAGACCGACGACGCCGACCACGCACGCGAGGTCCGCGCGTCGATGCTCGCCAACCGCCAGGGGGAAGGCGACGCCTTCGCCGAGGTCGCCCACTACGCAGACCTCGAGTCACAGGTCGAAGACGGCGTCGTAGACGACGCCGAGTACCTCGAGGCCAGCGGGCTAGACGTCGGGAACGTCGAGGCCGCGGGCGAGCGTGACCCGCGTGGCCCCTCCCGGAGCGGGAGCAAAACGGAGATCGTCGAACGCGCACTCGAAGACCTCGAGGAACCCACCGAAGAGGAGGTGATCGCGTACGCGGGCGAGCGTGGGGTCTCCGCCGAGTACGTCGAACGCGCACTCGAGAAACTCCTCCGGAGTGGCGAGGTGAGCGAGAGCCGTGGTCGGTATCGGCGGCTCTGAGAACGTCGGGGGTCGGAACGCCAGTCCTTTGATCGGTCCCGACCAAGGGGGGACGATGACCGAACTGGTCGACGTTCAGGCGACGACGATCCACGCCGGGATGGTTCTCGCGATCCTCGTGTTCGCTTACGGGACGATCGTGAGCCCGTCGATTCTCGGCGTCGAGACGACGACCGTCGCGTCGTGGGTCTTCGCCGCGACGTTCGCCGCCATCGCGGTCCTCCACGGTGCCTATGGCCGGACCGACCTGGCGCTCGCCTTCGGGGGTGCCGCCGTCGGCTGGGGATCTCTCCTGGTCGGCTCGAGTCCGCTCGCGGTCACCGCGGGCTTGCTGGCACTCGTCGTCTGTGGGTCCTACATCGCGGTCGTGATGATCCGGGAACGAAACGACTCCGGAGTCGCCGTCGCCGAATAAGCGGTTGGTCACGAGACGGCTCTTCGGCCGTATCGGAGACGAGCTGGCGGTTCGGATCGTCTTCGATCTATGTCCATCCCGTCGGGGTGGTCCGGACAGTCACGGTTTACGTACTTTTGTCCGGTGGTATCAGTCGGCGTCAACGACCTAACTCCTCGTGGGCGCTCGCGAGGTGCCGGGAGGACAGCGCCGCGAGCAAAGAGAGTTCCCCGGCGAGTGCACCCACGGCGATTACTTCCGCGAGCGCGTCGGCGTTTGCCCCCGCGGGGTCGCCGCCGCCACGCAGGCCCATGACCTCGAGGGCTTCCGCCTGGGTGGGCAACTTCGTACCGCCGCCGACGGTGCCGACCTCGAGGGAAGCGAGCGAGACGGAGGCGTAGAGATCGGTGGCCCTATCTTCTCCCTCTCGAGTGTCCATCGTCGTGATCGCGTTCGCCCCCTCGACGACCTGGGCTTCGTCCTGGCCGGTCGCGAGGAAGGCCGCGCCGACGACGTTCGCCGCGTGGGCGTTAAAGCCCAAGCTGCCTGCTTTCGCGCTGCCGATCAGGTTCTTTCGGGTGTTTGCCTCGGCGATCCCCTCCGCGGTGGTGTGCAGGCGCTCCTCGACGATCTCGCCGGGGATGACGACGTCCGCGGTCACCGAACGGCCACGGCCCTCGACGGCGTTTACCGCCGCGGGCTTTTTGTCCGAACAGAGGTTCCCCGAGAGCGCGACCAGCGAGGCAGGGGTCTCCTCTTCGACGACGTCACAGGCCGCACCCGTCGCGATGGTTGCCATGTTCATCCCCATCGCGTCTTTGGTGTCGTAGGCGAATCGCAGGTAGACCGAATCCCCGACGACGTACGGCTCGACGCCGAGCAGTTCGCCGTGGCTCGTCGTCGACTCGGCGGCCTCACGCAGGGTCTCGAAGTTGTCCTCGACCCACTCGACAGTTTCGGCGGCCTCGGCGACGCCGTCGACGCGGAAGACGGGCGCGCGGGTCATCCCCGACTTGGTGACGCGGGCGGTCGCCCCGCCTGCCGAATCGATGACCGACAGGCCGCGGTTGACCGACGCCAGCAGGGCACCCTCGGTGGTCGCAAGCGGCAGGTAGTACTCGCCGTCGGCCGCGCCGCCGTCGATCCCAACCGGGCCACAGACCCCCATCGGGATCTGGGCCGCGCCGATCATGTTCTCGATGTTCGCCTCCGCGTCGGCGGCGTCGAAACCGTACTCGCCGACGGTCTCGAGGTCGGCGTCGGTCTCGGCCTCGAGCAACAGCCGGCGCGCTTCGGCGGCGACGTCCGGTTCGGCGTGGTCCTCGAGTTCGTGCAATCGAAGGTCG
>LFCJ01001963.1_pt1 | contig 14698 bp, 20 predicted proteins | sample 643141 | NCBI WGS metagenome assembly LFCJ01 (sample SAMN03766243, study PRJNA286221) | soda lake metagenome | biome: soda lake; feature: Kulunda steppe; material: water; isolation source: sample B1-Br-g2 brine of Lake Bitter-1 | place: Russia: Kulunda steppe | collected 2010-07 | reverse complement strand
TTCGCGACCGACTCGAGTCCTAACACGCTCTGCAGTGTCACTGTTCACTTTACCAGGAACGAACAACGTGTCGGATCTACCGTTCAACTTGTCGCTCGATTAGCTGTCGCAGAAAGCCTAGGCCGGGCTTACAGAATGAGGGTTCAGAACCTATTTGGTAGTGGCGTGTGAGTAATAGGTATGCCAACGGCTGACTTCGAGAGCAAAGTGGACGCGACCGCAGAGAACATTCAGGATTCAGACGAGATTCACGAACGGAATAAAGAACTGATTCGAGAGTACCAGCGCGACCAAACGCTCAACGGACTTTCGGACGCGACCCTCGCCAAGAACCTCTCTCGACTCAAAATCATAGGCGAAAACGTCGATATGCCATTCGATGAGATGGACACGAGTGATGTGAAAGACCTCATCGAATGGCTTCACTCACAGGACTACACGGAAGACACAATCTACACCTACAAGAGCGTCACTCGGACATTCTGGAAATGGATGAACCCCACCGAAGACGGGGAGGCACCGCCGGAAGTGAACTGGTTGGAAATGAACCCACCGGACAGTAGCGACACGCTCCCGAAAGACCTACTCTCGAAAGAGGACATCGAGAACCAAGTTGATGCCGCGAAGAATCCACGGGACAAAGCACTCATCTATATGCTGTACGAAACCGGGGCGCGAATCGGAGAACTAATCGACCTCACCGTTGGGGAAATCGAAGACCGAACGAACGGCAAGAAAGTCGTCATCGGAGGCAAGACCGGGGCGCGACGACTCCCACTTGTCGAATCAGTGCCTCATCTCAACAACTGGCTGAACAAGCACCCGAATCCCGAGAAAGACGCCCCGCTGTGGTGCAAAATTCAGCAAGGGAGTCCCGACGACCAACTCGGCTATCGGTACATTCGAGAAAAGATTCTCAAAAAGAATATGGAACGGGCGGACATCGACAAACCATCGAACCCACACCACTACCGCCACTCCCGAGCGTCCCATTTGGCGACCGAACTCAAAGAAGCCCAACTCTGCGAATGGTTCGGGTGGGTGCAAGGGTCCGATGTGCCAGCGCGTTACGTCCATCTCTCGGGTCGTGACATCGACAACGCCTACGACCAGATGCACGGGCTGTACGAACCCGAGGAGGACGAACAGACGCCCGACGTGGTTGAGTGCGACCGCTGTCAAGAACTCAACGAACCGAGCGCGTCGTTCTGTATGCGGTGTGGCTTCGCGCTTGACCAAGAGACAGCCGCCGAAATCGAGGAACAGACCGAACAGGACGTGAAAGAAGACTATCGGGACACCGACCCCGAGGATACCGAAACCGTCGAACTACTGGATGCGTTCGATGAAGCCCTCGAAGACCCCGAGTTCAAAGAAGAACTACTGAATCGCATCACAGAATAGGACCAGATGCGATGACTTCTGTCCCGATAGAAGATACTGATTTAGAAATAGAATAAGATTCAACTCAGTTATTAATCCAGCACTTGATTCAGCGGTTCGGTGCTGGTATCCACAATCATCTCACCAACCTCATCGGTTGTGAACTCTTCATCCCGAACACCCTGAAGCCACCACTCCTCAACGTACAAATCCGTCCGCCAATCATCCCCATCCGTCGTCGGATACACCTGTATATAAAACCTCTCCGTGTCCGGGTAGTCCGGCCAATTCTCAAAGATGGGACCGAACACCATATTCCCAATTTGTGTTCCGAACGTGTTTTCATTCGTCAAATCGAACGCAGCACTCAGGAAAGCGTTCTCTGGCTGCTCCTCATCTATCTCCGTATCAACCACATAGCCAGTGTCTATCGGCTCCGGGGTATCGCCTGACTCCGCTATTTCCGATGCAACCAGTTCTGCGAACTCCTGAGTGCAATCGCCCACAGTCTCACACGTATCCGCTTCATCCTCCTCCGGTTGCGATTCGGTTTCGTCATCACCATCATCCTCTGGTTCCGCTTCATCATCTGAATCACTATCATCATCCGCCGCACATCCGGCGAGGCCGACGACCGACGCGCTTGTGACGACGCCGAGGAACCGACGCCGATTGAATTTAGTCATCGACATCGTGATTCACCCCCTCAACGTCCTCCAACGGTTCACGGGACATCGTGACCTCCGCATCCTGCTGGAACACATCGAACGAATCGAACAACTCCGACTGCATTAGCCGGAACTCACGTGGCAGGTCGCCGTCGTGATAGTCCTTCGCCAACTGCGTCATCTCCGCGATGACTTCGAGGGCAACCGACCGGCGGTGGTACGCTTCGGTTTCGTGACGCACCGCCTGTTCTACGAACGCGGACTGGTTATCGTGCTGTTCAATCGTGGCGGCAATGTCGGGCGGGAGGGTGAAGTTCTTGCGAACGCGCTCCCGCTTGGCAGAATCGCACATTCCATCTGTACGTATCTGGTACGTACACTAATACCTTTTCGCACACACTTCAACCCGCTTGATTCGCTTCCACAGTAGCGGACTGTTAACCAACAATTCCACTGATTCCGGTGGGTGTGTTGGTTAAGGATACGACGATACTGGATAACCTATCGTATTAATTACTATCTATAAATAGCCATAATCAGCGTTCTGAGTCGTTATAAAACAAGTATTGAGTACCTACGCCACAGAAGTATCAAAGTGCGAAAAGGTTAAGTTATACACACCCATACATACGAATGTCGATGAGCAAAGTACGACGCAACATCACCATCGAACCCGAACATCAAGCGTGGCTGGATGAGAATGAACACGTCAATCTCTCCGGCCTCGTGCGCCAAACCATCGAGGAGAAAATGGAGGAATAAACGAATGAGCGACAAAATCACACTACTCCAATCTGAAGCGGAGCGCATCGTGAACGGCGAGGAACTGAGCGACGACGTACAGGACAAACTCGACCTGATGCTCGATAGGGGTCACACGTGCGAGCGCATCGAGGAATACCTGTCTGAGCGTATCGAGGACACCCTGTGCGACCGCATTATCCGCGTTCCGATTCCCGGCGCGGTGAAAATAGAGATGGACAGGTCAGAGTTGGACAACACCCACGGCAATCCCTACTCGATTGGGGTGGACGCCCGATGAGTGACGCACCCGCACAGGACAGGTTCGACAAGATGCTCGAACAGGCGAACGAGCAGGATACAACTATCGAGGAACGGGCGGAGCAGTTAGCGGAACAGCGGCTCACGCTCGAAGAAATCGAGCAAACGCTTTGTGACGCCCGCCGGAAGCGCGAAGCGCGATACAAACAGGCGGTTCAACGGCTCGAAAACGGCGGCGACACTCCCGAGGTACTATCTCACGATGACTGAAAGGATGGAAGCGGCGGAAGGCGGTGGCACGCCTTCTATCAGTGGCAACGTGGTGCAGGAGAATAACACTTGTGGGGAGAGCCAATGACTCGTGTCCCCACGTCTGTCTCACTCAGCCCGAGCCAGAAAGAGGCTATCGACAACTCCGACTACGGCCTGAGCGAGTTTGTTCAAGAGGCTATCGACCACGGGCTACTCAACGACGACCTGTACTCGCTCACCGAAGCCCTGAGTGAGAAAGAGCAAGAAAAATTTGAAGCGTTCGCAGACGCCCGCCGCGAACGAGCCAACGACCTCCGCGCCGAAGCCGACGACCTCGAAGCCAAAGCCGAAGCAAAACGCGCCGAAGCCGACGAACTGGACGCGGAAGCCGAACGGTTCACCGGCCTACTCGAAGACACAACCGAACGCATCGAAACCGAGATAGACGAGAAACGCGACGACTGGACAGACGCCCCCGACGCCGAACAGACCGTAAACGAAGCCATCGACCAACTGTACGGGCACGGTGGAACAGTCGAATCCGACGTGCTGGAACAAGGCCCCGACCACCCACGCATCGAAACCGCCGCCGAACGAGCAGGCGTTGACCCCGCCAAGTTCGCGTCCCACGCGATAGACGAAATCGACGCCGACGACGTGAAACAGAAATTCGCATCATCTTCGTGGCCGCCCGAACACGACTGGCCGCCGGAGTGGTACATCGACCCCAACGCGAGATAACCACGCCTGTAATTATTTACTACACCTACTCAATCTGTTACTTAGTTATTACAGGGTGTATTACAGCCGTTATTACAGCGCGAGATTATTACAGCGGCAACTGTTGCTGGTAGCCACGAACCACGCGAAACGGCGCAGACACCACAAACACGGTGTAGAACCACTTTTGCGCCCATTCTACAACAGACGGGTTCGACCGCCGCGACGACCGACCCAACACGCCAACAGACGCAGGCTGTAATTATTTACTACATCTAAGCAAACTGTTGTTTAATTATTACAGCAACCCACAACACGCACATCTACAACAACAACAGCAACAGCAACAGCAACAGCACCGCTCCGCGACCGCCGACCGCCTCCGCGCTCCGCACAGCACCGCCCCGCCACCGCGTCGGTTGTTGAATCAGCGCGAAGGTTCTCTCGCCGGAGCGTGATAATCACGGAGGTATTCGCCGGACGAAACGACCACGCGGTGCGACCCCGCTTAAATATCCGAAAACCATACGAATACATACGAATAATGAGTGAATCGCTGGAAGACAAGCCGTATCACCACGATTACGCCCGTGTACCGTATCCCGACGACCGACCGGAGGAACCCGGCGCGATGGATGATTTCGATGCGGCGCAACGTCGCGCGTGGTTGCTTGACCGCGTGTACGAACTGGGGACGCCCACCCGTGTCAACCAGTCGGAGGTGGCTGAGTATTTCGACACCGACCAATCTGTGATTTCGCGCGATTTGCACGACGAACTCGCGCCGTATGTGCAAGACCACCTCGGGGACCGCGTGGGGATGATGAGCGACGTGGTGTTCAAGGCGGCTGTTGAGAAGTTGATGGAATCGGACGAACCGTATCAGGCGGCGAAGACGATGCAGATGTTCAACGAGTGGCTTCAATCGACGGGCGAGCAGGATTCCGAAACGAGTACCGAGGACATCACGGTGACGTTCGGGGATGAGTAGCGCGACGGTTGAATTTACGTGGGAACCCCATCACAAACAGCGGGAGGTAATCGAGTCGGACGCCCGCTTCCGCGTGTTGAACTGGGGACGGCGGACGGGGAAGAACGAGGTTGCGATTGTCGAAACCATCCGGTACGCGCTGGAGAATCCTGATTCTACGGTGTGGTGGGTGGCCCCGTCCTACTCGCAGGCCAACGATTACGGATTCTCGCGGATGGTTGAGATGCTACCCGGCGCGTTGGTTCGTGGCGACCCGAAACTCACACCGCCGCGTGAAATCGAGTTGATTAACGATACGGTCATTTCGTTCAAATCAGCGGAGAAGCCGAAGAACCTGAAGGGCGCGGGTGTGGATTACATCAATACGGATGAAGCCGCGTCGTGGCCGGGAGTGATTTGGCACGAGTACCTACGCCCGACGTTGACCGACACGCTCGGCGGCGGGATGATTTTCAGTACGCCGAAGGGCAAGGACTGGTTCTACGAGTTGGCGATGCGGGGACAGGACGAGTCGGATGATACTGTGTTCTATTCGCACGCGACGAGTTTCGACAATCCGCACGTCCCTGACGAGGAAATCGAGCAACAGCGGAAGAATATGCCGGAGCGGATTTTCAAACAGGAATACCTCGCGGAGTTCAGCGACGATTCCGGCGAGGTGTTCGTGGACATCCCGCTCGAAGATTACGACCTCGATTCCCGGCAGGGCAAGTCGCCGTATCGTATCGGTGTGGACTACGCCCGACACCACGACTGGACGGTCATCACCGTGCTGGATACGAACGGCTACGTGGTGGAACTTGAGCGGGTGCAGAAAACGTCGTGGCACGCGATTCAGACACTCATCGAGAACACTTACGAGCGGTACAACCCGGCGGCGGTACAGGTGGACGCGACTCGGGATAACAAGATTACCGAGGATTTGAACGCGGCGGGGATTCCAGTTGAGCCGGTCAAGTTCACGTCGAATCAGAAGGCCGAGATGGTGGAGGACACGGCGGCGATGCTCGAATCAGGTGAGATTACGATTCCGAAATCGGCGGGAACGCTCCGCCGGGAGATGGCCGCGTTCGAGTATAGCATCACCTCTCACGGGAACGTGCAGTACCACGCGCCGGAGGACAGACACGACGACCACGTTGATAGCCTCTGCCTTGCCGCGACGTGTGATGAGCCGATGAGCGCGACGTGGGGCCGGTGACTCTTAACCAACACTCGGCACTGATATACGCTGGTTGTTGGTTAAGACCGACCGTGATGGTGTGGGGTTGGTGCGACAGCGTTCATATCCGTTCGGTTCCATTCAACTGATATGAGCGGTATTAGCGAGCGTCGGGACCGGCTATTCCCCGCGTATGAGTCTGACCGCGTTGGGCGGATGAAACTCTACGGCGGGGACCGCGACCTGCACGAAACGCTCGGATACAAAGACGCGCTGGATGTGCAGGACTTTTGGGACCTGTACAACCGGGCGGACATCGCCAAAGCGATTATCGAGAAGCCGGTGAAAGCGACGTGGACGGATGGTGTCACGATTCACTCTCTCGATTTCGACACGCCGCCGGAGCGCGGTGAGGATGACATCAAGGACGAGTTCGAGCGGGTGAAGCGGAACATCGGGCTACTCTCTGAGTTGGTTCGTGCGGACATCGTTTCTCGTATCGGGCGGCACGGCGTGATGGTTCTCGGCGTGAACGACGGTCGGAGCCTGAGTCAGCCGATGGGAGACGCATCGGAACTCAAATACATCACGCCTATGTCTGAGCGGCGGATTCAGGACTTCGACCTCGGTGAAAACCCTACGGACCCGCGTTACAACCTCCCGGTGCGCTGGTATCTGGATTTTGAGGACGAAGAGAACCGAGAGGTGCATTGGACCCGCGTCGTGCATATCGCAGAGCAACAGCGCGAACACGCGGTGTATCAGGTTCCGATTCTTCGCCCGGTCTACAACCGCGTGATGGACTGGCAGAAGGTCATCGGCGGTGCAGCGGAGATGTTCTGGCGTGGTGCCGACCGGAAGATGGTCGCTACACTCGACCCTGACGCGGGTCGGCTGGATGACGAGGACGACCTTGCCGCCCAAATCGAGGAGATGCGCCACGGTCTCCGTGATACGGTCTACGGGCGCGGGTTGGGTATCGACCAACTCGACGGCGAGGACGTTGACCCGACCGGCGTCAAGAACGCGATTCTCGACGCAATCGCATCGGAAACGGGAATCCCGAAGCGTATCCTCATCGGAAGCGAACAGGGGGAACTCGCATCCACACAGGACCGGGCGAACTTCTACGGAAACATGGAGGACCGACGCCGGAACCACGCGGGGCCGAACATCCTTCGACCATTCGTGGACCGGCTTCAGCGCGCCGGGATTATCACCGACGGCGAGTACCTGATTCACTGGCCCAACGTGTTTGTGCTGGATGAAATGGAGAAAGCACAGATTCAATCCGACAAAGCACAGGCTGTTGCGAATCTCGATGAGGTGGACTGGATTGATGAGGGCGAGAAGCGGGAAATCGTCGGACTCGCGGACTAAGGGGTGCGACAGCACTTAAATCCAGTCATGAATTATCAGTTAGTGTATAGCGATGCAACAGTATGACGTGTCCGTCAACCACGATGGAATCCGTCGGGAAGACCTCGATGGCCGTGAGCACCTTGTGGTGCCCGTCAAGGCCGTCGAGGAAGGGGTTCTCGACGGCGGGTTACTCCCTGCGGAGACCATCGAGGAGTCCGAACCGGGCTGGAACGGTGTGCCTGCGGTAGCGGGACACCCGACGGACGGTGCCAACTTCATTTCCGCGAATCAGCCTGACGTTCACTCGAATCTCTCGTTCGGTCGCTTCTTCGAGGCGGAAGCACAGGACGGTGAGATGACGGGTGAGCTGTGGTTGGACGTGGAGAAGGCCCGACACCTCGATGACGACGGATTCGAGGTACCGATGCAGGCTATCGAGAAGTTGGAAAGCGGCGAGGACGTTGCGGTGTCCACGTCGTACATCCCGACGAGCCGCGAGGAAGACCCCGGTCGGTATGACGGTCAACCGTATCAGCACGTGCTTCGGTCGATTCAACCCGACCATATCGGCGTGCTCCCTGACGGTCAGGGACGTGACCCGAACGCCCGGACACTCGTTGCCAATACCATGCGCTCAATCACCAACTCTCTCGGCACGGTGCTCACCAACTCCGATTCAGGGGCAGACAACGGGGACGGAGACGGTGAGACTGCCGCGAACGAGGAACCTATGCCCGAGGACATTGACCCGGAGGACCTGTCCCTCCAAGACCACGTGGCACCGTATCTCGCATCCGTGTTCGGCGTCTCCGACGAGGAGGTCACGCTGTTCGTGGACGCGATGAACCCGGAAGAGGACGAAAACACCGATGCCGTTCTCGCGCTCATCGAATCGTCTGATGCTATCGACGCCGACGCACTTGCGGATGAACTCGCGGGTGACGACGGTGGCGAAGCAGACGACGAAGGAGAGGAGTCCGGTGACGGAGCCGGTGAGGGTGAAGCTGCCGCAAATCAGGCGGACGGTCTCACCGACTTCACCGGTCGTGTCGCCGCCAACTCTCCGAGTGACGAGTCCGAACGAAAGCCGTCGTTCGGTTCGTTCTCGACCCGGCGAAACACTGACAGCAACTAACCACAGACCATGACTGACAATTCCGTACTCGTCAAGGGCGACCCCATTACGAAGGACGCGGATAGCCGCGTTTACACGTCGCCCGGTGAACTGGCTGGCTTCGATGACTCGGGTGAACTCGAACCCGGTGGAACCAACCAGCCGCGTTTCATCAAGGAATCGCCGCCCGAATACGCCTTCGACACCGACCTTCCGTCGGGTTATGTCGAATACTACGTCTGCCGCCGTGGTGATGAGGTGCGAGCTTTCGTCTCCGCTGGTGCTGACACGGACATCGACCCGTACACCCCGCTTGAGGACGCGGGAGATGGTACGCTCACCCCACAGGATACGGGTGAGGTCGTCGCATACTTCGCGTCTGAGGAGACGGTGAACGTGGACGACGAAACTATCCGGCACACCGTGGAGGTGGCCTAACCATGTCTGGTACGCAATACGACGACAACATGACCGACCACGTGATTCGACAGGTCCGAGCGAACAAGGCCGCTCGAATCCGTGGGAACGAGGAGCCGCTGTACGACGTGCGAGCGAACGAAACCGGTCTCCGCGACGAGGAGTGGGAGGCCGTGGACGAAGAACTCGTCAACGTCGCTCAGGAACGCCTGTCCATCGTGGACGTGGCGCTTCAGGAGGGACTGACCCGCGACATCTCCCTCGGAACGCTCACTGATACGTGGGAGAACGTCTCCGAGTTCGGTGAGGCTGACGTTTCCATGTCCGCCGAAGCCCCGGCCAGCGAGGACGGGATTCAGTACGGTGGCGACGGCGTTCCCGTTCCGGTCGTCAAGAAGGGGATGCGGATTGGCCGCCGCCAGCTACTCGCATCCCGCGAGCGCGGTCAGGAACTCCCCGTCGATGGAGTCACTGCCGCGACCCGCGTCGTATCCGAACGGCTGGAATCGCTGTTCGCCTACGGGTGGGACCGAGACGTAGACGGCCACACGCTCCCCGGCTTCATGAACCACCCCGAGGTGGACGAGGCCGATGTCCCCGGCGAGTGGGATGCGGACGAGAACGAAAACGTCCGTCCGACCGTCGAGAGCATGATTAGCGTGCTCGACGTGGACAACAACTTCGGACCGGGTGACACCGGATACGTTCTACACCTCCCGGCCAAGCAGAACCGTATCATCTCGGATTCCATCGACCCGCATGGTTCGGGTGACCTCAACCTTCGGAACCGCATCATGGACGACTTCAGCGATGAAATCAGCCGAATCGAGCGCACCGCCGCGCTGGATGCGGGTGAGGCGTTCATGTACAAACCGACGACGGAGACGTTCAAGGTCGGCATGGCGGCGGACCTTCAGACGCTCGAATGGGAATCCGGTAGTGGGATGACCTCGTTCGTCAACGTCTTTGCGGCGATGGCCCCGGAGATTCGCTCGGACATCAACGGCAACGTTGGCGTCGTGAAGGCCACGGGTATCTAACCCGGTGGTTCCAATGACGGACGCCACTGACACTACCGAGTTCCGCGTCCGTCCCGATAGCGTTCGCTCTATCTTTTTCACCGAAGCGGAGGACAGCGAACTCCTGACGTGGATTTCCGTCGCGCACCGTGTGGTCGAAGACCGGCTCACCGGAGAGGGCGTTCCCGACCCGACGCTGAAAGAAATCGAGCGGCAACTGGCCGCGCACTACGCCACCATCAACGACCCCGAAGGTGGGGACGTTTCACTCGGCGGCACCGACACCGAGGACACCACCGAGCGCGGGTTGCACCTCGACCAGACCCGTTACGGACAGGCCGCAAAGACACTCGACCCGACCGGCATACTGTCCGCGTCGGAGGACGGCACGCAGGAGAGTGCCAACCTAAAGACATTCTGAACCCATGCACGCACGTCACCGCCGCCGGATGCGAAAGCATATCAGCCGTCACGGACAGCCGGTAGAACTGACGCTGTACGAGGTGGTGGACGGTGGGGCACAGGGCGATTTCGCCAACGAACTCACCACGACGACCGCGAAGGCTGTCGTGGATACGGGCGGCAACATCGAGTCCGACTTTGAGTTAGACCTTGTGTGGTCTGACGTTGATTCGGACATCGTTGTGTACCTCCGCGACGACGTGACCGAAGGACTCCGCGAGGAGAACTACGACGGCGATATGGTTCGTCCGGTCATTACCAGCGTGGATACGACGATTCCCGAAGCCGCGACGGAACTGGAGTTCATCAATCAAGGGCCGATGAACGCCGGTCGAACGTTCCGATTCGTACAGGCACACGATTGGGACGACGCCGGTATCATCATGGCGGCGGCGGAACTGGACTAACACAGACCATACGATAGGAGGACACAAACAATGTCAGACTTTACGAAATACACGGAAGGCGAAATCGCAGACGCGATTTCACAAGGCACAGATTTCACCGCGCCGAGCAACATCTACGTCGGACTGCACACGTCCGACCCCGGCAACGACCCGGACGGGAGTACCGAGGTATCCGCGTCGGACTACTCGCGGGAGTCAACGAGCGCGGGTGGTGACTGGGACATCGTGGCGACGGACGGCCCCACGACGTTCGAGAACGCGAACGAAATCCTGTTCGACGCGGCGGACAACAACTGGGGGACTATCGAGTACGTCGTGCTGTGGGACGATTCGAGCGACGGCAACGCGCTCGCCGTGTACGACGTGTCCGACCCGAAGCAGATAGACGAGTACGACGAGGCCCGGTTCCCCGAGAACGACTTATCGTTCGACATCAACTAACGCCAGCCTACGGACCCCACCGCGTCGGTACGGATGTAAACTATGGTCACAGAGATTCACGACTGGAACGACCTCGAAGCCGTCAATAGTGACCCGAACGGCCACTACGTTCTCCAAAACGATTTAGACGACGGTGACCCCGGCTACTCAACCCACGGGACGGAGTGGCCGGGAATCGACATCGGGTCGGATGGCGTGTTCGACGGTGCGGGTCATCACATCCAAGAGTGGGAATCCAACCCCGGTGACGGTGCGGGTGGGTTCTTCAACGACATCGACGGCGAAGTGAAAGACCTTCGGATGGACAGGTTCGACATGAACGCCGAAGGTGACACTACCATCGGTGGTTTTGCCAGTGACATCAACTCCGGCGCGACGGTGAAACGCTGTCAGGTCGGGCCGAGTTTTGCGGACGTGAACACGGAAGGCCGAGCCGCTGGTTTCGTCGGGAGCAACAGCGGTACTATCATCAACTGCGCCGCACATCTTTCGAGCGTCGAATCCGAGGAACAGGACGTTGCCGGATTCGTCTGGACCAACAGTGAAACGATTGAGAAATCGTGGGCATACGTCACGTCGTATGAGGCAGGTGAATTCCGCTCATCCAACGGCTTTGCCAACAGCGGTGGGACTGAAATCGACTGCTACTACCGCGACAACGCGGATGGTGACAGTTCCAGCGCAACACCACTTACCTCGTTCGAGATGGATGGTTCCAGCGCGGAGACGAATATGGACGAGTTGGACTTTCAGGACGTGTGGCAAACCGAGTTCAGTGGCCCACCGACGCTCCGCGACCCACCCGAACCGATTGTCACGGTAGACCTCGCGGCCACAGGAACCGGCACCGGCACCACACAGGATACGCAGGTGGTCGTTCCGCGTTCACTCACCGCGACTGGTTCCGGCGCGGGTGTTGGGTCAGCCACGCTTCAGTCAGTGGTAACACTCACCGCGTCCGGTGCTGGTTCCGGCGTGAGTGCGGATATACAGCCCCTTCGACGGCGTTCTCTCGACGCGACGGGTGGGGGTAGCGGCGTCGGAACCGCCTTCCTCGATGTGACCACGCCGTTCATCGACCTCTCCGCAACGGGTTCGGGAACGGGCCAATCTGACGGCGTACAGCCGGTGCGTGTCCGTTCGATGGACGCCGAGGGTGATGGGTCGGGCGACAGTCAGACCACGCTCACGCGGCGGAGAGCGGTGTCCACGGAGCCGTCAACAGGCGTGGGAACGGCCACGGCTGAAATAAGCCGTGTGGCGGTACTCGCCGCGTCGGGGAGTGGTTCAGGCGACGGACAGGCACAGTTCGTTATCACCCGCGACGGGAGCGGTGTTATCTCCTCGCGGCAGAATCGTGTTGTCCGCGTCACACCTCGCCAGTACGCCGAACTGCTGTCACGGCGTGCGAACACCGTTTTGAACGCCGATACAATAGAATAGGACACAAACACAATGTCTTCCAAGTTCCCGGCCACCGACCAAGAGCAGACGCCGAAACACCGCACACCGACGTTCCACCTGAAAGAAGGGGATACCGGCCCACCGCTCGAAGTTCGGTTCACCGACGACGAGTTCAATCCCATCGAACTCGATAGTGAAACGGATAGCGTCACGTTCCACATCGAAGACGACGACGGGAACGCGCTCTCGATGACGAACAGCGCGGCTATCGAAAGCGGCCCCGAGGGTGTCGTGTCGTATGCGTGGAACGAGTCAGACACGGACACACCGGGGACGTACTTCGCGGAGTTCCGCGTCACGTTCAACGAGGGTGAGTCCGACGAACGCACCGAGACGTTCCCCAACGCGGGGTACATCACCATCGAGATTGTCGAACAGGTCAACGACGCCGAGTAGTATCCACCAACGCGGTGATGCTGACGCTGTTCCAGATGTTCCAGATTTGAGCCTATTCTTTACACATTTCACTCTACTATCAGTTGTCTTACTATTATCTCCGCGCGCGCATAAGATATTCTGAGAGTGGAACATCTGGAACACAACCAGCAATATCATCCTCATCCGCGTTGGAACTGGGCGGATGGACTGTCTTAACCAACAGTCGATGCTATTCCTGACCCGTTGTTGGTTAAGGATTCGGTGGGTGCGACAATATTCAAGAACCGGCAGACCGTAGGTTGATTCGTCCACACAACCGATAAGGTGAGTGGACGTACACCCGAGAGAGCCTGAGTTGCTTGAACGCTACTCATCGACCTCCCTCGGTCATATCAACGTCCGACTCGTCCATCGGACTGAATCGAGTCGTCCATCGACTTGGTTCGTTTCATGTCGCGGCCCTGAAATGGGCCGTTTTCCCGACCGCGTGCCCGTCTTGAAGTACGGGTGAAATTCCCGGCAACGCCTCGGTGACAGTCCGGCATCAAGGCGCATCGCGGAACGGGTCTTCCCAACTTCAATTCTCGAATAGCCACGGCTGAACGACAGAGAACCCCCGTACAACAGTGTTCGACCGGCTCGAAGGTAGGGTATGAACGTCGAAAAGAGGTATCCAGCGCGGTTGGTTGGGCGTTAGTTGCCCATCCCGATGCGCTCCTCGTCAACGAGTTCGCACGCCAGACACTCGGTGATGCGGTACGGCTGGTTGCCACCGTAGCGGTCGGTTTCAGTTCGGACCTCGATACTCACCGCGTGGGGTGTGTCCCTGTCACACTCCGCGCACGCTTCGACTGTATCCGCGTCGGTATCCGGGTAGTCGGATGGGTGTTCGTGTTGGCTCACGAATCTTCGAGGAGTGCTTTGGCGTACTTTTGCGTCCGAAGGTCGTCGCGGTCGGCTAACTGTTCCAGCATCTCGCGGCGTTCCTCAATCGGGTCGGGACTCATTGGTTATTCATAGGTATTCGATAAACATAATTCTACTGTCACTACGTGGTTGGAGTATCTAATACTCGGTGTATCGGGGCTTTGAACGACTTTCCAAACTATATTAGAACAGTATGAAATGTGACAGTTGGTGTAGGATAGTCTTAACCAACAGGCGGGCACAGACTCTCCGCAGTGTTGGTTAAGGATTAGAGATAGCCCGCGCGGTGGTTGACCCACCGACAGATTGACGCACTCCCCCGTAGAAAGTATTATTTATATACACCACGGACTCCGAGAATCGCAGTACTGGACCGCAAAAGGACTTGAACCCTTTTTAAGCAAGCCTAGGCCGGGATTTGAACCCGGGCTCTCGTCCTTACCAAGGACGCGCTTTACCGCTAAGCTACCCAGGCGCGCAGTGAGTTGGTTCGGGCGTGTCGAATTTATCGCTTTCGGAATCAACCCTC
>LFCJ01001962.1_pt1 | contig 14707 bp, 20 predicted proteins | sample 643141 | NCBI WGS metagenome assembly LFCJ01 (sample SAMN03766243, study PRJNA286221) | soda lake metagenome | biome: soda lake; feature: Kulunda steppe; material: water; isolation source: sample B1-Br-g2 brine of Lake Bitter-1 | place: Russia: Kulunda steppe | collected 2010-07 | reverse complement strand
TCATTCCAGAATGGGATATCAGCGTACTGAAGGTTTTGTGATGAGATGGTTCCCATAAGGCTACACATGTGGTTGAACTGGTTGTATAGTGCCATGTATGCATTTGTGCTCATGGATCTGCGCCAACAGGGGAGGAGCATGGAGGTTGCTGTGGGTATATGGTGGGGACTGTTAATGGCAGAGTAAATGGCGTGCCTTAAGGTCAAGTGCATGATATCATCGTCATAGATGGGATGACAAACAGAGAAGCCAGAGAAGGAGGAGGAGAAACAGTCAGTGAAGGCACCAAATATAGTGTCGCGTGGGTGGCTGCTCCAGTAGTGCGGGAGGTCTGGATTGAAGTCCAGTCAGTGGTGAGGCCATTTTCTCTTGGGTCACAGCTGCGCAATGTTTGAAGGCTGCTATGACATGGGGAGGAAGGATGCGATGGAAGGAGTCTTTTATCTTTTTGCTATCAAATTGCTTGGCGGCCCTGGCTTTGCGAACAAACAGTCCAACCAACTCAGAAGCAAAACTCTGTAGTGGAGGGTTGACATTTTGGTGAAGGCCTGTTTAAGTGCCTTGGCATGGCATATTACTGAACACTCAATGAGACAGCCTCGTCTGAGCATGCAGCCATACCAATGCTTGCAGCAGCTCATCAAATACGTGGGTTTGTACGAGACACTGCCCTATGTGACAGACCTTTTGCTTCCCTTTGGCTAGCTAAGGCATACGTAGTACCTGCTGGTATGTATGCCTGTCAGGTTTGGAGCTCAGGGTTTTTGCGCGAAGGTGATGTTTTCAGACCTACCCTCCAGACATTGCATTTGAATTTCTTAAAGGGCACCCTAGGTGTGAAGTGGTCTGCGCCTACTAGGCATTAGTAACTGGGCTGTACTAAGTGAGTGTGCGCACGGACCTCGGCAAAAGAAAAGAAAAACTACCTAGGCAGTGAAACCACTCCCTGCATCAATTAAGGAACAGGCTATTCTATTGGTTTAGAGCTGCCATCAGGTTTTACAACGAGTTGTTGTACTCTAACAGTGCCAATCTTAAGCAGGCCCTTCATGCAGACCTGCGGCTGGTGCCTTGGGCTAAAACATCTTGGGCTTCGGATATTTTGCGCGCCTCTGAGAGATTTCGAGGCTGTGACACTTATACACAAGCTTTCTTGCAGGAACTCCCTATTTGTTACTCAGGTTTCACTGCTGACCTGAGGTTAAGGATAAGAAAAGTGTGGAGAGACATTGCTGACATAAACTCTCTGGAAAGCGACAATAAACTGGTGACTTATCAATCTTGGCTTCCCTGTCCCCTCTTAGATCTTCAAGCTGATTCACGAACTCGGGTGCGGAATGGGGGTGCCCCCCCTGATGCCACTTCGCTATCTGCACCTTGATCTCCCAAAGAATTTATGAGGGATGTGAGCAGGTTTCATTTGCAAGAACATACTCTCGCAGTGGAATCCTCCATCTGGCGCGGTGGAAATGACCATTGGAATAAGTGTGCTGCTGTTCAAGATGAGGTGCATGTTTTTTTCCACTGTCAAGACTTGTTTGTGTGCTCTCTCAGAGGAAAGTATTCGCTCCTTTTCATCCCTTTCTGCCAATCCTTTTCTACGGAGGCCCCTTCTATTTTGCATGCCTTGCCTAGTCAGACCGTCTTTGATTTTCTTTCTCAACGGCACAACAAACTCTGCTATTTCATTTCGGACATAATGGACTATTTCTTGGCTGGCGAAGACCAGCAACAAAGCAATCAGCCTAATGACCTGGCTGACGGTTACTCCTAAATTGTAACGACTTTTTGCTTGCAGCCATCCAAGGACGTTCAATCTCAAAGAAAAGGACCTATTACAGACCCAGGGAGTAACTCAATCAAACGATGAAAAGTCAAATGAGCCCGCGGCAGACACGGCCAGGGCACCTTATCTTTTTCTAACTCAAACACTTATCTTTCACACACATACACTATTACTAGCTCGGCAAACGAGCTCAGAGTCTGATGAGCCTGTATTTGACCCAGCAAACGTCACATTGAAGTGCCTGTACACCATGCAGGGAAACCTGGGACTCTTTTAGAAGCAAAAGCATATCAAGCCCACTGTATGCAGCATTTACAGTCAAAGCTTGCTTTGACGTCTCCAAAGTGGTGTGCGCATGCAGATTCATGGCCGGCCTCTGCTCAACTGAGACTGTGGTGGGCTGACCACCTTAAACACATGCATGCCTTGGTGATGCAGCACCAAACAGGCGCATCATATCTTTTGAGTAGCTAGCTTTAGTGACCTAGGTGCATTCCAAGCCTGTTGCAGAATGCTAGTACCTCCCTCAAAAAAAAATCCTGCACCATCAGCATGCCACATTCTTCTTCATAAGCTAAGTATCATCACCATTTCCATCTTCACCATCACTTTCTTCTTCATCATTATTGTTCGTTAATGAGTCCAACTTGAGTCTGGGGCCCAAAAGGCACAAAGATAATGTATTGTACTTGGAGAGATGCTGATGCACGCAATGCGTTGTCGGGTGGCCGTGACAAACAAGGAAAACACACACACACACACGAGCAGAGACACTATTCAATGCACAGCAATTAGTGAGAATGTTTGCTCCACTTACTACTGACATATTCACCCCAGCATTTTAAAGTGAAGAAGTCACCTCCAGAGCAGCAAAACATTTTTTCTTTCTGACCATACTTCACGCAATGGAGGGATCTCAAGTTGAAAAGTTTCCAGGTCATACTTCTGATGCTCACTCCCTAGCCTGCATGAACTAAGCAGGCCAGCAGCTTCACTGTTATATCTTGTCATTCACCTCAACAGGATAGCACATGGTAGCACAAAAGGTAGCACAGGGTCTCAACAGGATAGTACAGATATCTTGCCATTCACCTCAACAGGGCAGCATTGTGTGGATGGAGCTGGAAGCATGAGTATCTTGTATAGTCAAAAAAGTCCAGGCTCCGGTGTTTCTTGAATGCCTGTGCAAAGTGAGCATGAAGCTTCCGCGCTCATCAAAGACACACAGCTAGCGCATAGCAAGGGCAAGTATTTGAGCAAGGCTAGAGGATGATTGGCACAAGCTGGTCAAAAGCCAGCCAATATTGCTTTATTCTTTCACTCGAATAAATTGCACTCTTGATTCCTTTCGCACACATGTGTGTATATGTATACGTCCCATTGATGAGAAGACTATCACACACTCACACTCACAGTCACAGTCATTGACACGTGTGCACCCATGCACTCACACTTTGATGAAAACGGACAAAGAGAGGAAGAAGTAGAGAAAAAGGTATGGGAGTACATGCTGCTGACTTTCTCGCTCTCATACAAGAATGTAAGCAGTGCATGTCAGGGCACCTCTAAAACTTACACACCTAGGCAATGACCGTCATCTTGAGCAAATACAGGGTTTATGTGTCACAAAATTAGGACCAGTGTACATTTGTAATGAGAACACAATATTTTGTTGAACTTGCAGGTGCTGATGGTGCAAGCAGGGCAGAGGTAGACAGAGGAAGTGGAATGTTGAATATGCATGCCAGTAGCTGAAGCAAGACAGCAGAGTCACAGCACCTTAATTGTATTCATGAAAGCTTAGTGTACACCAGATCAAAGTATTGAACACATTATTCTGTATTTCTCACCCTCGACATCATGGCAACATGTGGTATGACTGGACACAGACCTGTTGCAACAGAGCTGCGTCAGCAGATGAAGTGGAGCACGAAGGCCGAGCGTCCATTGCCTGAAACCAGAGGCCCATCTTGCCTCCTGCTCCACTAGACAGGTTGTACCGGGTCATGAAGGAGCACAGCTGCGCGGTAACAGGGTCAAAGGGGTTGAGGCGTGAATCATTTAAACCTATCTTCAACTCAGGAGCAGATCATGAAATTTCACCAACCTTTGCTGATGGTGTATATAACAAGCATAACAAGTCCTGAGGCGCAGCAATCTCTGCTTCCAGTTTTGGCAGGCTTTCACGAGCATTGAGCACTGGGGCGCACGCACACACACAACACACAAACGCACAAGCACATACACTTGCGCACCTCAAATCGCCTCATGAATGGGTAAATTAGTATGTCTGCCAGGCTGGGGCGGTCTCCCATAAGGAAAGGGCCCCCATGGCGATCAATTGAGGAGCCCAGCTGGCTCAGCACATCCTCTAAGTCCGCACGCTGTTCCAGGCTTTGGCCACTCCCAATACTCCAGGAGAACCCACGGCCTGGCAAAGCGTGTATGTTATTGCATGTACGTTTATGTGTGCATGCACGCATTTGTTCAACCATTGCACGCATGTACGCATGCATGTGCATGTGTGAGCAGAGCGCGCAAGCATACACGCACGCATGTTTAATCATTGCGTGCATCTGCAGTGTGAGCAAGCTGCAAAACTTGTCTCTCCAATGTGCAGGACCGCACCTGCTACAAAGCCTAGGCCTGCGGACACAACGCGATTGCATGGCCCCCGCATCAGCTCCTCCATCTCTGCCTTTTTCTGCTGGTCCTGGGGAACCAGAGATGGGCCCTCAAAGGTTTTATCTATCCAGGCAATGATGTCTGCTGACTCCACGTGCACCTGGTGCAAGCGAAATCACAGAAGGTCTGACCAATCTGAGCAGCAAAGTATATAAAACCTGTCCCAGCATAAGAAGCTGGAATTCTTCACATTGCCTCTAAACATGCCTATGTTTTGCATGATGGGGACGAAACTTTTTCACACTGGTCATTGCTCACTACGTTTGTGACACCTGAAAGCAAAGCATATTTCCATCATGCAATGCTCAGCCTGCTTCTACGCTCGTAATGCTAGGCAAGGAGCGCAAGGGCAAAGAAAAATTATGCCTCTGTGAGAGTGCAAAGCAGATTAGGCCCACCTTGCTTCCGACTTGCAAGGCAGGCACCAAGCCACCCGTGTTGATGCCCATATACCAGCGTGGCTTAGAAGACAGGTCAATGTGTATCAGATGGTGCGGGACACCTTTCTCTAGCAAAGCCAGCCAAACGCGCTCCGCATAGGGACACAGTGTGTGGGTGTAGAATATGGGGACCTAGAAAGGGCAGACCAACAATGGGCGCAATGTGTGGGTGCTATTGTAAAGTGTGGACCTGGAGAGAGTCTGCTGAACGACATAACATAGTTGGATGCGCGGTTGATGAAAAAAGGAGCTTCTGAAGATGTGAAAGAATCACGCGCCATCAGCAGCTGATAGCAGCTAAATGGTTTGAGACCCTTCAACATTCACACCTCTGCCCCTCCCCTTTCACTTGGCAACCTTTGTGACTTAAGATCATTTTGGTTTTATGCCATACATCGACCAAATGTTTGAGAGTTTCCAAACTTAAAAAATGGTGGGTGGGTTTGGAACTGACAACCAACATTGCTGCAAAAGTTAAGACGTTCAATAAAGCTTAGATCAGCGAGCAATCATAAAGTCTTATGATGATCTCTGTTGTTCCCGTGTGGAAGTTCAGAGACATCAAGTACCTGTCATTGCTCAAGTATATGTTCAAGTGCTTGTCCTCTGCTATTTTCTCTGTCAGGATTCCACATTGGAAGGCTGAGGTTGAAGTTGCCAAAAAGTCCCACCTCTCGAGTGTGAACCCAGTGAAACCTGACCCTGAAGCCAGAAACCTTTATCCTTACCTGGCTTGGGGGGGGCGGCTTTGGCCCTGCCTCGCTGGCAATGATGGGAGGCAGCTGGCTATGCACTTGATTGCGCATCTGGCTTCTCACAACCAACGGGCTCATGCACCTGTGCACCTGGTTTGGGCGCAAAGTGCTCTTGCCTGCATGTGCACATTTTGAACCATGGCAAGAAAGTAGCGCGCGTAGCTGTCTTCTTGGTTCTATGAAGTAACGGCATGTGTGGGAACTCTTAAAGCATCAATGAGCTCAAGAATCAATGACGCCCATGGAAACTCTGGCAAGGTACCTAGGGTGCTTACAGCTCTCAAAAAGAGAATTGTGCATGTTGGGAGAGAAAAGCACGTGGCTCATTTGTGTGTGCAGGGGGCAAGAAAACAATGTGGGGTTCATTTACAGATACACGCGCACAAACACACATACTTGCATGTCCGCACACACGCCCCAAGTAACAATCCTGAACTCAGTACAACAAGCATACACAGCAAATTTGAATCGGCATTTGCACTGTGGTGCAAGCCTGTAAAAGTCTCTAAGCACTTCAAACTCCCATGAGGACACACTGCTGACCTGCGTAACTGGCGTTCGCAATACAATACATTGTTGAATGACGCGATACAATGGAGCGTATGTTGCTTAGGAGAAAATTAAGAAATTTCAGGCGACTGTCCTGTAAGGTCTATCACACTGGAAATTATGAGAATCTTAGATCAAACTCAATGTTAGTAGAAGTAGCTCAATCTGCAAAAGTATATCATTGCCAGGTCATACTGTGTGTGATTTCCAGGTCACGCACTTTATTCTGACACCTGCAGTGCTGACGATGTCCCCTTATTTTTCTCGAAGCAGGCGGACAAATCATATCTTTCATTTCTAGATGCCTTCATTCCCAGGTAGCGTGATATGCACACACAAACACGACACACACATGCGCGCACGCACACACGCACACACACACACACACACACACACACACACACACACACACACACACACACACACAAACACACACGTGTGTGTTTGTGTGTACACACATGCACATACACACGTACCACATGCATGCAGGTGCACACGACACACACACAGACACACATGTCCGCACGCATGCATGCGTGGATGCACAGACACACACACGCACACACACACCACAGACACACCACAGACACAGACGCGAACATGCACACATGCACGCATGCGCTATGCACATGCATATGCACAGCCACACGTGCATGCGCAGGCACATGTGCAGCACACTGTGCAGATACACGTATATGCACATGCACATGCACACGAACATGTACATACGCACACACACAGATTCGCACTCCATGATTAGTCAGTACCTCGTGCTTCCCGCTCTTTGGGGGGCCCAGGGCGAGGCAGCACTCCAAAAATGCCAGAGTTGCGCATAATTGCCAATTTCACTGTTCAACTACTAGACTGGTGGGGGTTTGCCTGGTAAAGAGCACCAGATACACAACCCTCCCTTAATGCATGTCACCAGGCCCTGCTGGCGTAAAAATGGAAACGCAAAACACTACAATAGCAGGGGTAAAGCTGTTGGTTTGTATCACACATAATGATCAAGGGAGAAGTCTACAGCTCGTGCGAGCACCAGGCAACCCCCCCAGCAAACACAACCTGCAGGACTATAAAGGAAAGCGCTAGTGAGGACCAGGGTACTTCTGCAATGGGCCACAGGTCCTTTCAGATTGGGCCTGACTGTACTTCGTATGCCTGTGTAAAATCTTGAAGATTTCAATGAACTCTAAGTTAAACACCAGTCGAAAAAGTCTAAGAATAGAAATATGATAAACAAAGAGCATCTAGAGCAGCAAGTGTAATCCCAATGGCATGTCAGTTTAACTTCTCTTATAAGGTTAGGTTACACAGCTGTATCCGCCGAACGAGGGCAGCTTAGCTGAAGCCTAGAAGGTCTGCAACCCTAAACCAAAACTAAAAGCGCTCAAACTTCTCCTATGATCAGAAAACTATATTTGCTCCAACTTCAGCCCTTATGTGACCAGCAGTAGCCCATACCCTCGACCCCTAGAATCACGCTTGTGCACTGTTACGTTTGGCCACTAATTTCTTGGCTTTCTTTGTAAGTCCAACTCTACTGTTGAGCATCAGTCTAGCTAGCATAAACTGTTTCCAGGAGCTTGTAGAGTAGCCAGGGGCTGCCAATAGGTACAAGTGCTTGGCAGCCCCCAACATGCGTGGACAATTCTAGGCTGTGGGTCTCTAGGAGGATACTCCCAAATTGCCACTTTAATGTGACAGTCTAAATCTTATATGTGTCTCAGTAGAGTATTACAAGCGGGGATGCTGGCATGGAATCCCTTTGCTTGGTCTAAAGAGCGTGGTCTCCATGTTCCGCTACGCTAGAATGTTGAGAAAAATTGCAGAGCCGGATTGAGAAAGAAGTGGAATAAGGTTGAGAAAGCTGCAAAGCTGTGATATGCCTTCCAAGTACGTACTGGACAATATCTCAAGCCGGGGGATGTGCCCTGTGTTGGCCCCATCCAATCCAATGGAACACAGCCAACGGCCCCGACCATCTTTTGGCAGCAGCACCACCACCACTCTGATGTACCACAGGACCAGCACAGTGCCTCACAGTGCCTCAACTTGATGGGCAAATCCAATGAGGCAGAGCATTTGCTACAAATTGAACAATGAGGTAGACTCCAAATCCAGGACGCCCACTACTTCCGCCCTTTCTTCTTCTTATTGCTCCCTGATGACCCAGATCCTGGCGCTGAGGAACTTGCTCCCTTGCTACCACCTGCATTCAGAAGCACCGCCATCAATGGGCTGGACATTTGACCATGTGGAACTGGCAAGTATTGAAAACAAGGAGCCGAGTTGAACAAAGCTGCTTGTTATTTCCAGGATACGCGCTGAATCTCGACAGCAGTCGCCAGCTTCCATGCGGTCGCCATCTTCCTTGTTCATAACAGTTGCACACAAAGTATGATCAGCTAAAGACTTTTATAGTGTACAACTCTCATTTTTGGTAAGGCCGCAGTCACACGCAAAACAATTCCATTTTTTTAATCAATATTTTGCATGCAACCGCAGCGAAAAGCGACTCTACACCATGATCACCAGCCCCTTTCGTGATGCCTATCCAAAAAAGAAATTGGGCAAAGTTTGGGAAATTGTGCACACGCAAGGGGCTTACTGAAACATTAAACAGTAGCCTGATGGTCTTCTTATCTTGCATGTGTATCACATCAGTCATCATAACAGCAGGTAGGCAGACTGTCAGTTAACATGGGAATACCTATCTGCAGCTTAGGCTGGGATGCAGGATTTGCGCATTTTGGGTTCTAATCAAACATTCAAAACTAATCAAATCATTTGCCGTGCTTGAAAACATTGATTCACAAGTATTACAGACCCTCCCCAACAAGAGCCCTGTGATGCACCTGGTTTGCTATGTGAAGCGCCTGAGTGGTCCCACGTCAATTCCTAAGACATTGTGATAAAACATACTCTTTCATAAAAAATATTAGTTCTTGCATGAACTTCTAATTATGAATGGACAGGCTATCAGTCAGTCAGTTTGACTGGAGGCCATTATTTTTGTTACTTAGACATTGTGACAGAATGTATGAATGTGGAATCAGGAGGGTTGGAGTCAGGTGTATGTGTGGGGAGGAAGGGCCAGCTGGCGTCAGATAGTGCCTCCACCTCTTCTCAAAGCCCACAGGCAAATGTATGTGCAATCCATTCAACGTATTCAAAACCTTTATCTATTCGTTCGCAACTATAATCTAAAAACAGCTGAATCTTCCAAACCTGGGTTCAGGACTGAAGCCTACCTGCCCCGTCTGCATCGCCTCCCCCGTGCTTTTGGCCAGGTAGGTTTGTAGGCATGGCGAGTATGTTCATTGGCATCGGACCCTTCTTCTGGCGCATGGGCGTCTTTGGTACGTGTTGCGCCAGCCTGACAAGCAATTTTTGCTCTGCAGGCAAGATGGTTTGGTTGACAGCTCAAAAGTTCTGCTGTGTGCAGCATTGCTGAGGCTGGACATGCACTGAAAAGCGTGCGCACTGAAGGCGGGCAACATTAAAAAGCTTTTGCAACAAGTGATGTGTGCCCAATTGCATGCATGCAGCAGACAGGTTGCAAATCACTCACTGCTCGTGATTTCTGGGTCTACATACGTCCCGTCAGCATTCTTTATTTGAACACGTAACCGAGCCCGGATCCACCATGCTCTAGAGTAGTGCTTGTCCTGCACGTCTCAAAGGGTAGCAGGCAAGCAGCACTGCAGTAAGGTGCCTCAACTTTTTGCAAACTACGGCTTGGGCATTTGCATTTGCATTTGCAGAAGCCTTATGATTGACATTTTAGAATCTTAATAAGAATGAGCAACAAACATGCGCGTATTGAGTTGCTACAATCTAGGCGGGCTGAGAAACTGCAATTCCTTTATCAACCTATGTCACCTCTATCTGCGCTGGTAGCTTGAGCGCTTCGCAAGCCTCCATCATCTCGAAGACATTGGGAGTTGGACAAGCTGCAGAGGAGACAGGGGCTTGGAGTTAGCATGAGGCTACCAACACCTTGTGAGATTCAAAATGGATCAAGAATTGCACGAACCTGACGATTTGCTGATCATACGCCCCTCTGCCACCGTCTTTGTAGAGTCTATGTAGTTTGGGTACACAATGACCCTCTGCAAAAAAATAACAAGCGCTCAGCCCTAGCGGCTTTGAAGAAGCATTCTAGTGCTCAATGTGTGCTTGTCCTTATGCTAGAATGAACCTCACCCACCCTGTCTTTGTTCTCTATTGAGGCCATCCCAGGCAGGTCGGCTAGACCACAGCAGACAGCCCTGATGATATTATTAAAATTAATTCAAAGTGTTCAGAATTTAAAGAACACGCGTGCGAAACCTGCCAATTTATTAGCAAGCAGATTTTCATGTGCACTCATATTTAAAAATTATGAATATAATGTCTCAGAGCTCGCTCTTGTACAAGGAGAAAGCTATCTGTCCAGGGGCTGTCGACGGGATGGAGGACTGGCAAAGTATCTAGATACAGAGAAGAGGAAGGAAATGAAGGGTGTGGGATCCCTCAAGGTGATTGTGTTTGGAAAGCTGATGATCCTGGGGCCGTTTGTCTACTTTGTTGGGTCCTCTCGTACAGCCCCACAGGCACACTGACTAGAACAGCATGCCTCGGTAGCGGCATATACGATTGTATGTTTATACACCCAGTCGTGCACAAAGAGCAGTGGCTGACGTAAGCACACCCTTGTTCAAATGTGCAGAGCATGCTCGGGCGGCCCTCCCATCCGCCCAACAAGCGCAACAGAGACCAAGCTGAGCAGGATGAGATGTGGGGGAAGCCATTCCGCTTTGAGCCTGGTAGGCCCTGCTCGCTGAGGCTGCATTTATTCTCTTCTTGCTGCCTGGATCTGCCTGCGGCACTGAGTGCATCCAGCACTCGTTTTCTGCCTTTTTACCTGCTGTGTCTTCCTTGGTATGCTGCATCTCCTAAGGATCCTCTGGTTGTCGCTGATGTTAGGATGGTCAGCTTCTCTCAGATTCTGCTTCGGACCACCAGCCTATGAGTCTTCAGTCAGAAGTGTGCCTGGATGCACCTGCTTTGAGGTTTCCGGGGCCCTGCCAGAGAGGAGCCCATGATTCTTGCTGCAATGTGTGTGGACAGGCCGGTTTCCAAGCAGGTCAGACAATGGGGGCCGCCCCACGACACCGCTGGGACACCAGGGCAGCACGGATGCTGCGGCAGCTGGGCCAAACCGTCGGCCCCCCTTCAGCGCCAACCCAGGCCCAAACAGTAGAGGGAAGCCGCACTCTGGCAGGGGCAAGGCTAACAAGGGTGACGGCCTCGCGACCACGTGGGATTGGTCACGGAACTGCCCTGCCAGCAGCAGCAGGGCCGCACCCCCCACGCCTGGCTCGTTAGCCCAGGCAACCAGCCCACACAGGGCTGCGCTCACTGCACTGCCATCTTCACCAGGCGCCACGCTGTCCATGCCAGGTCCCAAGCAAACACTGCCATCAGCCGCCGCCCAGACAGCTGCTGCATCGCCCTGCGCGCCATCGCCCTTGCCCCAGGTTGCCGGTGCTCCCCGCAATCTGACCTACCAGGCCCTAGCATTGGTTGCCAGGCCTACCAGGCAGCCTAGTACATGCAACACTCCAGCTGCCTTGCATGGCATGCATGGCTAAGGCGGCGCGCTGCGTTGCTCGAGCTCCTCTTGGTATCTGAGGGGGAGGCCTTTGTATCACGCTGTACGCCTGGCTTTGCACAGGCACAGTGAGAGGGTGCATCATGCCGCCACTACATTTCAGCTTTCTAGTGGCCCCACCACTTACTCATGCATGCACGCCACGGCCTCAGGTGTACATGCTGATCTGCACATCTCTTTCCCTCCTGATCGGCACATGCTGCCAGCTGCTCCTGCACGCACTTCCAGCTGTTCAGCAAGGCTTTCTCCATGCTGTTGATGCACCCCACCTTTGCAGGCTGCAGGCTCTGAGTGGATCACCATTCCAACACTCCTTGTTGGCAGGTACAAAGTGCACATGGCACATGGTACGACACGAGAATGTGTGTGTGCGTATGTGTGTACACATATGTCGAAGTAGGTGCTTACCAACTGGATTACACTCCTAGGTTGCATTGACATCAAAATTGCCTCAAAAAACATGCAGCAAGGGTGCCTAGAAAGGTTGAGGAGCCACTGTGCATGTTGGCTTGCACAGCTAGCGCGTGTTTGCAAGTAACTCGACGGAAACCCTCAACAGGTTTTATTGCACAGAAATTGTGGACCCTGCTTGCACCCTGAGTGGTGAAGGATTGCAGAGAGCTTGTGCACACTACTTGCACCTATGAGCGCTAAACCAGACAAGTTTGCTGGCTGGGAACGCCGCTCCTGCGTGTGTTGATTGTGTGTCTTTTGTGCAGGCGGCACTGCAATTCCTCCATCACTTTGTATGATGAGGCGGGCAGGCCCCAGCGCTTACTCGTGCGCAGGCAGCTCTGCAACCCTGTGGATTCAAACGCCATTCAGGTGCAGATCATCAATGGGAGATTGGGGAGGGAGGAGGGATAGGAGGAGGAGGAGGAGGAAGAGCAGGAGGAGGGAGGAGGAGATATGATGTGGGGCGAAAACTGTGCCTTGTGCGCATGTTGTGTAGTGGCTAGATGGTGTGCTGCCCCGTAATGATACAGGGAATGCTGGACAGGCCAGGTCTCCTGCCTTTACATCTGGGTGCCATCGAACCTTGTAGCATGATGGGTCAATGCACTTCTCGGCCTCCTAAGCTACACGTGCCACCTACCTGGTATTATGATGGCTCATAAGCTGCAATGCGTTTCTACCTCACCAGCCGCCACTTCTGCCTCATCACTCTTGCCTCAAAAGCTCCATGTGCCGTCCACCTTGATTTGCAATGGCTCACAAGCTGCAATGCACTTCTACCTCACCAGCTGCCACTTCTGCCCCATCACTCCTGCCTCACTAGCTGCATGTCGGAGCAGGCATGCTGAGCAGCACAATCTGGGTGGACTGGAGCACACTCAAGGTGGCACACAATCTGGGTGGCACACAATCTGGGTGGCCAGCAGCGCGCTCTGGGTGGACACAATCTGGGTGGCACACGGCACACTTCCTGGACGGACTGCAGCACAGCCTCCACCACAGCTCAAGTACATCTCTTGCCCTTCCTTTTGAAATGCTGCGACGTGTGCTCGAGAGTGGTGTGAGACACTGGGGGAGGGATATTTCGTGCAACACCATCCAATCAAACAGGCAGTCATCCCCACCTGCAAGAAGTAGCTCATTCCCACCAGTCCATCACACCTGCACACAACAAGAACAGCCCTGCATATCAATGCTATGCGCCGCTCTTGCTCATCTGAGCAGGCAAGGATGTATGGGAAGAGGATTGGGAGCGTGATGGGGAGTGTGAGCACCGTGCCTCTGCGCAATCCACCTGGCAGCTGGAGGCAGGCACAGGCCACTGCGCTTCTTAGTCCAGGCTTGAAAACAAGTGCCTGCATTCTTGTGGCTCCTGACAAAAAGGCCCTGTATGGCAAGGGAGAGGGATCCTGCACGTGCATGTGGATCTGCTGTAGACTGATTGTTGGTAAGGAGCATGTGCGTGTGTGGAGCCGCTCTGGGCGGCACTTGGAGGAGCTGCTCATCTTGTGGTTACTCACAGAGCTGCTTTTTTGGGGTTACTCGCAGAGCTGCTTGTCTGGGGGTTACTCGCAGAGCTGCGCATGACTCGCTGCTTGGGGCCAGGAACCCTGCAAGGCACACAACGGCGTGTGCTTTTTGAGGAGCAGCCGCTGCGTGCTGTACCCTTGGAGGCCAGCATCTTGTAAAGTGTCACCAGAAGGTGCAGCTGGTGTCGTCCAGCTGGCCAGCACTGCCCAGTGGCATCGGGCACAATGGCCATCTGCCATTTAAGGACAAATGGCTGCCTCAAGTTTGTTTGTGATGCATCACAGCTCTTGTGCCCTTACTGTGTTGCCCTGTTCTCTCAGGTGCTGGTTGCACCTCGAGGCAGGAGGCCCAACTGCGCGCAGGAGCATGTAGGTGCTGGCCAAGGCGCGGGCGAGCATGGAGCTGCTGGCGGAATTGCGGGCAAACATGGAGCTGCTGGCGGAATTGCGGGCAAACATGGAGCTGCTGGCGATGCTCCCCAGGTCCCGACATCACCGCCCTCTAGCTCCGCTGTACTGGGAGCACAGGCCTTGGCACAGCCCAGGGAGGCTGCAGGCCTGTACGCGCATGGAAGTCCCCAACAGCCGCCGCCGCCGCCGCCGCAGCAGCTGCCGCAGCCGGCCCCTGTAGGCCACCTACCCGCCTGCCTCTCCCTCGAGCTCAGCCCCCTCATCGACACAGGCATCATCGATGTTGAGGCGAAGCTGATCCCGCGCAGCGACACGGCAGCACCTGCGGCTGTGGCCGCTGCTCCCGCACGGCTGCCTGAAGCGGGCGTGCCCAGCACTAGACCCGACCACAGCAGCGGCAGGGGCAGCAGCAGCAACACAGGCAGTGGTGGTGACAG